>JAANMW010001715.1_pt1 | contig 22012 bp, 24 predicted proteins | sample 7279671 | NCBI WGS metagenome assembly JAANMW01 (sample SAMN14094541, study PRJNA606508) | bioreactor metagenome | isolation source: A lab-scale SPAN reactor treating ammonium-rich wastewater day 247 | place: Ireland: Galway | collected 2017-09-19 | reverse complement strand
ATCTATAAAATCTAAAGAGTATTTATAGTTTCATCACAAATATAATACTGCACTATAGTGTTTCCTATGATTTGGGTCATAAATAAACATAACCATTTATGAATATAACGGGACATTTTAAAAATGTACCGGGTAAGCTAATCCGGAAGAAATTTTAATTAGCTTATCAATTAGTCAAAAAAAATTAATTGTATTTACAATAGTTTATAAAAATATGTGTTGACACACATAATGTTTTGTATTATATTTGTTGCAACAATATATGTAAATGCAGATAAAGTTTAAATAATGGGTGAAGCATTAAAAAAATGGTTAAAGATGAGTAAAGACCTTCCCGTCAGAGAAGAAGTTGGGTTAAACCTCAGGGTTGCCGTAAATATGATCGATTCAAAATTTGATAAATTATTTGAAGCTCATGGAATAACTACTGCACAGTACAATGTATTAAGGATCCTGAAAGGGGTTTACCCTAAAGGTCATGCGCGGTGTGAAATTGCTTCCAGAATGATAGAGCGCGCTTCTGATATAACCAGAATAATAGATCGGCTTGAAAAACAGGACCTGGTTGAACGCGACAGAACAAGTGAAGACAGAAGGATTTCGATAACCAGGATAACGGAAAAAGGAATTGAAGTACTCAATAAGCTGAATAAGACAGTCGAACAAAAGCATAATGAGTTTACAAATAATCTGAACGAATCTGAATGCAGGCAGCTTTCTTTACTGCTTGAAAAATTATACGAAAAAGAAATTTAAAAAATTTTAATATAATATGTGTTTAAACAAATAATGTTTTAACAGATATTTCAGAGTTTTCTAAAAAATTAATACCTGGAGGGTAATAAAATGAAAAAATGGAAAATTGATTCCGCACACTCAGAAGTAAAATTCAAGGTTAAACATCTGCTGGTTTCAACTGTAACCGGGCAGTTTAACAATTTTGAAGCAGAAATTGAATCTCAGGATGAAAATTTCGAAAATGCAAAAGTTACATTTAAGGCTGATGTTAATTCAATTAATACAAAGAATGAACAGAGGGATGGCCATTTAAAATCAGCCGATTTTTTTGATGCTGAAAATTATCCTGAGCTGACATTCAGCTCTAAGTCCTTCAAAAAAATCTCAGGTAACAATTTTGAAATAACCGGCGATATGACAATACGAGGCATTACAAAAGAAGTAACACTGAATGTTGAGTATAACGGCTTGGCTAAAGGATTTGACGGGCTTGAAGTAGCAGGATTTGAAATTACAGGCAAGCTTAACAGGTTTGATTTCGGTCTTCAGTGGAATGCCGTTACAGAAGCCGGCGGTATTGTTGTTGGTCCGGATGTAAAGCTTGAAATATTTGCCGAAATGAAGGAAGATGCCGAAGTAAGTAAAGCTGCTTAAAAAAATATTTTGTAAAAATGATCCGGAATGTTAAATTTACATTCCGGGTTATAAAAAATAACTGTAATTAAGTTACAAAGGAAAAATTATGAAAACGATAATGCACAGATCAAATACAAGAGGCCATGCTGAACACGGCTGGCTGGATTCACATCATACATTCAGCTTTGCATCATACCATAACCCTGAAAGGGTTAGGTTCGGTTTGCTCAGGGTGCTTAATGATGATATTGTTCAGCCCGGCGAAGGATTCGGAACACATCCGCATGATAACATGGAAATTGTTTCAATTCCCTTAAGCGGAGCGCTTGCCCATAAAGACAGCACGGGAAATGAACATGTTATCAATACCGGTGATGTTCAGATCATGTCGGCAGGCTCAGGGTTATATCACAGTGAATATAATGCTTCGCAAAAAGAAGAAGTGAATTTCCTGCAGATCTGGGTTTTCCCCAAAGAGCGTGATATACAGCCAAGGTATGACCAGAAAACTTTCAGCAAAGCTGAAAGGAAAAATAAATTTCAGGCAGTTGTTTCTCCCGAAAAGAACAGCAGTTCACTTTGGATAAACCAGGATTCATACTTTTCGCTTGCTGATATTGAAGCCGGGAAGGAAATTACTTACAATATCAATAAAAAAGGAAATGGCGTATATTTGTTCGTAATTTCAGGTTCTGTTGAAGCTGCCGGAACAAACCTGGATAAACGCGACGGTTTTGGCATTGAAGATACTGATAAAATTACTGTTTCTGCAAAAGAAAATTCCGAAATACTGGTAATTGAAGTACCAATGAGCTGATAATTAAATGAATAAATTCGAAATAATTTCTGACATAATTAAAAAACGCCGGACTGTTAAGCCCGCAAAGATGAACGGAAAAATTATTCCCGATAGCCAGGTTAAACAGCTGCTTCAGCTGGCTGACTGGGCGCCGACCCATAAACATACTGAGCCGTGGAGATTTATTGTATATGCAGGCAGCAAGGCAAAGGAATTTGTTCAGCAGCATGCGGAGCTGTACAGAAAAAGTGTTCCTGAAGAACAATTTAAAAAGGATAAGTATGAAAAAATCCTGGGTAATGCTGTTAACCTCTCCCACCTTATAGTTTGCGTAATGAAACGGGACGAGCAGGAACGCATCCCGGAAATTGAAGAAATTTCAGCAGCATCCGCTGCTGTGCAGAACATTCTGCTTGGTGCTGAATCCCTTGGAATAGCCGGTTTCTGGTCAACCGGGGGAATGACACACAGCAGCCGGATGAAAGAATTTCTTGGATTAAATTCCCGGGATAAAGTTATTGGCTTAATATATCTTGGTTATTCAGATTCCGGATATGAAGGCAAAAGGGTTATACCCGTTGATGATAAAATAACATGGAAATAAATATTAAATTTAAATGAAAATACTGTATATTTTCCCGCATCCGGATGATGAATCTTTCGGTCCGGCACATTTAATGTCTAAACAGCGCAGGGATGGGCATGATGTTTACCTGCTTACCCTGACCAAAGGCGGAGCAACCAAACAGCGCCATAAATTCGGCTACAGCATCGAAGAAATGGGTGAAGTAAGATATAAGGAAATGCTTGATGTTGAAAAAGTTCTTAACTTAAGCGGAATGAATGTGCTTGACCTTCCCGACAGCGGCTTGAAATTTATGGATCCCCGTGATATTGAAAAAGTTGTTCAGGATGAGATCGAACGGCTGAAGCCTGATGTTGTTGTTACATATGCTGTTCACGGCATAAGCGGATTTCACGACCACTTAATTATTCACGGAATAGTTAAAAGGGTTTTTGTTGAGATGAAGGAAAAACTTGGCTATCCAAAACGGCTTGCATTCTTTACAATTACTGAAGAAGAAGCAGCTAAACAAAAACATTTTAAGATAAGCGGCTCTAAACCCGAAGAAATAAACTGTATAGCAGAAGTAGATAAAATAGATATTGAAAACAGTTTAAAAGCGCTGGATTGTTATGTTACTTTCCAGGAAACAATTAAAGCTACTAATATTCAGCAGCATATTACAAATAAAGTTGTATTTGAAATATTCGGTGAGCCGATAGAAAATAATTTAAAAGATCTGTTTGAAGGATTATAATAAAATATGATAATAATGTATGAATATATGGCAGAAATTAGCCTGCCATTGCCGTTTACAGATGAATTTTTATCGCTTGTACCGCGGCAAAGAGCTGTTGTTAACAAACTAATGAATGAAGGTGTAATTCTAAGTTATGCCCTATCTATCGAAAGCGGAAAGCTTTGGATAAATGTAATAGCAGAATCCGAAGAAAAGGTAAATGCTCTTATTGAAAGCTTCCCTGTTGCCGATTATATATCTTTTGATATACATAAATTAACCTTTCATAACAGCATTAATTTTAAGATTCCGGAGTTTTCGGTTAACTGATCTATTATGAAAATTCCTGATAATACAAAAATTCAGAGTGTTGACCTGAAAGTAAAAAATCTTGAGGAATCACTTAGGTTCTATTCAGAGCTTTTGGGGTTTAAAATTATTTCAGAAAATAACTCAACAGCAGAGCTTTCAGCAAACGGAAACGGACATTACCTTATAAAGCTTACCGAAGATAAAAATGCTTTAAGAAGGCAGCGTGGAACTACCGGGCTTTTCCATACCGCATTCAGATTTCCGGACAGGACTGAGCTTGGCAGGGTTTTTTTACGCTTGTTCAGAAATAATGTTAAATTCCAGGGTTTTTCAGATCACCTGGTCAGCGAAGCAATTTACCTTGCTGACCCGGATGAAAACGGTGTTGAGCTGTATGCTGATAAGCCAAGATCTGAATGGGTAAATAATATGGGCCAGATTATGATGGATACATTACCATTGGATCTATCACTAATTACTGCAGGTATTGATGAAAATGAACAGTGGCGCGGAATTCATCCCGCAGCAGATATTGGTCATATCCATCTTAATGTTTCTGATCTGCAAAAAGCGCAGAAATTTTACAGCCTTCTGCTGGGTATGAATGTTACTAATTCAATGTACAATGGCGCTCTGTTTTTTTCTGCAGGGGGCTATCATCATCATATTGGCACAAATATCTGGTCATCCCGTAACGGTTCCCCTGCCCCGGAAAATACCGCCGGGCTCTTAAAATATACAATTAACATACCGGATGAAAATTATCTGAATGAGCTTGAAAAGCGATATTCTGAAGCAGGATTAACAGCTTCACAGCTCAAAAACGGTGAATTTGAAGTTTTAGATTTCGATAAAATTAAAATTAAGCTAACTTTGTAGCTGGACCGCTAATTTTAATTTTATATGAAGATAAATATCGTTCCGTATGACCCTGCATGGAAAACCAAATACAAAACGGAATCTGAAAAGATAATTTCTGCCTGCAGAAATAATATTTTATATATCGAACATGCCGGCAGCACATCAGTTGAAGGACTGGCGGCAAAACCCATTATCGATATTTATATCGGAACTAAATCTGTTGAAGAAGCCGAAGCAATGATTGAACCAATGATTGCTTTAGGCTATACATACAGGTCAGATTACAACGAAAAGCTCCCTTTCAGGAGATATTTTGTAAAACCTGATGAATACCATGTTCATGTCACACCGTCTTACCATCCGTTCAGGTGCAGCGATCTTAGGTTCAGGGATTATATTTCAATTAATAAAGAAGCCAGGGATAAATATGAAAAGCGCAAACTAGAGCTTTCCAAAATAGATTGGCCTGATAAATTCGGATATACTGATGCCAAGGATGAGATCTGCAATGAAATAAAAAAGGAATCTCTTGAATTTTTCGGCAGAAAATTTGAAGAAACTGAATCTGCGGCAACATATCTGATGCATAAATATGCATCAGCAGAAGCTATGAAAAAGGCTTCATTTTCTTTGCTGCGTAAAGGAACATTAACTGCTATCCGTTCAGATATTTTTCCCGGCTTTTCATTGAACCGTGTTTTGGGGATAAGTTATATTGATAATGATTTTCTTGATACAGTTGAAGAGTTTTACAAAGGTAAACCCGGGAAATTTGCATTACAGATACCCCCTGATATATTAACTGATGAAAAAATTCAGCTGCTTAAATCCAGGGGATATACATATTCCAATTCATGGGTTACTTTTTACAGGGATTCATCACCTGTTATTTCACGCGGTACTGACCTTCAGATCAAAGAGATAAATAAAAATCAAGCCGCTGAGTTTGCATATATGCTAAGCGAAGTATTTGCATTTCCGCATGAATTTGATGATATTGCAGCTTCTTCGATCGGTGAAAACGCTTTCGTATCTTATATGGCTTTTGATGGTTCAAAACCGGCCGGTTCTGCCGGTGTTTATATTATTGATGATTCGGCATACCTTTCATTTGCAAACGTTTTACCTGAATACAGAAGGCGCGGAATACAGGGAGAGCTGCTTCGCCTAAGGATTGATGCTGCCCGCAGCCGGGGGGTTAAATGGATTTTTGTGGATACCGGCGAAGATTCCGAAGAAAACCCGAACCCTTCATATTGGAACATGTTAAGGCATGGTTTCCGTTTACTATATCACAGACCAAATTATATAAAAGAACAGTGAAAATTATTTTAATATTACTTTTTTCGTTATCCAGCTTCATATCATATTCTGACCAGAAAGTTCTGCCGCCTGAAAGCGGCATTTACCATACTGCATTTTCAACAATGTATTCATCATCAAATAATGTTTCAGAAAATGAAGTCCCCTATTTCGTCAATCTTGTAAATAAAAAAATTGTCTGGCTTAATTTTTCAAATGACTGGTTCGAAGGCATAAAATTTCCAGCTCAATCGGTTAAAAATATTTACAAAAGCGGTTCACTGCCTTCAATCAGAATAATGCCGTGGAGCACTTATGATAAGCATGATAAAAAATACCCGCTCAAAAAAATTGTGAACGGTGATTTTGATAAAGAGCTTACTAAATGGGCTAAAGAGCTTGAAGCAACAGGAATTCCCGTACTGCTTGATTTTGCTGCTGAGCCTAACGGCAACTGGTTTCCATGGTGCGGAGAGTTCAACGGCAAAGGTACATTCACAGCCTATGGCGATAAAAATTACCCCGATGGACCTGAAATATGGCGCGATGCATACAGACATATAATCAAACTCTTCCGCAAGGCTGGAGTTTCACGGGTAACATGGGTTTTTCATGTAAATGCAATCGGCTCTTCAGGTGAAGAATGGAATAAAATTAAATATTACTATCCCGGCGATGAATATATTGACTGGCTTGGTTTAAGTGCATACGGTCCACAGCGCTGGGGTGAAACGTATATTCATTTTCTTGATGTAATGAAACCGGGATATTATGATCTGGCAGCTTTAAGCGATACAAAACCAATAGCAGTTCTGGAGTTTGGAGTGGCAGATTACCTGCCCACAATAAGCAAACCAAACTGGATACAGGATGCATTGTATTCGGTGCAGACTGCAGAATATTACAGGATAAAAGCCGTTGGCTGGTGGCACTCAACCTGGTGGAACAATGACGGCACAATGTCAGCAATTCAGGTTGATTCTTCACCGGAATCATTGAGATTTTACAAAGAAGCAATTGCTCAGCCTGAATTTATTGGCGAGTATATTTTAAGCAAATAATTTTTGCGGGAAAAAAGAACAATCTCAATTAGTATTGGGCTTTATTTATAGCTTCAATCATGGCAATAAAACTATATGAACGATAAAGTAATAATAAGTATATGCGGAGCTGCAGGTGCAGGAAAGTCAACTCTCGCTAAAAAACTGGCTGAAGCAATTGGCTTTGATATGGCATGCCGTGTACCGGTTGATTATTTCCTTAAATCATACAGCCAGGAGCCGTATGATGAATATATGAATACTCCTTTTAAGTTTGACTGGGAGCTGCTGAAGAAAGTAATTTCAGCGCCCATAGGCTCCCGGTGTGAAACACCGGATTTTGATTTCAATAAGCTGGTTAGAAAAAGCAAAACCGGCGGCATTCAGTTTACTTTGAGAAGATATGTTATTTTAGATTCAATGCCCTGCCCTTTTGCAGATCACCTTTTCCGTCTTGATGCCCCTGAGGATCTGAGAATCAGCAGGATTAAAGAAAGGGATAAACGTGATAAAACGAACTCCTACCGTAACTGGCAGAAAATGGAAATTACAGCTAAAGAGCTGATTTCAGATAAATATAAATTTGATCTTGTACTCAGCGGATTTGATGAACCGGAAGTAAATGCAGCAAAGATTATTGATTACCTGCAAATACACTAATCAGTTTATTTTTTTAAATTCACAAGGAAACCAAACTGTGTAAAATATTTATTTAAGAATTCACTTGTATCCTTAAATTCATTTTCATTTAACTCCCCAAAAAATAAAGAACAGAATAATTCTCTGGATCTTAGAATTTCTTTTAATCTGTGCTTCCAGCGTTTATCTGCAATGGCAGCATCATACAATTCCAATGCCCTATTAAATGCCTGTTCAAATCCATTTTTATTAAATTTATTAATTGATCTGTAAACTTCACTGCCAATATTGCCCATTTGTTCAGGCAATGACATAGAGGTCCATTTAGAATCAATTAATATACTTCGGTGTAAGTTTTTCATTTTACCAGGTTTAAAATTATTTGGCTGATTAATTGCCTGGTTTCAGGATCTTCAACAATTCTGGATCTGTTGTTTTGACGGGGCCTGATATTGATCATTGAATCGTATTCAATAAAATTTTCCCCCTTTTCAAATGGATATATATTTATCCCCCACAAATCATTCTGAACTGATCCGTGCTCAAGTAATACTGCTTCTTCATCTGCATGAAGATCTGCATCAACTGCCATAATTTTTTTTTCAACATCTACAACAGCTTTTACCATATCTCCAAAACCCTGTTCTGCCATTTTCTGTAATGTTAGAATAGAAATATATTCATTTACAATTTGCATGATTACACCTGTATCACTCCCGGGTTAAACTTCGGCATATCAGGATTATTATTTGCGCACTCAATGCACATCGAAACAACCTTTCGTGTATCTGCCGGGTCGATTATACCATCAACCCATAGCCGCGAAGCGGCATAAAGCGGGTCAGCATGAGCGTCATAATGATCTTTTATTTCTTTCAGCATTGCAGCCTGCTCTTCTTCACTCAGCTCCTTACCCTGCTTTTTAAGCTGTCCTATTTTAATATTCAGCAGAACATTGCTTGCCTGTGCTCCTCCCATAACAGCAATAGAAGCAGTCGGGTAAGCAAATATAAACCGCGGGTCATAAGCTTTTCCGCACATTGCATAATTTCCGGCTCCGTAACTGTTACCAACAATAATGGTAATTTTGGGAACAACGGAATTTGCAACAGCATTAACCATCTTGGCTCCGTCTTTAATTATACCGCCGTGCTCTGCCCTGGAGCCAACCATAAAGCCGGTCACATCCTGAAGGAAAAGCAGGGGTATTTTTTTCTGGTTGCAGTTCATAATAAACCTCGCGCCTTTATCTGCGCTGTCGCTGTAAATAACCCCGCCGACCTGCATTTCGCCTTTAGCTGTTTTTGCAATCGTTCTTTGATTGGCAACAATCCCAACAGCCCAGCCGTTTATTCTTGCATATGCAGTTATAATGCTTTTACCGTAACCTGCCTTGTATTCATCTATTTCACTGTTATCAGATATTCTTGCTATTACTTCATACATATCGTAAGGCTTAGCCCTATCCTGCGGAATAATTCCGTAAATCTCGTTTTCAGGATACATAGGTTCTTTTGATTCAATCCTGTCAAATCCGGCTGAACCTTTTTTGCCGAACTTACTTACTAAACTTCTGATAGTTTCAAGGCATTCTTCATCACTTTGCATTTTATAATCGGTAACACCTGAAATTTCAGAATGAACAGCAGCGCCGCCAAGTGATTCATTATCTATATTTTCACCTATTGCAGCTTTAACCAAATGGCTTCCTGCAAGAAATACGCTCCCGTTTCCTTCAACAATAAGCGCTTCATCGCTCATGATAGGCAGGTATGCCCCGCCTGCTACACAGGGTCCCATAATTGCAGCAATTTGCGGGATACCCATAGAGCTCATTACAGCATTGTTCCTGAATATTCTTCCGAAGTGCTCCTTATCCGGAAATATATCTTCCTGCAGCGGTAAAAATACCCCGGCTGAATCAACCAGGTAAATTATCGGCAGTCTGTTTTCAATAGCAATTTCCTGCGCTCTCAAATTTTTTTTACAGGTAATAGGAAACCAGGCACCAGCCTTAACAGTAGCATCATTAGCAACAATAACACATTCACGTCCGTGAATTTTACCAATTCCGAAAATAGTTCCGCTTGAAGGAGCGCCTCCATGTTCTTTATACATTCCATAAGCAGTAAAAAGTCCTATTTCCATAAAATATGAATCTTTATCTATAAGCAGGTTTACTCTTTCCCTGCAATGCAGCTTTTTCTGCCCGTGAAGTTTTTCTATAGCCTTTTTTCCGCCGCCAAGCAAAATTTCTTTGGCTTCAGCGTTAATTTTCCTTAGAAGATTTTTCATATTATCTTCCCGTTCATGAAAAGCTTGGTCTTTACTTAAACCGGTTTTAATTGCAGTAATGGTAGTACTCTCCCTCTATGTTCAGCATTGGCAAAATTTTATATTAATACAAAGATAAAAATATAAGTGATAATAAACTATTAATTAATGCAATTTTAAGGAATTGATTAAAAATTGAATATAAATTGTTCTAAGAACGCTTAATAATCATTCCGGATACCGGCATTGGCTACTAATATAATACTTTGTAAAATCCTGAAAAAATCATTATTTTAAAGCAGTTATATTGTATTGACAATATGATTATATTTTTGAATTTTCAGAAGTTATAGGTGAATATTGATGAAATTTATTGCTTCAGCTGCTGTAATTCTGGTATTTGTTTCATTAACATTTTCTCAGGTTGATAGCAATCTGATACTTGGTTTGTCACAGAAAAATGCAACAGTTTCAGTATTTGATTTAAGTGATCCAACAGGTGTAAATATGGAAGTCAATTTGTGGGGATTTATCAGATATCCTGGCAGATACAGAGTTCCAGTTAATACTACATTTCTGGATCTTATTACTTTTTCAGGAGGTCCAATAGAAGATTCAAATCTTGAAGACATTAGAATCCTCAGAGATATGAACAATCCAGAAAAGAAACCAACAGTTATAAAAATAAATTATGAAGATTTGTTATGGGAAGACCAGGTTTCAACAAAAACTAAACCAAATCCAGTTCTGCAGCCTGGGGACGTTGTAGTTGTATTAAGAGAAAAAAGATATACTTTTCGTGATTATTTACAGATATACGTTCCAATAATTACATCTATAGTATCAATTGCAACATTGCTTATCACAATATCAAGGAATTAAATAAAATATATATGGAATCACAACCATCAGGTAAAGCATTTAACAATATAGACTCAAATATTAAATCTTCTCATAGTATTAGATTTTATTTTAATCTAATACTTCGGAATAAGGTACCAATATTATTAAGTCTGACTGTTGGACTCATTGTTTCCTATTTTTATGCGTATTCTCAGGTAGATATTTATGAATCTTCTTCATCCATGAGACTAGCAAAACCTAAAGAAAATGTACTCGAAAATAAGATATTTAGCGACATTGAAGGTGAATTACCGGAACGATATATAAACAATGAAGTTGAAATTCTGAAATCATTTTCAATAAGAGAAAAAACAGCATTATCTCTACTGGATTCATTTCAGATACTTAAAGGTAAAATACACTTTTCACTTTTACTGGCAAATTTAGAAAACCCAGTTGAACCTAAAAGCAAAAACCAGATTGCAGGAATATTGCAGTCAATAACTGCAATTTCTCAAAAAAGAGGTCTTGATATTGTAAACATAAAAGCTGAAAGTCCTTCACCCCAGGAAGCTGCATTAATTTCCAATTGTTATGCCGAAGCTTATGCTGATTATTCGATGAAATATAACAGAGGTCACCTTACTCTTAACAGGGAATTTTTGGAAAAACAAGTTCAGGAAAAATACAACTCTTTGCTTCAAACAGAGGATAAATTAACAAATTTCCTTAGAACTGAAAATGTTGTTGAATTAAATGCTCAGGCAAACTCAATAATTAACCAACTTTCTGGCATTGAAGGCAGTTATAATGGAGCATTAATTGATCTGCAGACGACAAGTAAAGCATTAACCGATATTAAAACCCAGCTTGATAAGCTTGATCCTAAATCTTCTGATTATTTTGAAAGCAAAATTACAGATCCTTATGTAGGAGAGCTTCAGACACAGATAGCAAAACTTGAAATTACACGGGACTTGGCTAAAACAGGAAATGAAGAATATCTGAAAAACAATAAATCTTTAATTGAAACTGATAAAAAAATATCCGAATTAAAGAAAAATCTTGATGAAAAACTTTCAGTACTTAAAGATGGAGCACAATCTAATACACCAGAGGAATTAAGAAGCCTTTCCAATAAATATTTTGAAACAAAAATATTAAATAACCAGAATAAAATCAGGGAAGGATTACTTAAAAATTATCTAAATAAATATCAAGAAAAATTCAATAAACTCCCGGCTCAGTCAATTGAATACGCAAACCTTGAAAGAGAAAGACTTGCTAACGAAAAGATTTATTTAATGCTTCTTGAAAAATACCAGGAAGCGCTAATAAATGAAGAATCTCAGCCAAACACAGTTAAAATTATTGATTATGGCAAAATTCCAAGAGCACCCAGTAAACCAAACAGGTTTTTGATAATAACTATCGGATTATTAATTGGTCTTGGTTTGGGTTACGGCTTTGCATTACTCAGAAATATTCTTGACGTTTCTGTGAAATCACCTGAAGACCTGGAAAATATCGGCATTTCACTTATTGGCTGGGTACCAACATTTATGCGTGAACCAAAGGCCGGCAGGCATACACATACTGAACAGGAACTTGTACTGGCATATAATTCAGACAGCGTACCAGCAGAAGCTTTCAGAACACTAAGGACAAGACTGCAGTTCTCCAAACTAGAACCTGAGCCAATAAAAACTATTTTGATCACTAGCTCTATTCCCAGAGAAGGTAAAACAATTATTTCCAGTAATCTAGCAGCAAGTTTTGCTCTTTCTTCCCGTGTATTGCTGCTTGATTGTGATTTCAGGAAACCTAGGATGCATAACATCTTTAATATGAAACGCTACCCGGGGTTATGTGATTACCTGTTTGGAACCGTTCCGATTGAAGAAGCAGTAAGAGAAACATCTTTCCCGAATCTGCATATTATGACCTGCGGTACAATTCCTACAAATCCAGCAGAGCTTATTGCTTCCAAACATATGCAAACCTTCCTGAATATGATAAAACCAAAATATGATTATATTTTAATTGACTCTCCTCCGCTTGCTACTGTAACAGATGCCGAGCTTTTATCTTCCTATGTTGACGGCACTGTGGTAGTGTGTCTTGCAAGCAAAACCAGACTAGATCTTTTAGTTAACACTATAGATACACTTAATAAAATAAATGATACATTTATTGGAGTGATATTAAATAACTTTGATTACCAGGCAACTTACGGAAGTTATTATAAATACTATTATTACTATTACGGATCAGAAAAAGGTAAAGAAGGGGCTTCAGCATCAAACGGAAAATCTTCAAACGGTGTAAACAATAATGGTAACATAAAAGAAAAAACTATAAAACCAAATTAGCCGGAGTATTATACATTAATTGCAGCTACGGATATTTTTTAAAACTTTTCCGGAAACAACCAGGTGCCCGTCCTGCGGTAAAATTGGCACAATCAGGCGAAGCAGGACAAAGAACCTTTTTGAGGCTGCTGTTAAACTTACAAAAATTGCAAATCTTTACAAATGCAGAGAGTGCGGCTGGAGAGGTATTCTTAAAAAATATACAGTAAATAAATACTCCTTTATTACTTTAATTTTTTATATTGCTCTTATAGTTTCTGTTGCGTACGTTATCAGACAGGTTCTTTTAAAGAATTTTGGAACCTAAACCCGGAATACAAATTTTTCCGGGTTTATTTTTACATGAATTATAATATACTTGCCGAAATTAAAAAATATGGAAAACGTAAATATAAACTTTCATTCTTTTGTAGATCAAAAACTTGCTGAAAATGGGTTTAAAATTGTATGTGTCTCTAACGAACTTATGAACAGTAGATTTGAGGATTTTTATAATTTTGTGAATAATATCAGAAAAGAATATGAATCAGTTTACGGATGGAAACAGGAACCGAGAGAATATTTTACTAACCCTTTGGTTGATAAATGGAAATACAGTTTTACAATTATGAACGATAAAGATGAATTATGCTTTGTAAATTTTTCTTCTGTATATGATAATATTATCCATAACCACTGCACTTATGCAAGGAAAGATACAAGAAATTTTAATTTTGCAAAGCTTCACATTATTAAACTTTGCCAAACAGGACTTGATAACGGTTTTACGCATCAGGAAGGTTACTGGCCCAAGAGTAATAACGGATCCATTATCTTATTTTTAAAAATGGGCTGGAAAATTGAAAGTATTCGTAATAACGAAGACCTTTTTATGATTGCTGACCTGGAAAAAGTAAGAAATCAAACTTATCACCTGGTTTTAACAGGAAAGTAAAATTTAAATACAGGGTTAATCCCGGAAAAATAAATGTCTGGTAAAAATGTATTATTAACGGGTGCTTCAGGAGGAATAGGTAAATACATAAGCCTTGGCCTGGCACAAAGCGGTTTTAATCTGGCGCTGCAGTATAACAGCAATCAGTTAAAACTTGAAGAAAATATCACCGAGATCAAAAAAAACATTCCGGAAAGTTCAGGAACTATCATAAAATCTTACAAAGCAGATATTACCAACGAATCATCCGTAAAAGAACTTACTGATAATGTTAAATCAGATTTTGGCAATATAGACATTCTGATAAATAATGCAGGTTTATCTGTAAATGCAATGAGCTGGAAAATGGACCTAAAAGATTGGAATAATGTCCTGAACGTGAACCTTACAGGACCATTTCTCTGCACTAAATATGTTTTACCTGTTATGAAAAAGAATAAATACGGAAGAATTGTTTATATTTCATCTGTTGTTCCCCAGATTGGTGTTGCCGGAACTGCTGCATATTCAGCTTCAAAAGCCGGTTTATTCGGTTTATGTAAAACTGTATCAAAGGAAATAATAAAAAATAACATTACTGCAAATGTTATTTCTCTTGGTTATTTCGATGCGGGTTTGTTGTATCAAATACCTGAAGAAATCAGAAATCAAATAAAAGAATCAATTCCTGTTAAAGAATTTGGAAACCCTGTGGAAATTACTGAATGCATTAAATATTTATGTTCTGAAAACTCACATTATATAACAGGTCAGATATTGAACCTGAACGGGGGGTTATTTTAAATAAATGTGCGGAATAAACGGAATTATTACCGCTGATCCCGTCCTTAAAAACAATATAATTAATGCAAATAAACTCCTTCATCACCGGGGACCCGATGATGAAGGTTTTTTATTTATAAACACTTCTACAAACAAGACTTTTATATATTCAGGAGAAAATTCAACAGATGAAATTAAAAATCTATACCCTAGATTAATTAAACATTCCTCAAATGAAGAAGAAACTGTCCTTGCCCACAAAAGACTTTCTATCATTGATCTGAGTATTAATGGTCATTGCCCAATGACAGTTGAAAACGGTAGGATATGGATAACTTATAATGGAGAAATATATAATTATATTGAATTAAAACAGCAATTAATTTCACTTGGTCATAAATTCACAGGCAATTCAGATACCGAAGTTATCCTGCATTCATACCTTGAATGGGGTTACGAATGCCTTAATATGTTTAACGGAATGTGGGCGTTTGCTATTTGGGATACTAAATATAAAAGATTGTTTGCAGCCCGTGACAGATTTGGAGTGAAACCTTTTTTTTACACTCTGAATAAAAATTATTTTGCTTTTTCTTCTGAAATTAAACCTCTTGTTACTTACAGTAAAACAATTCCGGAAATCAATAGTTCAAAAATTCCTTTTTATCTGATATATGGAAACAGGCTTAATGAAGAGACAACATATTTAAAAGAAATATATTCGTTGAAAGCCTCCACATATCTGATATATGAAAATAAAAAATTATTTCTGAATCAGTATTACGAAATCCCCAAATTAACTGATGATATAGGAGATGAAGAACTAAAATCCACTATTGTTGATCTACTTGAAGATTCGGTTAAACTTAGATTCAGAAGTGATGTTCCTGTTGGAACGTGCCTGAGCGGAGGTTTTGATTCATCCAGTATTGCTGCACTATCATCTAAAGTTAATGAAAAAGGGATAGAGACTTTTTCTGCTGTATGGAACGAAAAAAGCTGTGATGAATCGTATTATATAGATATTGTAAACACAGAATACAAATGTAATCCCAATAAAGTTATTCCTGAAGTTAATGAGTTTCCGGAAGTATTTGAAAAACTATGTTATTACCAGGAAATTCCTACCGAAGGACCCGGTTTGTATCCACAATGGTTTGTAATGGCAAAAGCAAAGGAAAAAGTTAAGGTACTGCTTGACGGTCAGGGAGGAGACGAAGTTTTTGGCGGATATTTTCAGATGGGTGCATATTTAAGAGGAATTATTAAAGACAAAAAATTTTTAAAACTGGTTATTGAATCGCCGAATTTTTTTCAGTTTCTGAACAAAACCGGTATCCATTCATTTACCGGTTGGTTATTTCCCAAACAATACGGATATTTAACACGGTCAAAATATTCTGTTAAAAATGATATAATAAATAGAGATCTGGCAGATAAATTAAACTGGAATGAGCTTATCTATGATGCTGACCCTCCCAAAAAGTTCGGTAATTATCTCAGCAACCTGTCATATCATTTTATCAGAAATATCACAATTCCTGCTCTTCTGCATTACGAAGACAGGTCTTCAATGGCATTCAGTATAGAAAGCAGAGTTCCTTTTTTGGATTACAGGATCGTTGAATTGGGAGTTAATTTAAAATCAACTCATTTATCTTATCGTGGCATTTCCAGACCCCTGTACAGAAAAGCTTTAAAACCGCTTCTTCCTCAGGAAGTCGTAAACCGTAAAGATAAACTTGGATTTCCTGTGCCTTTTGAATTGTGGACTAAAAATTCCCTTAAAAACTATATAATGGACAACTTAAATAGCAATAATTATGACTTATATAACTATATAAATAAAGCTAAATTAACTCAAAATCTTTTCGATCACTTCTGCGGTAAAAAGAATTATAGCTGGGAGATATGGAGATTAATGAGTTTAAATAATTTTCTTAAATTATTCAGTAGTAAGCAGATTAATCTGAATACTTTTTGAGTTTATTTTGAAATAAATTTGCATAAGTAAATCAAAATTGTAATTTGATAAGATTTGTTCTGGAATCGTTTATATTTAAAAGAATTGTGATTCTTACAATTCTGTTTATAATATTAATTATAGCTGCAAGTAAATTTTTTGATTTACTCTGGGGAAGTTCTGCATCAATTCCGGTTGTTACTTTAAGTGAATTTTATTCCCCGCCTTTGCAATATAATAATTTGACGGAAATAAATCTTAAAATGTCAGTTAAAGATCTTGTTGCAATTGAAAGTAATAAAAAATTCAGAATCTTAGGAAACAATAAATCGTTCGATTTTTTTGATACAATAAAAGTCTATTTTCCTGAAAATGAATTCGATAAAACTAATAAAATATTCCTTCAGTTCGAAGAAAAAGATACGCCAGATTCCCTGTACCTGGTAATAGCAAAATCAGATGATAACAGCATATTTTATAAACAGATTTTTTTCAGCAGTGTTATTGTTAAAGATCTGAACAAGTTTTCAAAAAATCCTAATATATTCAGGATTAGGTCCGATGAACTTGTCAGTAATGAACTGCTAGAAAATAATGATTCTCTTATTAATGAAGTTTTCAATTATTTTAATTCAAATATCGAAAGTTTGGGTATAGCTGAATGTGGTACAAATTCTACCATCTTTCAAACGATATGTGAAGATTTTGGAGTACCTTGCAGAATAATTAACCTTCAGGGAGGTAATTCTGACGATGTAGGTTATTATGACTATATTGGTTATCCTTTGCATGTTATTTGTGAAATTTATTCCAGCAAGTATAAAAAATGGTATGCTGTTGACCCTACCTTTGGTTTCCGCTTCAAAACTAAATCATTTGATGATTTTTTAAATTCAGTTGAAATCAGCAATATTCACACCTTTCATAGAGAAGATGAAATTATTCAAGATAGTATACTGCTTACTAAAAGATCACTAGTAGGAAAAGATTATTTTAAATATTACGAAAATGTTGTTTTCACCAAACCAGAATGGAAAAATAAATACCTAAGGAAAGCAATAAGTTTGTTGTACGGAAATTTTAATTATTTTCTGTTCCTGTACTCGAATAATTTCCCTGCAGAAAGGAATGGTTTTTATTATGTTGTTATCAAAACTTTTATGTATTTTTTTATTCTTATTCTGTATATAAATGCAGTTATACTTTTATTAATGCGCAGATTGTTTATGGTTAAAAAGCCAAAACATTAAATAAATATTATAAAATGATCGAAAATATTTTTTCATCTGACAAAAAAAACAAGAAGAAAAATGTAATTGTTTTTGGTGCTCATCCGGATGATTTTGAAGTTGGCTGTGCCGGAACTATTTTAAAGTACCTTGATTCTATAAATTTAAAGATTTTTGTAATGTCTGACCGTTATGAAGACGGTAAAATGCGAAATCTGTACGAAAAAGATAAATCATTGAAAATTCTAGGACTTGAAAAAGTTCCTTGTAAAGTCTTTGATATTCCGACGAGGATATTCCATGATTATAAATCAAAAATAAGAAATATTCTTTACGATATTGCTACAAAAACAAATGTTGATGTTGTATTTACTCCGCCAATTCATGATATTCATCAAGATCATATTGTTTTAGCTGACGAAGTGATCAGACTTTTCAGAGAAAAAACTATATTCGGGTATGAGGTTATCCGAAGCGGTTATGATTTTATGCCCAATATGCATGTTAAACTTTCATCAGATCTGGTAAATTTAAAAATCAAAGCTGCTCAAAGTTATAAATCTCAATGGTCAACTACAAAAAGCGGGGGTTATTATTTTTCTAAAGAAGTAATGAAAGGATTAATGAGAGCCAGGGGTGCCCAATTCGGCGTAGAATATGCCGAAGCTTTTGAAGTGTACCATCTTAAATTATGAAATCTAAAATTATTGTATTATGTTTTAACTATGAACCAAGCCATTTCCCTGTTATTCCTGATGATGAAAACAGGTTTTATACTTATGGGTTTGGCAGTAATTTTGGCAAGTTATTCAATAATTATCTTAAAAAATATGATGTTGAAGTATGGAGATTGGATGGATACTGTAAGGATAAATATTATGATAAAATTATAGATAATATTAAATTCAGAATATTCAAAGCTAAACAAATAAGTAAACTTGGTTTCGTTTCTTTAAATTACGCTTCAGAACTTATAAAAGAAAAGAAAAACCCGGAAACTATTTTTTTTATAGTTCATACACATAACTGGCACACTTATCAGGCGGTATATTTATTAAAAGGAGCTAAAATTGTTACAACTCACCACGGCGATTGGTCCCCATTTTTTTTGTATAAGCAAAGTAAAAATCTGCGTAAACTTAAAGCAGCAATCGGAATAGTGGCTGAAAAAATAACTTTTAAATATATTAGTTATTTTTTAATATGCGATATAAATCAGGTAAAATATATCAAATTGGCTTACCCTGAAATGAATTATGAAATTTTTTCTACAGGGCTTGATATAAATCGTTTTAAAACTATTTCCCGAAATGACGCAAGAGATTTATTAAATCTCGATAAAAACAAAAAGTATATTATTTACGTTGGTAAACTATATAAATATAAACAGGTAGATAGATTAATAGCAATTTGGCAGGAAATTAAAAAAGTTATTCCCGTTACAGAATTGTTAATTGTTGGAAATGAAGAAAAAGGCAAATGGGGTGAAGAGTATTATGACTTGGCTTTAAACAGCGGCGCTATTATTGCCGGCAGGGTTTTAAATGTTGAGCTTTATAAATATTACTGTGCTGCTGATGTTTATGTTTTATTGAATTTAAGAAATGATTATTTTGGCGGAACCGGTATTGCTCCCTTAGAAAGCCTTGCCTGCAATACACCTGTAGTTTCAAATTCTCTGAAAAACTACCTTGGTAAAAATGCTCATGAAATTGGTGAAATTCCTGAAACAGAAGAAGAATATAAAAATGCAATATTAAATGTGCTTTCTGTGCCTCAAAAATATAAAAATATGCGCTTTAGTGTAGAAAAATATTATTCATTGGAAGCTGTTGCCGTCAGAATGGAAAGAGTTTTTATGTTAATTAAAAATCAGTAGTTATTATAAAAAATATTACTTTATTATAATGTTTAAAAAAATACTTGCAATTGGTCCGCACCCGGATGATATCGAGCTTGGCTGTTTTGGAACAATGGCTAAATATAAAAAAAACGGTAATGATGTGAATTTTCTTGTTTTAACCAAAGGCGAAGGCGGAACTGATTATACTAACAGAATTGATGAAGCTAAAGAATCTGCTTCTTTAATAAATGCAAACTTGTTTATCGAAGACCTGCCTGACCGTTTCATCAGCGAAGGTCCGGATACTATTACTATTATTGAAAAATATATTAAACAAATTGACCCCGATGCTGTTTTTATTCCTACTAAATCAGATACTCACCAGGACCACAGGGCTACATTTAATGCCTGCATGGTTGCCTGCAGAACTGTAAAAGAAGTTTATGCTTACGAAACTCCAAGTACTTCAAGAAAATTTTCTCCGAATTATTTTGTGGATATTACTGATTTTATACCATTAAAAGTAAAAGCTGTTAAAATTCACTCTTCTCAGGGGGGAAAAGGATACATGGCTGATAGAGCCGTTGAAGGTTTAGCTGAATACAGGGCTTTTGATATCCTGTTAAATGACCGGTATGTTGAAGGTTTTGATGTTATAAAAGTAATTGAATGATTTATTTATGATCTGTTCTATACATCAGCCTAATTACCTGCCGTATCTTGGTTTCTTCGAAAAAGCATATAATGCAGATATATTTGTATTATATGATTCAACACAATTCAAAAAAAATGACTGGCAAAACAGAAACAAACTTTGCACCGGCAACGGGTGGCAATGGATTTCTATGCCCATTCTGCATAATTTCGGTCAGAAAATATGCGAAGTAAAAATTAAAGATCCTGAAAAAAACCTGTCGAAAAATTGGCGTTCAATTAAAGTAATTTACGGAAGAGCCCCTTTTTTCAGAGAATACGAATCTGTTTATTCTGAAATTTACAGCTCTAATATTGAATATATTGCTGATCTGAACATTAAAATTATTCTGGCAGCTGCAGCTCATCTTGGGCTTAAAACTAAATTCATTAGAAGTTCTGAGCTTCCTCAATTAGATTCTGTCAGCACTCAGGCATTAATTGATATTGCAAATAATGTTAATGCAGATACTTATATTTCAGGTGCAGAGGGGATAAACTACCTCGATATGGATTTATGGAATAAAACCAGATTGAAAATTATTTTTCAGAAATACTCTCATCCCGTTTATAGACAATTTAATTCCACCGATTTTCAGCCTTACATGAGTATTCTCGATTTACTTTTTAATTGCGGACCTGATAGTTTGGATATTCTTCTTGGAAAAAAAATAAATAATGATTAAATTTCAGCAATCAATAGATTTTCTGTTTTTTGAATTTTATAACCTAATGCAGTAAATCTATTTACAAGATCCTCTTTTTTGTATTTGTCAGAATTATGAACTTCAATTATATATTTATTTACAGACTTTAATGCATCATCAGATGAATTTAACAGCATTGGATATTCACTGCCTTCACAGTCAATTTTTGCATAATCAAATTTCGGCACAGATGTTAATTCCCGTGTATCTTCAAACTTAATACAGTTTACTTCCGTAACTTTTGCTAAGTTCTCATCAAATTCACCGTCAATTAAAGTATTGCAGCCTGACCATTCAAATGAATAAAATTTAGACTTACCGTCAAAATCACTTACTGCTAAATTATATGTTTTAATGTTTTCTATTTTATTTAGCGCAATATGTTCGTTTAACCTTTTAAAAGTATCCGGAAATGGTTCAAATGAATAAATTCTTGCATTCGGATATTTTATAGATATGTATAATGAAAAAAAACCGACATTTGCGCCTATATCTATTATATTTTTTACTTCGTTACCGGCGTTTCCAAAATTGTAATCTTCATCTATAAATACTTCAAATAGTGTTGTTAAGTCGCCCTGGCTTTTATTTACATTTAGCTGCAGCCCGTTTTTAAGCATTATCCTGTGTGTTTCCGTATCTTCTTTTTTAAAATATTTCAGTTTATAAAATGTAAGTAATGAAGCAAACCTTAACCTGTTTGCCATTTTAATAAAATTGGTTATTTTATCTGCCATTATATTTTTTATCTGTCATTTTTA
>JAANMW010001712.1_pt1 | contig 22042 bp, 23 predicted proteins | sample 7279671 | NCBI WGS metagenome assembly JAANMW01 (sample SAMN14094541, study PRJNA606508) | bioreactor metagenome | isolation source: A lab-scale SPAN reactor treating ammonium-rich wastewater day 247 | place: Ireland: Galway | collected 2017-09-19 | reverse complement strand
TCATAAACAATCGACAGTCCAGCTTCGACCGCCGCATCCGCCGTCGCGCCCCATGTTCCGGTCGCGCCGCCGACAAGCTGACTGACGTAACTCTGATAGGCGGGAAACACGTCATACACACCGCCGCCTAGGTTCTTGATCTCGATCTCCCAAACGGCGACGGTTCTTCCGGCAGGCGTGTTGACCGCGTAAACGTTTATCAGCCGAAAACGCGCCGACTGCGGGCTGCGGGTAAACACCGCGTCGCCGCGATAGAACGGATCAGGCGGACGAATGGTGTAAGGCGTCACTGTCGGTGGTGGAGGTGCGGTCGGGAACGGAATGAGCGTCGGATAGCCGGGGATAGGCGGCAACGTTGGCACCGGTATCGGCGTGACGATCACCGGCGTGGGGCAGACATAGATCGGCACGCTGACAATGCCGGTGAGCGTCCCGGAACACGCCAGCGCCGCCAATCCCAATAGGACGGGGATGTACAGAAGGGATTTCTTCATCGGTTCCTCTTAAGGGATCAAGCCCGGCTGGTTGCCGGGTGTGAGCAGCAGGGTGTAGGCAGGTGCAGCGGTGTTTCCGCCGCGTTGAAGCGTCCATGCCCTGCCGAAATAGGGGACGACGATCTGTGCGGGCGCGTCCGTGACGACCTCAAACGTGACGTAGCCGCGCTCGTCGGTGAAACCGCTGGCAATGATACGGTTAGTATTCATCTCAACCACACGGACGGAAATTCCCGCGACGCCTTCCGCCGGATCGACGGTGCGATTGCCGTTCTCGTCGTAGGCGATCACGACTTCGGCGGTGATGATGCGTGGAGGGATGGGCGTGCCGGTGGGCTGCACCGTCGGCGGCGCGCCGACCAGTTCGATATGTGCAGCGGGCTGTGGCGTTTCGGTTGGTGTGAGCGTCATCGCGGGCGGTGGGAGGATGAGCGTGCTGGCATCACCGCGAAACACGTGAATCGCGTCCAATCCGACGACATAACCTTCACTGGCATTGTTCTTCCGCCCGATGGCACGTATCTCCATTCGGTGGACACCATTCCCAACGAAGTACACATCGGTGGTCGGGAACGCCAGCGTATCCGCGTAAGCGTCAATCGCGTCGATTACCACGCCATCGACGACGATCTCGAACACGCCCATGTTCTGCGCCGCGACGTAGCGCACGCGCAGCCCTTCGCCCTCGAAAGCGAACGTGGCGCTTCCATAGGCGCTTTCCGTGCGGTGATACTGTCCCCGGCTGGCGAACTGCGACAGGCGCGGCGTCCATGCCGGTGAATACTGCACGGTTGGAAAATCCGATTCGAAGCTGTACCAGCCGATGAACGGCGGCGCAGTATCGGTCGCATCGGGCAGCGGTTCGACGGGCTGCGGCGGTGAGGAGAGCAGCGTTGTGCCGTAGGGGAAGTCCGTTGGTGCTGGGGGGATGAACACACCGGACATCACGACGGTGATCTCGACCACACGCTCGCTCAATGTCGGAAGCAGAGTCGGCACTGGCGTTTCCGTCGGCGGAAGAGTCGCGGTGATGGTGAACGTCGGCGTGAGGGAGGGTGTCAGTGTCGGTGAAGCAGTGTCTGTCGGTGTCAGTGACGGCAGCACCATCAAGGTCGGCAGGACAAGATCGGAAGTTCCTGACTGAGAACGCAGGATCAAGAAGGCGGCTGCCCATGCCGTCAGGCAGAGCGCCGCCAGCATGGGCAGCACCAGTCGGCGCATGTCGTCACTCCGGGGTTGGTATACGCTGTGTTCAGCGTAGCAAAGCGGAGTGCTGCAACTTCTGTAGGATTCCGGTTTGGGGTTGGGAGGATTCCGGCTGCTGGATGGAGGATTCCGGGTTAGCCCGGAAAACTGTTGAAACCTTGGGCTGCCGCCAGGCTGATCAGGTGTTCGTTGGTCGAAGCGCCGAAGCGGGCACGCATTTTCTCTGTCACCCAATAGACGCGGCGCAGCTTCAGGTGCAGCCGCGCAGCGATCTCACGCGCGGTGCAGCCGTTCGCCAGCAGGCGCAGAATGGCACGCGCCTCGGCATCAAGCTGCCAATCGCGATTGCTTCCCTGCATGGTGAGCAAATACTCCGCGTTCGCCGTTGGTGATAGGTACGGGTACTCTCGCAGCACCATGTCGAGCGCGGTTAGCAGACACGAGGAAAGATCATCCCCTGCTGCCAGATAGCCGCACACGCCCATCGTGAATAGATCACGGATGACTAGCCCATCAGTGGAGGTTCCCATCACAATGATGTGCGCTGATGGTGCGGCATAAAGTATCTGCTCGACCAGCTCCAGTGTGTCAATGAGCGGATCGAAACGGTCGCCCAGTAGCACAATCTCGGGCTGCTCGGCGCGTGCTTTCTCGATCAGATCGTCCCCGTTCTCCGCTTTGCTGATGAGTGTGTCGGCGCGATCTTTGAGCAGAGTCTCCGCGCCGACGACGGTCAGGCTGCTGCTGTCCGCAATCAGGATACGTGTCGTCATGTTCTTTTGCCCTCTCTGCTTTCACCGATCCAGCGTAGCATGAGTGCGCCATCGGCGAATGACAAATTGTGACATTTTGCTGGCAAAAGTGGACATCGGCGTGGTCAAAATTCCTTTCAAGTAAATCCATTTATTCCCGCTTTTTAAGAGGACGCATCTTGTGCTGCTGGGCGAGAACGACGAGCTGCGGCAGGTTCTGTGCATCGTAGACAGTGGTCAGCTTCTTGATGGAACGATACACCGCCTTCCGTTCAACTCCTAGATACATGGCGATCTCCTTCGGTTGCAGCCCTTCGGTCAAGAGGTCGAACACATCGACATCACGCTGGTCGAGGTTTTCAGGAAGTAGCTGCTGCTTTTCCAGAAGATGCGAAACGCGCGGCGAGATCGTCACGCCGCCTGCTACCGCGAGCTGAATCGCCTGATTAAGCGTGCGTTGGAAATCGTCGTCTTTATGCAGGATGGCGCGAACACCGATGGCTAGCACCTTTTGGACCAGACTGGGAGTCGGGCGCTGAAGAATCAAAATTACAGCCAACCCCGGATGCGCTTCGAGCAGCCGCTTCAATTCTTTCGACAGGTTGACTCCTTTCGGCAGCGAGTCATCCATGATGAAAACGCGCGCTTGATGATCCTTCAGAAAAGCGCTTAACTCCGAAAAACTCGCAAACATGCCAGTGACATCAATGCGGGTTTCCGGTTGGACGATGATTTGCTGTATTCCTCCACGAATGAGTGCATTTGTGGAGACAATGACAACTGGAATGGCTGTCATGCCCTACCCTCCCTTTTCGAATGTAATGTTCTCGTGACCAGCCGATAACCATGCGAACGTATGGTCTAGTGTCAAAGCCCCATTGTATTACAAAAACCCAACCTAAAGTCAAGCAGTCTGGAAACATTTTCGGTTATAACTTCCATACTTTTGTATAGAACAAGTGTTTTCTCTCTCAAACTGTGTCAATAAATGACATTCGCCTGTCAAAGATTCCCACGGTGTCAAAAATGGACACCCGCGTGTCCATTTTTACCAGAACAAATGTCATAAATTCCCGCCGTAAATATGGCGCGTTCGTTTATGCTGGTGACACATTGAGTCATCAGGAGCAAACCCATGAATCGAGAAACGCCATTCGCAGCGCGGATCGCCTTCCGGCTGCCGCAGTCGCTCTACGACAAGCTGGAGAGATGGGCGGACGAAGAAGATCGTCCGCTCGCCAATCTCATCTATACGCTCGTCAAGCAAGCCGTCACCGAACGTGAACTCGAACTCACAACGACCGATCTGCAAAAGGAGATGAACTGATGAAATACGCTGAAACCTTGTCAACTGATCTGCGCGAACTGGTCGAACAGCGTTTGGGCAAGCCGCTGGCTGCCAGCGCGCACGCTGGACTATGGCGCTGCCCTGCCTGTCCGCCTGAAAGACACGCGCTGCTTATGGTGTCAGCCGACGAATATCGCTGCTTGAGTGGATATCCGTGCGATGGCGGCGCGACCGAGTGGATGCGAAGCAGCAATGAGGAAACCGATGCGCTTCTCATTGTCGGAGAGACCGCATGAGTGACTCAAGTTTTATAACGACTGCTGAGGATTCATCCGCGTCTGTATCTGCTGACGTGATGCTCAAGCGGGTATTCAGTGTCGCAAAACTCCTCGCCGTCGTCAAACACCAGCGAGATGTTGAAGATGAGATTGCAGAAAATCCCGTCAAAAATCAGCATTCGAGCGAATTGCAGTATCGTGAAGACGAGCGAACGACACATACTGCATAAGCGAGGTGTATCGATGGCAGCAGATGGACGGAAAAAACGCACACCAGCCCCACCCCAACCGGGGTGGGCAATCTATTTGAGGACGAGCAGCGACGAGAACCAGAAACCGGAGCTGTCGCGCGAACGGCAGCGCACCATGATTCAGATAAGCCTGTTGGACTCATCCGATCTCCCGGTTTACGGGGAATACATCGATGTGCTGACGGGCAAAGACCCACGCCGCAAGGGGTATCAGCGGATGTTGGCAGACGCCCGCGCTGGAAAGTTCTCGCACGTCGTTGTTGAGCGCGCTGACCGCTTTGGACGGGACGATACCGAGGCACTGCGGGCGATTGACGAACTGCATGAGTTTGGGATTGCCGTGCGCTTTGCGAATTCACCTGACCTTGACCCTATCGACCCGGATGATCGCGTCCTTGTAACCCTCACGTTTGCTCTCGCCCGCCGCGAGTCGGCACTGATGGGTATTCGCGTGAAGGGTGGTTTGAAGGCAAAGCGTGAAAGCGGCGGTTATGCAGGACGCGCGCCCGATGGCTATCTCAATATGCGCGGTCAAACGGAGTTCGACAAGCGCAGTGATATGGGTCGCATCAGCCATTGGATTGAACCGGATCCAGACCGTGCCCACATTTGGCTAGAAGCGTGGGCGCTGCTGCTGACCGGCAGCATGTCGCTGGCTGAGATCGCGGAGGCACTGAATGCAAAGGGCTACTGTTACAGGAGTGGTAAGTCGTTTGTCATTGTATCAAAGACGGGGAAGCGGAAGCCGCTCACCGACGTTCTGCTGCGTGCTTTTCAGGATTGGACATACGCTGGATGGGTGGTGAGTGCCTGCGACGATATCGCGCCCAAGACTATCCGGGGTAATTGGGAACCGCTCATTTCGACTGAGGACTTTGAAGCAGGACTGGCGATCTTGGACCGGTTGCAGCGCGACGGATCGGATAAGTAGGCAGCATGAGTAACTATCGACACAAGAAGACGGCAGCCCCTCAGCCGCAGCCGGGCTGGGCAATCTATCTGCGCACGAGCAGCGAGGATCACCAGAAGCCGGAGCTTTCGCGTGCGCGTCAGCGTGCCATCATCGAAGGGAATGTGCTGGAACACTCTGAATTGCCCGTCATCGACGAGTATGTGGACGTATTGACGGGCAAAACGCCGAAACGTGTCGGATATCAGCAGCTTCTCGCGGATGCTCGCGTGGGCAAATTCTCTCATGTAATCGTCGAGCGAGCGGACAGGTTCGGACGCAATGACTCAGAGGCGTTGCGTGCTATCGATGAACTGAATGAATTCGGGGTATCAGTGCGCTTTGCCAACTCCCCGGATCTCGATCCGATGGACCCAGATGACCGGGTGCTGGTCGCGCTATCGTTCACGCTTGCGCGGCGTGAATCAGCATTGTTGGGCATCCGTACACGCGGCGGACAGCAGGCGAAACGTAAGAGCGGTGGCTATATCAGTTACGCCCCTGATGGATACAGAAACGTCACGGCGCGTACCGATACTCAAAAGCGCAATGACTTAGGACGTTGGGACAAGTGGATCGAACTCGACCCGGAACGCGCAAAAGTAATCCGCGAGGCGTGGGATCTGCTGCTGGAAGATACCATATCGGTACGGGAGATTGCCGAGACACTTCATGAACGCGGCTATCGTCACCGCACCGGCAGACCCTTCGTTGAACTCACGGCGCATGGGAAGCGCAAAGCGAATATCAGCTCACTAGGCAATATCTTTCACAACTGGACTTACCCAGGATGGGTTGTCAGCTTGAAAAACGGGGTCTTGCCCAAAACTGTGCGTGGCAACTGGGAACCTATCGTCACGACAGAGGAATTTGAACGTGGACAAGAAATCTTAGCGAAGCGGAACGCGCATCGAACGGTGCGTCGTAAACAGTTTTATCTGCTTACCGGGTTGGTCTTTTATCGTCTGCAAAATGGCAAACTGCGCCGAATGAGTGGCTCGACTTCCAACGCCGGACGGCGCGGTGGAGGTACGCCCTACTATCGGATTGAAGGCGCAGGCGAGGCGAGTTTCCTGTGTGCAGTGATCGATGCTGCGGTCGAACGCGAAATCTGCCGTATCCAAGTCGATCCTGACCTGGTTCCACTCATCCGTGCCAGCTACACCAAAGACCTCCAAGAGTGCATGGGACACGCACGTCCTGATCGGCGCACCCAATTCCAGCTTGCGTTGAAGCAGGTTGACGACGAAGAAGCCCGAACAGTTCGGCTCTATGCAGCGGGAAGAATCTCGGACGAGATTTGGGAGGGGATGTGGACAGAATGGCAAGATCGCCGACAAACCATTCAACGCACGCTCGAAACGATGCAGCAAGAGCAGCAGGTTCATGTCGATAATTTGGACTTGGCGTTGGAAATTATCGCCAAGATTGGAACGCTGTATAATGGCTTGCAGCGCAGTGATCAAAAAGAACTGCTGCGTCAAGTGGTTGAAAGAGTCATCGTGGATGATGACGGTCAGGTAAACTTGGAACTGCGTACACCGTTCGGCTACCTCAATACACTGGTAGACGACATCAAGCGTGAGAAACCGCGCATTGAGAAAACGGTGAAGCGTGGGCGAAAGGCAACAAAAAACGCCGGAGAAATTCCCCCCGGCGTTTCCCCCGAACAATGTTCGAGTCACGTCCAACTAGTCTCCACAGCCTGGATTCGAACCAGGAACCCATCGGTTAACAGCCGATTGCTCTGCCGTTGAGCTACTGTGGAATAGCAACGGTAGAGTATCAAAGCCCCGGCGGACTGTCAAGACAAAACCACCGTCTGTGGGGGCCGTTCGACCCGGCTTACTCTGCGACGAGGATCTCCTCGAGGAACGTCATCGGGTTGGTCACCGCGCGCCGCACCGGACACCGCCGCATAATTTCATGGATACGCGTGCGCTGGTCGTCAGTTAGGTCGCCGATCAGCTCGATCTTCTCGACAATCTCATGGGCGAACTGTGACTCCTCCGTCGGCTTGCGCTCCATGGCGAGAGAAATCGCGACGTCTTCCAGCGGCCATCCCTTGCGCGCCGCGTACATCTTCGCCGTGATCGCCGCGCACGCACCCAACGCGCCCAGCAGCAGCTCCTCCGGCGTGGCGCCTTTGTTCGTGCCGCCCTCATCAGCCGACGAATCGGCATACCATGTATGCTCGCCCGCCGTGATCGTCGTCAGATGCCCGCCGTGGGTGCGGACTTTTGTGCTGTACATGAAGTTCTCCTCTTTGGCGGTAACGCCTGACACGTCAAATAAATCGTAAGCCGGTCGTCGAAAGTCGTCAGTTTCCAGCTGCCGGTTAGGATGCAATTCCCGCTCATCACGCATCGGTAACGCAAAGCTGGAGGCTGGAAACTCATGACCGATAGCTTAACTTCATAGACAGAGGCGAACGGCCGCCCCTTACATCCCCGCCCGATTCCCTCATCGACTTCGCATTATCCCCCGCTGATGACTACAATCGTTCACTCACGCGTCATGTCACGGGGAGCGCCCATGTTCAACACGGCAATCCTTGAACTGCTGATCGGTCTGGTCTTCATCTACAGCCTGACGGCCATTCTCGTCACGCAGATCAACACCCTGCTCACCAATGCCCGCAATCTGCGCGCCCAAAACCTCAAAGAGGGCCTGATCGAGATGGTGGGCGACCGCACACTGCAAGCAGAGATCCTCGTCCATCCCCTCATCAAATTGGTCGATACATCGAACCTGATGATGATGTCGCTGAGCGCCGACGTCGACACCACCGATCAAATCCTCAACGCGCCGCTGACGCGTGTCGCCGACATCCCGCCGGAAACGTTTGTCGAGGCGTTGGTGAGCATTCTCACCGTGCGTGCGTTCGGCCCGATCGAGCAGGCGGCCCGTGCGCTGCCGCATTCCGAAGCGAAACGGCGCATCCTCGGCCTGCTGGGTGATCTGCAAGCCGAGCCATCCGACGAACGGCTCGCGGCGCTGCGGCAGGCGGTCAACGCCATGCCGGAATTACCCGGCGCTCCGACCCTGCTGCGCCAGCGGTTTGACGCGCTGCAAGACGTTTACACCGAGGTTCGCAGCCGGAACGCGCCATTGATCCCGCTGCTGATCGGCATCTCGCGCATCGAAACGCCGCCGTTCCGCGAGGCGATGCAGGTCGTTCTGTACTCTGCAAATTCGCTGGAGACCGCGTTCGATAAGCTGCGCGCGTGGTTCAACGACGGCATGCAGCGCTCATCGACGCTGTTCCGCGAGAAGCTGCAGCGCATGTCGCTGATCGTGGCGTGCGCGCTGGTGGTGCTGCTCAACGTCGACACACTGGCGATCACGCAGGATTTGTGGGACGATCCGGCCCTGCGCGCCTCGGTCGCCGCCACCGCGCGCGCCGCCGTCAACAGTGATCTTGCGGACGACGTGGACGCGGCATCGACGCCCGCCTCGTCCAGCGTGATCGACACCGTGCTGGACGCGCAGTACACCGCTCAACAGCTGCTGCGGCTCGACATTCCGCTGGGCTGGAGCTTCCTGTCGCTGACGCCGGACATGGCCGAGAACGCCACCGCGCTCGGCCTGCGTGATCCGTATGCCGACTCCGGCAACCTGTGGAATCTGTGGCCTCCTAACGGCAATCCGCGCTGGTTCTCGCTGCTGGTGCTCAAGCTGATCGGGCTGGCGGTCTCGGCTATCGCCGCGGCACAGGGCGCGCCGTTCTGGTTCGACCTGCTGCGCAAGATCACGTCTCGCAGCGGGTCGTCCGGTTCGCTCCGGTGAACTCGTCCGCCTGACGGAGCCGCCCGTGCCTGCGCCTGCGTGATGGATTCTGCCGATTTCGCGTTTCTGACCTCACCCACCGGCATCGCCGCGCTGGCCGATCTCACTGCTGAGGACGTGTCGGAGTCGGCCGCGCTCGCCCTGATCACGCGCCTGCGCAAGACGTTCACCCGTCAGCAGGCCGCCGCGTTGGTCGAACAAATGCGTTTGCGCCGCGCCGCGACCGGCAAGTTTGGCGCTGATGCGAGCCGCATGCTCTTTACCCGCGACGCGCTCGAACAGGCGTCCGATCCGGCTGTGCGGGCGTATCGCGCCGCATCGGCGGCTGGGGCTGGCGTTCACACGGTCATCGACGCGTGCTGCGGAATCGGCAGTGACGTGCTGGCGTTCGCGCAGGCCGGGCTGGATGTACTCGGCCTCGATCTCGACCCGGTGCGCGTCGCCATCGCGCGCCACAACGCCGCGGCGCTGGGATTGCCCAACGCCCGCTTCACTGTGCATGACGTCACGCGCGGTCTGCCCGAATCGGCCGACCTCGTTTTCTTCGACCCGGCGCGGCGCGCGGACGGACGGCGTATCTACCACGTCGAGGGGTATCAGCCGCCGCTGTCGACCGTGCGGAACTGGGAGGCGCAGCGGGTGTGGGCCAAGCTCTCGCCCGGCGTCGATCTGAGCGAAACCGCCGCGTATGGCGGGACGGTCGAGTTCATCTCAGCGGATGGCGCGCTGAAGGAAGCCCTGCTCCAGATCGGCGCACTGCCGCAAATGACCTCAGCCGTCCTCGTGGGCAGTGGGGACGTGCTGCGCTGGGACGCCGTGCCGCGTGACGCCGGTATCCCCGTTAGTGAGCCGCAGGCGTGGCTGATCGAACCCGACCCGGCCATCATCCGTGCTGGCCTCGTGCAGCCTCTTGGCGCGGCGCTCGGCGCGTCTCTGCTTGACCCGGAGATCGCCTATCTGACCAGCGCGGCGCGTCCTGAATCGCCGTGGGGGCGGGCGTGGCGAATCGTCGACTGGATGCCGTTCAACCTCAAGGCGCTCAAGCAGTACGTCCGAACGCGCCGGATCGGGCGCATCACGGTCAAGAAACGCGGCCACGCCATGACGCCGGAAGCCCTGCTCACCGCGCTCAAGCCGGACGGTCACGGCGACGAACGGGTGATCGTCCTCACACGGCACGCCGGCAGGCCGGTGATCGTGATCTGTTTGCCGCTCGACTCTCCAAGTGATGCGTGTTAAGTGCTGAGTCGTGTGTGAAGGACAAAAGCAGGCACAAAGCACGCAGAGAACGGGGAGATCACAGAGGTGGCCTTATAGGGCCGCCCCGCCGGCCCGCCCGCCACGCCCGATCAGACTTCTTTGTGTCCTCTGTGGTTCAATCGGTCTGTCCTTCCCTCATCACTTTTCACTCAAGTAGGTTATCGAAAGTCAGCAAACTCAATCTTCTGCTTCAGAGGGTTATACGAGCGGTGAAGGCTAGTAGTCACTCATCACTCATCACTCAGCACTTTCAGCTTCTTACATCAGCCCCCATCACTCTCTATACGAGGCTGCCTTCGTACCGGAACACCCGGCGCAGACCGTCCGCCATTAGGTTGACGCTGATGACCAGCAGCGCAATCGCACCGGCGGGGAACCACAGCGCCCACGGGGTCTGATTGACATCCAGACGCGCCTCGTAGACCATGCGGCCCCAGTCCGGCGACGGCGGCTGAACACCGAGGCCCAAGAACCCGAGCGACGCCGTGAGGAAGATCGCGTAGCTGAAGCGCAGCGCTGCCTCGACCGCCAGCGCCGGCAGTACACCGGGCAGGATTTCGCGCGTGAGGATGTACAGCAGGCTTTCGCCGCGCAGACGCGCCAGCTCGACATACGCCGCGCTGCGCAGATTCAATGCCGCCGACCGGATCACGCGGGCCACGATCGGCGTGTACAGGATCACGATCACCAGCACCAGCCCGGCTGACGACGGCCCAAGCGTCGCCAGCACCGCCAGCGCCAGCACCAGCGCCGGAATCGCCAGCAGGCCGTCGAACACGCGCGACACGACCTCATCGACCCAACCACCGGCGTAACCGATCACCAAACCGATGCTCGTGCCGATCACGACCGCCAGCACGGTCGCCGCCCCCGGCAGGCCCACGATATCGCGTGCGCCCCACAGGACGCGGCTGAACACGTCGCGGCCCAACCGGTCGGTGCCGAACACGAACGCCGCGCTTGGCGCTTCTCGCCGGGCTACCCGTCCTTCCGGGTTCCGCACGAACTCGTCGTACGGATACGGCGCGACCAGCGGCCCGATCAGCGCCAGAATCAAAAACGTCAGCGTCACGCCTGTCCCCACAAGCGCCAACGGCTGACGTGCTAACGGCTTAAGTCGACTCAACAAGGGCAATAAATCCTAGGCTGGTGTTCGTAAGTCGAGAGATTCGGTCTCCCATCTTGCAGCATTAGTCGAGCTATACGGCGCGGTGTTTTCTCATCACTCATCACTTTCAACGTCGTGCTTAGCGTGATAGTGCGGCGCTGTCCCTCGCCCCGCAAGAGCTGCATCCTTGCCCCCTATCTCGCAGAATGCGGCCGGAGTGCTGCATTCCGCGAGGTAGGGGGGGACGCAGGGGCGAAGAACCCTGTTGGGGGTGAAACCCCACGCTGTACTAGTCGCTGACGCTGACGCCGCGCAGGTCAGTCAAGCCGGGGACAGGGTTCATGTCGAGGCCCTGCACCCGATTTGTGATCGCGCCGAGGACAGGCGCAAAGTACGGCACGATGATCGGGCCGCGGTCGGCGAAGATATGGGCGATCTGCTTGTAGATCGTGGCGCGGGCGGCCGGATCGGTCGTCGCGGCGGCTTGGGCGGCGAGGGCATCCAGCTCGGCGTCGCTGAAGTTGCTCTCGTTGTAGGGCGCGCCGGTGATGTACGCTTCGACGAGATACTGCTGCGGGATGGCGCGGCTTGACCATCCGGTCAGGCCCAGCTCGACATCCAGCCACTCGTTGTCGCCGTAATAGACGCCTTCGGGCCGGACGAGCAGTTCGACGTCGATGCAGGCGTCCTGCCACTGCTGCTGCATAATCACGGCGAGGTCAGGGTAGCCGAGCGCATCGACCGCGTAGAAGTCGAAGCTGATGCGTTCTTCGCCGGTCGCTTCGAGGATCAGCGCGCAGGCCGCGGCAGGGTCGTAGGTGTCCGGGATCCGCTCGTAGAAGTCGCCGTAGATCGGGCCGATCGGGTCATTGTTGCCGACCACGCCGAGGCCGTCGATCGCCAGTTCGTTGAGTTCCTCACGGTTGACGCCGAGCTTGAGGGCTTGGCGGATGCGCGGGTCTTCACCACGGAAGCCCTCGGCCGTGCGGATGCGAATCACCGGGTGGATGTTGGTGGCCTTGTTGAGCACGGTGATTCCGTCGACGCCTTCGAGGGCCGGAAGCTGTGTGACCGGAATCTTGAAGATGAAGTCAGCCGCGCCGCTGGTCAGCGCCTGAATCTGCGCAAGCGGATCCTCGATGTAGACGTGCGTTATGGTGGCAAGCTGCACGGACTCCGGCTTGAAGTAGTCGACGTTGGCGGTGAAGACCGCGCGCTCGCCGGGGAGAAACTCGGTCAGGACGAATGGGCCGGTGCCGGCGAAGTTGGCGTAGGGATGATCGCCCTCGGCCAGCACGTTCGGCGTGGCGATGTCTTCGCTGAGGATGTAGGCCAAGCGCCCGCCGATGCCATACAGGAAGTCGGCATTGGGTGATTCGAGGGTGAACGTCACGGTGTCGTCATCGACGGCTTCTACGGTGAACGCGCCGCCGCTGAGCAGGCCGAGCGCCGGCGATTCGAGGGTCTTCAGGCGCTCGAAGGTATACACCACGTCCGAGGATGTGAACGCCGCGCCGTCGTGGAACGTGACGCCCTGCGCCAGCTCGAAGGTGTAGACGAGGCCGTCGTCGCTGATGGTGTAGCTGGTGGCGAGATTGGGCGCGATCGCGTTGTCCGGCGTGACATCGAGCAGGTAGTCGTAGATGGCGCGGTTAAACAGCAGTTCGGGATCGTTCGACCCGAGGGCGGGTTCGAGGTTGACCGGCGCATTGGTAGCAATGGTCAGAGCGCCGGACTGCGCGCGCGCTGGTAGAGCGATCAGCGACAGCAGCACGAAGGCGATAAGCATCACCGCGATCATCCGCGGCGCAGTGCGTGAGTTGCGATCTTTCATTATTCCTCCTCAAGGGGATTGAGTGGGGGAAAACGTCGACGGCGCCTACAACCGTCAGCACGTCAGACAAACCTAAGTCTAGCCGTCTTACGAAATCAAACAACCCATGCCCGCGCGAAGCTCCGGCTGAGTCGTCCAAAATTCTCATGCTGCGTTCGAGAAACACGGTTGGTTGTGGGCGTCTCGAAATGCCGTATACTTATCGTAGATCGTGACTGATGAGGTGTGCTGTGCTGCCGCTGTCCAAGACCCCGAACCCAAAGATCGCTGAGGAGCGTGTCCGGCGCGGCTGGGCCGAGTCGGTCGAAGCGGCGTTGGTCGAACTGACGCCGGAGCAGCAGCGCAACCGTGCCGAAACGATCGAGCGCGTCGCGCAGCAGACGGCCGCACAGCCCCACGTCAAATCGCTGCCGCGTTCGCCCCGGCGCGCCCCCGCCCGTCAAGGATAGCGGTAGGCGTGGCCGATCGCCCCGACGCCGCGCGGTTGAAGCCCCCGCTCGCCACCTTGCATCGTGTGATCGCCGGCGGCGAGCTAGGCGTCGACATCACCTGTGAACCCCTCACCGTCAAGACGTCTCAACGCACCTTGCTGACTATCACCGACCGGCTCAACGGCGAGATGTACGTCGTGGCTGATGTCGAGCCGGCAAGCCATGACGTCATCCTGCTGCTGGCGCTGACCGGCCCGCTGCACGTCGCCACCGATGATCCGGCATTTCTGCGCGCGCTTGAATACTTCGCGTGGACGGCCAGCGCGACCGCGATGATCCTGCGCGTGATCGAGGACGCAGACGCGGGGACGCTCCAGTTCGCGCTCGCCACGCGCTTTCGTGCGACTCAGGACGGGCTGGCCGTCACGCTGGAGCACAACTTGAGCCTGCTGCGCGCGATCTACACCGAGCTGGGCGATAACATCGACATCGTGCTGTACGAATGCGGATTGGACTAACACCATGACCGGACAGACCGGAATCTTCATCAGCCACGCGCACGCCGACCAAGAGATCGCCGACGTCATCCGCAAGAAGCTGCGCCGGTTCTTCGCCAACGGCGTGCCGATCTTCCTGTCGCCGAACACCATCGCCGCGGGCAAGAGCTGGCTGCCGGAGATCGAGAAGGCGCTCAAGTGCCGTGTGCTGCTCGTGCTGCTGACGCCCAATTCACTGTCCCGCCCGTGGCTGTGGTTTGAGGTCGGCGCGTGCTGGGACGCCCATCGCGGTGATCGGACGACCATTCTGCCCGTGACGGTTGGCCTGAACGCCGAGGACGTTCCCGCGCCGCTCGACCAGATTCAGACGCCCGACCTGACGGCCAAAGACGGCTGTAAGGCGTTCTTCTCCAGCCTGCACGACATCTTCGCGCCGCTGGGGATCGTCGAGGACATGCGCAACAACCAGTTCATCAAGGCGCTGCAAGCCAAGTTCAAACCCTCGGTGGAGATGCTTTCGACGCCCGCGACCGATGCGCTGATGGCGGCGCTCGGGCATTTGCTCGAACAGGATGCGCTCAAGTCCGCCGACCTGTCCGTGTTTGGCGACGCCAACCTGCTTACCGCGCAGCAGATCCGCCAACTCAAGCGCAAGTCGTCGGGATAAGCGCACCTCCGGCGAACCGGTTGAATCACGGAGATCACAAAGGACACAAGGGGCCGTGTAGGGGCGCGGCGTGCTGCGACCACCACGCGAGAGTCCTCACCGTGCCTTACGGCGCAGAGTCGTGAGGTGGCGCTGCGCATCTGCCTTGTGTTTGTCGCCGGTGGCGTCGAAACGGTCGTAGGCGCGCTCCATCCACTCCACAGCGTCGAGCGCATGGCCGGCCTTGTCGTGCGCGAGCGCCATCGCGTAAAGTGTCTCGCCCCGCTGCGGATCAAGCCGGTAGGCCGCGTCGAAGTGCTTGAGCGCATCGTCCGCGCGGCCGTCGCGCAGGGCCACGAGTCCGAGGCCGTAGTGCGCCAGAACTTCGCCCTGAAACGACCGCAGCGCGCGCTCGAAGTCGGCCTGCGCGAGGTCGTCGGCGCCGAGTTCGTAGTACATCAAGCCGCGCGCCGCCCAATACTCGGCATTGGACGGCAGCAGACGGATCGACTCGTTCAGCTTCTCGATGGCGCCCTTCGGGTTGTTCTTCATGTACGCGGTGAGCGCATCTTTGTACAGCATATCGGCGTCATAGCGTGCCGTCAGGCGTTGACCAAACGAGGGCATGGATCGGCTTTCTCCTGATCAACCTTCTCCAGCGGGTGCAAACTCCTGCCGGGGTTTGGGGCAGCGCCCTAATCGCCCCGCGCCCCGATTATAACGCCGGCCGGAGGCTCTACGCTGAAAACGCGCGATACCGCCTATACTGCTGATAGACGCGGAGTGAGGTTTCTACAGCAGGATTCAGCGCGAGGAGAAACACGGGATGGCAAACTGGCGTTCGTATACGCTCGCCCGCAAGGAACACACGGTCGTCGGAGAGCTGTTGATTACCGACGACGTGTACAGTCCGCAGCGTGACAACCGGCGCAGCGTACTCGTGTGGCTGCCGCCGACGTATCGCCTGAGCGACCGGCGCTATCCGGTGATCTACATGCACGACGGCGATAACTTGTTCGACGCGTACAGCAGCTATGCCGGTGAATGGGGCGTGGACGAGACGCTGACCGCGCTGGCACGAGTCGGGATCGAGGCGATCGTGGTTGGCCTGCCGAATATGGGCGAGCAGCGGTTCCACGAATACAACCCGTTCGGCGGCGCGGGCGAGGATTACATCCGTTTCATCATCGACACCGTCAAGCCGATGATCGACGGCGAGTTTCGCACCCTGCACGGCGCGGATCACACTGGAATCGCCGGCTCCTCCATGGGCGGATTGATCAGCCTGTTCGGTTATCTGCGATATCCAGAGGTGTTCCGGTTGTGCGGGGCGTTCAGTCCGGTGTTCTGGCTTGATGGCGATGCGCTGTACGAGATGGTGCTGGCCGAGACCGCCGCGCAGGGACGGGTGTATCTGGATGTCGGCGGCAAGGAGGGCGAGGTTATCGCGCGGCACATGCCCGATGCGTTCGACTCGCCGGATGACGCCGACCGCGCCTATCGGGACGGTGTGCGCCGCCTACGCGATGGCTTCAAACAGAACGGCTACGCCAACACGCTGCTCTATCTCGAAGACCCGGACGCCGCGCACAACGAGCCGGCATGGGCGGCGCGCCTGCCCTCCGCCCTGCGTTTTTTGCTGGGCTGAGACGATGGGATCTTCAGAATCGGCGGTGTTGAGCAGGCCCTAGCCGAAGAACTGCCGCTGAAAGTCGGGCTATCCGCTGATGCACACCACGATTGCCCGTGATCACACAGGACAGCGATCCACTGCTTCGCCCAATGCGCCCCCCGTGAGCTTGCGGCATGGTCATAGCATTGGATATATTTATGCGGACAAACAAACATTTATCCGTACATTTCTGCGGAGTTCATCATGCAGCCTACTCTTGCGTACTTCGACGCCGCCAGCAGCATTCTCGCGCGTATCCGCGAGACGCAGCTGGACGCGATCAACCGTGCGGCGGACATCTGCGCGCACAGCATCGCCGGCGACGCGCTCGTCCATATGTTCGCCACCGGCCACTCACGCGTGTTTGTGGAAGAGATGTTCCCGCGCTACGGCAGCTTCCCCGGCTTCCACGGGATCGTCGAGCTGTCGCTGACGTATCACAATCAGGTTGTGGGCGCCAACGGCCAGCGGCAGGCGCTGTTCATCGAGCGCACCGAAGGGCTGGCTCCGGCGATCCTGCGCAACTTCGTGTTCTCTGAGCCGGACAGCTTCATCATCTTCTCCAACAGCGGCGTGAACGAGGCGGTGGTCGACATGGCGGTCGAGGTCAAAAAGCTTGGTCTGCCGCTGATCGCCGTCACGTCGATTGCGCACAGCAGCGCCGCCACGCCGCGCCACAGCAGCGGCAAGCGCCTGAGTGAGCTGGCCGACGTCGTGATCGACAACTGCGTGCCGCCGGGGGACGCCGTCGTGACCGTGCCGGGCATGGACGATCCGGTCGGCCCGGCGTCGACCATCGCGATGGCGGCCATCACCAACGCCATCAAGATCGCTACCGCCGAGCGGCTGACCGCCAAGGGGATCGTCATGCCGGTCATCACCAGCAGCGTGTTCATCGGCAGCGAGGAAAGCACCAAACGCTTCGACGCCGCTTACGACGAATACCGCCGCCGGATGGTGCGCGCGTATGGAGGGAAGACCTAATGGAGCATTCCGCCGTTCCGACGATGCTGTTCGTCGGTGTGACGACCGGCCAGTCGGCCAGCCTGCGCATGTTCCCGCGCTGGGCGCAGATTCTGGGGCTGGGTGATGCGCGGCTCGAAGGCGTTGATCTGCCGCTGCATGCGCTCCCCGCCGATTATCGCGCGGTGGTCGAACGCATCAAGTCCGGCCCGCACATCCGCGGCGCGCTGGTCACCTCGCACAAGCTGGGCGTGCTGCATGCCGGGCGCGATCTGCTCGACGAACTGACGCCGGACGCTACGCTGGCCGGAGAAGTGAGCTGCCTGTTCAAGCGCGGCGGTCGGTTGATCGGCCACGCCACCGACATCAGCGTCTCAGGGCAGGCGATGGCGCGGTTCGTGCCGGACGGCCACTGGCGGCGCGGCGAGCCTGAACTGCTGTGCTTCGGCGCGGGCGGCGCGGCCGTGGCGCTGGCGCTCAACATCATCACTGTCTTCCCACCCGACGACCGGCCGCGTCGTGTCATCATCGTTGATCCGCGCGCCGACCGTCTGGAGTCGCTGTATACCATCGCTTCTGACCTCTCGCCGATTGGTGTCGAGTTCACGTTTATCGAGAACGGCGATCCGCGCCGCGCCGACTTACTGGTCTCCGATCTGTCCGCTGGATCGCTGGTGGTCAACGCATCCGGCATGGGCAAGGACATCCCCGGCTCGCCGATCACCGACGCGGCGGTGTTCCCGGAACGCGGCATCGCGTGGGATTTGAACTACCGTGGCGATCTCGGATTCTTAGCGCAGGCGCGCGCGCAGCAGGCCGGTCGCGGCTTGACCATCGCCGACGGATGGGAGTACTTCGTGCTGGGCTGGGCAGAGGTCGTCCGCCATGTGTTCGACGTGCCGATCACACCGGACGTATTGGCAAAGCTGGCCGAGTCCGCCGCTGCTGTGCGTTAGGGGCGGGCACCGTGAGCGCTTCTGAGTATGTGTTGTTTCCCCTCACCCTCCCGGCCCCCTCTCCCACAAGGGGCGAGGGGGAGAAGGGCGTATGCGTGTGTGATGATGAGGCGCGGCGAGCGCAGTACACGGCGTCCCTACAAGGCCGCGTTGTGTCCTCCGCATCCTCTGTGGTTCAATCGTTTTGCCCTTCCCTCAGCACTTGGAGACCCCTCACCCCCCGGCCCCCTCTCCCACAATGGGCGAGGGGGAGAAGGGCGTATGCGTGAGGGGGCCGGAAGCCCCTCGCCCCGCTTGCGTGGGAGAGGGGTTGGGGTGAGGGGCCACCGTGAGAGATAAGCAGGAGACACGAATGCTCACATTCACCAAGCCGATGCGTGACGGCGGCCACAGCGACATCCTCGTGATCGGCGGTGGATCGGCCGGGGCGACAGCGGCGATCACCGCGGCACGCGCAGGGCGAAGCGTCACGCTGATCGAGCGCTACGGCTTCCTCGGTGGCATCAGCACGCAGGTACTCGATACGTTCTATGGCTTCTACACGCCGGGCAGCACGGCGAAAAAGGTCGTCGGCGGCGTGCCGGACATCATCGTCGCGGCGCTCATGGAACGCAATATGGCCCTGCTGCGCCCGAACACCTACGGCGCTGGTCAAGGCATCACGTATGATCCGGAAACGCTCAAGGTCGTGTGGGAGACGCTCGCTCGCGACTCCGGCGTGCGGCTGCTGTATCACAGTCTGGTGATCGACGCTGTCACCGAAGGCGGCCGCGTGCGCGGAGTCGTCGCAGCGAACAAGGGCGGGTTGATGCGGCTGACGGCCGACGTGATGATCGACGCCAGCGGTGACGCCGACGTGGCCGCCGCGTCCGGCGTGGCGTATGAGAGCGCGGCGGACGGCCCCGTACAGTCGCTGACGACCACGTTCAAGCTCATCAACGTTGACACGGCGCGCGCCACGGCGATCAAGAAAGATCAACTGCACGCGCTGATGGCCGATGCGATCGCGGCCGGTTACGCCCTACCGCGCAAAGAAGGCAGCATCCACATCACTCCGCATCAAGGCGTGATGGCGGCCAACATGACGCGCGTGGGCGAGATCGACGCGACTGACCCTGAACAGCTCACCCGCGCCGAGATCGAAGGCCGCGCGCAGGCGATGGAGTACGCTCGCTTCTTGATCGACAAGGCGCCGGGTTATGAGAACGCGGTGCTCGGTGGATTCAGCACGCAGATCGGCGTGCGGGAAAGCCGGCGCATCTTCGGCGACTACCGCCTCACCAAAGCCGATGTGTTGGCCGCGCGCCAATTCGACGACGCCATCGCCCGCTGCGGCGCGCCTATCGAGGATCACCACGCCGGCAGCGATACGCGCTGGCAGTATCTCCCCGACGGCGAGACATACGGAATCCCGTACCGCTGTCTGCTGCCGCAGGGTGTCGACGGGCTGCTGGTGGCCGGCCGCTGTCTGTCCGCCGACCACGACGCGCACGCTTCGGTGCGCAGCATGGGACAGTGTATGGCGATGGGGCAGGCTGCGGCGCTGGCGGCGGCGCAGGCCGTCGAGGCGGGCTGCACCCCGCGCGACGTCGATGTCCGACGGTTGCAATCCAGCCTGCGCGAGATGGGAGCGGTGATCTGAGATGTACCTCACGATTGGCACGACGACGGTCGACCTGTTCATCACCGGCTTCGGCGAACTGCCGCGCTTCGAACACGACGAGTTCTCGAATATCGGGCTGGCGTGGTGTGACCGTCCGCTGACCGCCGCAGTTGGGGGCAACGGGGCCAACAGCGCGTATGTGCTGGCCGCGCTTGGCGTGCATTCGGCGCTGTTCAGCGCGGTCGGCGCGGATTTATTCGGCGCGACCGTTCACGGCTGGCTGAGTGAGCGCGGCGTCGACCTGCGCGGGCTGATCCGCAGCCAGACTCACGGCAGCGCCACGACCACCGCCGTGATGGACGGCAGGGGCCGCCGCATCTCGTTCTATCACCCCGGCCCACTGCACGACATGAAACCGGCCGACCTATCACCGGCGCTGTTGGGCGAGGCGACCACGCTGCTGATTACCGGGCCGTCACTGCTGCCGGGACTGCGCTGGGCAGGGTATCAGGCGGCACTGCGTGCCGTTCACGGGCGCGGGGGGCGCACGGCGCTCGACATCGGCCCGGCGCTCGGCGAACCGGTCGCGCTGGACGAGCTTGCGCCGCTGCTGCCTTACATCGACGTGCTGCTCGCCAACGATTACGAACTGGGCATCTTCGCCGGCACGGACGACCTCGACAGCGCCGCGCAGCGTGCCGTGGACGCTGGAGCGCGCCTGCTCGTGCTCAAGCGGGGCAAAGACGGCGCCAGCGCGTACCGTCCGGGTCAGCCGCCGCTGCACGCCGCCGGATTTCCGGTTGAGGCGACCAACACGGTCGGTGCGGGCGACACGTTCAACGCCGGGCTGCTCTATGCGCTCGATCACGGTCATGCGCTCGAAACGGCGCTGACGTATGGATGCGCCGCCGCCTCAATCGTGGTCGGACGCGGCAAGAGCGTGCTGGGCGCGCCGACACCGGCCGAGGTCGAGGCGCGCATCGACGGGGGATAGCCGAATGCCGATCATCCGCACCGTTCTGGGAGACATCGCGCCGGCGGAACTCGGTATCTGCCTGCCGCACGAGCACGTCTACGGTCAGCCGCCGTCCCCCTACGCCGAGCCTGACCTCATACTCGACGACGAGGCTGGCGTAATCGCCGAACTGCGCAGTTACTATGCCGCCAACGGACATGCGCTGGTCGAGATGACCACGCCGGATTACGGCCGGAATGCCGCCGCGATGCAGCGTATTTCCCGTGCCAGCCATATCCACATCATCGCGGCGACAGGCTACAACAAGGAGAAGTTTTCCGCGCCGTTTCTCGACTCCGCCGATGTCGAAACCCTCGCCGCGCGCTTCACCGCCGAGGTACAGCACGGCATGGACGGCACGGACGCTCGCGCCGGCGTCATCAAAGCCTCGTCCACGCTGAACACGATCTCGCCGCTGGCGGAAAAACTGTTCGCAGCCGCCGCGCTGGCGCATCACCGCACCGGCGCGCCGATCTCAACGCACACCGAGGCCGGCACGATGGCGCTCGAACAGGTCGATCTGCTCACCCGCGCCGGAGTCGCGCCGGCCTGTATCATCATCGGCCACACCGACCGCAATCCGGACTTCGCGCTGCACACCGCCCTCGCTGAACGCAGCGTGTTCCTCGGTTACGATCAGATCGGCAAGGCGAAGTATCACCCCGACAGCCTGCGCGCCGACCTGATTGTGCGTATGGTTGACGCCGGATTTGGTGGTCAGCTTCTGCTCGCCGGCGACCGTGCGCGCAAGTCGAATTGGGCCGCGCACGGGGGGCAGGGCTACGCGCATGTGCTGATGTCGTTCGTGCCGCTGCTGCGCACGCGCGGTCTCGACGACGCGCACATCGACGCGCTGTTGATCGCCAATCCCGCCCGCGCCCTCGCTTTCGAGCCGAAGGAAGCAGAGGAAGCCGAGGAGTGATGAGTGCTGAGTGGAAAGTGCCGAGTGCTGAGTGGAAAGTGATGAGTCGTGAGTGAAGGGCAAACCGATTGAACCACAGAGGACACGAAGGACACAAAGACGAGGTTCGTAGGGCCGCCCCGCCGGCT
>JAANMW010001694.1_pt1 | contig 22213 bp, 18 predicted proteins | sample 7279671 | NCBI WGS metagenome assembly JAANMW01 (sample SAMN14094541, study PRJNA606508) | bioreactor metagenome | isolation source: A lab-scale SPAN reactor treating ammonium-rich wastewater day 247 | place: Ireland: Galway | collected 2017-09-19 | reverse complement strand
GATGCACTGGCGGAGCCAGTGGCACACGCCCGAATCCTGGACATTGACGGAACACTACCGCAAGTTACGCTCGCGGATCCAATCCGTGTGGAACATCTTCCCGCGTTCCGTATCCTGCGCCATTGAGCGGCCCGAACTTCTTCCCGGACTGCAGAAGGCCATGAGCTTCGCGCGCGGCGGCGCCAAGGACCGCCATGACTATCTCACGCGCCTTTCCTGGCTGACCTACCTGCGATCGCCACAGGCGCGACTGTGTGCGCTGGAAACCCTGGGGGGGCCTCCCGGTGATGTCACGGCCGACGACCTCAAGCAGGCCCTGGACGTCCTTACGCCCTTTCATGACAACGAGGCCACCCGCGAGAAGTGCGTCGATGCCATCAAGGGCATGATCTGGCTGGGGGAAGGCAACAGCATTCCGCCGGTGGTGGAGGCCTGGCTGCAGGAGCAGGGCGAAAAGCTGCATCGCTGGCTGAAGGATTCGTGGAACCTGCGCCTCAATCGCCGCCAGTAAAGCGTCAGTTGTGGCGGCAGTGGTGCTCGCGCACCTTGTTGAAGAAGGCGTGGTAGCGGCCGTCGCGGAAGTCGGGAAATGTGTACTCGTGACTGAGCCAGCGTCCATCGCGATAGCTCAGAGTTACCTCAGCGTAGATGCCGTCGCGCAGATAGAGGCGATGGGCGAAGTCCTTGGTGGTGGCCAGCACGAGCTTGGCACCCGTAATGTAGCCGGGGTCAAGGTTGATGGGTCGCGCGACCCCCATCTCTTCGGCGTAGGCTTTGGTCAGGCGCTCTTCCAGGGAATTGGTGGCCAGTTTCCAGGTCGCCAGTTCAGCGGGATCTGAGGGTCCCTCGAAGGCGATGAAGCGCCGCTTCAGCGGTCCGCCCATTTGTTCGAAGTAGTACTGGGTCAGGTCGAAGGGGTACTCCTCGCTCTCGAGCACGACTTCGCCCATGAGCTTTTCCAGCTCCCACCAGGAATTCTCCAGCACCCGGCCATCGCGGTAAATGACGCCGCAGATGGGCGTGACGCGACGGGCCTGTTTGATTTCTCCCATGGCCTTAATCTTCAGTTATCAGATATCAGTTATCAATTGCCAAAAACCGCTGGATTGCGCATTCACTGCAAGACTAGAACGGTTCACTGAAAACCGCTCACGGAGTGTCCATGGCCCTTGCGAAGATTGCGATCAACGGATTTGGGCGTATCGGGCGTATCGTCACCCGCATCGCCAAGCTGCGCCATCAGTTTGATGTCGTGGCTGTCAATGACCTCGCCGAGCCCGAGGCGCTGGCCTACGCCTTCAAGTACGACAGCATTCACGGCATCTACCCCGGCGAGGTCAGTGTCAGCGGTGACACCATGACCATCGACGGCGACCCCTTCAAGGTGCTCAACGAGAAGGACCCCGCCAAGCTGCCCTGGCGTGAACTCGGCGCCGATTACGTCATCGAGAGCACCGGCAAGTTCCGCAAACTGTCCGAGCTCGACATTCACCTCCAGCGTGGCGCGCGACGCGTGATCGTTACCGTGCCCACCAAGGACTACCTTGAAGCCACGGTGGTGCTGGGCGTCAACGATCAGGTGGTCACGAAAGACGCCAGGATCATCTCCAACGCCAGCTGCACGACCAACTGTGCGGCACCCATGGCCCTGGTCCTGGAAAAGAACTTCGGCATCCGCCGCGGCCTGATGAACACCGTGCATGCCTACACCAATGATCAGCGCCTGATGGACATGCCGCACAAGGATTTCCGCCGCTCGCGCAACGCCGCCACGAACATTGTCCCTACGGAAACAGGCGCGGCCAAGGCCGTGGGCCTGGTGATTCCCAGCCTCAAGGGCAAGCTGGACGGTCTGGCCATGCGCGTGCCCGTGCCGGACGGCAGCGTGGTGGACCTCACGGTGGAGCTGAATCAGGCCGTCAGCGTGCAGGCCGTGAACGAGGCCATGAAGACGGCCAGCGCGGGCTACCTCAAGGGCATCATGCAGTACTGCACGGATCCCATTGTGTCGAGCGACATCGTGGGCAACAGCCACTCCTGCATCTTCGACAGCGAGCTGACGCAGGTCATCGACGGCAACTTCCTGAAGGTCGTGGGCTGGTACGACAATGAATGGGGCTACTCGACGCGCGTGGAGGACCTGATCGTCAAGGTGGCGATCATGGACGGCTTGACGGCGAATCTGCGTTGAACAATAACCCATGAAACGAATCGGCGTCATCACCAGCGGCGGAGATGCTCCGGGTACCAATGCCTGTGTGCGCACCATTGCCCGGCGCGGCTTTGCCGACGGGGTCGAGGTGTTCGGCATCTTTGACTCCTGGGACGGCCTGCTCAAGGGCGAGGTCCGCAAGCTCGAACGGCAGGATGTGGCGGGCATCGTTCAGCGCGCGGGCACGATACTCCGCAGCGCGCGCAGCACCCTGTTCCTCAAGCAGGGCGACGCGAAGATCGCCATTGAGGCCTTGACGCGTCAAGGCATTGAAGGGGTCATTGCCATCGGCGGCAACGGTTCCCAGACTGCCGCGTCTCTGCTGGCCCAAGCCGGTTTTCCTGTTGTCGGTGTGCCCAAGACCATCGATAACGACCTCGTTGGTACGGATTTTTCCGTGGGCTTCTTTACGGCGGCCGAGGTCGCCACCCAGGCGCTGGACAACCTGCGCGCCACGGCCGAGGCCCATTCGCGCGTCATGATCGTGGAAACCATGGGCCGGGACTCGGGTTGGATTGCCGTCGAGGCCGGCATTGCCGGCGGCGCCGACCTTGTGCTCATCCCTGAGCATGAGTTCACGCTCGATGCCATCTGTGAGCGTCTGCGCACCCGCCACGAAGTCCACAAGCGCAATTACAGCATCGTCATCATCGCCGAAGGCGCCATGGATAAGGACAAGAAGCTGGACCCGCGGCGTGGCACCAAAGACCTCAACGCGCGGCCCAGGCTCGGCGGCGTGGGCACCATGCTCGCGCTCGAAATCGAGCGCCGCCTGGGCTACAACGCCCGCTGCACCACACTGGGCTATCTCCAGCGGTGCGCAGCACCCATCGCCGTCGACCGTGTGCTGGCTACGCGACTGTCGGACTTCGCCTTTGACCTTCTGCTGAGCGGCAAGTCGGGCTTCATGGCGGCCCTGGCCGGCCGCGACCTGGAGGCCGTGCCCCTGGAGCTTGTGGCGGGCAAGACCAAGCTGGTGACGGACGACTACTTCCGCCTGGCCGAAATATTCGGCTGATGACCGCTGTCGCCTCCCCCCGTTGCTAGCGGGGGAAGCCTTTGCCATGCTGGACCGTTGAAACATAAAGGGGGCGCCAAGCCCCATAAAGGAATGCCCATGTCCCACGACTTCAACGCCGACATTTTCAAGCGCCGCCGCGCCGAGTCCATGAAGCGCATGCTGCCCGGGGTGGCCATATTGCCCAGCGCTCCCGAGGCCAAGCGCAACAATGACGTCTACTTCGAGTACCGCCAGGACAGCGACTTCTACTACCTGACGGGTTTTGAAGAGCCGGGCTCGCTGTGCCTCATCATCAAGGACCACCCCGAACACAAGTTCATCCTCTTCGTGCCGCCCCGCGACAAGGCACTGGAGATCTGGAACGGCCGCCGCGCGGGCCCTGACGGCGCCAGGAAGCGCTACCACGCCGACGCAGCCTACCCGCTCGAGGAAATCGACAAGCTGGTGCCCGATTACCTGAAGAACCAGCAGCGCATTTACGCCCATTTCGGAGACGATGACCGCTTCGACGACCGCGTCATGGGCTGGCTCAACAAGGTGCGGGCCATGAAGCGCCTGGGCATTAACGCCCCGACGGAAATGCACGACCCCAGCGAGATTCTGCACGAAATGCGCCTGGTCAAGACCGAAGACGACCTGCACTTCCTGCGCCGGGCTGCGAAGCTCGGCGCTGGGGCGCACAGGGCGGCCATGATGGCCACTCGCCCCGGCATGTATGAATACGAAGTCCAGGCCGAGTTCGAGTATCACGCCAAGAAGGGCGGCAGCCACCGCCTCGGCTATCCCAGCATCGTGGCCGCGGGCGACAACGCCAACATCCTTCACTACCACGAGAACAACGCCCTGTGCCGCGACGGCGACCTGATTCTCATGGACGCCGGATGTGAATACGGCATGTACACCTGCGACATCACCCGCTGCTGGCCCATCAACGGCAAGTTCAGCGAGGCCCAGAAAGAGGTCTACAACTGGGTGCTCAAAGCCCAGCTTGCAAGCATTGAGCTGTGCCGTGCCGGCACCCCCTACATGGACACGCACTGGAAGTCAGTCGAGGTGCTGACGGAAGGCATGGTGGCCATGGGCCTCTTGCAGGGCGACGCCAAGCAGATCATCGCGACGCAGAAGCAGTGGGACGAAGACGTCAAGAACAAGAAGAAAGACCCCAAGGTGGACAAGGCGCCCAGGACTTTCCGGGAGTTCTACATGCACAACACCGGCCACTGGCTGGGCATGGACGTGCACGATGTCGGCAAGTATCGCGACGGAGAGCAGTGGCGCCCCCTGCAGAAGGGCAACGTGCTTACCATCGAGCCCGGTCTCTACATCTCGGCCGAGCGCGACGATGTCCCCAAGAAGTACCTGGGCATTGGCGTGCGCATCGAGGACGACGTGCTGGTGACCGACGGCGCCCCGGAAGTGCTGACCAAGGACGCACCCAAGACCGTCGACGAGATTGAGCATGTCATGGCCGAGGGCAAGAAAGCCATGGCCAAGGCCCGCTGATCGGATTCGTCCGGATTTCGGTGCCCGCGGCGGGTGTCGCGGGCACTTGTATTTTGTGTCCGGACTGTGGTTTCATCCGTTGGAATGCCGTTGCGAGGGGCACTACAGGCATGAGCTTTGACGCGGTTCTCTGGGACATGGACGGCACGCTCGTCGACACCGAACGGGTCGTGTGGGACGTCATGCAGGGCGCCTTTGAAGAGGTGCTGGGCTTCCGCATGGACGAAACCCTGTTCGAGAACCTGCTGGGCCAGAGTGAGAACGACTTCTTCGCCACCGTCGGCCGCAAGTTCGGCTTCACTCGTGAGCAGGTTGAGCAGGTGCGCGAATTGTTCCATAGCGACTACGTGCCGGCACTTGCCACCATTGCGCCACTGCCCGGCGCTGTGGCTGCCGTGCACCACAGCCACGAGCGCTTTCCCATCGCCCTGGTCACCGGCAGCACCCAGCGCCAGGCCCTGGCCGTGCTGGATGCCCTGGACCTCAAGTCCTGTTTCGAAATCATAGTCGCCTGCGACCACTACGAGCGCGGCAAGCCCCACCCCGAGCCCTATCTTTCAGCGGCAGCGCGGCTCAAGGCCAATCCGGCGCGCTGCCTGGCCGTCGAGGACAGCCCCGCCGGTATCGCCTCGGCAAAAGCCGCGGGCATGAAGGTGGTGGCCGTACATGCCGGCAACAAAGGCAAGGCCGACACCAGCCAGGCCCACCTGCAGCTTCCCACCCTCGAAGTGTTCAACCTCGTCGAAATTGCCGACGAACTGGGTTTGTAGGCGCCTGAATCGTGCAGCCGGGCGCGGCGCTGCTAGACTTCGGCCATGCGCGTTGAAATCGAAATGCTCGGCAGTGGCACGTCCGCCGGCGTTCCCATGATCGGCTGCGAGTGCTGGGTTTGCCGCTCTCCCAATCCGCGCAACAAGCGGCTGCGCGCCAGCGTGCTCTTCCGCGTGCTCAAGGACGGCAGCGAGCGCCGCATTCTCGTGGATGTCACGCCGGACGTGCGGCTGCAAGCCCTGCGCAGCGGCTTTTCCTCGGTGGATGCTGTGCTGATTACCCACACCCATGCCGACCATTGCCACGGGCTGGACGACCTTCGCGCCATTTACTGGGGCGGCGGCAAGAAGCCCATAGATCTTTACGGTTACCCCGAAAGCGTGGCCAGCCTGCGGCAGACCTTTGCCTACATCTTCGATGAGGACTATGACTACAAGGGCATTGCGCGCATCAACACCCACGTGTTCGAGCACGAGCCTTTCCGTGTCGCGGGCCTGACCGTAAAGCCGATTCCGGTGGTCCACGGCAACATGCGTGTGGCGGGCTTCCGCATCGGCGATGCCGCCTACATCACGGACACGAACCTGGTGCCGGAAAGCAGCATTGAACTGCTGAAGGGCGTCAAGCTGCTGGTGCTTGACGCCCTCAGGCGCGCCCCGCACCCCACCCACATGAGCCTGCCCCAGGCGCTGGAAGTCGCGCGGCAGGCGGGGGTCGAGCGTGTGTTCTTCACCCACATCAACCACGACCTCGAGCACGAGTCGATCAACAACACGCTTCCGCCCTTTGCGCGCCTGGGCTATGACATGCTGCGCGCCAGCGTAGAAGAAGACGGCAGCGTCAAAGTCCATGACATCGAACAGAGCGGGCTGCCGCCCATCGTTGCGCTGCGTTGAGTCATTGGAGAGCCGACATGAAAAACGTAGAAATGAAGGTGGAAGGCGACAGCCTCGTCATCCGTGTGGACCTGACGCGGGAGTTCGGCCCCTCGTCCAGCGGCAAGACCATTATTGTGGCCTCCACTGAAGGCAACCAGAGCATCGATTACGACAAGGGCGGCAAGTCCGGCTTCAAAATCGGGCTCAACGTCTATCGCAAGCCCTGAAGTTCATGCCAGTTGTTCGTAGACGTCGGCTGCGCGCGCGACGCCATAACGCTCCTCGGCCAGGCGGCGTGCGCGTTGCCCCATGGCCTTGCGCAGTTCTGGGTCACGCAGGCGCTCGATCGCCGCGGCGATCTCCTCGGCGTCGGCCGGGTTCTTCACGGTCAGTCCTGCCTGCTCACGCTCGACCAGGGCGCCCAATTCCGTATCCGGCCCTGCCAGGCACAGCAGCGGACGCCCCGAGGCCAGGATGCCCTGCAGCTTGCTCGGCATGGCCAGCCTGTCGGCGCGGGCCGTGAGCGCGATGGCGGCCACATCACAGTCCCCCAGGGAGGCCGCGAGTTCGCTCAGGGGTTTGTAGTCGAAGAACTTCACCTGCTTCCACTGCTCGCGCTGGGCCAGGGCTTTGATTTCTGCCAGCCTGACTCCCCGACCCACATAGTGCAGCTCAACGCCGGTGAGCCTGCCTGCTGCGCGCGTGAGACCTTCGAGATCGTGGAGCAGGCCCATGTTGCCCGAGTACTGGATGATCAGGGGTGCGCCGGGCGCCGGCTGGCGCGGCTTGGGCGCGATGGCATCGAGGTCTACCCAGTTGGGTTGCACCTCCACGCGGGCATGCGGGCTGCGCGCCCGGGCGACCTGCTTCATGCCCTCCGTAAGGGTAATCACGGCTTGGGCTCGGCCCATGGCCAGATTGCCGGCCAGGCGCACCAGGCCCGCAGCGGCGCCGGGTTTCATGGCGCCCAGGGCCAGCCCCAGTTCAGGGTGGATGTCGTGCAGCACATAAAGATAGCGCCGTCCCAGCAGTGAGAGTTGCCAGGCCGCCAATGCAAGGCCCGGCGGGCTCGATGGCACAATCAGGGTGCCGCGGCAGAACAGCGCTCGCCAGGCCCCGCTGCACATCAGCCACCACGCACCCAGCGCGCGGGCCCACAGGCTCTTGCCTCCGGGCGCCCACCAGCGCCGCACACTCACCCCGTCCAGGTTCTCCCGGCGGGGGGCGATTTCGCTCAGGCCCTGGTATCGGGGCTTGTAGGTCAACACCTGCACCCGATGGCCCCGTGCCGCCAGTTCGCGCGCCAGCAGGGCAAAGAGCTGGCCGTCTGCCGCGACGTCCGGCGGAAAGTAGGGGAGCAGGAAGGTGATGCGCTTGGGCACGCCGCGATTATGCAAAGCAATCCACGCCGGGGCAGTCGCGGGTGAAAATTGCGGCCTGACGTGTACATGCTTTCCAAGGGGCGCGCGGCAATCCAGAATCGGGCCGCATGGCAAAAGGCAAACGCACGGCCCTGATCACGGGCATCACCGGCCAGGACGGCAGCTATCTGGCGGAGCTGCTGCTGGCCAAGGGCTACGTGGTGTACGGCGTCATCCGCCGCAGCTCCACGTTCAACATTGACCGCATCGAGCATCTGTATCAGGACCCGCATGCGCGCGACTACCGTTTGAGGCTCGTATACGGCAACCTGACCGACGCCTCGCGCATCACCCAACTTCTGGCCGAGATCCGCCCCGACGAGATCTACAACCTCGGTGCACAGAGCCACGTCAAGGTCAGTTTCGAACAGCCGGAATACACCGGCGACGTGGATGCCGCAGGTGTCACGCGCCTGCTGGAAAGCGTGCGCAGCCTGGGCCTGAAGTCCCGCATCTATCAGGCATGCTCGAGCGAGATGTTCGGCAACGCGCCCGCTCCCCAGAGTGAGGACACCGCCATGCTGCCTCGCTCGCCCTACGCCGCCGCAAAGGCCTACGCCTACTGGATGTGCCGCACCTACCGCGAGGCTTATGGGTTGTTCATCGCCAACGGCATCCTTTTCAATCACGAGAGCCCGCGGCGCGGGCCGACGTTTGTCACGCGCAAGATCACCCGCGCCGTGGCGCGCATCCAGGCCGGCCTGCAGGACAAACTCTATCTCGGCAACCTCGACGCGCGGCGCGATTGGGGCTATGCGCCCGACTATGTCGAGGGGATGTGGCGCATGTTGCAGCACAAGCGGCCCGATGACTTCGTGCTGGCCACGGGTGAAAGCCACAGCGTGCGCGAGTTCTGTGAGCTGGCCTTTGCGCGCGTAAAGCTGGACTGGCGCCGCTTCGTCAAACTGGACAAGCGCTATCTGCGCCCTGCCGAGGTGGACCACCTGTGCGGCGACGCGGCCAAGGCGCGCCGCGTGCTGGGCTGGAAGCCTCGGGTCACGTTCAGCGAGCTTGTGAACCTCATGGTTGACGCGGATGTCGAGGCCTTGCGGGCGGGCCGTGACGACTTCCGCAGCGAGGAGCGCTGGTTCAAGTGACAGGGAGACAGGGCTTGCAGGCAAGGCGCTGCCTGAGCCAGGACTCCAACTCCAAGAGAAATCACGACGATGCTCGATCTGACCCACGAACGAATTCTGATCACCGGCGGCAGCGGATTTCTGGGCCAGGCACTGGCCGAGCACCTGCGCTCACTGGGCTGCAGAAACCTGTTCACGCCGCGCCACGCCGACATCGACCTGCTGGACCGCGCGGCAGTCGCCCGCATGTACGACACATGGCGGCCCGGAGTGGTTATTCACGCCGCGGCGCGGGTGGGGGGCATCGGCGCCAACCGGGCTAATCCAGGCCTGTTCTTCTACGAGAACATGCAGATGGGGCTCAATCTGATCGAGGAGGCCCGCCGCTACGGCAAACTTTCCAGGTTTGTCCAGTTGGGCACCGTCTGCGCGTATCCCAAGCACGCCCGGGTGCCCTTTCGCGAGGACGAACTCTGGGAAGGCTACCCAGAGGAAACCAACGCGCCCTACGGTGTGGCCAAGCGTTCCCTGCTGGTCATGCTCCAGAGCTATCGGGCCCAGTACGGCCTCAACGGAATCTTCCTGCTGCCGGTGAATCTCTATGGACCGGGTGACAACTTCGACCTTGAGTCCAGCCACGTCATTCCCGCGATGATTCGCAAGTTCGATGAAGCCGCGCGCTCCAACGCGCCCCAGGTCAAACTCTGGGGAGACGGGCGTCCCACCCGCGAGTTCCTCTATGTGGGCGACTGCGCGCGCGGCATCGCGCAGGCCACAGCCTCCTATGACAAGGCGGAGCCCGTCAACCTGGGAAGCGGGCAGGAGCTCTCCATGGCCGAATTGGCCCAGATCGTGGCGCGGCTCACGGGGTTCCGGGGCGAGGTAGTCTGGGACAAGACCATGCCCAACGGACAGCCGCGCCGAAGGCTGGACACCAGCCGCGCCAAGATTGAATTCGGCTTCACGGCCTCAACTCCGCTGGAGGAAGGGTTGCGCAAGACCCTGGCCTGGTGGCAGGGACAGCGCGCCGAGCAGGGCCGGCGTCCTGGCGCGTGCTGAGAGCGACAAGCGTGAAGTGAAGCAGCGCGCCGGCGCGTATCGAACCAGGGAAACCTGTGGGAATATCGGGCGAGAACGTCTACCTCTTCCGGCACGCCTTGCTGCGTGATGCGGCCTATCAACTGCAACTGCCGAGTACTCGGGCCAGGCTGCACGAACTGGCTTTTGAACTGGTGGAGGCTGCGCTGGGTGGCCGGGCGCCCCACATGCCAGCCCTCGACTTGCTGGAGAAGGCGGACTTTGCGCCCCACAGCACCGACGCGGCCGCGGACGAACTGGCGGGCCATGCGCTGGCCGCTTCCGAGGGGCCCAAGCGCGAGTTCTTTCTCAGCATGCATGCGAGGTACCTGCGGCGCCACGCTGAGCACTGTCAGCGGAGTTTCAGAAATGAAGAGGCTGTCGCGGCCTGGCGGGCCCTCAGTTTGGTCGAGGGCACGCGGGAGCGCTGTGCTGCCTTGCAACGCTCTGCGGAGGTGTTGTCCAAGTCGGGACGCCGTCGTGAAGCCGAGGACCTTCTGATCGAGGCCCTGAAGCTGCAACGAAGCCTGGGCGACAGCAAAGGCGAAAGTGCGCTGCTGGGCTACCTGGGCATGGCGCAATGCGCCACCGGCCGGCATGCCGAGGCTGAGGCCACGCTCCTGAGAGCTCACGCGATGCTGAGAGACAGTCGCCATGCGCGGCTCCGAGGGCTGGTTGTTGGCAATCTGGCGAGCATCTACTACCTGACGGGCCGTCCGGAGGAAGCGGAGCAACACCAGTTGATGGCTGCCGCGGCCCTGGAAGAAGCGGGCGACAAGGTCAACCGGGGCATTCTGCTGAGCAACCTGGGACTGACCTACCACCGCGCCAAACGCCATGAGCTGGCCGATGCGACCCTGAAGCAAGCGCTGACCCTGCATCGCCAGGCGGGGGATCGTCGCACGGAGGGCATCACTATTGGGCACCTGGCATTGCTGCTCAAGAGCCGGGGAGACTCAGCCGGCGCAGAAGCCATGACCCGGGAAGCCCTGGCCATACACAGGCAGGTAGGTAATCGCGCATCAGAGGGTATGACGCTGGGCCATCTCGCGTCGATTTACATGACTACCGGCCGCAAGAAGCTCGCCGAGGAGTTCTACTGGGCTGCCGTGGCCATTCACGCCGAAGTTGGCAATCGAAGGAGCGAGGGGGCCGATCTTTGCGGGGTGGGGATCTGCGTGCTGGACCAGGGACGTCCCGGGGAAGCCAAGGAGGCCTGGAGCCGTGGCATGGCCATTTTGAGCCTCATCGGCGACCAGGAACTGATGCAGCTGGAAGAGCAGGCCATGGTAGCAGCCTGTGCCGCGGCCGGTGTTCCCCCGTTTGAATCCGCCGGCGTCGCGCCACAAGCATGAGTCCGCCCCTGGCGTGCTGCCGCCCCAAGGGCGCCGCAAGTGCTTTGGGCGCGGGGTAGCAAGCAATCGGGCCCCGGTTTGGAACCGGGGCCCGCATGCAAAGGAGTGCTGCCCTGTCAGGTGTCCTTGCCGCTGACGGTGACGGTATCCTTCTCTTTCTTCTTCTTGTCGTCGGCCGGACGGTCCACGAACTCAAACCAGAGCTCCGTCCTTTCGGCCTCGGGGCCCTTTTCGCCCACACCGGCCTCGCCGAGTTTGCGAACCTTGACCGAGACCTTGGCCTTGCCTGCCATGCCGCCCTTGAGCAACACCTCGCTCAGGGGATTCTCGATGAACTTCTCGATGGCGCGGCGCAGGGGCCTCGCGCCGAACTCCAGGTTCTGGCAGTCCTTGCTGTCGAGTACCCAGTTCTTGGCCTCGAGCGTGACGTCGAGCTCAACCTCGTGCTGGGCCATGCGCTTCTTCACGCCGGCGACCTCGATGTCGAAGATCTGGTAGAGGTTCTCGCGGTTCAGCGGGCGGAACACGATCACGTCGTCGAGGCGGTTGAGGAACTCGGGCTTGAAGTGCCGCTCGATCTCGTGCATCAGCATTTCCTTCATCTGGTCGAACTGGCGTTCGGCGCTGCGCTGCACGAAGGTGAGGCCCGTCTGGTTCTTGATGATGTTGGCGCCGATGTTCGAGGTCAGGATCAGAATGACGTTCTTGAAGTCCACCACGCGGCCGAAGCTGTCGGTGAGCTTGCCCTCCTCCATGACCTGGAGCAGCATGTTGTAGACGTCAGGGTGGGCCTTTTCGATTTCGTCCATCAGTACGACGGCGTAGGGCCGGCGGCGGATCTTTTCGGTGAGCTGGCCGCCCTCCTCATAGCCGACGTAGCCCGGGGGCGCGCCGACGAGACGGGAGACGTTGAACTTCTCCATGTACTCGCTCATGTCAATCTGCACCAGGGCGTCGTCCGTACCGAACATGAAATTGGCCAGCGCCTTGCACAACAGCGTCTTGCCCACGCCCGTGGGGCCCACGAACAGGAAGCAGCCGATGGGGCGCTTGGGGTCCTTCAGGCCGGCGCGCGAGCGGCGCACGGCGCGCGCAATCTGGGAAATCGCATCTTCCTGGCTGATGACGCGCTTGTGCAGCTCATCCTCCATCTTGAGCAGGCGCTCGCTCTCGCCCTGGTCAATGCGGGTGAGCGGGATGCCGGTCATCTTGCTCACCGTCTCGCAGATCACATCTTCATCGACGACGCCGGAAATGACGTTGGCCTGCTCGCGCCATTCGCGCTGCATGCGCTCCTTTTCCTTGCGCAGTTGCATGGCCTTGTCACGGAGCTGGGCCGCCTTTTCGTACTCCTGGTTGGAGATGCACTCGTCCTTCTCGGCCTCCAGGCGGTCGATTTCCTTGTTCAGGTCGCCCAGATCCGGCGGCTTGCTCATGCTGCGAAGGCGCACGCGCGCGCCGGCCTCGTCCATCACGTCGATGGCCTTGTCCGGCAAAAAGCGCGAGGGAATGTAGCGCGCCGAGAAATCGACGCACTGCTTGAGCGCGCCATCTGTGTAGCGCACGCGGTGGTGTGCCTCGTAACGCGACTTCAGGCCCTTGAGGATCAGCAGGGCATCCTCGGGCGACGGCGGCTCGACCAGCACCTGCTGGAATCGGCGTTCCAAGGCGCCGTCTTTCTCGATGTAGCGGCGGTATTCGTCCAGCGTCGTGGCGCCGATTACCTGCACCTCGCCGCGCGAGAGCGCGGGCTTGAGCACGTTGGAGGCGTCGATGGCGCCTTCAGCGCCGCCTGCGCCCACCAGGGTGTGCAGCTCGTCGATGAACAGGATGACATTCTTGGCGCGCCTTACTTCCGTCATCACGGCCTTGATGCGCTCCTCGAACTGGCCGCGGTACTTGGTGCCCGCCACCATCATGGCCAGGTCCAGCACGACGATGCGGCGGTCACGCAGCAGTTCCGGCACGTTGCCGCTGATTACTTCCTGGGCCAAACCCTCGACGATGGCCGTCTTGCCCACGCCGGCCTCGCCGATGAGCACCGGGTTGTTCTTGGTACGGCGGCACAGCACCTGGATCACGCGTTCGATTTCGTTGCGGCGGCCGATCACGGGGTCTAGCTGGCCGTCGCGGGCCAGTTCGGTGAGGTCACGCCCAAACGCATCCAGTGCCGGCGTCTTGGACTTCTCGTTGGGGTTGCCGCCGCCGGGGTTGATGTTGGCCGTATCGCGCTGCGGGTTCTTGCGGCGCTCGGTGTCTCCAGAGGACGCGTTTTCGCGCGGGGCCTGACCCTTCTGCTGGTCAGGGCTGAGGAGTTCCAGCACCTCCTCGCGCACTTCATCCAGGCGCACGCCCAGATTCATGAGCACCTGCGCGGCAATGCCCTCGTTTTCCCGCAGCAGGCCCAGAAGCAGGTGCTCGGTGCCGACGTGCTCGTGATTGAGCGACTGGGCTTCTTCCTTGGCCAGGTCGATGACACGCTTGGCGCGGGGCGTGAAGGGCAGCTTGCTGGGGGCGGTCATGACCTGAGGGCCCTGCTGCACCAGCTTTTCAATCTCGAGGCGGATTTTGCGCAGGTCCACGTCCATGTTGCGCAGGACGGTGGCGGCGACGCCGCTGCCCTCGAGGATCAGGCCCAGCAGGATGTGCTCGGTGCCGATGTATTCGTGGTTGAACTTCTGCGCTTCCTGACGGGCCAGCCCCAGGACTTTGCGGGCGCGCTCGGTGAACTGTTCGAACATGTTTGCCTCTTACGGGCCGCGATGCGGGGCCAAGCCCCGGTGAGTCACGGTAACACGGCGCAAATGGCCGTCAATTGCCGTTGAAAGGCCGTTTTTCGGCCCATGCCGCAACGGCATACGCTGGATTTAACCGCAAAGCCCGTGCCGTGTATTCCGCCCAAGCGCTGCACTTGTAAACCTCGTTTGAGCATGCATGATGCCGCCATGAAAACCACTCCCAAAGTCAAAGCTTTCTTGATCTGCGACCAGGTCATCCATTCCACGGACCGCAAGTACACTGTCGTCGGCATTTTCCGCCGCGTCCATGCCGCGCAGTTCCCGGTGTTTCATGCGCGCTTTGGACTCTACCTCATGCTGGGCGAACTCAATGGTCGCTGCGACCTGACCATCCAGTTTATCGACCCGGGCGACGGTCAGGTGCTTGGCCGCGCTGACCTCAAGGGCGTCGAGCACCGCAGCCCGCTGGATGACTTCGAGACGGGCCTGAACCTGCCGGGGCTGCACTTCCCCAAGGCCGGCACCTACGAGATTCACCTGCTGGTCAACGGAGAGCTGCTGCACGTGGATACGATTCACGCGGTGCAGATGGAGAACCCGCCCCAGCAACCCCTGGGCGGGGAGCAACGTCCCTGAGCGGCATCGACCTAGAGTCGCAACGTGAAGCGGGGCCGCCCTGGGGCGACCCCGCTTGAATGTGGTAGGCGCTACAGGACTCGAACCTGTGACCCCTGCCGTGTGAAGACAGTGCTCTACCAACTGAGCTAAGCGCCCGGGTCAGACGTATGACGCGCGTGTGGCACGCGCGCCCCGCTCGCAGCCTTGTGGGCCCGCTTGGGGGCGCGTATAGTATTCCCCTCTTGGGCAACGTCAAGCGGCGGAACATCCATGGAAACCATCCTCGTGGTCGAGGACGACCCATCAATCCAGCGCGGCCTGGAATTGAACCTGCAGGTGGAGGGCTATTCCGTATTCACTGCGGCAGACGGCGAAACCGGCCTGCAGAAGGCCATTGAGCACAAGCCTGATGTGATCCTGCTCGATGTCATGCTGCCCAAGCTTTCAGGCTTTGACCTCTGCCGCCAGTTGCGCAAGCAGGGCATGACCATGCCCATCATCATGCTCACGGCCAAGACCCAGGAAATCGACAAGATCATGGGTCTTGAGCTGGGTGCTGACGACTACGTGACCAAGCCATTTTCCATCGCCGAGGTTGTGGCGCGCGTCAACGCCCACGTGCGCCGCAGCAAGCGCTTTGAAACGACGGAAGCCAATTACGTGTTTGGCCCCTACACCCTTGACGTCAAAGGGCAGGTCCTGCGCAAGGACGGGAACCAGATCGAACTCTCGCAGAAAGAGTTCCAGATGCTCAAGCTCTTCCTGGAGAACGAGGGCAAGGTGTTGTCCCGCCAGGAGATTCTCACCAAGGTCTGGGGCTTTGACTATTTTGGCACCGACCGCACGGTGGACAACTTCATCAACAAGCTGCGCCAGAAGGTCGAAGACGACATCAACAGGCCCGAGCACATCCTCACCATGCGCGGTTCGGGATACAAGTTTGTGCGCTGACTTTGCCGGCCCTTGCCCCATCAACGCCACATGCCGCCCTGACCGGCGGCATGTGTTCATTGGTGCGACTGGGCAGCGGCATCACTTTCCGCGCTGTTCATCCACCCACTTGCGCACGGCCGCGGCGTGTTCTTTGGCCAGCCGGTTGCTGGTTTCGGTGAACTTGCGGGCGAAGACTTTGTCGGCCTTCTGCATGGCGGTGATAGCGGCGTCGAATTCCTTGAAGTCCTTGTAGGTGCCGTTCTTGGTCTCCTTGACGGCCGTGTTCCAGTCGTCGTCGAGGTTGACCTGGCGGTTCTGTTTGATGCTGTCGAGCTTGATCTCGTAGTACTTCTTCCAGACGCGCTCAAAGTCTTCAAACAGCTTCTGGCCGGCCTCGGTCATCTTCTCCTCTTCGGCCTTCTTCTCGACGCTCTTCTCGCCTTCGGGTTTCTCCGTGGTCTTGGGCGGGTCCTTGGGCTTGTCATCCTGAGCAAACAGCGGAGCTCCCAGGCAGCAGGCCAGCAGCAACAGGCAGACGTTCTTCATCGAGCACCTCCTGAGAACTGTAACGCAAAGCGAGGCTGCCGGTTTCCGGCTTTCGCCCCTGAGCTGCCCTGCCGGGAATCCGGCAGGGGGCGTGCTTCGGGGCGCTGGCCCCGAAGCACGCCACAGGCAACACGAACGGCGAGTCCGTACTACTTCACGTTCATCGTCAGCAGGAACTCCACGTTGGTCTGGGTCTTGCTCACCTTCTCCTTGAGCAGCTCCATGGCCTCGATGGGGTTCATGTCGTTGAGGATGCGTCGCAGCACCCACATGCGCTTTTGCTCTTCCGGGTCAAGGAGCAGCTCTTCCTTGCGCGTTCCGCTGCGCGTGACGTCCAGGGCCGGATAAACGCGACGGTCGGCCAGGCGGCGGTCCAGGTGCAGTTCCATGTTGCCCGTGCCTTTGAACTCCTCGAAGATCACTTCGTCCATCCTCGAGCCCGTGTCAATCAGTGCCGTGGCAATGATGGTCAGGGAGCCGCCCTCTTCGATGTTGCGTGCCGCGCCAAAGAAGCGCTTGGGCTTCTGCAAAGCACTGGCGTCCACGCCACCCGTGAGGATCTTGCCGGAGTGAGGCTGCTCGGCGTTGTAGGCGCGGCCGAGGCGGGTGATCGAATCCAGCAGGATGACGACGTCCTTGCCGTGCTCAACCATGCGCTTGGCCTTGTCCAGCACCATCTCGGTGACGGCGACGTGGCGGCTGGTGGGTTCGTCGAAGGTGCTGCTGACGACCTCGGCGTCCACGTTGCGCTCCATGTCGGTCACTTCTTCGGGGCGCTCGTCGATGAGCAGCACGATGAGGTAAATGTCCGGGTGGTTGCGGCGAATGGCGTTGGCGATCTTCTGCATCAGCACCGTCTTGCCCGTGCGGGGCGGGGCGACAATCAGGCCGCGCTGGCCCATGCCGATGGGGCTGACGAGATCGACGATGCGCAGGTCAATGTCACGGATCTTGCCCTGCCGGTCCTCGAGGAAGATGCGGCGGTTGGGGTACAGGGGCGTAAGGTCGTCGAAGTTGATGCGCTCGGCGAGCTTGAGCGGGTCTTCGCCGTTGACCTTGTCCACCTTGAGCAGTGCGAAATAGCGCTCGTTGTCCTTGGGCGGTCGGATCTGGCCGGCCACCACATTGCCGCTCTTGATGCCGAAGCGGCGGATCTGCGAGGGCGACACGTAGATGTCGTCGGGGCTTGGCAGGTAGTTGTAGCCGGGGCTGCGCAGGAAGCCAAAGCCCTCCTGCAGTACCTCCATGACGCCTTCGCCCACGATCTGGGCGCCCTGCTTGACCTTCTCCTTGAGCAGGGTGAAAACCAGGTCCTGCTTCTTGAGACCGGTGACCTCGACGAGGCCCAGGCGGCGGATTTCGCGCTGCAGGTGCTCCATCTTCGACTGCTGCAGCAGGTTCAGGTTGATGATCTCGGCCGGCCGCGGGGGCTCGGCTGGCACCGCGGGGACCGGAGCGGTTTCCGCCGCGGGCGCCGGCTGGGGCTGCGCCGGGGGCTGAGGATGTGCCTGTGCCTGCGCCTGGGCGTAGCGGTTGGACTGCCCGTGGCGGTCATGGCGCGGCCGATCATGGCGGTCATGGCGTTCGTGGCGCGGCGGGTGCAGTTCATTGCCGGGTTGGGGCGCTGAGGGGGCCTGGGGGACTCTGTCGTAAGCAGGCTCCACAGGCGCGGGGGCCGGAGCGCGGGCGGGAGTCGGCGCGGGCGCCATCACGTTGCCGGAAGCGACGGCGGGCGTCGCGGGCGGCGGGGCCTCGTTGCCGATGGGGGCTGCCGTCTCAGTGGGGGCCGATTCCGTGGCGGTTTCGGACTCCTCACGATCCGTATCGTCGCCCTCCCCCTGATCGGACTGGATGGCGGCCATGGCCGCCGCGCGCTGTTCGCGCTCAAGGCGCTGCTCGTTGCGGTGGGCTTCCTGCTGCGCCGTAAGCGTGGCGTGCATGGGGCTGCCCGGTTCGACCTTGGGCTTGCGCGTGCCACGCCGACGGTTCATGCCGCCGGGGCGGCGGGGCCTGCGGTTGCGACCATTTCCAGCCATGTCTTCAGACATCACACTTTCCTTGCGCCCTGGGCGCTGTTTGCGCGGGATCCCGTTGGGGGGACCCGAACGCGCGGCTTTGGGGGTGTTCCCCCCGGTTCTCGGCCGGGCTCTCCGGCCCTTTGGCGCCTCGGCATCGCCTTGGCGTTACTTCACCGCTATCGCGGCGATCGCTTGGCCCTGACCCGCCTGCGGGCCGGGCCTCGCTTGCTTGCCGCGTCACCGACGCGGCTCGACATACTTCTTCCAGATGGCCTGCACCTGGCGCTCGACATCTTCCAGTGTTCCGTTGTTGTCCACGACTTCGTGGGCCAGGGCGCGCTTTTGCTCCAGGGGCAGCTGGTGCTTCTGGCGCCGCGCCACTTCGCCGCGCACCCAGCCGCGCGTGAACATGGCGCGTTCTTCGCGGGTGGCCTCTGCGCAGTCGACGAAGATCAGCACGTCGTATTTGCCCTCGTAGTTCTTGCTTTCCAGCAGCAGGCTGATGTCCAGCACGACCGCCTTGAGCCGCGTGTCGGCCAGGGCCTCGGCTATCTGGCGCGCCGTGAACGCGCGGATGCGCGGGTGCGTGATGGTGTTGAGGCGCAGGACCCGCGTGGGGCCTTCAAAGGCCAGGGAGCCCAGGCGCTTGCGGCTGACTTCGCCGTTCTTGTCGATGACATCGTCGCCAAACGCATCCACCAGTTCTTTCTTCACTTCGGGCTCTTTGAGCACTTCATGACCGGCGGCATCGGCGTCAATGACTCGCGCGCCCAGCTTCTCAAAGGCCTTTGAAACGGCGGATTTACCGCTTGCCACGCCACCCACAAGCGCGAACACCACGGGGCGGGTGCCCGGGACCGGCAGCCTGGCGGATGTGGCGGCCTTGCCGCTCATGGGTGCATCCTTTGTGAGGTCAGAACTGAAAGGCCCAAGCCGCCGCGCGGCCTGCCCTCTGACGCCAGATTTCGTAACTCGGACTTTTTGCTCATTCTTTGGGCTTCCAGCCCACCAGCTTGTCCAGCCCCTGAACCGCGTTGCGCACCTGCGTGGACGGCTCGGCCTGAGCCAACATTGCAAACAGTGCGTCTCTGGCCTGCCGCCGCGCCTGTGGGTCGCGCAGGCCCGTGGCCACGACCTCGATGGTGAGCAGCTCGTTGCCCGTCGCAATCACACACAGCGCGGCTTGATCGACGCTGTTGTCGCGGTAGTCGAAGCTGACGACGTAGGGTTCGGCCCCGGTGAGCGACTTGCCGGCGCCGAAGAAGGCGTCGGGGCGGTCGCAGCGTCGGGCGAAAACGGAGTCAGCGCGGACACGGGCGCGCAGGTCACCATTGCTGTGGGGTTTCAAACGACGAATCAGGGCGAGGGGTTTAGCACCGCTGCCGTCAATTTCAACAGTGGAAGAGCCGCCGGTTTTGCGCAAGGACCAACCTTCGGGCAGCGCCAGCTTCAAGCCGCCCTTCTCATAGGCCACGATTCCGGTCTTGAGGTCGTCAATCGTGCTCTTGCATTGATGCTTGGGCGAGCCTTCGAGATTAAGATCCCTGACAACTCTGACGCCTTGAATAACCTCTTCCAAAGCAGCGGCGGCGGACTCTCGGTTGCCTTGAGCCTCCGACAATGAAGTTTCCTTACCGGCCGTAGTCACCCATTTTGGGTCCATTGCGCACTCAACTACCAGTGCGAAACGACCCTCAACGTCTCTAACTCTGTATGCCGCGGCATAGTGTGGCATCAACCTGGTGTGCTTGAACGCAAACCAAGCTCCTCCATGTTCTTCGACGTCCGACGGAGGAGATCCAGCGCGCTGCTTGCACCGAGTCTCCGCGAGACGCTTACCAAGGTCTCGCTCACTACCCTTGCCCAACGACGTAAGTGCCACCGTCAGGCCTTTCTGATCCGGCAAATCAATCGCCACGCACTCCGTGCCGTACCAATCCACGGGTTTGATCTTCGCGCCTGCGGGCAGGTCGAATTTCAACAGCACTTTGTTTGGACCTTCTCGGGGCGCCAGCCTTAAGTGGCGGCGCTGGTCGCGGTCGTAGCCTTCGAACAGTTCCGGGTATTCGAGATAGTCGTCGGGATAGAATGAAAGCCACTGCACGCCCGCTTGCGGCCCCAGTTCAAGGAAGTCGCTTTGCAGCTCTCCCGTGATGATTTCCTGGTCCGGTTTTTCCTCGGGCAGATCGTCGTCCGGGCTCGTACGCGTTGATTCGCAGGCGGTCAGCAAAGCCATTCCACCACTGATTACACAGAGGGCACAGAGAATCGCAAAGCGCTGCAACCACACATGGACACAGGCGGCCACAGAACGGCTGAGGCTCTTCCGCGCGAATCTGCAGGGAGCTGAGCCCTCAAAGCAGTTCTCTGTGGACGCTGTATGCTCCGTGGTGAAAGCAGTTGTCGTTGTCTCAATCATTTCGCATCCAACCAGTTTTCGCCTATGCCGACGTCAACGACCAGCGGCACGGCGAGTTCCATGGCCCCGCTCATCTTCTTCTGCGCAAATGCCGCGCAGGCCTTCGCTTCCTTCTCCGGCGCCTCGAACACCAGTTCGTCATGCACCTGAAGCAGCATGGCAAAAGGCAGCTTCTTGCCCTCGATTTCACGGTGAATTTCAAGCATGGCGCGTTTGATCAGGTCGGCCGCCGTGCCCTGCAGCACGGTGTTGAACGCCTGGCGCTCAGCCTGCGCGCGCAGCATGGCGTTCTTGCTCGCGATCTCGGGCAGGAAGCGCTTGCGGCCCAGCAGCGTCGTGACAAAACCCTGCCTGCGGCAATCCTCAATGACCCGGTTGATGGTTTCCTTCACCGTGGGGTACTGGGCGAAGTACTTCTCGATGAAGGCCTGGGCCTCGCCGCGCGAAATGCCCAGCTGCTGCGAGAGGCCAAAGGCGCCCTGGCCGTAGATCAACCCGAAGTTCACGGTCTTGGCGGCGTTGCGCTGCTCTTTGCTGACGGATTTTTCGGGCACGTCAAACACCTGGGCCGCCACGTGCCGGTGAATGTCGGCGCCGGCCTTGAAGGCCGAGATCAGATGGGCGTCCTGCGTGACGTGAGCCAGCAGGCGCAACTCGATCTGCGAGTAGTCGGCACTGACGAGCTTGCAGCCCTTCTCCGCGATAAAGGCGCGGCGGATGCGCTGGCCCAGCTCGGTGCGCACCGGAATGTTCTGGATGTTGGGGTCTTTGCTCGAGAGGCGGCCCGTGGCCACCGTCTGGCGGAACGTCGTGTGCACCCGCGAGCGCTCGTCGGCCAGCAGGGGAAGGGCATCCACGTAAGTGCTCTTGAGCTTGGCCTGATGGCGGTACTCCACGACCTTGGCCGGCAGGGGATGCAGGGGCGCCAGCTTCTCCAGTGTGGACATGTCTGTGCTGCGGCCCGTGCCCTTGGCCGTCTTGCCCTGAACCGGGAGATTCAGCTTGTCAAACAGCACCCCCGCCAGCTGCTTGGGCGAGTTCACGGTGAACTCGAAGCCCGCCAGGCCGTGGATTTCCTTCTCCAGCTCGGTAATGCGCGCGCCCATTTCACGGGAAAGCTGCGCGAGGTAGGGCTGGTCAATCTTGACGCCCTTGAACTCCATGTGGGCCAAAACCTCGACCAGCGGGATCTCGAGTTCTTCGGCCAGTTTCTTCAGGCCCTGTTCCTTCAATTGCGGCTCAAAGGCCAGGCTCACACGCAGGGCAAAGTCGGCGCACATCGCGCCCCAGTTCGAGACGCGGCTGACCTCGGCCTGGGCCAGGCGTCCGGGGCGGCGCTTGTCGCCGCCGGCGACGGTTTCCAGCGGCGGAATGTCGAGGCCCAGGTACTCGCGCGCCAGGGAGTCCAGGCGCGCGTCTTCACGCACGGTATCCAGCAGGAAGGCGTCGAGCTTGGTATCGCTTTCAATGCCGCGCAGGCCGATGCCCTGGGCCAGCAGCAGGCGCATGTCGCGTTTGAGGTCATGGCCGCGCTTGGCGAGCCGGGAATTCTCCAGCCAGGGCTTGAGCGCGTCGAAGAGAGCCTGGGGTTTGTGGCCGGCATTGAGGGGCAGGTAACAGGCATCTC
>JAANMW010001690.1_pt1 | contig 22293 bp, 15 predicted proteins | sample 7279671 | NCBI WGS metagenome assembly JAANMW01 (sample SAMN14094541, study PRJNA606508) | bioreactor metagenome | isolation source: A lab-scale SPAN reactor treating ammonium-rich wastewater day 247 | place: Ireland: Galway | collected 2017-09-19 | reverse complement strand
CCCAATTAAGCGGGAAGGACGCATGGCAAGAAAACAGTTCCTTTGTTTTTTTGTCAACAGGAACATTATTTTTTCTTGACATGCTTTTTCATAGATGACATTTTCAGAATCCTCTGCATTTTATACACTTGCCTATTAGCCAAAGACTCAACTTTCTCCCTATTCTGTTCGGTTTCATCTATTGGATACTATAAAGGGGGAGAATTTTTATGGGTTGTCCAAAAAGTTCTAAAATGAACGTGTGTGCACAATAGGTAGGAGAGAATCCTGTATTCGCGCTTATGGACGTTGCACAGGCAAATACTTTTTAGACAGCCTCTGGACATAGAAAAAACGCACGGGTTTAACACAATATGCCATACCAGAAATTTATTGACAATGATATATGGTACGTACATACTAGTGCATATATCCGTGCATATTTCATAAAATTAGAGATGATACCCCGCAGGAAGACGGCAGGCACATAAGATGATTCTTATTGACACTTCAGCGTGGGTAATGCATTTCTAGAATGGCAATATCGGGCTTGAAACGCTGTTGCATGAATGCCGCGCTGTCTGTCATCCTTTCACCGTTGGTGAACTTGCTTGCGGTAATCTCAAAAACAGAGCCGAAAATACTTTCTCTTCTGCAGGCATTCCCTATGGCAATCCATGGAGAACATGAAGAAGTGATGAGATTTATAGAAGACCATAGGCTTATGGGGAAAGGGTTAGGGTATATTGACATTCATTTGATTGCCTCGGCTCTATTAACTGAGGTTTTGCTGTGGACAGTCGATAAGAGACTCAATGAGATTTCTTTAAAACTGGGGATAAACTTATTGATTAGTAGCCGGATAAGAACCATCACCGGTAATCGCAGAAGGCAGTCTTTTAGCTTTTATTGCTTGCTGGAATGGTTAAATTCGCCTGTAATTTATCAGCATCGGCTTGATATTGTAGATAAGATTAAGGCCTTGATGCCGGAGTATTATTCTCCAAAATCGTGCCTCTATCATTTTACTTCACCAGAAGATCTTATACTATCAAAACTTTTCTGGGCAAAAGAAAGTTTATCAGGAATGCAGATCAGGGATGTGAGGAATCTTTTAAAAACGATACACAATCTGGATATCAATTATACTGAGAAATGGGTAAGAGAATTAGGACTTGAAGAGGTATATAACGAGGTAAAGAAATGACTGATACAGATCTTCTCATCGAATCCCGTTTTTTAGAAATGATGATGAAAAAAAGTGGACAGGAGAGATTGAAAATGGGATTTTCCATGTTTGATATGGCACGGAAGCAGGTAATGGCATCAATAAAGATGGATAATCCGCAGAGTAGCCAAAAGGATATAAAGAGAGAATCTTTTCCTGTTGTTATGTATCATTGTACTGACAAACACTTTTTAAAATAAAGAAAATAGTGCTGGATAATTGTATATGTCTACTGAAAAAATAAAGCTTTGCCCAGAATGCGAATCAGAGTATTATGCGCATATTTCAGTATGCGCTGATTGCGGCGTTTCTCTGGTAATGCCGCAAGAGATCGAAAAAGAGAGAAATAAAAAATCAGACATTCCTGCACCTCTCCATGAGGAATTGGTTACCATCAGAGAAGAGGGGAAAGAAGGCATCCGGGAATTATCGGATTTACTTTCAAGAAACGGCATTTTTTGTAAAATTGTATTGGCCCCTGGTTGCAGTACGGGGAAGTGTGGATGCCGATATCTTCTTTTGATACCAAAAAAAGATGTGCCTGCCGCACACGGCTGTATTGAGGAGTTCTATACACAAAAGTACCCTGAAATCAAGACTTCCCAGGAATGGGAATCGCAGGGAAGATGCCCTGCTTGCGGTTACTGTGTAGGTCCCGACATGAGAGAATGTCCTGATTGCGGACTATTGTTCATTATTGAAATCTGATCCAGGAGGAGTACAAAGAATGGAGAAAAGATACCTATGAATAAACAAATGCCTATGACTATTGAATTAGAACCGGGTACGTATCAGTGGTGCTCGTGTGGAAATACGAAAAAAGAACCGTTCTGCGATGGCTCACACGAGGGAACGGATAAAGCGCCGTTTAATTTTAAAATTATACTGAAAAGAAAATACATAATTTGCAATTGTTACCTGACAAAAAATCCACCATTTTGTGATGGCATATGCCGCCGTGTCAAAATTGATACAGCGTGAAATGTAATAGGGTATTTTGCGTTTCAGGAGGAAAACATAATTGACAAATTCATGAAAACCATAGATAGCTTTATGAGAATCATGGTATATCCTCATTGCTCTCGGCAAGGCTGAAGCCTTGCCCTACACCAACTCCGTAGTTGTCCTCGTGGTTTTTCATAATCTCTATTGCCACACCCATTTCAACATTACCCGCTATATAAGATACCGTGCCTGTATGATCCGGACAGTAACAGAAACCACCGGGGATAGGCCACTCAATACAGGGACAGCGTGGATCAATCCTGGGGTCGAAATTGATGTAACACCAGGTCGGTTTTACTGTAGCCCCAAGACCTATACTATGCACAATGTGTTGAAAACTCTTCTCCGTGGTGTGGTCGTTTTTCTGCACATGCAATGATTCTGCGTATAGACAGGCAGCTACCGTAATTGTCAGACACAGGAGAATGCCTAAAAGGATGAGAGATCTTCTGCTCATTTTTAACTATAAATTTTATCAAAGGTACTACGCAGCGATTGGATGGATTTTTCTGCGGCTTCTAACCGTTTTCGTAAACCCAGAATTGCCTTTTCACTAACAAAGGCATTGCTGCCATAATTTAAGGCACCCACAACATGAAGGATATCGAGGGTACTGACAATACCAACGACACGTCCACCATCCTGGATAATAAGCCTATGGATTTTTTTATTATACATAATTTTTGCAAGGCGGTCTATCGTATCGGTGGCCTCTGCCGCAATAACATGGGGTGTCATGATGTCTTTTACCGTAGCTTTTCCAAAATCTTTCTCCTTAGCTGCCGTATCGAAGGCCTTTGTTTGTCTTCCATTGGTATCGGTATAAAACGATCTTTTGCTGCTGAGATCTTGTTTTTTCGTTTTTTCTTTTGTATATCCAAGAATATCAGTTTTTGACACAACCCCTATAGGATTTTCCTTTCTATCAACGACAGGCACCCCATTAACACGATAGTCGGTAAGGACTTTTATCAGATCACGGATAGACGTTTCCGGATAAACACATACTACCTTTGCTGTCATTAAATCTTTTGCCAAGAGTTTATATGTAGCCATAGTCATTTCCTCCTCAAATAAAAATGCCAGAGAGATGGCATTTCAGAGTAATGAAAAATAGATAAAATCACAGAATTTGCAGGCTCATAGAGTTTCATGTATAGGAATTTCGATTCTGTAGGGCAACCCTTTGGGGTTGCTATCCCGGTGCAGGTGTTCAGGCGGGGAACCAAGGCTAAAGCCTTGCCCTACATTTTACATACAATGTAATGCTTTTTACTTAAATCTATTATCTACTTTTTTACATACTCTTTGCAATAGGATATAGGTATTTTTAAATGATTTTTTATCATCTGGATGGTGGGAGAGATACTCATTCAGACATCGAAGTGCGTCCTCATAGTTCTTCTTCGCAAGGTAATTGTCCAAAAGCAGGATGACGGTACGATTATCATGAGGATTACACCGCAGCGCTTGCTGACAGTATTTCATGGATTCTTCATATTTCATATCGCTATTAGCATTGTAGGCCTTATACAGAAATAACTCTGAAATAAGTTCTTCATCCCTCATTATTTTCTTTTGGGGATGGTACTTATCTGCGTGCTTGACGATGCCGTCGCTATGAGTATGCTCAAAGTAGTATGTTTGTTCATGGGATATTAACACATTGTATATATGTCCAGGAATAAAGACATTTTTAATATCCACATCAAAGTGCCGGCAGAGAATGGTAAACTGTATTGCGTAAGAAAGGCAGTTTCCTACTTTAAGATTAAGAGTATCTCTGAAATTGTAGCAATCGTTGTATATCCCTTCGCAGGTATTTTCTCTTAACCAGTTAAATAGTATCTTTGCCTTTATGAGAGGATCGTTTTCTTTATGGATATCCGTTTCTTGATTAATACGGGAGATGAGAAGATCGATTTTTGCCAGATATCCTTGCATCTTCTTACTACTGTTCACACCAGAAGCAATAAGGCATGCCTGCTCAAATGGTATATCCAGCCGGCCATCTTCTATATCAGAGAGCAAAGATGTTTCCAGGTCGCCGGAATATTTTTTGCCAGCGTTTTGTACTGATTGGCAACCGGTAAGGCATAGTAATAGTATGATACAAAATCGTTTTATGAACAAGGAATGGCTCATCAGCTACCTTAACCTGGACTTTATCTCATCAAGTAATCTTTCCTGGGTAAATGGTTTTTCCAAAAATGTTAAATTTGGATCTATTTCAAATATGGTTTTGTATGAACGTGGTGAGAAACTGCTGGCGATAATGACAGGGATAGCAGCGCCTATAGGATTTGACTTTAACTGTTTCAGAAAGGTATCACCCGTCATTTGGTCAAGGAGTAAATCCAAAATGATAAGGTCTGGCTTATCTTCCTTTATCTTTTCAAATGCTTGTTTTCCATCGAGGGCTCTCGTGATGGTATAATCGGTGCCTTCAAGCATCATCGTATAAAAAAAGAAAAATTCATTCTCATCCTCTATGATGAGTATTTTTTTACTCACATTGAACTCCGTTTTGCTTATGATCCATTTTCTTTGGGAATTTCAATTATCTTATAATTCCCGGAGAAAAGAATTGAAGTAAGGATAAAAGGGACGTAAGATGATTTTAATGAGTGGTAAATAACCCGAACCGTAAAAGTTTAAGAATAACATCTCCTGTCCTGGTCAAAAGGATACCATCAAATGAATGCATAAAGCAAGAGATTTTCAGGTTACTCCATAAACAGGTTTCCTTTTTTATTTCTCCGGTAAATTGTATCATGAAAGGGTTATTGGCAGGGGGAAGAAAGGCGTAACACTATGAGGATTGGAATACATCGTTCAGGAAATAAAGGTTATGAATTTACCGTCTGGGGCCCTTTTCTGAAAACGGTATCATTAAAAATGGTTTCTCCGTATCAGAAAAATATTCCCATGGAAAAGGACCAGAGAGGATACTGGAAGGCAATGGTTGAAGAAGTGACTCAAAATATTTCTTATTATTACCGCCTTGATGATGAAAGGGATAGACCCGATCCGGCTTCTCACTTTCAGCCGGAAGGGGTGCATGGTCCTTCTCAGGTTATTGATCATTCTTTTCACTGGCAGGATGAACACTGGCGTGGGATTGATCCCGTTGAGATGATACTGTATGAAGTCCATGTGGGAACATTTACACCAGAGGGAACCTTTGATGCAGTAATCCAGCGCCTTGATGATCTGCGGGATCTGGGGGTAAATGCCCTGGAAATAATGCCAATCGCACAGTTTCCTGGTGAAAGAAATTGGGGATATGATGGGGTTTATCCCTATGCAGTCCAGAACTCATACGGAGGCCCGGAAGGACTTAAACGGCTTGTGAATGAGTGCCATAAAAAAGGAATCTCAGTTGTCCTTGATGTTGTTTACAATCACATGGGGCCTGAGGGGAATTATCTCAGGGAATACGGTCCTTACTTTACCGATAAGTATAAAACGCCCTGGGGAGATGCAATAAATTTTGATGATGCATATTCTTATGAGGTAAGAAATTTTTTTATAGAAAATGCCCTTCACTGGTTCAGACATTATCACATAGATGCCCTTCGTCTGGATGCAGTTCATGCTATTTTCGACAGAGAAGCGAAGCACTTTCTTCACGAGCTTTCAGAAAGGGTTGAAGGATTCTCGCTCCAGGCGGGAAGAAGATTCTATCTTATAGCGGAAAGTGATCTGAACGATTCCCGTGTTGTAGTGTCAAGGGAACTTGGGGGACACGGTATGGACGGAGTGTGGTGTGATGATTTTCATCACTCACTCCACACCCTTCTTACGGGAGAAAACCAGGGCTATTACCTCGATTTTGGGAAGATTGAGCACCTTGTAAAATCTATAAGGGAGGGGTTCGTCTATTCAGGAGAATATTCGGAGTTCAGGAAGAGGAATCACGGTAATTCATCAAAGAATGTGCCTGCAACGCGCATAGCAGTCTTCTCGCAAAACCATGATCAGATAGGGAACAGGATGCTTGGTGAAAGGCTCAGTGCCCTTGTGCCGTATGAGGCTCTTAAACTTGCGGCGGGAATGGTTCTTCTTTCACCGTATATTCCCCTTCTCTTTATGGGCGAAGAATATGGAGAGAGTTCACCATTCCTTTACTTTGTAAGCCATTGCGACCCTGCCCTTGTTGAAGCGGTGAGGAAAGGGAGGAAAGAGGAATTCGGTGATTTCAAGTGGAAGGAAGAACCGCCCGATCCGCAAAGCAGAGAGACCTTTCTGAAATCAAAACTGCATTGGGAAAAGAGAACCGAAGGCAGTGGGAAGGTTTTATTGGACTTTTATAAGTATGTAATAATGTTACGGAGGACAGTTCCGGCTCTTTCATATCTTGATAAAAAAAATCTTGCTGTGGATGGTGTTGAAGAGGATAAGATTATCTTTATGCGGAGATGGAAAGATTCAAGTCATGTATTTCTCATCTTCAATTTTAACAGCATTGATGTAAAGTTTACATCCGTATTTCCCAAAGGAATATGGATTAAGATACTGGATTCTTCAGAAAAGATGTGGAACGGGCCTGGTTCATTGCTCACAAAAGAACTCAATCCTGAGCAGGAAATAATTATAAAGGGGCATAGTTTGGTTCTGTATAGAAACGAAAATCTCTGATAATGAATTTATGGCAAAAAGCATCTGTTTTTCGAAAATGTATGAACGAAAATGCTCTTTACTGTTTGACTGATAGGCCCGAAGGGCTGGAAGTGTATAGACAGGGATGAAGTTCCTGAAAAAAGCAATACTACAACGACAGCCCCAAAGGGGCGAAGGAAAAGGAGTATGCTATCAAGAGAATAATCTTCTTCTACCCTTTCGGGGCTAGTTTGATTGTATAGGAATTTTCATTTTATTTAAATAGGGTGTGGTAACTCCTACACTGTCAATAGAATTCATGATAATAGGGCTGTGTCATTGCGAGGGTATTGTCCGAAGCAATCCCTTGAATATTTCAAAAGAGATTGCTTCGGGAAAATACCCCCTCGCAATGACAAATACAAGAGAGTCTGTTATTATAAATTAAGTTGACAGTGTAGTAGGGCGGATTAAGCGATAGCGAATCCGCCTTTTCTGGAAATAGTAATGGTGGATTCGGCGTAAAAACTAACGCCTTAATCCACCCTTATATGTTATGGTGTATAGGAATTTCAAAGCGATTCTGTAGTGGCAAGGCGCGCCTTGCCACTCCTGTTATAAAAGTTGCTGAAGGCCTAATTTAGCGTTAAGGAATTTCAATTCTGTAGGGCAACCTTTAGGGTTGCCTGGCAAGGCTAAACAGGCTGGCCGAGAATACTTTCACACGACAAATCCTATACTATATGTTGACAAAATATTAGCACGGCAACAATAATTAGTATGGCATTTGTGAGTCAATTGAATTCTCGAACAGCCTGTAAAGCCTCGCCCTACATTATGATCTATGTAACTACAGAGTGAGAGAACAATGGCCAGGAGTGTTTCTCTTTAAGTTACTTATACAGGGTAAATCCTTATGCAAACTGATGGAAGAAGAAGAGTTATTATTGAAAATATAAAACCAGAGATAGCATGCGGCCGCTTTTCTGTTAAGAGAATTATTGGGGAAAAGGTAGTTGTTACAGCGGATGTTTTTTCTGATGGCCACGATGCTGTATGGGCAAATGTTTTATACCGGGGGCCTGAAGATAATGCATGGAGAGATATTCCCATGCAGTTTAAGGAAAATGACCGGTGGGAAGGGAATTTTGTTGTTGAAAAGATAGGAATGTATTTCTATACCGTTGAAGGCGGTATTGATTATTTCAAAACCTGGCAGAATGATCTTAAAAAGAAATTTGATGCTCATCAGGATATAAAAATTGATATTTCCTCAGGGATACAATATATTGAAGAGGCATCAAAAAGAGCTTCAGAAGATGATAAAAAAAAGCTATGGGGATATATTGATTTTTTAGAAAGAGAAGAAAACAGAGAAAAGATCGTCTCCGTTATCCTGACCAAAGAACTTACCGGCCTGATGCATACCTATAAGGACAGGAGATTTGTTACAAACTATAGAAATGTGTTGACGATTGTGGTCGACAGATCAAAAGCCCTTTTTAGTACCTGGTATGAACGATTCCCAAGATCATGTTCTTCAGAACCTAATACCCATGGAACGTTGAAAGATTGTGAAACCATTCTGCCGGAAATAGCCGAAATGGGATTTGATGTCTTCTATTTGCCGCCTGTTCATCCGATAGGAAAAACAAATCGCAAAGGTAAGAATAATTCCACGATAACTGATGTTAACGACGTAGGAAGCCCGTGGGCAATAGGATCTCATGAAGGCGGCCATAAATCTATTCATCCACAGCTTGGAACTATCGAAGATTTTGAGCGTTTGATACAGAAAGCTAAAGATCATGGTATAGAAATTGCTATGGATTTAGCATTCCAATGTTCACCCGATCATCCTTATGTTAAGGAGCATCCGGAGTGGTTCAAATGGCGGCCTGATGGTTCAGTACAGCATGCTGAGAACCCACCGAAGAAATACGAGGATGTATTGCCTTTAAACTTTGAGACGGAGCATTGGTTCCCGTTATGGGAGGAGTTGAGGAGTATTGTGATTTTCTGGATAGAAAAAGGTATCTCCATATTCAGGGTTGATAATCCCCATACGAAACCGTTTGCTTTTTGGGAGTGGCTGATAAAAGAGATAAAGAACAGGCACCCTCATGTTTTATTCCTTTCCGAAGCATTTACAAGGCCAAAGGTTATGTATTATCTTGCCAAACTTGGATTTACACAATCTTACACCTACTTTACCTGGAGGAATACAAAGAAAGAACTTATCCAATACAGTACCGAACTTACCCAAACAGAGGTCAGAGAGTATTTCAGGCCTAACTTCTGGCCTAATACGCCCGATATTCTGCCTGAATACCTCCAGTATGGAGGCACGCCGGCTTTTATGATACGACTTGTTCTTGCTGCAACGTTATCATCAAGCTACGGCATTTTTGGTCCCGCTTTTGATCTCTGTGTTCATGAGGCAATTCCCGGAAAGGAAGAGTACCTTAACTCAGAGAAATATGAGATACGATACTGGTATTGGGATAAACCAGGGAATCTTAAAGATTTTATTGCACGGGTTAATCGTATACGGAGGGGAAATTCTGCGCTTCAGACCATCTCAAATTTACAGTTTTGTGAAACAGACAATGATTACCTCCTCTCGTATGAGAAGGCAACAGAAGACCTTTCCAACATACTTCTGATAGTGGTAAATCTTGATGCTTATCACACACAGTCTGGATTTGTAAGGGTTCCTATAGACAAGTTTGGCATAGAGAAGAGCCAGCCGTACCTGGTGCATGATCTGTTGAGTGACGATACCTATATATGGCAGGGTGAAAAGAACTATGTAGAGCTTAATCCCGGCACTCTTCCTGTCCGTATATTCAAGATAAGAAAGAGATTAAGAAAAGAGATTGACTTTGATTATTTCATGTGAGGTGACTCGTTGATGAATCAGAAAGAAATATATTTCGAAGACGATCCCTTTTGGTACAAAGATGCCATCATATATGAGCTTCATATAAAAGCCTTTTACGACTCCAATAGTGATGGAATCGGGGACTTTAGAGGTCTTACGGAAAAGTTGGATTACCTGGAAAATCTTGGTATAACCGCTCTATGGCTTCTTCCCTTTTATCCGTCTCCCCTTAAGGATGATGGGTATGATATAGCAAATTACTTCGGCGTTCATCCTGACTATGGTTTATTAAGAGAATTTAAGGAATTTATCAAAGAAGCCCACCGGCGAGGCATAAGGGTTATTACAGAACTTGTCCTCAACCATACCTCAGAACAGCACTCATGGTTTCAAATGGCGAGGAAGGCGAAACAGAGTTCGACACTGTGGAATTTTTACGTTTGGAACGATACCTCAGAAAAATATAACGATGCAAGGATAATATTCAAGGATTTTGAACACTCGAATTGGGCATGGGATCCGGTGGCGAAAGCTTACTATTGGCATCGCTTTTATTCACATCAGCCTGATTTAAATTATGATAACCCTCATGTGCAGAAAAAAATGCTCAGGGTTATTGATTACTGGTTGGATATGGGTGTTGACGGATTGCGTTTAGATGCCGTTCCTTATCTTTTTGAAAGAGAGGGAACCAATTGTGAAAATTTGCCGGAAACTCATCAATTTCTGAAAAAGCTCAGGGCACATGTTGACAGTAATTTCAAAAATAAAATGCTCCTTGCTGAAGCAAACCAGTGGCCGGAGGACGCTGTGGCCTACTTTGGAAATGGGGACGAGTGCCATATGTCTTTTCATTTTCCTCTGATGCCCAGGCAGTTTATGGCCCTCTGGATGGAAGACAGATTTCCCTTAATTGACATCCTCGAACAGACGCCATCAATACCAGAAATGTGCCAATGGGCGCTCTTTTTAAGAAATCACGATGAACTTACCCTTGAGATGGTAAGTGATGAAGAAAGAGATTATATGTACAGGGTGTATGCAAGAGATCCGATTGCAAGGATAAACCTCGGTATTCGGCGCCGTCTTGCTCCACTGCTCGGAAACAACAGAAGGAAGATGGAGCTTATGAATATTCTTTTGTTTTCCCTTCCCGGAACTCCTATTATTTACTATGGAGATGAGATCGGAATGGGAGATAACTACCATCTTGGTGACAGGAATGGTGTAAGAACGCCCATGCAGTGGAATATAGACAGAAATGCCGGTTTTTCGAGAGCAAATCCTCAAAAACTGTATCTGCCGATCATTATGGACCCGGAGTATCACTACGAGGCTGTCAATGTAGAGAGTCAGGAGAAGAATCAAGCATCTTTTCTCTGGTGGATGAAAAGAGTTATTGCCATGCGGAAGCGTTTTAAGGCATTTGGAAGGGGAAATATTGAGTTCTTATTTCCCGATAATCCAAAAGTATTTGCATTTCTGCGCCGATATCAGGAGGAGAATATCCTTGTGGTAGTAAATCTCTCACGGTTTTCTCAGTTGGTAGAACTTGATTTATCGAAATTTTCGGGGTATTTCCTTAAAGATGCATTCAGTGGCAATAAATTTCCTAAAATAAAGGATTCTCCCTATATCCTTACCCTTGGCCGTCATGACTATTACTGGTTTGTGGTGCAAAAAGAAGAAGAAGGCGTGAAGTTTAAAAAGATCCGGACTATTCCGGAGTTACAGGTAAGCGGAAGCTGGGAAACGGTCTTTAAAGGAAAGACAAAAGAAAAGTTACAAGGAGAGTGTTTGTCTTCTTATCTGGCGGGATGCCGATGGTTTGGTGGTAAATCAGAAGAGATACAGGAGATTAAAATTATCGAGGATATTCCGATTCGGGAAAATACCTATGCTACACAGATTCTCTTGCTTGAAGTGAGATATACCGCACGGTTATCTGATACCTATCTTTTACCACTTTCTTTTTCATCCGGAGACAAGGCAGAAAGCATTGTCGTGGAAAATTTTTCTGCAGTAGTCGCTCACATTAAAGGTGAAAATTTTGAAGGAATTATCTACGATAGTATCTATGATGAAGAGTTCCGGAAACATCTTCTTTGGATATTTGCAAGAAGACTTACTATTCGCGGACTTCAGGGACAGCTTATCGGCTATACCGGAAAGGCCTTTAAAAAGTACAAACTCAAAGAGCTCTTTTTAGAAAAACCCCAGGTTCTTAAAGCAGAACAGAGTAATTCATCTCTTCTTTACGGTAAGTCGCTCTTTTTAAAACTTTACCGGCGACTTGATGAAGGCATAAACCCCGAACTGGAAATTGGAAAGTTCCTTACCGAGAAGGTTCCTTTTACCCATGTCCCGCCATTCGCAGGGGCAATAGAGTATAGAAGACAAGGTTCCGAGCCAATGGTTATTGGCATGCTTCAGGCATTTGTCCCTCACGAGGGAGATGCATGGACATACACGCTTGATTGGGTGGAAAGATATTTTGACAAGGTTCTTGCGAAAAGGACTGAAATTCAGGAAATACCAAAAGTGCCAATGTCTTTTTTAGAGATTGCTTTCCAACAAATACCAGTACCTCTTCAGGAATTGATGGAAGGTGTGAACCTTCAGATGATATCACTTCTGGGAAAAAGAACCGCTGAGCTTCACGTATCGCTTTCTTCTGAGAGAGAAGATCCGGATTTTACGCCCGAACCCTTTTCAGTCCTTTATCAACGATCTCTTTATCAATCCATGCAGGCCCTTACAAAAAGAGTTTTTGGGCTTCTGAGAAGAAATATAAAGAATTTGCCAGACTATATAAAAGTGTCTGCCAATGAGATGTTAAATTCCGAAAAAAAGATAATGGAACGCTTCGGCGCCCTCTTAAAAATCAAAATGCCAGCAATGAAAATAAGAGTTCATGGTGATTATCATTTGGGGCAAGTTCTCTATACAGGAAATGATTTTATTATCATTGATTTTGAAGGAGAACCCGAAAGGCCTTTAAGTGAAAGAAGATTAAAGAAATCGTCATTAGTAGACGTTGCTGGTATGATACGGTCCTTTCATTACGCAACGCATAGCGCCCTTATGAAACACTCATCCATAAGGCGGGAAGACATCCCTGTGCTGGAGCCCTGGGCGGATTTGTGGTACCGGTATGTCGGAGGCGCTTTTTTAAAATCATATTACGATACTGTAGAAAATACCTCTTTTATCCCAAAGGATAAAGAAGTGTTTGGTGTCTTGCTCAGAGCCTTCCTTTTAGAGAAGGCAGTGTATGAACTCGGATATGAATTAAATAACCGCCCTGAATGGGTAATCATTCCCCTGAGAGGAATAAAACATCTGCTGGAGATACAATAATGCCGGATAAAAAACAAAATGAAGCAGGCGTATATAATGCAAGTCTCCTTACCGATCACGATATCTATCTCTTCAAAGAAGGAAGTCATTTTAAGCTGTATGATAAATTAGGCTCTCATAGTACCGTTGTAGATGGGATTAAGGGCACTTATTTCGCTGTATGGGCTCCAAATGCGCAAAAGGTTTTGGTTATAGGAGATTTTAATCAATGGAATAAGGAGACCCATCCTTTAAAGGTGCGGGCTGATGGCTCTGGTATATGGGAGGGATTCATCCCGGGTATTGGGAATGGAAGCGCTTATAAATACCATATCATCTCCCGGTATAATAATTATAAGGTGGATAAAGGCGACCCCTATGCCTTTCGATGGGAAGTTTCTCCCAAAACCGCTTCGTTGGTATGGGATTTGAATTATGAATGGGGCGACAATGATTGGATGAAAACAAGGAATACACGCAATGCCCTCGATGCACCCTTTGCTGTATATGAAGTCCATTTCGGTTCATGGAGAAGGGTGCCTGAAGAAGGAAACAGATTCCTCACCTACAGAGAGATGGCGCATTACCTTGCCGATTATGTAAAAGAGATGGGTTTTACCCATGTTGAATTTTTACCGATTATGGAACATCCCTTTTATGGGTCCTGGGGATACCAGACGGTTGGGTATTTTGCGCCTACAAGCAGGTATGGAACCCCTCAGGATTTTATGTATTTGATCGATCATCTTCATCAGAACGGGATAGGTATTATTCTTGACTGGGTGCCTTCTCATTTTCCAAGCGATGAACACGGACTTGTCTACTTTGACGGCACATATCTTTATGAGCATTCAGACCCCAAGAAGGGATTTCATCCCGAATGGAATAGTTATATTTTTAATCACGGAAGGTACGAGGTGCAGTCTTTCCTTATTAGCAGCGCCCTCCTCTGGCTTGATAAATACCATATTGACGGTCTCAGGGTAGATGCCGTGGCCTCAATGCTCTATCTTGATTATGCAAGAAGAGACGGTGAATGGATACCAAACAAGTACGGAGGAAAGGAGAATCTTGAGGCAATAACCTTCATAAAGAAATTTAACGAGGCGGTCTACAAAGCCCATCCCGATACCCAGACGATAGCAGAAGAATCAACGGCATGGCCTATGGTATCAAAACCCACCTATATTGGCGGTCTTGGATTTGGCATGAAATGGAATATGGGATGGATGCACGATACCCTCAAATATACCTCAAAAGACCCTATTTACCGGAAGTATTATCACGACCAGCTTACCTTTAGTATATGGTATGCCTTTGCGGAGAATTTTGTTCTTCCTTTATCACATGATGAAGTGGTTTATGGGAAAGGCGCTCTTATAGGAAAGATGCCAGGCGATGAATGGCAAAAGTCTGCAAATCTTAAGCTCTTATTCGGATATATGTATGGACATCCCGGCAAGAAACTCCTTTTTATGGGGGGAGAATTTGCTCAATGGAAGGAATGGAATCATGAGGAAAGTTTGGAATGGCATGCGCTCCAATATCCTTCTCATCAGGAGGTACAAAGGTGGGTTAAAGACCTGAACGCCTTTTACCGGAGTGAACCGGCAATGCATGCATTGGATTTTGATATCCATGGATTTGAATGGATAGATTTTCATGATTGGGAGCATAGCAATGTAAGTTTTATAAGAAAGGGCAGGAATGCGGATGATATTGTCCTCGTTGTCTGTAATTTTACCCCGGTTCCCTGGTACAATTACCGGATTGGAGTTCCCCGGGGAGGTTTCTGGAAAGAGGCGATAAACAGCGATGCAAAGATATATGGAGGTAGTGGGCATGGAAATTTTGGGGGTGTTGAAGCTGCCCCCATACCTGCACACGGAAGATACCATTCCCTTTCTCTCACTTTGCCGCCTTTAGGTATTGTTTTCTTTAAAAGCGAAGGCGAGGAGAAACGCAGGTAATTACTCAATATTACCATGAGTTGTTAATCCCCCTTAGTCCCCCCTTCTACTCATTATAGAATTACAAGTAGGGTGGATTAAGCGGAGCGAATCCACCATAGCATCTTATAAGGAGCGAATCAGACCGTGGACAGATATATTTGTGTGCATGGACATTTTTATCAACCACCAAGAGAAAACCCGTGGCTTGAGGCCATAGAGATACAGGACTCAGCGTATCCCTATCATGATTGGAATGAAAGGGTAAATGCGGAGTGCTATGCCCCTAATACCGCATCACGGGTAAGGGATGGAGACGGGCGTATACTCGATATTGTCAACAACTATGCCAAAATAAGTTTTAACTTTGGTCCAACGGTTCTCTCATGGATGAAGGCATATTCCCCGGAAATTTATCAGGCCATACTGGATGCCGATCGTCTGAGCATGGAGTATCGTTCCGGTCATGGAAATGCGCTTGCGCAGGCATACAATCACGTAATAATGCCTCTTGCTAACAGCCGCGACAAGCGTACCCAGATTATATGGGGAATAAAAGACTTTGAGCACAGGTTCAATCGATTCCCTGAAGGGATGTGGCTTCCGGAGACAGCGGTGAATATGGAAACCCTTGAGCTTCTTGCTGAATTTGGAATAAAATTTACTATCCTTACGCCTCATCAGGCGGCAAGAGTGAAGAATGATACAGAAAAATGGGAAGATGTCAGCGGGGGAAGGATTGATCCAACCATGGCTTATCGTTGCAGATTGCTGTCAGGCAGTATAATAAATATCTTTTTTTACGATGGTCCCATATCGCATGCCGTAGCTTTTGAAAAACTCCTGCACAGGGGAGAAAATTTTGCAATCCGGCTTTTAGGCGGTTTTTCTGATCTCAGACAATGGCCTCAGATATTAAATATTGCTACGGATGGGGAGACGTACGGGCATCATCATAGGTTTGGCGAAATGGCCCTTGCATTTGCCCTGAATTATATAGAGACAAAAAATTTAGCAAAATTAACCAATTACGGCGAATATCTCGAAAAATATCCACCGACTCATGAGGTAGAAATCATTGAAAATACCTCATGGAGTTGTGCTCGCGGAATAGAACGATGGAGAAGCAACTGTGGTTGTAATTCCGGAGGGCATCCCGGATGGAGCCAGGAATGGCGGGCGCCACTGCGCGATTCTATGGATTGGCTGAGAGGACAGTTAGAGTTACGCTATGAGAATAGCGGAAAGGAATATTTGACCAGCCCATGGGAAGCCAGGAATGAATATATCGAGGTTATTCTTAACCGTTCTGAGAAAAACAGGAACAGATTTTTTGAAAGACATGCTGTAAGAAATCTCAATGATGATGAAAAGATACTGGTGCTTAAACTCCTTGAGATCCAGAGGCATGGGATGTTGATGTACACAAGCTGTGGATGGTTTTTTGATGAAATTTCAGGTATCGAAACCATACAAGTCATCCAGTATGCAGGCAGGGCCATCCAATTATCGGATGATATATTTCATGACGGCCTTAAAAATACCTTTTTAGAAAAACTTGCTGCAGCAAAGAGCAACATACCAGAATATAAGGATGGAGCGTACCTGTATGAGAAATTTGTTGAGCCAGTCGTAATAGACCTCAAGAAAGTCGGTGTGCATTATGCCATCAGTTCGCTTTTTGAGGACTATCCTGAAAGCACGAGGATTTATTGTTATACGGTTACCAAAGGAGATTATAAGAAGATACAAGCAGGCAGGTTTAAACTTGCCGTTGGTTGTATTCGTCTTATATCAGAGATAACGGGAGAAGGGGAATATATAACGTTCGGTGTTATACACCTTGGTGATCATGTTTTTCATGGGGGCGGACACACCTTTGCTGGAGATGAGGCGTATCAATACATGAAGGAAGAAATAATCGCAGCATTTGAGAGAGGGGCTTTTGCAAATATCATAAGGCTGATGGATAAATATTTTGGCATGCATAATTACTCCCTCAGAGAGTTATTCAAAGATGGCCAGCGTAAAATCCTGAACCTTATCATGAGCGCGACATTAGAAGAGTTTGAAACATCCTATCGTACGATGTATGAGAACAACAGTATTCTTATGGGGTTTTTAAAAGACACCGGAATGCCTGTGCCAGGGGTGTTTTATACGGCTGCAGAATTTACCCTTAACCATGATCTGAAAAAGGCGTTTGAGGAAGGACTGGATGCCGATAAGATACGGGGCATTGTTCATGAAATAAAGCGATGGAATGTTACGGTAGATTCTTCTGCCCTTGAATTCATAGTTCGTCGCAAAATTGAAAAGTTAATGGATGAATTGTATAAGAATATACCGGATATATCCTTACTTCGGAAGATGGAGAAAAAGCTGCAGATACTTAGCTTGCTGCCCTTTGAGGTAAACCTCTGGTATGTACAGAATATTTATTACAAAATGGCAAAAACAATCTACAAAGATTTCCTTCTCAGGACAAAATTTGATGAGAGAGATAAATCCTGCTGGGTGGAGGAGTTTAAGAAGATTGGAAGAATCTTGTCTTTTAATACCGATATCGTGTTGCCGAAAGACTAGCGAGGCGAAGCCTCATAAGGTAAAGGTGAATTGTTGCTAGAAATTTTTAAGGTTTACGAGGAATAATGTATGGAAACAGAAGGATTTTCTGCAATAAGAATACCCAGTGCTACCTATAGACTCCAGTTCAATGTACACTTCAAATTTACGGATGCCAGAGACATTATCTCTTACCTTCACGATATCGGCATCAGTGATATATATGCATCTCCTTATTTTAAGGCAAAAGAGGGCAGTCTTCATGGCTATGATATTGTTGATCATAATACCCTGAATCCGGAAGTTGGCACCGAAGAGGAATACAACGGGATGATACAGGAACTCTGGAAATACGGGATGGGACAGATGCTTGACATCGTTCCAAATCATATGTGCATTGCCAGTAAGGAAAATATCTGGTGGATGGACATTCTTGAGAATGGCCCAAGTTCTCGCTATGCAGATTTTTTCGATATACGTTGGGAGCCAGTAAAGAGAGAATTAAAAAATAAGATACTTCTTCCTGTTTTAGGCGACCAGTATGGAAAGATTCTTGAGGAACAGGAATTAAAACTCGTCTTTGAGACAGGCGCCTTCTTTATTTATTATTACGATCATAAGCTTCCGGTAATGCCGAATACCTATAGAGAGATAGTGCAATACCGCATCAATGATCTGAAAGAACAGCTCTCTTCTGAAAATCCCCATTTTGTTGAACTCTTAAGTATTATTACTGCACTGAATCACCTGCCTCTTTATACCGAAAAGAACCCGGAAAAGATTGCTGAAAAGTACCGTGAAAAGGAGATTATCAAGAGGCGTCTCTGGAGTCTCTATAGCGAAAGTCCTGAGGTTAAGGGATTTTTGGATGAAAATGTGAGGTTGTTTAATGGGACTAAAGGTGAACCGAAAAGTTTTGATCTCCTCGATGATCTTCTGAATAAACAGGTATACAGACTCTCGCATTGGAGTGTAGCTACTGATGAGATAAATTACAGGAGATTTTTTGACATTAATGACCTCGCAGCAATCAAGGTAGAAAATCCTGCTGTCTTTAGGGAAACGCATACATTAGTATTCAAACTCATAAAAGAAGGCAAGGTCACCGGCCTGAGGGTAGATCACCCCGATGGACTATACAATCCTTTATTATATTTTCAGATGTTGCAGAGGCGTTGTTTTCTTTACACGAAGCTCGGCTCTATGAAAAATGTTGAAGAAACCCCTGATGCAGAGGCAACCATTTTAAAACAGTATGATGAACTGTTGTTATCGAATCCACAGGCAAAGCCCTTTTTTATTATTAGCGAGAAAATCCTTATTAAAGGGGAAAAGATGCCTGAAGATTGGCCTGTTTTTAGCACAACAGGCTATGTTTTTTTAATATCCCTCAATGGTATTTTTGTTGAAACAGCGAATGCAAAGGCATTCGATACCCTCTACTCCAGAATCATGAAATCAAAAGGCAACTTTCAGGATATTGTGTATGAGAAGAAGAAGTTCATCATGGAGGTGTTTATGTCCAGCGAAGTAAATACCCTGGGCCATTTTCTGGATGAGATATCAGAAAAGAACAGACATACCCGGGATTTTACCTTAAATAGTCTTACCAGTATTATAAAAGAAACGATTGCTTTTTTCCCTGTATACAGAACCTATATAACGACACCGGAGGTAACTGAGAGAGATACCCGGTATATAGAGCTTGCGATAGCAAAGGCAAAGAGAAAGAATCCGATTATTAACGAATCGATCTATGATTTTCTTAAAGAAATTCTTATGCTCAAATATTTTAAAAATCTTGATAACGATGCTAAAAGGGAATGGGTTGATTTTGTAATGAGGTTTCAGCAGATTACAGGACCTGTTATGGCAAAAGGGCTTGAGGATACTGCGCTGTATGTTTATAATCGCCTTGTCTCCCTTAACGAGGTGGGCGGAAGTCCTGACAGATTTGGCACACCTTTAGAGACCTTTCACGGGCAGAATATAGAGACAAGTAAGCTCTGGCCCAATGCCCTTATTGCTACCTCTACGCACGATTCGAAGCGCAGTGAAGATGTAAGGGGAAGGATTAATGTCCTTTCAGAGATTCCTGATGAATGGAGGGAGTGCTTGATGCGATGGAGGCGGCTCAATAAAAAAAAGATGGTTATTTCCGAAATACAAATGGCGCCGGATTCGAATGAGGAATACCTTCTGTATCAAACCCTTCTTGGCGCATGGCCTGTTGAGCACATGAATACGTCCGAATACGGGATATTTATGAAACGGATTAAAGATTATACTTTAAAGGCATTACGGGAGGCAAAGGTCAATACAAGCTGGAAGAGTCCCAACGTAACGTATGAGAATGCCGTAATGGATTTTGTAGAAGCTATTCTGAAGGATGTTCGTGGTAATCTTTTTCTTAAAGATTTTCAACTATTTCAGAAGAGGATTTCCCATTACGGTATGTACAATTCCCTCTCACAAACGCTGCTGAAGATGACTTCCCCCGGTATTCCTGACTTTTATAATGGTACTGAAATATGGGATTTTAGTCTTGTTGACCCCGACAATCGAAGACCCGTTGATTATAGGGTAAGGATGAAAATACTCGAGGAATTGAAAAAGCAAGAATCAGAAATTTCTTTAGAGAAACTTGCAAGAGAATTAACGGTGAAGAGAGAAAATGGAAAAATAAAACTGTATGTAATATATAAAGCTTTAAACTACCGGAAAGAGCAGAGAGAACTATTTGAAAGAGGAGAATACATTCCGCTGACAGTAACAGGAGGGAAGAGTTACAATATTTGTGCCTTCGCAAGACGGTTTGAATCCAAAAATATCATCACCATTGCCCCAAGATTTTTTACAAAACTTATTCCGCAAGTGGAGATGCTTCCACTTGGGAATGAGGTATGGAAGGATACTTGCATCGTAATACCCTTTGCTGAAACCGGGACAAAATATCGTAATATCTTTACCGGGGAGATAGTGGCAGCAAAAGAACAACAGGGAACAGTCCTCCCGCTTTCTGAGGTTTTTACCAATTTTCCCGTGGCGCTCATGGAAGGGGTATAGCTTTGTACTCTTGGCACGAAAATACTCCTCACTCAGACATTCTCCTATAAGGGGCGAGAGAACTTTGGGGCTGTCGAAAAATTCCTGAAAACTACTGCATACCAAATCAGGCCTTCGGCTACTTTTATCTTTTATGCAAGATGTAGGGCAAGGCTTTACACGCTGTCCGAGAATGCTTGCACACGACAAATCCTATACTATATGTTGACAAAATATTAGCACGACAACAATATTTAGTCTGGCATTTGTGGGTCGATTGAATTCTCGGACCGCTTGTTTAGCCTTGCCAGGCAATCCTAAAGGGTTGCCCCTACGGAATGGAAATTTCTCAATGTTAAACGCAGAGATACAAGATACACAATGTTGCAATGGTAGAGACGCAAGATATTGCGTCTCTCCTTTATCAAATCCCGTAGGGATGTCATGATTATAGAAAAAGCAGAAAAAAGGCCTTCAACCCAATACTGTTCGGCACGGTGTTTGAGAAGTGATCAAGAGGTATAAATAAGAGAGTAGTTTTTCTGAGAAGGAGCAGGGAAAAGCAAGGGTGAGTCAGTGCTGGGAATGCCGTTGAAAAATGAAGACATACCTTTCCCCTGAGAGGACAATGGCGATACTGTTTCCTCTGTGGCTATGGTTGTTTTTGTTCTTTGGATTTCAGTTGTTCGATATGTTCTATGAGTTCCTCCAGGGTAGCCCAACCCTGAAAGTACAGACATATCATTTCGAAGGTGCGTTTGGTCGGCTTGCGGCCTGTCCATAATCGGATCAGCAGACTGGCAATCAAAGCACAATAGACTTGAAGGGTAACCCCATTTTCTGAGTGTGCCAGGAGATGTTTACATCCTAAAACGCATTTAAACCATCGGAAGAAGAGCTCGATCTGCCAGCGATACCGATACATGAGCATGATAAGTTCTGCCGGTAAATCCATACGGTCAGTAACGATAAGCAAGGTTTTTCTAACGGATGGAGTCCTGCATGTTTTCTTGCTGGAGGGACGAGTGGTACGTGGGAGACCTGAAGGTGTCCGTTCATCATGATAGCGAAGCTGTATAATTCTGACAGGTCTTGAGAGTTTATTGTGCGTGCTTGTACTTCCCAGCCAAACGACCCTGTCAAATTCAATTCCGGCTTTGCGGTCAGTTTCACTCAGGGCACGTTCCTGGATAAGCTCATAGGAGGCATTATTATGGAGTCGCACAATAAAGGAACTGGACTGTTGGAGAATCGTGTTCAGGAAATGATACTTTCTGTATCCGGCATCCAGGCAGTACAGTTTGCCCGGCGATAACAGGGACTCAAGCTGAGCGATTTCGCTCGTATTGGCATCGGTAACGCGAGCTTCGAGAGGAATACCTTTGAGGATGTCGAATTCCAGATGCATCTTCGCAGCACGGCGGTCTTCGTCCATCCACAATGCCCAGAGCATCTTGGGAAGTGCTTTTATCAGCGTGCCATCAACAGCGACGAGCGTCATGTCAAGGTCATGAAAACGATCTTGAAAGGGAAGGCGGTACGCATCATGTGCGAGTTCATTGATGAGGGGAGTCAAGAGCTGTGGGTCAAAGACATGACTAGCGTGACTTTACTAAAGTAAAGCCGAAGCAAAGTCATAAGATATTGACATATAAGGAGAAGATGAGCAATTTGAGTGTATACACTGATATATAGAG
>JAANMW010001681.1_pt1 | contig 22428 bp, 22 predicted proteins | sample 7279671 | NCBI WGS metagenome assembly JAANMW01 (sample SAMN14094541, study PRJNA606508) | bioreactor metagenome | isolation source: A lab-scale SPAN reactor treating ammonium-rich wastewater day 247 | place: Ireland: Galway | collected 2017-09-19 | reverse complement strand
GCGGCGCTCTACTGGCTGGCCCGCATGCTCGATGGCGGCTGCGACCCGCGCTACCTCGCGCGGCGGGTGGTGCGCATGGCGGTGGAGGACATCGGGCTGGCGGATCCCCGGGCCATGACCATGACGCTGGAAGCATGGAACGCCTACGAACGGCTCGGCAGCCCGGAAGGCGAGCTGGCCATCGCCCAGGCCGTGGTGTTCCTCGCCTGCGCGGCGAAGAGCAACGCGGTGTACCGCGCCTTCGCGGCGGCCCGCGAGGACGTGGTGAAGCACGGCTCGCTCGAGGTGCCGCTGCACATCAGGAATGCGCCGACGCGGCTGATGAAGGATCTCGGCCACGGGCAGGGCTACCGCTATGCCCATGACGAGCCCGATGCCTTTGCCGCCGGCGAACGCTACCTGCCGGATGGGCTGCCACCGCGGACCTACTACGAGCCCTCCGGCCGCGGCATGGAGCTGAAGATCGCCGCCAGGCTGGAGGAGCTGCGCGAGCGCAACCGCGCTGCGGGCCACAGCAGGAAGCCGGGGTAGCGCGCCCGCAAGCGGGTAGAATTCGCCGCGGACGGCAAGCCCCGCCCGCCGGAGAACCAGGATCATGCTCGACCCCCGACTGCTGCGCACCGACCTCGACCGCGTTGCCGCCAACCTCGCACGACGTGGCTTCCGGCTGGACACCGCGGAGTTCCTCGCCCTCGAGGAGGGCCGGCGCAGCGTGCAGCTGCGGGTCGAGCAGTTGCGCAACGAACGCAACGTCCGCTCCAAAGGCATCGGCAAGGCCAAGGCGCAGGGGACGGATATCGCCCCGTTGCTGGCCGAGGTCGAGCACCTCGGTGCCGCGCTCGCCACGGCCGAGGCGGAACTGCAGGCGGTGCAGGGCCAGCTCGACGAACTGCAGCTCGGCCTGCCCAACCTGCTGGATGATTCGGTGCCGGATGGGCGTGACGAATCCTCCAACCAGGAACTGCGTCGCTGGGGCACGCCACGCGAGTTCGGCTTCCAGCCGCTGGATCACGTGGACCTCGGTGCGCGTCTCGGGCTGGATTTCGAGGCGGCCGGGCGTATCGCCGGGGCGCGCTTCGCCGTCATGCGCGGGCCGCTGGCGCGGCTGCAGCGGGCGCTGATCCAGTTCATGCTCGATACCCACACGGGCGAGCATGGCTATACCGAGGCGTATGTGCCGTACCTCGCCAACGCGGCGAGCCTGCAGGGCACCGGGCAGCTGCCGAAGTTCGCCGCCGATCTGTTTGCGGTCGACGGCGCACAGGGTCTCTATCTCATCCCGACCGCCGAAGTGCCGCTGACCAACCTCGCCCGCGAGCGCATCCTCGAGGCGCGCGAGCTGCCGCTGAAGCTGACGGCGCACACGCCCTGCTTCCGCTCCGAGGCGGGCTCCTATGGCAAGGACACGCGCGGCATGATCCGCCAGCACCAGTTCGAGAAGGTGGAGATCGTGCAGATCGTGCCGCCGGCCGATTCCGGTGCCGCACTGGAGGTGCTCACGGGTCATGCCGAGACCATCCTCCAGCGCCTGGAGCTGCCTTACCGCGTGATGGCGCTCTGCGCCGGCGATATCGGTTTCGGCTCGGCGAAGACCTACGATCTCGAGGTCTGGTTGCCGGGGCAGGGCAGGTATCGCGAAATCTCTTCCTGCAGCAACTTCCGGGATTTCCAGGCGCGGCGCATGGGCGCGCGCTGGCGCAACCCGGAGACGGGCAAGCCCGAGCTGGTGCACACCCTCAACGGCTCGGGTGTCGCCGCCGGCCGTGCGCTGGTGGCGGTGATGGAAAACGGCCAGCAGGCCGATGGCAGCATCCGCATCCCGGACGTGCTGCGGCGCTACATGGGCGGCATGGAGAGCATTTCCCCCTGACGATGCCGCCGCTTTTCACATAACGAAGCGTGGAGCGTGCCGAAATTCACTCATCCGGGGGATGTACAGGCGGTACGGCGAGGCGGTACGGTCCATGGTGAAGACCCGGGAGCCGCAGGGACTGCCGGGAAGAACAGCAAACAGGCGTAGCGGGGGGAACATGAACAAGCAGACTGGAATCCGGGTCGGCGCGGCGCTGTCGCTGCTGCTGGCGGGTATTGCGCAGGCGGCGTCGGTCACCGGCGATCCCGGAGCGGACGGCTGGGTCTACGGTGGCAATTCGCTGGCGTCCGGCGTCTACGTGACAGGCTCGGCGAACTACGCTTTCGACACCTACAGCCTCGGGTTCTCGATCGCGTCCGGATCGAACCTTGAAATCAGCGATGGCATGTACTCCTGGCTGGCCGGGGACAACGTCGTGGCCGTCGGTGGCAAGTTCCAGGACATCACGGCAGCAGCCGCAGGCTGGGGCGCCTTCTCGGGTGGCGCCGTCAACGCCCTGCTGCCGGCGGGGCAGAATCCCAGCAACCTCAAGCTGCAGGCGAAGTTCGGCACCAGTGCCGCCACCTGGACCACCAGCACCATCGCGCCAGGCAGCGGCGATGGCAACAGCAGCGGCGGCAGCGGCGGCGGCCGGGTCCAGGTGAAGACCTCGGCCTACTTCGGCGCCACCGTGGTCACCGGAGGGCAGACGGAACCCTGGACCTGGGCCGGCAACTCCGGCCAGCTGCTGGTGCTGGACAAGGACAGCCACATCGACTGGGCTGGCATCGGGCCGGATCCGCAGCCGAGCAAGTATGCCGCGCGCATGATCTGGATCTATGACGGATCGGTGGGGCATGTCAGCTCATGGGAGTTGCTGCTCAACACCTCGCTCCTCGATCGCCTGGTTCCCGGCCACGTGCTGCCCGCGATCGGCGACCAGGCCATCCTCACGGTGCAGCATGCCGACGCGGCATTCACCGACGCCCTGGTTCAGGTCTCACCGGTTCCGGTGCCGGCGGCGGCGTGGCTGCTCGGCTCGGCACTGGGCGTGCTGGGGCTGGCGCGGCGCAAGCTCCCGCACTGACGGGCGTGCTGGTTTTTCCCGGCTGACGCACTGCGCAGCCGGCTGATCACGGCAGACAGGGGGCAGGCGCAGGCCTGCCCCCTGTTGCATTGCGCACTCCGCTTCGACACAGGTCGGGCACGCCTTTACGGTGTACCCCGGAACTTGCGCCCCCGGGGCATGGCAGCGGACAATCCGCCCCGGTTTCCGGGGCCGGCCGGGTGCGCGGCCTGCCCGATGTCGCAGCGCGGAGAGGTGGCAGAGCGGTCGAATGCGGCGGTCTTGAAAACCGTTAGGGACTCACGTCCCTCGGGGGTTCGAATCCCTCCCTCTCCGCCAGTCCACGAGGAGCGAACAGACGATGAGCGATTCCGGGTCCTTCGACCCAGGCGCCGAGACGGCGCTTTTCCTGCAGGATCTCTACGCGAATGCGCTGCTGGTGCGCTGCCTGGTCACGGTGGCCGAGCAGGGCATCGCCGATCGCCTCGGGCCGGGCCCGAAGACCGCGGCGGAGCTGGCAGCGGGCGCGGGCCTGCACGAGGAGACGCTCTATCGCATGCTGCGCTTCCTCGCGCCCTTCGGTTTCTTCGCGGAAGACGAGGACCACCGCTTCCACCTGACGCCGCGCGGGGAGTTCCTGCGTGTCAACGTGCCCGGATCGGTGCGTGACCGCCTGCGCCGCCCCTGGCAGGACCTGCTCTGGCGCAGCTACGAGCACCTGCCGGAGATGTTGCGCACCGGGGTGACCGCCTTCGACCAGGCGCATGGCCGCTCGTTCTTCGACTACCTGGCCTCGCACCCCGACATCAACACGATCTACGACCGCTCGATGGCCCGCCTGTCGCAGATCGAGAACCCGCTGATCGCGGCGAGCTATCCTTTCGGCGATTTCCCCTTCGTGGTGGACGTCGGTGGCGGGCAGGGCGGCCTGCTGGCCGCGGTGCTCGACCGCCATCCCGAGGTGCACGGGGTGCTCTACGACCAGCCGCAGGTGGTCGCTGCCCCGGAGCAGCTCGCTGCCGATCGCTATGCGGGCCGCTGGGAAGTGGTGGGCGGGGATTTCTTCCGCACCATCCCGCCCGGCGGCAACCTTTACGTGCTCAAGCGCATCATGCACGGCTGGGACGACGAGCATGCGCTGGCGGTGCTGCGCGGCTGCCGCGAGGCACTGCGCGACGGCGCGCGCATCCTCGTCATCGATGCGGTGATGAAACCGGGAAATGCCCCGGACCCGAACAAGTTCATGGACGTGAACATGATGGCGCTGACCGGCGGGCGCGAGCGGACCGAGGCGGAGTTCCGCCGCCTGTTCGAGGCGGCCGATCTGCGGCTGGTGCGCGTGCTGCCGCTGCCTGCGCCGGCGACGCTGTCGCTGCTCGAGGGCGTCGTTGCCTGACCTCGTGCCAGCCGGCCTGCCCCATGGCGCCGCGGCGCCGGTAGAATGTGCCGCCATGCGTGGAGAGCAGCAGCCGGGCAAGGGGGGAGGGCGCGCGCCATGACCAACGACCAGCGCAGGAGCAAGCGCCGCCGCCTGCGGCGCCAGGCGGCCGTGCTGGTCTTCCTGATGATGGCCTTCGCGCTCGCCTGGTTCTTCGAGTCGCAGGCCACCACCACGGTGATCCTCACCCGCTACGCCGACATCGATCGCAGCCAGGGCGACAACCCCGGCCTGTCCGCGGCAGGCCAGGCGCGTGCCGAGGAACTCGCGCGCGTGCTCGGCGACGTGGACGTGGTGGCAGGCGTCGATGCCATATTCGCCAACCAGTACCGCAGCACCCAGGAGACGGCCGAGCCGCTGGCCCGCCGGCTGCACCTGAAGGTCCAGGTCACGGACGTCAAGGACATCGATGGCCTGCTCGACCACATCCTCAAGGAATGGAAGGGCAAGGTGGTGCTGGTGGTCACGCACACCGAGCCGCTGCCGTTGCTCATCCAGGAGCTGCACGGGAGCAAGAAGCTGCCGCCGATGGCCGCCGAGGAGTACGACAACCTCTATGTCGTCAGCATTCCCTGGTACGGCAAGGTCAAGACCCTGCGCCTGAAGTACGGCGTGCCCTACGTTGCGCCAGCCGGGACTCCCGCAGCGAACCCGCCAGCTGCCGGCGCTGGATGAAGCCCTCCGCGTCCAGCGCGGGGTAGGGCAGGCCACGGGCCTGGCAATGCCGGGCGGCCGCCGGGTAGCTCCACTCGAAAAGCAGCTCGCGGTAGGCCTGCCCGTCCAGTCGCGGCCTGGAGTACATGCCCGCCTCCTCGCGCTGGCGTGCCGCCTCGTAGAGGATCACCGCGGCGGCCACCGAGACGTTCAGCGATTCCACCAGGCCGCGCATGGGCACGACGATGTGCGCATCGGCCAGTGCCGCGGCACGCGCGCTGACGCCGAGCCGCTCCGCGCCGAGCAGCACCGCGGTGGGGCGGGTGAAATCGCAGCGGCGGTAGTCGATGGCAGTTTTCGAGAAATGTGCTGCAACTATCTGATGTCCAAGGCTGTGCAATTCGGAGACAGCCTCGCCGAGCTCCCGGTGGACACGGCTTCGCACCCACTTGCGGCTGCCTCCGGACACGCCCCGGTGGCGGCTCCATTCACCGCCCGGCGACACGGCGTGCAGCTCGGCCACGCCCACGGCATCGCAGGTGCGCAGGATCGCGGAGATGTTGTGCGACTTGTGCACGTCCTCGCAGAGCACGGTGAGGTCCGGCTGCCTGCGGTCGAGCACGGCCCTGAGCCTGGCGAATCGTTCGGGTGTCATGCCGCTACTCTACAGTCTAGAATCCCCCGCTTCCGATCCCCGTGCCCCGATAGCTCAGGGGATAGAGCGTCCGCCTCCTAAGCGGAAGGTCCCGCGTTCGAATCGCGGTCGGGGTACCAGCCTGCCACCGTCCCGGTCCTGACCGGCGGGCGTAAGATCGCCCCATGTGTGGCCGCTACGTCAGCCCCGACATCGCCGCCATCGAGCGCGAGTGGTCGCTGCCGCCGCGCCACGATCCGCTGGGCGATTACATCCGCAGCTACAACGTCGCGCCCAGCCAGCGGGTGCCGGTGGTCCGCGAGCGCGACGGGCGGCGCAGCTGTGATCTGCTGCGATGGGGCCTGGTGCCGTTCTGGGCGAAGGGCGTGGTGCCGAAGTTCAGCACCATCAACGCACGGGTGGAGACGATGACCACGGCGGCGAGCTACCGGGGCCCCTGGAAGAAGGGCCAGCGCTGCATCGTGCCCGTGCTGGGCTTCTACGAATGGCAGCTGATCGGCGCACGCAAGCAGCCCTGGTTCATCCATCTGCGCGACCGCGAGCTGTTCGGCCTCGCGGGGCTCTGGGATGCGTCGGCCCCGGCGGATGGCGATACGCTGGAATCGGTGACGCTGATCACCGTTCCGGCGAACCCGCTGATGGCGGAGATCCACAACGCGAAGCGCAGGATGCCGGCAATCCTGCGACGCGAGGATTACGCTGCCTGGCTGGCAGGCGGGCCGGATGCGGCCCTGGCTTGCCTCGCCCCCTATCCCGAGGCGGGCATGGAAGCCTGGACGGTGACGACCGCGGTGAATTCCCCCGCAAACAACCGCCCCGAGCTGCTTACGCCCGCTCCGCCCGTGGCCTGACGCGCTTCACCAGGCCGAGCAGGCCGACGGCCGAGCCGAGCAGCCACACGGCGCCTGGCACCGGCACGGTGGCCTGGATATCGCCATCGAACACGGCCCAGGCGGTCATGGTCGTCACCTGGGTCATGTCGATCGGGCGCTGGCCGCCGGAGGGCATGCCGAAGTACCAGGCATTGAGCGGCGGTTCGCCCCAGTTGTTGCCGGAGCTGTCGGTGACGGTCGACTGCCCGTACCAGTACAGCGTGTTGCCCAGGTTCTGGAACGGGCCGGTGGCCTGGATGTGCGGGGGGCCGGCGTAGTTCGCGCCGCCGCTGGTGTTGTAGTAGGCGACGTTGCCCAGCGTGGCGTGGTACAGCGAGGCCAGCTCCGACGCCTGCGGCCCGGTGCTGACCACGTTGTAGCCACAGTCGCCGCCGTTGTAGGAGCTGTACGAGTACACGGTGCAGCCGTCGCCACCGATGTCGAACAGGTTCGGCAGCCGCCAGCTGCTGATGCCAAGGTAGCTGGCGGAGTTCATGGCAGCGATCCAGGCGTTGGCCGTGGTCCAGTTCATCTGGCCGGTGCCGGTGATGCCCGACACGCCGAAGGTGTTGGTCGCGGCGAGATTGGCGTCGGCCAGCCAGGTGATGTCGAGCGCGGTATCGTAGTAGCCCTCGATGCTCGCCGGGCTGCCATTCAGGTCACGGCCAAGCAGGGCGGCATGGGACGTCAGCGAGACCGTGCCGAGCACGGCCGCTGCGGCGATCAGCTTGAGCGGTTTCATCTGTGTATCTCCTGCTCAGGCGAGCTGGCGACGGACCAGGCCCAGGAAGCCGAGCGCCGAGCCCAGCAGCCAGACCGCACCCGGTACCGGCACCACGGCCGATTCGAAGCTGAAGGTCAGCAACTGGTAGCTGCCCGAGGTGGCGCTCTCCGACAGGGCACGCTTGAGCTGCAGCGTCAGCGTGTTGCCCGACACCGACAGGTCCACGCGGCAGCGGTTGATGGAGTTGTAGTTGGTCAGCGGCTGGCCGCAGGTGCCGCCGGCGCTGTTGGTGCCGGTGTAGAAGTTGAACGACGCCGCGTAACCCGAGCGCACGGACGCCGGATCGCAGAGGTCGGAGGTGCCGACGACGATGGTGGTGCAGAAACCGCCGCTGCGGGTCAGCACGCTGCCGGCGGGCAGCGAATTGACCGGATTGGTGACCGGCGTCTGCGTGGGTGCCAGGGTGGTGGTGCCATCGAAGCTGGCGAGGTAGTGGTTGCCGCCGGCGTTGAGTTCCCAGGCCATGCCGCTGATGGTGATGTTGCCGGCACCGTCGTCGATCGCGGTGCCGGTCCCGCATCCGGTGCAGATGACGGGTGCGCTGGCAAACGAGTTCATGTAGTCCACGCCGGTCAGCGTGTAGGTGACCGGTGCGGCATTCGACACGGAAGCGACCAGCAGCAGCGCTGCTGCAGCCATCAGCTGTTTCATGGTTTCCCTCCCCGGGAGCATGTTGATCGGATTTGTTGGGCCCCGCTTGCAGGATGTCCGCGCCGGTTCGCACACGTCAAGGACTCGTTGCCATAATGTGGCGGCGATGGCCACCAGATGGAGGGAGGCCCCAGATGCGCGTGGCATTCATCGGTCTCGGAACCATGGGCTACCCGATGGCGGGCCACCTGGCCCGCGCCGGGCACGACACCACGGTGTACAACCGGACCCCGGCAAAGGCGCAGCGCTGGGCCGGCGAGTTTGCGGGAACCGTCGCGACCACGCCGCAGGCGGCGGCCCGTGGCGCGGAGATCGTCTTCGCCTGCGTGGGTGCGGATGCCGACCTGCGCGAGGTGGTGCTCGGTGCCTCGGGTGCTTTCGCCGGCATGGATGCCGGGGCCATCTTCTTCGACTGCACCACCACCTCGGCCGTGCTGGCACGCGAGCTGGCGGCGGAGGCCGCCCGCCGCGGCCTGCATTTCATCGACGGGCCGGTATCGGGCGGCGAGGCGGGCGCGCTCCGCGGACAGCTGACGGTGATGTGCGGCGGCGAGGAGGCGGCCTTCGAGCGGGCGCGGCCGGTGGCGCTGGCGTTTGCCCGGGCGGTGACCCGGCTGGGTCCGCCGGGATCGGGCCAGCTCGCCAAGATGGTCAACCAGATCTGCATCGCCGGGCTCGTCCAGGGCCTGGCCGAGGGCATTGCCTTCGGCCAGGCGGCCGGCCTCGACATGCATCGTGTCCTCGAGGCCATTGGCCAGGGCGCGGCACAGAGCTGGCAGATGGACAACCGCGGCGCGACGATGATCGGCGACCGCTTCGATTTCGGCTTTGCCGTGGACTGGATGCGCAAGGACCTCGGCCTGTGCCTGGCCGAGGCAGGCCGCAACGGCGCGCAGCTGCCGGTGGCCGCGCTGGTCGACCGGTTCTACGCCGAAGTCCAGGCCATGGGGGGCGGGCGCTGGGATACCTCCAGCCTGCTGCGGCGGCTTCGGCGGCCGGGGTAGCAGCCCGGCGCCGGCCGTCCTGCGCCAGGGGCGATGAGCGGTTACGGGCACTGGCCGGATAACCCGGTTCCTGTTAGTCTCCTGCCCTGTAATAACAATAATTTAGCAATTAAACTTAACGTGCCGTTTCTCCGCAGGAATGCCATGTCCGCCATGCCGGCGCTGGATGCCCAAGCCGGTTCCGATACCCGGGAGGAGCGGCGTGGCGCCGCCGATCGCCGGCATCACTCGACCTGGTCCTTCTTTTATGGAGGCCTGAGGCCGCGACGACGCGTGGGCCGGCGCCGGGGCGACGAGCAGCGCATCTTCCTCGACTGGCATGAGCCGCGGGTGCTGTACCTGGCGCTGGCCATCGTCCTGATGAGCTGTGCGGATGCACTGTTCACCCTCAACCTGCTGGCGGTCGGCGGCGAGGAACTCAACCTGCTGATGCGGGCCCTGCTGGGCCAGGGGCCGCACTGGTTCCTCTGGGCCAAGATCGGCCTGACCGCGGCCAGCGTCGTCGCCCTCGCCGTTGCCGCGAGGCGTCGCATCTTCGGCAGCGTGCCGGTGCTGGGACTCCTCAAGGCCTGTGTCTTCGGCTATGTCACGCTGATCGGCTGGGAGCTGTACCTGCTGTACCAGGTCATGGCGGAAGCCGGCGGCGCCGGGATGCTGTTCGGCGGATGAGCGGCAGCACGCGGTAGCACGGGCCTGCGCCTCGTTCTATCATTCGCAGCTTCTCAGCGCTTCCCGGGCCGTCCATGAGCCAGTCCATCAGGGACCACTACCTTTCTTCGCCACTGTTTGGCGCCAACGCCCCTTACGTCGAGGACCTCTACGAGGCCTACCAGCGCGATCCGGCATCGGTGCCGGAGAACTGGCGGTCGTTCTTCGCCAGCATGGGGCCGGTCCCGGACAAGGTTTCCCGGGTCGTCGAGCTGCCGTCATCGGCGGCCAGCGGGCCCCGGCCTGCCGCTGCGCGAACCGTTGCCGTGGCGCCGGCGGGCCGGCCAGGCGATGCCTTCAGCGCGAAACAGGCGGCGGTGTCGCGGCTCATACAGGTGTACAGCCAGCGCGGCCACCAGGTTGCCGATCTCGACCCGCTGGGCTTCGCCGAGCGGCGCCTGCCGCAGGTGATGCGGCTGGACTATGTCGGGCTGGGCGAGGCCGACATGGAGACGGAGTTCTTCACCAACGGGCTGGCCAGCACCGGCGGCGCCCGCATGAAGCTCCGGGACATCCTGGCGTTGCTGCGCCGGGTGTACTCGGGAAAGATCGGCGCCGATTACGCCCACCTGTCGCGCAGCCGCGAGCGCGGCTGGATCCGCGAGCGCCTGGAGCGCGGCCAGCTAGGCGAACCCTTCACCAGTGCGGAACGGCGCCACATCCTCGGCCAGCTCACGGCCGCGGAAGGCATCGAGCGCTACCTGCACACGCGCTACGTCGGCCAGAAGCGCTTCTCGCTGGAGGGCGGCGACAGCCTCATTCCCATGCTGGACGACCTGATCCAGCAGGGCGGCGCCCGCGGCATCCAGGAGCTCGTCATCGGCATGGCGCACCGCGGCCGCATCAACGTGCTGGTCAACGTGCTGGGCAAGGCGCCGCAGGCGCTGTTCAGGGAGTTCGAGGGCAAGCAGAACATCGAGGCCATGACCGGCTCGGGCGACGTGAAATACCACATGGGGTTTTCCTCGGACATCCGCACCCCGGGCGGCAACGTGCACGTCATGCTGGCATTCAACCCCTCGCACCTCGAGATCGTCGATCCGGTGGTGGAGGGCTCGGTGCGCGCCCGCCAGGAACGGCGTGGCGACGGCAGCGGCGAGGAAGTGCTGCCGGTGCTGATCCACGGCGACGCGGCGTTCGCCGGCCAGGGCGTGGTCGCCGAGACGCTGCAGATGTCGCAGGCGCGTGGCTTCACCACCGGCGGCACGGTGCACATCATCGTCAACAACCAGGTGGGCTTCACCATCAGCAACCCGGACGATGCGCGTTCGACACCCTACTGCAGCGACGTTGCCAGGATGATCGAGGCGCCGGTGTTCCACGTGAACGGCGACGACCCGGAAGCGGCGGTGCTGGTCACGCGCCTGGCACTGGAGTATCGCCAGACGTTCCGCAAGGACGTGGTGATCGACCTCGTCTGCTATCGCCGCCACGGCCACAACGAGGCCGATGAGCCGGCCGCCACCCAGCCGCTGATGTACCAGGCCATCAAGAAGCACCCGACCACCCGCCAGCTCTACATGCGCAGGCTGGTCGAGGGCGGTGTCATGGATGCGCCCGAGGCCGAGCGCCTCGCCGAGGAATACCGCGAGCGGCTGGACCAGGGCCAGCCCTTGCCGCAGGCGGTGCTCGGCATGATCGGCAACGAGTACACGGTGGACTGGAGCCGCTACCGCAAGGCCGACTGGAACGAGCCGGTGTCGACCGTGCTGCTGGAGGCGGATGTCGCCCTGCTGGCCGCCGAGGTCACGCGGATCCCGGCCGGCTTCACGCTGCATCCGCAGGTGGCCCGCATTGTCCAGGATCGCGTGCGCATGGCGGCCGGCGAGTTGCCGATGGACTGGGGTTTCGCGGAGATGATGGCCTACGCCAGCCTGGTGAGGGCCGGGTTCAGGGTGCGCCTGACCGGCCAGGACAGCCGTCGCGGGACATTTTTCCATCGCCATGCGGCCCTGCATGACCAGGTCACCGGCGACACCCATGTGCTGCTGGAGAACCTCGGTGGGCGGCGCGGTGCGTTCACGGTCACCGACTCGCTGCTCTCCGAGGAGGCCGTGCTCGCCTTCGAATACGGCTATGCCAGCACGGAGCCGCAGTCGCTCGTCATCTGGGAGGGCCAGTTCGGCGACTTCGTCAACGGCGCCCAGGTGGTCATCGACCAGTTCATCAGTTCCGGCGAGGCCAAGTGGGGCCGGCTCTGCGGCCTGACGCTGTTCCTGCCGCATGGCCAGGAGGGCCAGGGTCCGGAGCATTCCTCGGCGCGTCTCGAGCGCTTCCTGCAGCTCTGCGCCGAGATGAACATGCAGGTCTGCGTGCCGTCGACTCCGGCGCAGATGTTCCACCTGCTGCGACGGCAGATGCTGCGCGACCTGCGCAAGCCGCTGGTGGTGATGACGCCGAAGAGCCTGCTGCGCCACCGGCTGGCGAGTTCGCCGCTGGCCGAGCTGGTGCAGGGCCGGTTCCAGTCGCTGATCCCCGAAATCGACCCGCTGGAGGCGCGCGCCGTCACGCGGCTGGTGGTCTGCAGCGGCAAGGTGTTCTACGACCTGCTGGAAGCGCGCCGCAAGCAGCAGCTGGGGACCGTGGCCATCGTCCGCATCGAGGAGCTCTATCCGTTCCCGTCGCGCGAGCTGGTCGCGGTGCTGGACCGCTATCCGGCGGTCCGCGAGGTGGTATGGTGCCAGGAGGAGCCGCAGAACCAGGGCGCCTGGTACCAGATCCGCCACCGCCTGCAGGAGCCGCTGGGGCGTGCGCAGGAGCTCTACTACGCCGGCAGGCCGGCCGCCGCCGCGCCGGCGCCCGGCGTGTTCCAGCTGCACGTGTACCAGCAACAGGTTCTCGTCAACGCGGCGCTCGGCATCAAGGCGCCGGACGCCTGAGCGCATTCACCGGAGATCGCATGGCCATGACCATCGAAGTGAAAGTCCCGCAGCTGCCGGAATCGGTCGCCGATGCGACGCTGATTGCCTGGCACAAGGCGCCCGGCGACGCGGTGCGCCGCGACGAGAGCCTGGTGGAGCTGGAGACCGACAAGGTCGTCCTCGAGGTGCCCTCGCCCGTGAACGGCATCATCAAGGAGCTGCGGGTGCAGAACGGCGCGACCGTCAAGGCCGGCGAACTGCTCGCCGTGCTGGAAGAGGGCGAGGCGAAGGCAGCGGGCGCAGCGGCGAAGCCCGCCGCAGCCCCGGCAAAGCCCGCAGCCACTGCCGCCGCCGTGCCTGCAGCGGCCAGCGCGCCGGCGGGCCGCAGCGCAGGCAAGGCGGGACCGGCTGCCCGGCGTGCCGCCAGCGAGGCTGGCGTCGATCTCGCCGCCGTCGGCGGCAGTGGCCGCGAGGGCCGCGTCCTCAAGGCCGACGTTGCCGCGGCTGCCGGCACCGTGGCAGCCGCCCCGGCCGCTGACCGGCCGGCGGAGGCACGCGCAGCGGTGGCCGACGGCGGGCGCGGGGAACGCCGCGTGCCGATGAGCCGGCTGCGCGCGCGCATCGCCCAGCGCATGGTCGATGCCCAGCAGAATGCGGCGATGCTCACCACCTTCAACGAGGTGGATCTGAGCGCGGTGATGGCGTTGCGCAGCCGCTACCGCGAGGCCTTCGAAAAGCAGCACGGGGTGAAGCTTGGCTTCATGTCGTTCTTCGTCAAGGCCTGCATCGAGGCACTCGGCCGCTATCCGGTGGTGAACGCCTCGGTGGAGGGCAACGACATCGTCCATCATGACTACTACGACATCGGCATCGCCGTTTCCACCGAGCGCGGGCTGATCGTGCCCGTGGTGCGCGACGCCGACCGGCTCTCCTTCTCGCAGGTCGAGGCCGCCATCAACGAGTATGGCCGGCGCGCGCGCGAGGGCAGCATCGGCATGGAGGACCTCACCGGCGGCACCTTCACCATCACCAATGGCGGCATCTTCGGCTCGCTGCTGTCCACGCCGATCCTCAACCCGCCGCAGAGCGCGATCCTCGGCATGCACAAGATCCAGGAGCGGGCGGTCATCGTCGACGGCCAGGTCGTGGCGCGGCCGATGATGTACCTGGCGCTGACCTACGACCACCGCATCATCGACGGTCGCGAGGCGGTGCAGTTCCTGGTCGCGGTCAAGGACGTCCTGGAAGATCCGGGCCGGCTGCTGCTGCAGGTCTGATGCCATGAGCAGCAAGTTCGATGTCGTCGTCATCGGCGGCGGGCCCGCCGGCTACGTGGCCGCGATCCGCGCGGCGCAGAACGGCCTGTCCACGGCCTGCATCGATGCCTGGGTCACGCCCGAGGGCAAGCCCTCGCTGGGTGGCACCTGCCTCAATGCCGGCTGCATTCCCTCCAAGGCGCTGCTCGAGTCCTCCGAGCTCCTGCATCGTGCCCGCCACGAGTTCTCCACCCACGGCATCCGCCTGGGCAGCGTGGACCTCGACCTGCCGGCCATGCAGGCGCGAAAGGCGGCCATCGTCGCCCAGCTCTGCGGCGGCATCCAGGGGCTGTTCAAGGCCAATGGCGTCACCTCGCTGGCGGGCCATGGCCAGCTGTTGCCGGGCAACAAGGTGCGCTTCACGCCGGCGGCGGGCGAGCCGCGGCTGCTGGAGGCCACGAACGTGATCCTCGCCACCGGATCGGCGCCGACCGCGCTGCAGTCCCTGCCGTTCGACGGCGAACGCGTGCTCGACTCGGCCGGCGCGCTGGCCTTCGACGCCGTGCCGGGGCGCCTCGGCGTCATCGGTGCCGGCGTCATCGGCCTCGAGCTCGGCAGCGTCTGGCGCCGGCTCGGCGCCGAAGTCACCATCCTCGAAGCCATGGACCGCTTCCTGTTCATGGCCGACGGGCAGATCGCCAAGGAGGCGGAGCGGCAGTTCCGCCGCCAGGGGCTGGACATCCACCTGGGCGCGAAGGTGCAGTCCGGGGAGCGCACCGCCGGCGGCGTCCGCCTGCGCTACGAGGACCGCCAGGGTTCCCACGAGATCGAGGTCGACAAGGTCGTGGTGGCGGTGGGCCGCCGACCCTGGACCGAGGGCCTCCTCGATCCGCTGGCCGGTGTGGCGGTGGACGCGCGCGGCTTCATCGAGGTCGACGGGCAGTGCCGCACGACGGTCGCCGGCGTCTGGGCGATCGGCGACGTGGTACGCGGCCCGATGCTGGCGCACAAGGGATCCGAGGAGGGCGTGATGGTCGCCGACCTGATCGCCGGCCGCTACGGCCACATGAACTACAGCATCATCCCGTCGGTGATCTACACGACACCCGAGATCGCCTGGGTGGGGCGTACCGAGGAGGAACTCCGCCAGGCGGGCATCGCCTGGAAGGCGGGCACGTTCAACTTCGCCGCCAGTGGCCGCGCCAAGGCCATGGACCAGGCGGCCGGGCTGGTCAAGGTACTGGCGGATGCCAGCTCCGACGAACTGCTCGGCGTGCATGTCTGCGGGCCCATGGCCGGCGAGCTGATCGCCGAGGCGGTGGTCGCCATGGAGTTCCAGGGCACCGCGGAGGACCTGCAGCGCACCATCCACGCGCATCCGACGCTCGCCGAGGCGGTGCACGAGGCGGCGCTGTCGGTCGACCGGCGCGCGATCCACGCCATCAATCGCTGAATCGGGCTGCCGCAGCCGGCCCGGCCGGCGCCCGGTTTCGGTTATGATGCCGGCGTTGTCGTCGCGAGGACCCGCCAGCCGCGGGCGCTCGCCATTTCCGCAGGCGCCAGGCCGTCCCGGCCGGTGCCGCTCCGGACGGGATGCGCATGGCCGGCCATAGCAAGTGGGCGAACATCCAGCACCGCAAGGGCGCCCAGGACAGCAAGCGCGCCAAGGCGTTCTCGCGGCTCATCCGCGAGCTGGTCGTGGCCGCGCGCATGGGGGGCGAGGATCCGCAAGCCAATGCGCGGTTGCGCCTGGCGCTGGACCGCGCGAGGGCGCAGAACATGCCGCGGGACACCATCGAGCGCGCCGTGCGCCGCGGCGCCGGCAGGCTCGAGGGCAGCGACATCGAGGAAATCAGCTACGAAGGCTACGGCCCGGGTGGTGTCGCGGTGCTGGTCGAGTGCATGACCGACAACCGCAATCGCACCGTGTCGGAGCTGCGCCATGTCTTCGCCCGGCATGGGGGCAACCTCGGTGCCGCGGGGTCCGTGGCCTACCTGTTCAGCCAGGCAGGCGTGCTGACCTTCCCGCCCGGGATCGACGAGGAGCGACTGCTCGCGGCGGCGCTCGATGCGGGCGCCGAGGACGTCGTCATCGCCGCCGATGGCTCGGCCGAGGTGCTGACCGCACCAGCGGATTTCGTCGCCGTGCGTGATGCGTTGCGGGCAGCGGGCCTCGAGCCGGTGGCGGCGGAGGTCATGCAGCGCGCGGCCACCGCGGTGCCGCTCGGCAACGAGGACGCCCTGGCCGTGGCCCGCCTGCTCGATGCGCTGGAGGAAATCGACGACGTCCAGCAGGTCTGTTGCAACGCCGGGTTCCCCGGGGAGGTGCTGGCGCGCCTCGCCTGAGGCGGCCAGCGCAGGGTCATGGGGGCGGCAGGCCATGCGGGCTGGACACGCATCCTCGGCATCGATCCCGGCTCCCGCGTCACCGGCTGGGGTGTGGTGGATGCCGGCGGCGCCACGGTGCGCTACGTGGCGAGCGGCTGCATCCGCACCGAAGGCGAGGACCTGCCGGCGCGCCTGCGCGAGATCTTCGCCGGTGTGGGCGCCATCGTTGCCGCCCACCAGCCCGCGGAACTCGCCGTGGAGCGCGTCTTCGTGCATCGCAACGCCGACAGCGCGCTGAAGCTGGGCCAGGCCCGTGCCGCCGCCATCTGTGCCAGCTTCGATCGGCAGCTGACGGTGCACGAGTACGCGGCCCGGGCCGTGAAACTGGCGGTGGTGGGCCAGGGCGGTGCCGAGAAGCCGCAGGTGGCGCACATGGTGCGCGCGCTGCTGCAGCCGCCGACACCGCTGGCGGCCGACGAGGCCGATGCACTGGCCGTCGCGCTGTGCCACGCCCATACGCGGCCCCTCGGCGCGCGCCTGGTGGGCATGGGGCGGCTGCGCGTGGTGCGGCGATGATCGGTTTCCTGCGCGGCACGCTGGTGCACAAGGATCCGCCGCAGCTGCTGGTCGAGGTGGCCGGTGTCGGCTACGAGGTGGAGGCGCCCGCGTCCACCTGGGTGCGCCTGCCGGAGATCGGCGGCCAAGTGCAGCTGCGCACGCACCTGGTGATCCGCGAGGACCAGCACCTGCTGTTCGGCTTTGCCTCCGAGGCGGAGCGGCGGCTGTTCCGCGACCTGCTCAAGGTGACCGGCGTCGGCGCGCGCATCGCGCTGGCCATCCTCTCCGGCATCAGCGTCGATGGCTTCGTGCGCTGTGTGCAGGCGCGTGACACGGCGGCGCTCACGCGGGTGCCGGGTGTCGGCCGCAAGACGGCCGAGCGGCTGATCCTCGACCTGCGCGAGCGTGTCGAGGAGATGGCCGCAGCCGGCCTGGGTGCCGCCGTGGCGCCGGCGGACCCTCCCGCGGCCCGGGCCGAGGCCGAGGTCGTCGATGCACTGCAGGCGCTGGGCTATCGCCCGGTGGAGGCGCGCCGCCTGGTGGAGCAGGCGCAGGCGGCCGGGGCGACGACGACGGCCGACATCCTGCGCGCTGCGCTCAGGGCGGCGGCGCCCGGCGGACGCAGCTGAGGCCCGCGCCATGACGGATGCACAACCGGAACGGATCGTTGCCGCCGCCGGTCGCGGCGAGGAGGAGGCCTACGAGCGGGCCATCCGCCCGCGCACGCTGGCGGACTACATCGGGCAGGCATCGGTGAAGCGGCAGATGCAGATCTTCGTGCAGGCCGCGCGCCAGCGTGCCGAAGCGCTGGACCATGTGCTGATCTTCGGTCCCCCTGGCCTCGGCAAGACCACGCTGGCGCACATCGTCGCCAACGAGCTGGGCGTGAACCTGCGGCACACCTCCGGGCCGGTGCTGGAACGCCCGGGTGACCTCGCGGCGCTGCTGACCAACCTCGAGGCCCGCGACGTGCTGTTCGTCGACGAGATCCACCGCCTCAGCCCGGTCGTGGAAGAAGTGCTCTACCCGGCCATGGAGGACTTCCAGCTCGACATCATGATCGGCGAGGGTCCGGCTGCACGTTCGATCAAACTCGACCTGCCGCCCTTCACGCTGGTGGGCGCGACCACCCGGGCGGGCCTGCTGACCTCGCCGCTGCGCGACCGCTTCGGCATCGTGCAGCGCCTGGAGTTCTATACCGAGGATGAGTTGCACGATATCGTCAGCCGCGCGGCCCACATCCTCGGCGTGGCCATCGATGCCGGAGGCGCGCGGCTCATCGCCGCCCGCGCCCGCGGCACGCCGCGCATCGCCAACCGGCTGCTGCGGCGCGCGCGCGACTATGCCGAGGTCAAGGGCAGCGGCCGGGTGGACGAAGCCACGGCCCGCGCCGCCATGGACATGCTCGAGGTCGATCCGAACGGCTTCGACACCATGGACCGGCGCCTGCTGCTGACGATCATCGAGAACTTCGGCGGCGGGCCGGTGGGCATCGAGTCGCTGGCCGCGGCGGTCAGCGAGGAGCGCGGCACCATCGAGGATGTACTGGAACCGTTCCTCATCCAGCGCGGCTTCCTGATGCGCACGCCCCGGGGACGGATGGCCACGGCGCGTGCCTACCAGCATTTCGGCCTGCCCGTGCCGCGCAGCGCACGCGAGTCCTCGCTCTCGCTGTTTGCGGGCCACGAGGGCCAGGAGGGCCAGGCGCCGGGCGACGGCGGCTGAAGCAGGCATGACCGGCACATCCTCCGCAGGCTGGCACCAGTTTCCGGTGCGCGTGTACTTCGAGGACACCGATGCACAGGGCGTCGTGTACTACGCCAACTACCTGCGCTTCATGGAGCGGGGCCGCACGGAGTGGCTGCGCAGCCACGGCGTCGAGCAGGACCAGCTGCTGGCGGCACACGGCCTGTGCTTTTCCGTCACGGCGGCCGACCTGCGGTTCCACCGGCCGGCGCGTTTCAACGACGAGCTGCTGGTGCGCACGCGGCTCGTCGGCCGTGAACGGGTGCGCTTCTCGCTGGACCAGCAGGTGTGCCGCGCCGGCGACGGCCTGCTGCTGGCGAGCGCGCGCTGCGAGGCCGCCTGCCTCGAGGCGGCGAGTTTCCGTCCACGGCGGATACCGCCGGGAATCCTGCCCGATATCCTTACAGGGACCGACCGACATGGGTGATGACGCATGACCGGAAGCCATTCCTTCCTCGACCTGGTGCTGGGCGCGAGTTTCGTCGTGCAGCTGGTGCTGCTGTTGCTGGTGAGCGCCTCGATCGCCTCCTGGGCGATCATCCTGCGCAAGCGCCGGACGCTGCGCGAGGCGGCGCTGGGATCCGACGCCTTCGAGAGCACTTTCTGGGGTGGTGGCGATCTCACGGCGATCTACCGCGACGTGACCAAGGCCGGCAGCGCGCCGAGCGGCATGGCCGGACTGTTCGAGGCGGGCTTCCGCGAGTTCCGCCGGCTGGCGCAGCAACCGGGGCTGGCGCCCCAGCAGTTGCTCGAGGGCTGCCGTCGTGCCATGCAGGTGGCGCAGATGCGCGAGATGGATCGCCTCGAGCAGAACCTGGCCACGCTGGCCACCATCGGTTCCACCAGCCCCTATGTCGGCCTGTTCGGCACCGTCTGGGGCATCATGAATTCCTTCCAGGCCATCGGCAACGTGCAGTCGGCGACGCTGGCAATGGTGGCGCCGGGCATCTCCGAGGCACTGATCGCCACGGCCATGGGGCTGTTCGCCGCCATCCCGGCGGTGATCGCCTACAACCGCTATGCCGACAAGGTGACGCGCCTGGAGGTGCGCTTCGATACCTTCACCGAGGAGTTCTCGGCCATCCTGCAGCGCCACGCGCACCCGCGGCCGGCGGGCGAGCGCGAGGGGAAGTAGCCACCCATGCGCCGCAAGCCGAAACGCCGCCTCATGGGCGAGATCAACGTGGTGCCCTACATCGACGTGATGCTGGTGCTGCTCATCATCTTCATGGTGACCGCGCCGCTGCTGACCCAGGGCGTGGAGGTGGAGCTGCCCAAGGCGGCCGCCGAGCCGATCGACTCGGGAAAGAACGACGAGCCGCTGGTGCTCTCGGTGGATGCCGCCGGCCGCTTCTACCTCAGTGTCGGTGACCGCGAGGATGCGCCCATCGACGCCGAGCGAGTGGTGGGCCTCGCCTCGGCCGTGCTGCGCCGCAAGCCGGAGACACCGGTGCTGGTGAAGGCGGACCAGAAGGTGGCGTACGGGCGCGTCGTCGAGGCCATGGTGCTGCTCCAGCAGGCCGGGGCGACCAAGGTCGGCTTCCTCACGGACCCGCCCGACACTTCCCGCAGGCGGCGCGGTCAGACCTAGGACCATTGTCCGGGCTGCATCCCCTACGCATGGCTGAAACCCTGAGGTTCCAGAACGAGTTCCTGCGCGAGCACGGCGTGGTGCTCACGGTGTCGGCGCTGCTGCACCTGGCCTTGCTGGTGTTGCTGGCGCTCAACCTCGACCTGCTGCCCCGGACTCCGCCGCAGCCGGCGCGCCTGGCGATCCAGGCGACGGTGATCGACAGCCGCGCCGAGCGCCAGCGCGCGGCCGAGGCGCTGCAGCGCGCGCGGCTGGCGGAACAGGCCGAGCAGCAGCGACGCGAAAGGGAAGACGCCAGGCGCGAAGCCGAGGCCCGCCGCCTCGCCGACCAGCGCCGGCAGGCCGAGCAGGAGCGCCAGGCCCAGGCCCAGGCGCGCGAGCGCGAAGCCGCGCAGCGCAGGGCGGATGCGCAGCAGAAGGCCCGGGCGCAGGAGAAGGCCGAGGCCGAAGCCAGGGCCGAAGCCAGTGCCGAAGCCAGTGCCAGGGCACAGGCTGATGCCCAGGCAGCCGCGAAGGCGAAGGCGGAAGCCGAAGCCCGGGCCAGGGCCGAGAAGCGCCGTGCGCAGAGCCAGGCCGACCTCGCGCGCCAGATGGCGGAGGAGGAAGCGCTGGCGGCGGTGGCCGGATCGCCGGCGGCCGCGGAGTACCGGGACATCATCGCCCAGAAGGTGCGGCGCAACTGGAACCAGCCGCCGAGCGCCAGGACGGGCGACAGCTGCGAGGTGCGTGTCCAGCAGATCCCGGGTGGCGAGGTGACTTCCGCGGTGGCATTCAACTGCACCGGCGATGCCGCCTTCGCGCGTTCGGTCGAGGCCGCGGTGCTGCGGGCCTCGCCGCTGCCGCTGCCCTCGGATCCGCGCCTGTTCGACCGGAACTTGCTCTTTACCTTCAAACCGGAACAATAGCCGCCCTCCGGAGGTCGATGTGCACGCCATGCCGAAGCACCTGTTGCCGAGATTTGTCGCGTTCTGCTGCCTGACCATGCTGGCATTGCCGCTTCCGGCGCAGCTGCGCATCGAGATCGTCGGTGGCGTGGCCCGGCCGGTGCCCATCGCCGTCGTGCCCTTCGGCTGGCAGGGCGCGGGCACGGCACCCTTCGATGTGGCCGGCCTCGTTGCCCGGGACCTGGCGAGTTCCGGCCGCTTCGAGCCCCTGGCCGGGCGTGACCTGGTGCAACGGCCGACGACCGAGGCCGAGGTGGACCTCGGGGACTGGAAGGCCGTCGGCGCCGAGGCCGTGGTGATCGGCCAGATGCGCGAGACCACGGCCGGCCAGTACGACATCGAGTTCCTCGTCTTCGACGTGCTGCGTGGCCAGCGGCTGCTGCGCTATCGCCAGCCGGCCACTGCCGCCGAGTTGCGCCTGGCCGCGCATCGCGTGGCCGACGTCGTCTACGAGAAGCTGACGGGCGTCCCCGGCATCTTCTCCACGCGCATTGCCTACGTGGCGGCGCTGCACAAGGGCGGCAAGCCGGACATCTACCGGCTGATCGTCGCCGATGCCGACGGGGCCAACGAGCAGGTCATGGTGGAATCGCGCGAGCCGATCATGTCGCCGGCCTGGTCGCCGGACGGGCGCAAGCTCGCCTACGTGTCGTTCGAGAACAAGGTGGCCGAGATCTATGTGCAGACCGTGCGCAGCGGGGCGCGGCAGAAGGTCTCGGCGCGCTCCGGCGTCAACGGCTCGCCCGCCTGGTCCCCGGATGGGCGCATGCTGGCGCTGACCTTGTCACGGGGGGAGGGCAACCTCGACCTGTTCACCCTCGACCTGGGCTCCCAGGTGCTCACGCGCCTGACCGACCAGCGCTCCATCGAGACCGAGCCGGCCTGGTCCATCGACGGGCGCAGCATCTACTTCACCTCGGACCGGGCCGGGGGGCCGCAGATCTACCGCATTCCGGCCACGGGTGGCGGCGCCCAGCGGGTCAGCTTCGAGGGCAACTACAACGCGCGGCCGCGCGTGTCCCCCGACGGCAAGCGGCTGGCCGTGGTGACCAATGACCGGGGCAACTATAGAATTGCCATCCTCGACCTGGAGCGCGGTTTCAGCCAGGTCCTCACCGACGGGCGGCAGGACGAGTCGCCGAGCTTCGCGCCCAATGGCGAGACGCTGATCTACGCCACCCGCGAGGGCGGGCGCGGCGTGCTCGCCACGGTGTCGGCGGACGGGCGTGTCCGGCAGCGGATCCCGGCGGCAGAGGGCGATGTGCGCGAGCCGGCCTGGTCGCCGTTCCGCACGAACTGATTTCGACGGGGATGCCGCGGATGGTCCGCGGCGCCCATCGAGCCAATGCAGGAGTGACGAGTTTCATGAGCATCAAGAATGTCTGCCTGGTTCTGATGATGGTCGTGCTCGCGGGTTGCGCGGGCAAGGGCACCAAGGAGCAGGATGCGCTCGGCTATGG
>JAANMW010001680.1_pt1 | contig 22435 bp, 18 predicted proteins | sample 7279671 | NCBI WGS metagenome assembly JAANMW01 (sample SAMN14094541, study PRJNA606508) | bioreactor metagenome | isolation source: A lab-scale SPAN reactor treating ammonium-rich wastewater day 247 | place: Ireland: Galway | collected 2017-09-19 | reverse complement strand
ATGTTGAGGCAGATTCAAAGTCCCCCATCGACGTACCTGTTAACAAAATGTTACACGCCGGCCACCGAGCCATCTTTTAGTGCCGTTTGCTCGCCTGGCAGCGGAATAATTCACGGTGTTAACAATTGTTTAACTTTTCGTTTCTAAACTCTGCGCCAGACCGTGTGGTAAGATGGATGGGCCGAGTGTCGGCCGTGTTTTGTCTTTGGGCAGAAACAGCCCGCTCGCGTGTGAAAACCCTGATCAGAGGAGGAGCACTGATGGCCTACGGTGGTTTCATTCCCGGGGGAGGTTTCCCCCAATTTGGTTCCCCAGGCGGCGTTTCGCCCTACGGCAATCAATTTTTCCCGTCAGCAGGTCCAATCGGCCTGTTCAACAACCCTCTCTCTCAAAATCCGCTGGCTTCGATGCAGCAGAATCCAGCCATGTTGATGCAGTTCCAGCAGATGATTCAAATGTTGCTGGCTGCTTTGCAGCAATTGAACTCGGGATACCGTGGCTTCGCCGGTCAGGGCGGCATCGGGAACGCTGGTAATGCCGGGAACGCGGGCAACGCGGGCAACGCGGGTAACGCTGGTAACGCTGGTAACGCAGGTAACGCAGGTAACGCCGGCAACGCAGGCAACGCCGGGAACGCTGGCAACGCTGGTAATGCTGGCAACGCTGGTAATGCTGGCAACGCTGGTAATGCTGGCGGTGCCGGTGGCGCTTACGGCGGTGGCGGCGGCCTGACGGCCGGCAGCATGCGGCCGGGGCCCGTCGGCGGCAACGGCGGTGGCGCTTACGGCAGCGGCGGAGTCGGTGGAGCCGGAGGGACTGGCGCAGTGGGCCAGGCCCCCGGAGCGAACTTCCGCTATCAGGACCTCAACTCTCAGCAGCGCCAGCAGGTCAGCGGCCTGAGCGACGCTCAGCGTGCGGCCGTGCATCTTTACGGCATTCAGGTTACCTCGGCGGGCAAGAACGACGGCGGGGTGATCCTCAACGTGCTGCAGAACCCCAGCGGCTTCAAGCCGGCTGAGGTCGAGCTGGCCAAGCGGATCTACCAGTACGAGATGCAGACTTACGGCGGCCTGACCGGCAAGGGTCTCGACGCCGCCTTCTTCGAGGTCTACAAGGCTGAGACGGGCGTCGACCTCAACCAGCGCTACGGCAACCGTCCCATCACTTATGCCCAGGGCCCGGTCAACATGGAGAACCGGATCACCGGCAACAACGGCCTGGGTAGCATGAGCAACTCGGTTCTGCGTCTCTGGGGCCACGACACGCTCGATAACGGCCTCAATGACGGCTCGGTGGTCGAGTGGACCCTGAACAGCCAGAACTCGCTTGACGCCGGTCTCAACCGCGGCGACCTCGAGGCTCTGCTGGCCGCCGATGGAGCTGACAATGGCACTCGGGACGGTTCGGCCCTGAGCCGGGCGTTCATCCAGACGCTGGATCAGGTCAACTTCGGCACCCAGGCTCCCACGCAACAGAGCGTGCTGGGCCAGTCGGGCATCACCAACCAGCAGCAGATGCAGACCGTGTTGCAGCGGCTGGCGCAGAACCCCCCTCCGGGTGTCCCGCCGGGAGTCGACATCACCAACGTCCAGAACATCGGGCGCTGTCCGGTGCTGGCTCCGTCAGTGCAGCAGAGCGGTCTGGCAGGCCTGGCCTTCCAGTAAGACCTTCGCTTGCCAACGAAAAGGGCCGCGGGAAACCGCGGCCCTTTTCGTTACGGCCGGCAGCACGGCCGGTGCCCACCCAGTTAGCGCACCCGGAACCCCCCCTTCACAAAGTTTTTCCGGCTGCGCGACGCCCAACATAGGCTAGGGGCGCGGCCGCCTACAAGCCCGGACCAGGGCTCACTGGTGTGGCTCTCGAAGCCCCACAACCAGGTGCGGGAGGAGGATACTTGCGGAACGCTGTCTGCGGCATTCTGACCTTGTGGCTGGCCATGGCCTGCCTGGCCTACCAGGGCCCCCTGGTCACCCCCTCGCCCGACGTGAACGGGACCTCGGGTCCGGTGACCGTCCCTCCCGGCAAAACCGTGGTGGTCACCTGGGACATTCGTTCGTTTGCAGAGCGCAGCTACCCGCCCATCGGGCGGCCGACCCACGTGTTCTACGAGGTGAAGGGCGGCTCGGACTTTGTTGGCGACGAGGATCGAGCCAACCGGGTAGAGGCCACGTGCGACCTCCCACTCAAGGGCAAGATTTCCTTGAATACTCGAGGGTGGCCCGTGGGCGACTACTTCGTTCGTATCGTCGCCAAACGCGGGGGAAATACCCCGCAGCACGACGTGGCCCATCGCTCCCGCTCGGTGCAGATTCGACTCACCTCAAAGGGAGCTCTGCATGGAACGCCGCAAAGAACCACCAGCCTGCGCATCAGACCAGTGCTGGCCCAGATCAAGATGCCCGAAGGGCGAACCCGGTTCCAGGCGTTCCTGTCCGACGCCGCCGCTCGGGTGGATTGGAGCGTGGAAGGCGGCGCTGCCTACGGCAAGATCATTCCCAATCTGGACGACAGCACCCGGGCCACGCTGGTCGCCCCCGAGCAGCTTCCTCCCGGCACCAGTCGCATTCGAGTCGTCGCTCGCTTGAGGGACGATCCCAGCGTCTATGCCGCTGCCGAGGCTACAGTGCTTTACAGCCTGCCTCCCACGGTCAATCCCGCAGACCCGACCGTAACCCTTCCGCCACCGTCGGCCCGCCTCCCGGGCGCCGACGACCAGGTGGAGGTCACGGCCTTCACCTGCGACCCCGAACAGCCAGTTCAGGGCATCGGCTACACGCTCCACCTCAGCATTCGCAATCGCTCGGGGCGCAACCTCACGGGCCTGAAATGGCAGGTTCTGGCCGAAGGTGGCGCTCGGGTGGAGCAAGGTGCGGTCGCCCTGGACAACGCTGCGACCGTGCGTATCCCGGTTCGCATCGAGGGAAACCTGGCCACGGCCTACGGCACCCGCTACTACCTGGCTCAGGTCGACCCCTCCAACGGGTTGGGAGAAAGCCCGTCGGATCGGGACGATAACCAGCGAGACATGTGGGTGGAGGTGCAGCCAGCCGAGCAGCAGGTGCAAGACCTGGACTTCGTCCAGGCCGCGCAGGCCGGCGCCGATTTTCGCGTGAACTTCTTCTCCGAAGACGGTCGCTCGGTTTCAGAGCAGCCCTGGAACAATGAAATCCACGGCCGCATCTCGAGCAGCTATCCCACACCCGCGACGTGGTTCCGTGTGCAAGCGCCTCCTGCCAGCGCAATCCTCGAGTTGAATGCCCGCGGCCCCCTGGGAACGGTCGAGGCCCGGCCGGAAGCCTTCATGCACTTTACCCTGAAAAACGGGTGGGTGGTCGACTCGGTGGAGACACGCAACGGAGGGGCGGACGAGGTTGGCGGTTCGGTGAACTGGCTGGTCACCCCCGAGCCGGGGTCGGCGCAGCCCTATGTTCGGGCCAAACTGGAAATACCCCACTCACCGGGCCAGATCACGGCCTTTATTCGAATCAAGATACGGGGCCCGCGAGGCCTGTCTCCTTACGAGTAGGTCCATCTCACTCGCAAAGGGGTCTCAGGTAGATTGTGTCCCGCGCTGCGGGAACAGGATCTCCATCTCGCGGCGAGAGGTCTGGCTCCCCGGCCCCCATCTTGACGGAGGGCTCAGATTCCTGAGAGTTGATCGTTGTCAACGATCTCGCCGGTCTCGGCGTGCGAGACTCCACAAATCCAGTAGTAGAAGGGGGTCAAGGGTGTCCTGCATTGCGTCTTTGACGCGCCAGACGAAGAGACCCTGGCGGGTTGGTTCAAGAAGATGCAGATGCCCTATGATCGTATCACTCTGGTGGAGGTGGAAGGCGATCGCGACGGAATGCGCGATCTTCGAGTAGCCGGTCGCGCGAGCTGAGCCCTGGCGCTCCGTTCAGACGACTTCGCTCAGGCTCACCGAGCTCGGAGGAGTCAGAGCATGCCAGGCCGGGCGCGGAACGCGCCCGGCTGGCTGGGAACGCTGCCGGACCGTCGGCGCGACGTTGCCAGGATGCGTTCGTCCAGGGCCAGGCTACCAGCGATTGGTGAGGCCGATGGTCCCGCCCCAGTCCAGCCCCACGCCGGACAGTCCTTTGAAGACGGCGAAGTCGATGGCGCAGTCGGGACTGAGAGTGAAGCTCACCCCGCCGTCCACGGCAGTGACCGCCGGGTAGCCAGCCGGGCCTTCGCCAAACACGGCAAACTCAACGTAGCCGCTGGCCGAATCGCTCAGAGTGCGCCCCACATAGAAGGTGCCGAAGGGCTGCACGGCCCGGTTGCCCAGCCCGTCGACCGGGGTCAGGAATCCCCCGTTCACGTTGATGTAGGTCAGCTCGTCCAGAGGGAAATCGCCGATCAGGCTCAGTCCGCCGTTAACCTGAGAGGTGCGGAAGGCGGGATTGGTGGCCGACGGGATCTCCAGAGTGCCCAGAATGGACAGTTTGTAGTTGTCCGACCTGGCAAAGTTGTACTTGAATCCCGGGGCCCAGTCGTCCAGTCCGCTGTTGCCTCCCTGGAAGCTCAAGAAGTTGGTGTCCAGGCGCAACTCGAAATCTTCGCTCAGACCCACCCGCAAACGCTGGGGAAAGTTGTACAGCGGGACCGAGCCGGCCTCCTTGAAGCTCTGGGCGAGAAAGCCCGACTCGAGTTGCACGATGCCGTCTCCCACCACATTGGCGCTGTTGCCGAAGCTGGGGCGGTCAACGGTCATGGGGGGACGCTCCGGCGGGGCCTCCGTGGTTGACTCCTCGTTCTGCGCCCACGCCCCCGCAGTCAGCAAACCCCCGATGAGAATGGCCCTGAACAGCATGCGAATCCCCTTTCTCTCAGCCAGGCTGAGGCAATCATGCACCTCAGTCTACTCGGGAGCCCTAAAGAACCGATCACAGGCGTGGCATTAGGCCTCAAAGCCATGTCAATTTTAAGCTTGACGATTTCTTGAGCCCCCAATCGGGCGGCTTGACCTGCCTGTGACCGTCGAGCCGATACACTGCCTGCTACGGAGGTGAGCCATGGGCGACGTCTTCATGCTGATATCGATGCTCTGTTTCGGGGCCCTCACCCTGGAGCTGCTGAATTTATGCGCGAGGTTGAAGTGATCTTGATCGCTGGAGCCATTGCCATGGCTCTGTTCCTCTATCTGGGAGTGGCTTTACTCAAGCCGGAGTGGTTGGACTGACATGATTGAAGTCCTCTTGTTCTTTGTTGTGTTGCTCGCCCTGGTCAAGCCGCTGGGGGCCTTTATGGCCCGCGTGCTGGAGGGTAAGCCTGTGCTGCTCGAGCGCCTGCTCGGGCCGTTGGAGCGTGGATTCTACCGACTGGCCGGCATCGACCCCCGCGAAGAGATGAGCTGGCGGGTCTACGCCCTGGCGATGCTTGCCTTTCAGGCCGTTGGCATCCTGGCTCTCTATGCTCTCCAGCGATTGCAGTATTTCCTGCGAACCCCGAGCAGATGGTGGGCGTGCCCTCGATGGTGGCCTTCAACGCCGCTGCCTCCTTCGTCAGCAACACCAACTGGCAGGCCTACGGCGGTGAGACCACCATGAGCTACCTGACCCAGATGCTGGGAATGACAGTCCAGAACTTTGTTTCGGCCGCCACCGGCATCGCCATTCTGGCCGCTCTGGCGCGCGGATTTACCCGCTGCAATGACAATGGGCTGGGGAATTTCTGGGTCGATCTGACCCGCACGACCCTGTACATCTTGCTGCCCCTGTCGCTGATCTGGGCGCTGCTCTTGATCTCTCAGGGCGTGCCGCAGAACTTCGGCGACTACGAGTCGGTGAAGACCCTCCAGGGCCAGACCGAGCAGGTCGTGGCCCGCGGTCCGGCTGCCTCCCAGGTGGCCATCAAGCAGCTGGGTACCAACGGCGGGGGTTTCTTCAACGCCAACTCGGCCCATCCGTTCGAGAATCCAACGCCACTGAGCAACTTCGCCTTGACCCTCTCCATTTTGCTCATTCCGGCGGCCCTCTGTTACACCTTCGGGCAGATGGTAGGCGATCGCCGTCAGGGCTGGGCCTTGCTGACCGCCATGACCTTGATCTTCGTAGCCGTCCTGGCTCTCTGCGTGGGAGCGGAGATGCAGGGCAATCCCCGCCTGGCAGCCATGGGCGTGGACATCTCGGCGGGCAACATGGAAGGCAAGGAAGTGCGCTTCGGCACGGTGCTCTCGGCGCTTTACGCGGTTTGCACCACGGCAGCCTCGAACGGCTCGGTCAACAGCATGCATGACTCCTTCACGCCGCTGGGGGGCCTGTGCGCTCTGGTGATGATGCAGTTGGGCGAGGTGGTTTACGGGGGCGTGGGCAGCGGTCTTTACGGCCTGGTTGTTTTTGCCCTGGTGGCCGTTTTCACAGCCGGTCTGATGGTGGGTCGCACCCCCGAGTACCTGGGCAAGAAGATCGAAGCCTACGACATCAAGATGTGCTCCCTGGTCATCTTGATCATGCCGGCAGTGGTGCTGGGATTGAGCGCCTGGGCCATGGTCGATCCAGCCGCCAAAGGGGCGGTGGCCAATTCGGGCCCCCACGGGTTCAGCGAGATTCTCTACGCCTTCACGTCCATGGGCAACAACAATGGCAGCGCCTTCGGCGGACTGACCGCAACGGGCCCGATCTATGCCGTCGGCGGCGGTCTGGCGATGCTGGTCAGCCGCTACTGGCTGGCGCTCCCGGTGTTGGCCCTGGCCGGCTCGCTGGTGGCCAAGAAGAAGGTTCCCCCTGGCCCGGGTACCCTGCCCACCCACAGCCCCCTCTTCGTCTTCTGGCTGGTGACCGTGGTCCTGGTGGTGGGTGCCCTGGCCTTCCTGCCGGCGCTGGCCCTGGGACCCATCGTCGAGCACTTCATGCTGCCCACGGGAACGGTGTTTTAAGATGTATCTGCGAGCCCTCAAAGACTCTTTCAAGAAGCTTGACCCGCGCCACATGGCCCGTAACCCGGTCATGTTCGTGGTCGAGGTGGGCAGTGTGCTGGTGAGTGTCCTGGCCCTTCGTGACCTGGACTGGTTTACCGTGCAGATCGCTCTCTGGCTCTGGTTCACAGTGCTCTTCGCCAACTATGCCGAGTCGCTGGCCGAAGGTCGCGGCAAGGCTCAGGCCGACGCCCTGCGGCGCAGCCGTCAGCACACCACTGCCCACCGCCTGCGTAGCCTCGAGAATCGGAAGGATATCCAGGATGTCGTCTCCACCGATCTTCGCCGGGGCGATCTGGTGCTTGTTTCCGCCGGCGAGCCGATCCCCGCCGATGGTGAAGTGGTGGACGGCATTGCCTCGGTGGACGAGAGCGCCATCACGGGCGAGTCCGCGCCCGTGATTCGGGAGTCGGGCGGCGACCGCAGCGCGGTCACCGGGGGCACCCGGGTGCTCAGCGACTGGCTGGTCATCCGCATCGAGCAAGACCCGGGCCAGGGCTTCCTGGACCGGATGATCGCCATGGTGGAGGGGGCCAAACGCCAGAAGACCCCCAACGAGATCGCCCTGAACATCCTGCTGGCCGGCTTCACCATCATCTTCTTGCTGGTGGTGGTAACGCTCTACCCCTACTCGCTCTACAGCGTCGAGGCAGCCGGCCAGGGACAGCCCGTCACCCTGACGGTGCTGGTGGCCCTGCTGGTCTGTCTGATACCGACCACCATCGGGGGCTTACTCTCGGCCATCGGCATCGCCGGGATGGACCGCCTGATCCGTCGCAACGTACTGGCCATGTCCGGGAGAGCCGTGGAGGCGGCGGGAGACGTGGATGTGCTCTTGCTGGACAAGACCGGCACCATCACCCTGGGCAACCGCCAGGCGGTGGCCTTCTTCCCGGTCAACGGAATGCCCGAGAAAGAGCTGGCCCGGCTGGCCCAGATCTCCTCGCTGGCCGACGAGACGCCCGAAGGGCGCAGCATCGTGGTGCTGGCCAAGGAAAAGTTCGGCCTGCGGGCTCCCGAGCTGCCCGAGCACGCCGAGTTCGTGACCTTCACGGCTCAGACCCGCATGAGCGGGGTGAACCTCAACGGCACGCAGATCCGCAAGGGGGCACCGGATACCGTCACCAACTGGGTAGGGTCCTGTCCTCCCGAGCTGGTGGCGGCCACCGAGACCATCGCCAGACAGGGCGGCACGCCCTTGCTGGTGGCTGAGAACGATCGGGTCGTGGGGGCCATCCACCTCAAAGACATCGTCAAGGGCGGCATCAAGGAGCGCTTCGCTCAACTCCGGCGCATGGGCATCAAGACGGTGATGATCACCGGCGACAATCCCCTGACGGCAGCGGCCATCGCGGCCGAGTCCGGGGTGGACGACTTCCTGGCCCAGGCGACACCTGAGAACAAGCTGTCCTTGATTCGTGAATACCAGGCCGGGGGCCGATTGGTGGCCATGACCGGAGACGGAACCAACGACGCGCCCGCTCTGGCTCAGGCCGACGTGGCCGTGGCCATGAATACGGGCACCCAGCCGGCTCGCGAGGCGGCCAACATGGTCGACCTGGACTCCAACCCCACCAAGCTGATCGAGATCGTGGAGATCGGCAAGCAGCTGCTGATGACCCGCGGAGCTCTGACCACCTTCAGCATCGCCAACGACGTGGCCAAGTACTTCGCCATCATCCCGGCCGCCTTCTCGACCACCTACCCTGTGCTCAACCAGCTCAACTTCATGAAGCTGGCCAACCCTGAGACGGCCATCCTGTCAGCGGTGATCTTCAATGCTCTGATCATCGTGGCCCTGATCCCCCTGGCTCTGCGTGGAGTGCCTTATCGCGCCGTGGGGGCGGCTCAGTTGCTGCGCGACCACTTGCTGATCTACGGAGTGGGCGGCCTGATCGCTCCCTTCGTCGGAATCAAGCTCATTGATATGGCGCTCGTCGCCCTGGGAGTCGGACAATGAAGATCCTCAAACCCGCTCTGACCCTTTACGCGCTGTTCACCCTCTTGACGGGCGTGGTGTACCCTCTGGGTGTGACCCTGCTGGGCAGCCTGCTCTTTCCCACCCAGGCCAGGGGGGATGCGGCCTGGTTGATTGGTCAGGAGTTCAGCGATCCCAGGTACTTTTGGGGCCGGCTGTCGGCTACCGGTCCGACGCCATACAACGCGGGGGCTTCCTCGGGCTCCAACCTGGGGCCGCTGAACGCCAAGATCTTCGATGCCGCCACCTCTCGTCTTCAGGCCCTGGGGCCCGCCAGGCCGGTACCGGTGGATCTGGTCACCGCCTCGGGCAGCGGCCTGGATCCTCATATCTCCCCCGAGGCCGCTCGCTATCAGGTGGCCCGGGTCGCATCCGCTCGTCAGATGGACCCGGCGGCCGTGCAGCAGCTGGTGGAGGCCTGTATCGAGGGCCGTCAACTCGGCCTTCTCGGCCAGCCGCGGGTGAACGTTCTGCAACTCAACCAGGCCCTGGACCGGGATGAGCCCGAAGCCCCGGCGAAGTGACGAGCCTTGCCCGACATCGTCCATCGCCCCAATCCAGAGGACCTTCTGGCCGTCGTCCAGGCCGAGGAGCAACGTGCGCACCGCGGTCGGCTGAAGATTTTCCTGGGCTACTGCGCGGGGGTCGGCAAGACCTACGCCATGCTCGAGGCCGCCCGCCAGAAGCGTGAGGAAGGCGTCCAGGTGCTGGTGGGCTGGGTGGATACCCACGGCCGGATTGAAACCCAGGCCATGCTCGAGGGTCTCGAGGTCTTGCCCCGTCGCGCCCGGAGCTATCGGGAGGTGGAGCTGGAAGAGCTCGACCTGGATCAGATCCTCGAGCTCAAGCCTCAACTGGTCCTGGTGGACGAGCTGGCCCACACCAACGTTCCGGGGTCGCGCCACCGCAAGCGCTGGCAGGACGTGGAGGAGCTGCTCAAAGCTGGCATCGACGTCTACACCACGCTGAACATCCAGCACCTGGAGAGCCTCAACGACGTGGTGGCCCAGATCACCCGGGTCAAGGTGCGCGAGACGCTGCCCGACCGGGTGCTCGACGAGGCCGACGAGATCAAGCTGATTGACCTTCCTCCCGAGGAGCTGTTGCAGCGCCTCAAGGAAGGCAAAGTCTACATTCCCACCCAGGCCCGCTATGCCGCCGAGAACTTCTTCGGTCCCGGCAAGCTGGCCGCCCTGCGCGAGCTGGTGATGCGCCGGGCGGCCGAGCGGGTCGATTTCCAGATGCGGGCTCACATGCAGCTCATGGCCATCGCCGGGCCCTGGCCAGCCTCCGAACGGCTGCTGGTGTGCGTGGGTCCGAGCCCATTCTCCGAGCGATTGATCCGGGCCACCCGCCGCCTGGCCACCCAGCTGAAGGCCAGCTGGGAGGCGCTCTACGTCGAGAGCCCCGAGTCCTCCTTGACCGATGTCGACCGCGAGCAGCTCGAAAGCAACCTGATCCTGGCCGAGTCGCTGGGGGCGCGCACGGTGCGCCTGAGCGGCTCGAGCCTGGTGGCCACCACGCTGGAGTATGCTCGCGGCCAGAACGTGACCAAGGTGGTCATGGGCCGCTCGGATCGCACGCCGTGGTGGACTCGTTCCATCAGCGACCGCCTGATCGAGGAGAGCGGCGACATCGACGTGGTGGTCATCTCGCGCGGGCCTGGGGCGGCTGCTCTGGTCCGACCGCGGTCGCCGGCCGTGACTGCCTGGCGCTCGTACGCTCTGGCGCTGACCCTGGTGGCCCTGGTGACCGGCCTGGGCGAGCTGGTGGACCCGTTTCTGGAGATTACCAACCTGGTGATGTTCTACCTGCTGGGGGTGGTGCTCACGGCGCTGGTGGCCGGCCGCGGTCCGGCCGCGCTGTCGGCCGGCTTGAGCGTGCTGGCTTTCGACTTCTTCTTCGTGCCCCCGCGCTACACGTTTGCGGTCAGCGATACCGAGTATTTCGTGACCTTCGCGGCGCTTCTGGTGGTGGGCCTGCTGGTGGGCGACCTGACTGCCCGCGAGCGCGACCAGGTGCAGGCTTCCCGCCGCAGCCAGCTGCAGGTGATGGCCGCTTACGCCCTCAGTCGCGATCTGGCTCTGGCCGCCAACGAGCACGAGATCGTGGCGGCCCTGATGGCCAGCCTGCAGGGCCCTCTGGGGGTGCCGGCCACCTTGTATCTGTCTCAAGGCGAGCGTCTGGTGGTGCATCCGGCTTCCTTGCACCAGCTCTCCACTCCCGAGGATGTCGCCGTGGCCACCTGGGTTTACCGGAACGGCCAACCGGCCGGGTGCGGCACGGATACCCTGCCGGCCGTGAGTGACTTCTACTTTCCCTTGCGCCAGGGGGACCAGACGGTGGCCGTGTTGCGTCTGAAGCTGGACGGGAACAAACTGACCGCCTCCCAGCGCCAGCTGGTGGAGACGCTGACCAATCTCGAGGCGATGGCTCTGCACCGGGTGCGATTGACCGAAGAGGCCCGTCGGGCTCAGCTGCTGGAGGAGACCGAGCGGCTCCACACCATCTTGTTCAACTCGGTCTCCCACGATCTGCAGACGCCGATCACCTCCATCATGGGGAGTCTTGACAGTCTGCTCGACCCGGCGCTGCAAAGCGACGACGCTGCCCGAGCCAGCCTGCTCAGCAGCGCTCGCGAGCAAACCGACCGCCTGCGCGGCCTGGTGGTCAACCTGCTGGACATGTCCCGGGTGGAGTCTCGTCAGACTCGCCTCAATCGCGAGCCCTGCGAGCTCAGCGACCTGATCGGGAGCGCCCTGGGGCGCCTCGAGCAGGCCTACGCCGCTCGTCCGGTCGAGGTGGAGATTCCGGTCGACTTCCCGATGATCCCGGTGGACTTCGTGCCCTTCAGTCAGGTGCTCTACAACCTGCTTGAGAACGCCGTCAAGTATTCCCCTGAGGGGTCTGCGGTCCACATCGAGGCCCGGGTGGTGGACAAGATCGCTCGCCGGGCCCAGATTCGCATCTCGGATCGAGGAGCGGGCATCCCCGCCGAGTCCCGCGAGCGTATCTTCGACAAGTTCTTTCGCCTGTCCGACAATGTCAGCGGTACCGGACTGGGGCTGGCCATCAGCCGAGGGCTGGTGGAGTTACACGGCGGCTCGTTGTGGGTGGAGGAAAGGCCCGGCGGAGGAAGTACCTTTGTCATCCAGATTCCCCTCGAGGAGGCTGTGTGAAAGGTCAACCCCGCATCCTGGTGGTGGATGACGAGTCCGGCATCCGCAAGTTCTTGCGCGTCTCCCTGACGGCCCACGACTACGAGGTCAAGGAGGCTTCCTCAGGAGCCGAGGCCATGGCCATGGCTCCCGACTACCGGCCCGATCTGGTTATCCTGGATATGGGCCTTCCGGACATGACCGGCCTGGACGTGATCGGACAGCTTCGCGAGTGGAGCGCTGTCCCCATCCTGGTCTTGTCGGTTCTGGAGGGGGAGAAGCAGAAGGTGGCTGCACTGGACGCGGGGGCCGACGACTACCTGACCAAGCCCTTCGGATTGCCCGAGCTGCTGGCCCGCGTGCGGGCTTCACTACGGCGCTCCCAGCAGCTGCCGGTGGAGGACCCGGTCTTCCGCCACGAGGAGCTGCTGGTGGATCTTGCTGCCCGGCGAGTGCTGAGCCAGGAGCGGGAAGTGCAGCTCACCCCCACCGAGTACGAGCTGTTGCGCCAGCTGGTGTTGCACGCCGGCAAGGTGCTCACCCACCGCCAGCTGCTGGCCAAAGTCTGGGGCCCGGAATACGGTGATGAGACCCATCTCTTGCGGGTCAACGTCAGCAACCTCAGGCGCAAGATCGAGCCCGATCCGGTGCGTCCTCGCCACCTGGTGACCGAGGCCGGGGTGGGCTATCGGCTCAGGACCGGCTGACAACCTGGGCGGTCAGTGCAGGGTTCGATCCGCAGGAGTCGTCGACCAGCCTCGCACGATCTCAAGCGGCCGGCGGGGGTGAGCAGCGATGGGACGCACAAGGTCGAGTCGACGCGCGGACTGGTGCTCTTCGGGATGTCGCAGAGCCTGGTGCTCGGTCGTTGTCGTCAGGTCACCAGACTCGGGGGATGCCGTAGTCATCAAAGATGCGATCGCAGCTCAAGATACGCAATCGCTCAATCCGGGCCTGGGAAACGAGCAAACGATCGAACGGGTCCTTGTGAGCAAAGGGCAGTTGCGAGACCACCTGGCAGTGCTCCAACTTGACAGCCAGAAGCACGAGTCCGAGTCTGGCCACCCCCTGGTCGACGAGTTGCTGGACCGAGCCCCCCAACTGCAGTTTTCCAAGGCTTTGCTTGATGGCGATCTCCCAAATCGAGGCCAGACTCAAGAGCAGCTCATTGGCTGGATCCAGGATGGCACTCCGGGCCGGGGGGCTGAGGGCCGGATCGTCGCTGGCTGCCCACAGGAACGTGTGGGTGTCCAGGAGCCAGCTCATCACTGGTAGTCCACGAAGTCTTCCAGCGGCTCATCGAAATCGGGACTGAGCCGGACGGCGCCTCGGAACCAGCCGAGCTGGCGCTGCGGTCGAGCCTGGGGAAGTACGACCAGTTTGACGATGGGCTTCCCGGCACGAGCGATGACGATCTCTTCCCCGCTCAGAGCTTCCTCCAGGAGCTTCGACAGGTGGGTCTTGGCTTCATAAACATTCACAATCTTCACGGACCCATCTTAATCTAGTCAGGTGGTCTGGTCAAGCGCGCAACCGGTCAAGCCGGCGTCGATGCTCAGCCCTGGCGGCCCCGCCATCTGGTGACCGAGGCCGGGGGTGGGCTAGAGGCTCAAGACCGGCTGACGGTGGACCAGCCTCGCACGATCTCCAGTACTTCTGGCAGCGGCCGCCGTGGATGGGCCGCGGCCAGGCCCGGTTTCCCTCCACCGCCCAGCGTGTGGGCCAGCTCGCTGGCCCGAGCCGGGTCCTGGGAACGGATGGCGATGTGAATGTGATCGGGCTGCTCCCACAGCATCACCGCGACCGGCAGCTCGCCGGCCAACTGATCGAGGCGAGCGAAGAAGGCGTCCTGCAGATCGGCCAGGTTGGTCTCGGGATCAGCGAGCTTGCCCGAGCTGGTGGCTAACTTCTGGGCCTCGGCCGAGACGACCATCAGAGCGAGTCCCGGCGAGAGCTCCTCGTGATAGCTTTGCTGCTGGGTCAAGGCGGCCTGGCGCGGGGCTTCGCCCTCGGGCGAGAGCAGGACTCCCTTGAACCGCATGGGCTCCATCAACAGCCCCCTGGCCTCGTCGGCCAGGTGGCTCTCGACGCGGCGACAGGCCTGCTCGAGCGCTCCTCCGCCCCGCTTCTCCAGCAGATACTTGAGGATGGGGCCGGTTTCGCCTCGCACCGGCTTCTGGAAGAGCTGCGTATCGGTAAGAATGCCGGTCACCAGAGGGGGGGCGATCCCTTCCCAGCGCGAGGGGGCAAGCTTCTCAGCCACTGCCGCGACCAGCAAGGCAGTGGCGTCGGTGGGCGCGATCCACTTGGCCAGCTGGCCCTGCATCCCCAAAGATTCCGGGCTGGGGTCGCCGTCGTGGTGGTCGAGCACCACCACTTGCTGGGCCCGGCCCACCATCTCGGCGGCCCGACCGATCCGGTGGGCCTGGGCCACGTCCACCACCACCACCAGGTCATAGTCTTGATGCTGGACCTCCTCGAACGACTTGAACTCGCCCGGCTCGGCCTGCTGGCGCATCCAGCCTGGCAGATCGCCATCGAGCAAGAGGTCGGCCTCCTTGCCCAGGGCCTCGAGGGTGCGGCGCAAGCCCAGCCCGCTGCCAGCCGTATCCCCGTCGGGAGGGGTGTGGCACACCACCAGCACTTTGCGAGCCTGACGAAGCGCCGCCAGCACATCCTCGGGTGGGTTGAGGTGAACCGGGCTGATGGCCGCCAGGTGGGCCAGCTCGGGCCGGGGTGGGGGAGGAGCCTCCTCCTCCGGCAGCACGGCCAGCATGGTGGGGGCATAGGCCTGCCCGGTGGCGGTTGTCAACCAGACCTGAGCCTCCGGGGGCACCGGGCCGTCCAGAGAGAGGGTCAGGATGCCCCGATTCCCTTCGGGAATGACCTCGGCGTCCCGTACGGTGGGTCGCAGCATCTCTTGATTGCTGACCAGGTTGACCACGTAGCCCGAAAGACCACCGATCATCGCTGCCGGGACCTCGACGGTGACCTGGTAGCCTGGAAGAGGAGTCGTCGAGGCGTTGCGGGCCTGGTGGATGGACTCGAGCAGCGTTACCCCCGAGGAGTAGATCTCGGTGGGTTGAGAGAACGCCTCGAGGGCCACGGGACGGCTGACGGTCCAGGGGGGAGGGGTCAGCTTGCCCAGCGAGCGGATGGGGTCGGACATCCTTCCCATTTTACCTCAAAGAGGGGCGGCTTGAAAGGTCTGCCAAAGTTGTGTTGCACTGGTCGCGGCGTTCAGGTCAGCGAGAGCCGGGCCCGGCCTGGTTCATTGGTGAAGATGCGGACAGCGAACCTGCGACCGTTCAGAAATTCTGCTTCAGGGCGCTCGGCTCTCAAGCTGCATCAATTTGATGCTTGATTTTGCATCTATCTTGATGATAGCATGGATTTCGTGGCAAACGTGAGAACGACCGTGTCCCTTCGACCCGATGTCTACGAGGGTGCCAAGGCCAGCTATCACGAGCTCGGCTTTGCGTCCTTTGGCGACCTCGTCAATGATGCCGTTCGAGAGTATCTGCACCGCAGAAAGATCGAGCTTCAACACCGGGCCATGGAGGTGGCCGCCAGGGCTCCGGCCTACCGTGCCCTGCTGACGCGGATCAGCACGGATCTCGAGGCCGTTGACTCCGAAGGTCTTGGACCCGAGTACTGAGTGCCGGCGAAACAGGGAGACGTCTATTGGGCCGAGCTTGATCCCACACGGGGTCGGGAGCAGCGTGGTCGGCGGCCGGTGCTGGTCGTGAGTCGCGACGAGATCAATCGTCTGCCCTTGACGGTGCTCGTCATGATCGGGACATCAGCCTCGCACCTGGACCCGGCCCATCGGTTCCCCACCGACCTCTGGGTGACTGCCAGAGAGTCCGGACTTCCCAAAGATACCGTCTTTCTGGGGCTTCAGATGCGGTCGCTCGACCCTTTGCGACTTACGCACCGCATCGGCTCGCTCCCTGAGACCCGCATTCGTGAGCTGTGGAGTGCTGTGCGCTACCTGATCGGGGACGACCGCGCCTGGCAGTGATCCAAACCGGTTGCCTGTCCTTCGGGGGCTTCAGCACCTGCGGAGCTTCATAGGGTTGCTCTGGCATGGTTTCGAAGTGGGTCTGCCATGGATTCACTGAGCATCCTGCTGCTGGAAGACGACGAGACGTTGCGCGAGTTGCTTGAGAGCACGCTGGTCGGTCGTGGCTATCGAGTGGTGGCGGTGGGCCGCGGTGACGAGGCCATTGAGCGCGGTCGCCAGGGGCAGTTCGACCTGATCATCGCCGACGTGCGGATGGAAGGGACCGATGGCCTGACCGCGTTGGGCCAGGTAAAGAGCCAGCAGCCCGACATCCGCAGTATCGTCATCACGGGCTACTCCACCGAGGCCGACTCGATTCGCGCCATCCGTCTCGGGGTGGGAGACTATCTCAAGAAGCCCTTCCGAGTGGGGGAGTTCATGGAGGTCGTCGAGCGCCAGGCCGAGCGCTGCCGCCTGGCCCGGGTCGTCAGCCAGCGGGAGCTGGACCTGCTCAAGACCGCGGTCTGGGGCCTGGAACAGGCTCTCGATGCCCACGGCTCGGCTCGAGAAGCCGGACGTCTGGCCGAGACCGTTGCCCTGGCACTGGGGATGGCAGCCGGGCCCGCTCTGGAGACACGGTTGCTCACCCTGGCCCGGGCCCTGGGCAAGGCCGGCCCCGGCCAACCGACCGACCTGCAGCAGCGCATCGCGGCCACCTGCCAGGCCCGGGCCGACGGGCTGGAGGAGGAGGCCGACCCGGAGATCCTGGCCGCCCTCGATCAGGCCGCCCTGCCCGAGCCGAGCGGCAAGGGCGTGAGTGTGCTCTCGGTGGCCCGTGCCCTGGAGCGGTCGCAGTCCCCCGAGAGCGCCCGCCTTGCCTATGAAAGCCTGGCTGAGAACGGGTCGACTCGCGAGCAGGTCGAAGCCCTGCTGGGCCTGGCCCGTCTGGGCGATGCCGAGCAGGCTCGCCGGGCTGTGGAGCTGGCTCGTCAGGTGGGTCCTCTGGCCACCGCTCGCTCGTCCCTGGAGGCGGCTCTGTTGCTGGGTGGGAACGAGGCCGGCGAGCTGGCGCGCGAGGCAGCGGGTCTCTCGAGCCGGCTCGGTCTGCGTCCTCAAGCAGCCCTGGCAACTTTGGTGGAGGCCCGCTGGAACGCGCACGCACCTCCCGAGGAAGCCCTGGCCACCTTGCTCGAGCCCGAGCAGTTGCAGGCTCGAGCCGATCTGGCTCGCTGGGGACTGGATTGGCTTTTGCTCGAGCCCGGGTGCGAGTCGCTGCTGGCCAGCCTGGCCCGCGAGGCACCCCGCGAGTTCAACACCCTCTTGTTGCGCGGTCAGCTCTCGGTGCCAGCTCGCCGGGCGGCAGCCCGGGCCCTGGCCGGGTCGTGGGGGATGTGGGCCGAGGAGGGCATGCGGCTGCTGGCCGAGGATCCCGATCCCGAGGTGCGCCAGGTCGCCCAACCGCGCACCGGTGCGGCCGGACCGCCCATGCTGCGGCTCTTTTCGCTGGGCCCGTTCGAGGTATTCCACGGGGACACCCGGCTTGAGGACCGTCAGTGGAAGAGCCCCAAAGTGCGCCTGATGCTGGCCTTTCTGGCAGCCCAGCAGGGCCGCACCGTCAGTGAGGACCTGCTCACCGAGGTCTTCTGGCCCGAGGAGCCGCGCGGCAAGCGAAACCTGTCGGCCACGCTGTCGCACCTGCGCAACAACCTGCGCCCGCCCGGCTGGCCGGGCGAGCTGAATTACGTGCTGCGGGCCTCCCAGGGCATCCAGCTCAATCCCGAGCTGCCTCGCTGGCATGACTATGATGAGCTCGAGCGGGCCGCCGCTGGCGCCCGGGAGCCGGAGGCATGCCGCCGGGTGGTGGATCTGTATCGTGGCCCCTACCTCGAAGGCCAGTACGCCGACTGGGTTCTGCTGCGCCGCACCCGGGTCGAGCGGCTGGTGCTCACCGCTCTGGAGGCGTTGCTGGCCCACGAGGCCGACCCGGCCTCGGTGCTCGAGCTGGCCGAGCGCACTCTGGAGCTCGACCCCTACCACCAGGACGCCTGGTTGCGGCTGCTCAACGCCTTCCTGGCCTTGAAGCGGCCGGCCGAAGCGGTGCGTCGCTTCGAAAGCTGCCGCAAGCTCTTGCAGCGTGACCTGGGCCTGGAGCCCCCCATCGAGCTGTTGCGAGCCCACGAAACGGCGCGGCTCAGTCTTTGAGCGAGGGGGAGGCGTTTTTGGAATGCGCAGACTTCTAGTCCTTTTTGCGCTCCTGATCTGGTTCGCACTGCCCCTGGCGGGCCAGCCGGCACCTGTTTTTCTGATTCTGTCCGATCTGCACCTCAACCCGTTCGATCTGGAAGGCCTTTCGAAGCGGGGCCAGGATTCGAGCGTTCAGCTGGTGGTGAGCGCACTGGACGAGGCGCGGCGCCAGTGCCCCCAACCGCAGTTCATCCTGGTCACGGGCGACCTTCTGGCCCACCGGTGGGAGGAGCTTTACGCGGAGAACAAGCCTCCCCTCGGGTTCGACGAGTTCACGGTGCAGACGGTGGCGGACATCGCCTCGCAGATCCAGGAACGCTGGCCGGACACCCCGGTTCTGACCGTTCCCGGGAATGACGACTCGTTCGATGGGAACTACCAGGTTCGCCCGGGTGGACCGTTCTTGAAGCGCTTCAGCGAGATCTGGGCGCCGCTGTCGGGCTCCCCTCTCCTCGTGCGCGAGACGCTGGCCCAGGGGGGCTACAGCTCGTTCCCGATGCCGGGCCGCCCGGACCGCCAGCTCATCGGGCTGAACACGGTGCTCTTCTCGGCCAATCGGGTCGGGATGGACGACGGCTCGCGCGAGCTCGAGTGGCTCGACGAGGAGCTAACGCGCGCCGCTTCATCCGGCCAGCGGGTCTGGCTGGCGATGCACATCCCGCCCGGCCTGGACAACTATTACACCGCCCGCGCCTTCGAAGCGGGACGGTCAGACCCGCTCGAGCTCTGGCGGCCGGAATACCTGGCCGGGTTCCTGGAAGTCCTGCAACGCCACTCCGGCCTTGTGGAGGTGGCCTTTGCCGGCCACACCCACCGCGACGACTTCCGCCTGATCTTGCCGGACGTCCCCTGCAAGATCGTCCCGGCCGTGAGCCCGGTGTACGGTAACAACCCCGCATTTCTGGTCTACCGTCTGGATCTTACGAGCTACCAGGCCTACTACCTGGACCTGGAGAGCCCGAATTGGAAGCTCGAGTACGACTTTCACGAGACCTACGGGCTTGCGTCTCTCGACATCGCGAAACTGGAGGCGATGCTGGTTCCGGGCTCCCCGGCCGCCGATGCCTTTTCGCGCTATTACTCGGTCAGCGGGCCCTCGGAGGTCACCGAGGCGAACCTCGAAGTCTACCGCAACTCGATGCTCTACCTGAGGCCCTGAGAAAGTGCGCGGTTTGAAACGTGCCGGAACTAAAGTGCAAGGCCTTTGGTCTTGCACTTTACAACGCGCTGGAACGCAGTGCCGGCGCGTTCGTTAGATTGTGCTAATGTGCCAGACCAAAGTGCGAGCCCATTAGCGTCTCAAACCGCACGGTCAAAGCGAGAGGTTTAGCCGACTTTCTCGCGCTGGCGCACAGAGTTCATGGCTGAGCCGGCTTTGAACCAGTCGATCTGCTCGGCGGTCATGGTGTGATTCAAGCTCAGCTCGTGCTTGTTGCCGTCCTTGTCGGTGACTACCGCCTTGACCGGTTTGCCGGGGGCGAGCTTGTCCAGCTCGAGCAGGCTGATCTTGTCGTCCTTGTGGATCTTGTCGTAGTCCTCCGGCGAGGAGAAGGTCAGCGGCAGGATGCCCTGCTTTTTCAGGTTGGTCTCGTGAATGCGGGCGAAACTACGAGTGACGACCGCCTTCACGCCCAGCAGGCGCGGCGACATGGCCGCGTGCTCGCGCGAGGAGCCCTCGCCGTAGTTGCGGTCGCCTACAATGACGCTGTGCTTGAGCTCCAGGGCCTTGAGAGCCCAGGGAGAGGCGGGCCGCTCTACGCCGGCCACCTTCATGGTTACGGGGTCGGCCACCTTGCCGGTGGCGGCGTCCACAGCCCCGTGCAGCATGTTGTGGCTGATGCCGGTGAGGTGACCGCGCAGGGGTAGCCACACCTTACCGGCCGGGGAGATGTGGTCGGTGGTGGTCTGTCCCTGAGTCTTCACCAGCACGGGCAGGTCGACGTAGTCCTTGCCGTGCCAGGGGTCGAAGGGCTCGAGAATCTCCAGTCGGCTCGAGCCGGGGTCGACTTTCACCGTGACCGACTTGCGGTCCTCGGGTGGGGCCACGAAGCCGTCCCAGCTGATCACGAAGCCGTTCGGGGGCAGCTCGGGGGCGGTGGGCGGCTCGAACTTGAGCCCATCCAGCGAGTCTTTGACGGGGTTGAAGTCGAGTCGGCCGGCCAGAGCCGCCGCCATCACCAGCTCGGGGCTGGCGATGAAGGCCAGGGTGTCAGGGTTGCCGTCGTTTCGCTTGGGGAAGTTGCGGTTGTAGCTGGTCAGAATGGCGTTGGTCTCGCCCGGAGCCACGTCCTGGCGGTTCCACATGCCGATGCAGGGGCCACAGGCGTTGGCCAGCACCACCGCGCCCACCTCGTGGAAGGCCTTCATCTGGCCGTCGCGCTGGATGGTCTCGAAAATCTGCTGCGACCCGGGTGTGACCATCAGGTTGGAGCGAGCCTTGAGTCCTCTGGCTGCGGCCTGACGAGCGATGTTGGCGGCCCGCTCCATGTCCTCGTAGCTCGAGTTGGTGCAGCTGCCGATGAGGCACGCCTTGTAGGCTTGAGGCCAGCCTTCCTTGGCGACCTCGGCCTTGAGCTCGGAGATCGGACGCGCCCGGTCGGGCGAGTGGGGGCCGACGATGTAGGGCTCGAGGGTAGACAGATCGAGCACCAGCAGCTCGTCGAAGTATTTCTCGGGGTTGGCCTCCACGTCCGGATCGGCGGTCAGATACTGGCGGTACTTCTCGGCCAGGTCGGCCACCTCGCCCCGCTCGGTGGCGCGCAGATAGGCGGCGGTGCGCTCGTCGAAGGCGAAGACCGAGGTGGTGGCTCCCAGCTCGGCGCCCATGTTGGTGATGGTACCGCGTCCGGTGGCGCTGATGCTGCGCGCGCCCTCGCCGAAATACTCCACGATCTTGTTGGTGCCGCCGGCGGTGGTGAGCCTTCCGCAGACCCACAAGATGACATCCTTGGGCGAGGTCCAACCGCTCAGCTTGCCCTTGAGGTGCACGCCCACCAGTTTTGGCGAGCGCACCTCCCAGGGCAGCCCGGCCATCACCTCGGCGGCGTCGGCTCCCCCCACCCCGATGGCCAGCATGCCCAGGCCACCGGCATTGGGGGTGTGACTGTCGGTGCCGATCATCAGCCCGCCCGGGAAGGCGTACTTCTCCAGCACCACCTGGTGGATGATGCCGCTGCCCGGTTTCCAGAAGCCCAGCCCGTAGCGGGCCGCTGCCGATTTGAGGAAGGCGTAGACCTCGTTATTCTCCTCCAGAGCCTTCTCGAGGTCCGGGCTGGCCCCGGCCTGGGCCCGGATGAGATGGTCGCAGTGAATGGTGCTGGGCACCGCTGCCTCCTCGCGCTGGGCCTGCATGAATTGCAGCATGGCCATCTGGGCGGTGGCGTCCTGCAGGGCTACCCGGTCGGGGTTGAGCAGCAGCATGCTCTCTGCGCGCACCCTGGGAGGCGCCTGGCCGGGGATGAGGTGGCTGTAAAGGATCTTCTCGGCCGCGGTGAGCGCGTCTCGGCCCAGCACTTTGCGGATGGCCTCCTGGCGGGCAGGGAAGGATTCATAGAGGGCCTGGATCCGTTTCAGGTCGGCTGGGTTCATGGTTTCGTTCTCCTCACTGGTTGCTGCGGCGGCCGGCGCTGGCCGTCGTGGTCTCGGGATAGTCGTGATCGCTGGATTCATAGATGACCCGGGCCTGGCTCCAGAGGCCCTCCAGGTCGTAAAAGCGGCGCTCGGCCTCGAGGAAGATGTGCACCACCACGGTGCCAAAGTCCATCAGGATCCAGGAGCCTTCGCGCATTCCCTGCAGGGGTTTCCCGGCGACCTGCTGCTGGCTGAGCTTCTCGTCGATGGCCCGGGCGATGTCGCGGGTCTGGATGCGCGTGGGGGCGCTGACCACCACGAAGTAGTCGCACATGATGGAGATCTGGCTCAGGTCCAGGATGAGCACTCCGCGGCCCAGCTTGTCTTCGGCCACCTGGGCCGCCAACCGGGCGATGTCGATGGGTTCCAATTCAGCCTGCTCCGTCTGTTCTCAATGGGGAACTGCTCCAAGGCACTACGCTCGCCTGCGGCTCGCTGCGCGCTTCGCTCCAAGGCACTACGCTCGCCTGCGGCTCGCTGCGCGCTTCGCTCCAAGGCACTAC
>JAANMW010001679.1_pt1 | contig 22438 bp, 22 predicted proteins | sample 7279671 | NCBI WGS metagenome assembly JAANMW01 (sample SAMN14094541, study PRJNA606508) | bioreactor metagenome | isolation source: A lab-scale SPAN reactor treating ammonium-rich wastewater day 247 | place: Ireland: Galway | collected 2017-09-19 | reverse complement strand
TGTACGCTTACTGTGGGGGGAACCCGGTTAACTGCACGGACCCAAGTGGCTTGGAACCTCCTCTGTCTGTTATGGACAGGCGCTTGAATATTCCTACGCTGCCGCCACCACCGCCGCCCCCGCGAGTTGTTGTCAAGTATACAGAGGGAGCGAATGCAGTTCAGGCCTCGAGCATCATGCTGGGAGGCATGATGGTAAAGGACCTTTACAATCTGGGTCGTGCCGTAGGCTTTGCCGCTGCGGGGAGAGCGGCAGCGTCAGCTCCCGTCCAAGGTCCGGGCGCCGTTGTGCGGGCTGCGGGCTCAGGCATGGGAACAGCTGACGAGGAGGCATTCGCTCACTACCTGGCTCAGCAAGGCAAATATGTCGAGACTCGGTTTGGCCTAGAAGGGGTCGACTTTCTAGTTGAGGGCGCCGAGTGGGAGCTAAAAACGATGAACAGCGCCGGAAGCAATACAATGTTTAATGCGCTTGTCGGTGCCGTAGAACAGAACGGCGCGACGAGAGTTATAGTCGACGGCAGAAGATTTGGTTACACGGATGAATTTGTGGAAAAACAAATGAATAGGCTATGGGGAAGAGGTCATCATCCTGAAGAAGTGCTTATTCTGTCAAAGGACACAATTTATGTATACAAGCTCTATGCCCCTGGCCCATGAGCATCGCGACTGTAGCGATAATTGATCACGGGCACCGGATTGAAGATGTCAATAATATTCCAAAGCTGCTGATTCAAGAAAGCGGCGCACACTGGCAATGGCAACTAGAGGAGGATAGCCCTAGCAAGGAAATAATGCAACATGGCAGTGTGACGCTAGTGATAAAGCCTGAACTTTTCTTTGTCGGAGCCAGGGCAATGGCAATTTATATGCCTGCAGCCATGAAGTGGAATATTTTTTTGACGAGCCCCGAACAACAGAATTACGCCATTTTTTCAGTGACACGAATCGCAATTTTGCTAAATTCTCCATTCGCAATATTCTTGCCGGACTCTGAATTCCCAATATCCGCAGCGCTCGACATGGTGTCGAGCAGTAACAACCTGGACGAAATATCTGAGTTCCTTCTAGATCGATATGGGCCTCCTAGCAAGACACCAATCCAGATATATTCCGAAGACTCGAAAGGCCACTGGTCTGGAAACGGTTATTATCGTCTCGCTGTCAACGCTTAAATCTGGACCTTTTGAGCGGCCGCCTCGCCGCTCGGGTTTGCCCAGCTGCGGTGAGGGGGGGCGTCTGAGGAGCGGGTGCCCCAGCGCCTGAGCGAGGCGATCCCTGAGCCCGAGCCCTGCACCCCGCGAAGGGGTCGCCGAGGTCAAGCGCCACGCGTCGCGGACGCGGCCCAGTCCGAGCTCAGCCTGCTGCTGGGCCCCACCAGGTTCTTTCTCTCGCCCCGGGCCGTGCGTCGAAAAGGCTCGCGCGCGGCCCGGAGACGTGACCTTCGCCCATGATGAGGCCAAAAGAAAAGACTCCCGGATCCGGCACCTCTCCCGGTGCGAAGCGTGCGCCCCGGAGCATACATTGGGGAACCTTTCCAGGGAAAGGGCGCGCGCTTCGCCTCAACCGAGATTTGCACTTATTCTAACGCCTGCTGTGCGCGCCGAGGGCGCCCTTCGTCATGTTTAGGCGCGCGTCAACTTGTTGAGGACCGAACTTGGGCGCCCCTTCTGCCGATCCCCGAGGAGCAGGCGTGGGCGCCAGATAGAGGCGCCCACGCCGCAGCACGCGGCGGACCTGAGCACGTTCGCCGCCGCTCTTGCACCACCGGCAACGTGCGCCACCCTGTTGAGGACTGAGATTCGAACCGAGCCCTGTGCCAGAACGGGGAGGACTGCGGGGCGGCGAGGTCGCCGCTAGGCGACCACGACGGCCACTCCGAGAGTGGCAACTCCAGCATTGCTCGTGCGGACAGATGCTCAGGTCCTACTTGTGCAGCATCTCCTGCAAATGGGTGCGCGTCAGAAGCCCGCGCAGCACAACCTTCAGTGCTTGAACTTCCTGGTCTTCAAGCTTGGTGACCTGGCCCAGAAGCTCGGCCAACTCTGAGTCTTGCACTGCGACGTAGGGCGAGCCTCCCGCCTGGAGCTCCCCGGCCAACAGCTCGGAAAGCGGCACACCAAATACATCCGCGATCTGTTCAATGCTCTTCATGCGAGGCCGCACACGATCCGTTTCCCAGCGAGTGACGTGGTGCGGGTGGACTCCCAACTTGTCTGCCAAGTCGGTCTGCTTCCACTGCTTTTGCTTTCGTAACCGAGCAATTGTTTGGCCGAGTGACACGAAAAGTTCCTCACCTTCGGCCCCTATCGTAACAAAATCGAACACGCGCCTCAAGTTTTTTGTGTTTGCCCAGGCAGGACACTCAACACTTCAGTCAGTATAGAGCACATATAATGTTGTATACTAACCATGTGCGGTAAACGAAAGAATGTTTATGAAACCGGACGAGTTGATGACTGAGCCCAAACCGGCCAGCTGGCCCGACGATCTGACCCCTGCCGACCTCGGCCTGGTGGTCCCCGCCTTCACCCCCGAGGAGCTCGCACGCCTGCGCCCGGATGCCGACGGGCGTTACGCCTGGGAGCGCTGGAGCCTGCGCGCGCAGGCCGCGGGCCTGCCTGAGGATCTGGCCTGGTTGGGCCGGGACGTAATGCGCGAGGCGGTGCAGCACGCCTGGAGCGAGGAGCTCAAGGCCGAGTGCGGTTGGGCGGACGAGGGCCAGGCCATGCTCGAGCTGGCCCTGCGCGCCCCCAAGAAGGCCGAGCGGCGCTGGCAGCGCCTTATGGACACGGACGGCCTCCTGGGCCGCTGGGACGAGAAGACCAACACCTTCAAGCTTTTCAAGAAGCACCGGGGGGGGTGACGATGACCCGTCCTGAGATCGACGCGCTGAAAACCCGGGTGGACCTGGTCGAGGTGATCCGGGGAACCGGCGTGGAGCTGAAGCAGTCCGGGCAGAGCTGGGTGGGGCGCTGCCCCTTCCACAAGGACAAGAAGCCCTCGCTGTCGGTGAGCCCGAGCGAGCAGCTCTGGCAGTGCTTTTCGTGCAAGACGGGCGGCGATGTCCTGTCCTATCTGAGCGAGCACGAGAAACGCGGGTTCCAGGGGGCGCTCTGCCACCTCCAGGAACTGGTCGGCGTCGCCCCTCCCCTGGAGCCCAAGCCCCGCACCAACGGCAAGAAGCCGCCCAGGAACGGCGCTCCCGCGGCTCTGCCCGGCAACCTGTCCCGGGCCGACCTCCTCAAGCGGGTGTCCGATCTCTATCACGAGACGCTGCTCAAGAGCGAGGAGGCGCAAGGCTACCTCAAGCAGCGCGGCCTGGGCGACCGGGAGCTGTGGACGGCCTTCCGGCTGGGCTACGCCGACGGCTCGCTCCGGGAGCTGCTCCCGCAGGAGGGAGAAGTTGCCGCCGCCCTGGCCGAGCTGGGGGTGGTCTCCGAGGCCGGCCGCGAGCTGATGCGGGGCTGCCTGGTGGTGCCGCTCGAGCACCCCGATCACGGCGTGATGGGCCTCTACGGCCGCGCTCTTCACGAGGCGAGCGAGTTGCCCCACCGGTATCTCCGCGGCCCCAAGCGCGGGGTCCTGAACTGGCAAGCGCTCCGCTCGGCCCGGCGCCTGGTGGTGGCCGAGAGCGTGCTGGATGCGCTGTCGCTCTGGCAAGCCGGTGTGCGCGACGTCACCTGCCTTTATGGGGCTGGCGGCCTGCCCTCAGATCTGGAGGAGCAGCTGGGCCGGAGCGCCGTGAAAGAGCTGGTCTGGTGCCTCGACGCCGACCAAGCCGGACAGGAGGCCACGGCCAGCCTGGCCCGCCAGCTATCCCCGCGCTTTGCGAGCTATAGCACAGAGCTGCCCGAGGGCCAGGACCCGAACCAGGTGCTGGCCGGGCAGGGCGGGCCGGCGCTGGCCCGGCTGGTGACCGCGGCGCGTCCTCTGGCCGGCCCGTCCGAGCCGGTGCCGGAAACCGCGCAGGAGGCACCGGAGGACCCCGAGAGCCTGTCGCGGGAACTGGACGGCACGCTCTACCGCCTGACCCCTCTGCCGCCGTTCTACGGCCGCCTGCGGGTGGTTCTCCGGGCCGAGAGAGAGGGGCGGCACTTTGCCGGCCGGCTCGACTTCCTGGTGCTGCGCATGCTCGACCAGGTGGGCCTGCAGCTGAGCCGGCGCCTGGGACTCTCCAAGGAGCAGAGCGAGCGTCACCTTTCCACGCTGATGAAAGAGACCGAGAGCTGGGTGGCCGAGCGCCATCCCCGCGGCCAGGCCGGGGCGGTGCTGGCCAAGGCGGCGCCCGAGCTGAGCGAAACCGAGCGCGAGGAAGCGCTGGCCTTCCTGCGCCGCCCCGACCTGGTGGAGCAGATCCTGGCCGACATGGCCGCGCTCGGCTACGTTGGCGAGGAGAAGCCCAAGCTGCTTGCCTACCTCATCGGCATCTCGCGCAAGCTGGAAGAGCCGCTGGCGGGCATCATCATCTCGCAGGCCAGCGCCGGCAAGTCCGGGCTCACCGAGCTCGTCGAGAAGCTGACCCCGGAAGAGGAGGTTATTTTGTACTCACGCATCACGGCCCAGGCCATCAGCAACCACGAGCGCACCGCCCTGAAGCGCAAGCTCTTGATCCTGGCCGAGAAGGCGGGCGGCGGCGACTCGGCCGACTACCAGATCCGTGAGCTCCTCTCGCGCCAGAAGTTCATCACCGCGGTGCCCGAGAAAGACCCCGTCACGGGCCAGATTCAGACCCAGGTGAAGCAAGTAGAGGGGCCGATTTCTTATTTAGAAACGACGGCCAACCCCAACCTCAACCACGAGAACGCTACCCGGTGCTTTGAGATCGAGCTGGACGAGTCGATGGAGCAGACGCTTCGCATCCACGAAGCCCAGAAGGACCGCTACCGGCTCGAGAAGCGCCGGGCCCAGGACCACACCAGCATCCAGCGCCGCCACCAGAACGCCCAGCGCCTCCTCAAGATTACGGCCGTCATCATCCCGTTCGTGGACCACATCCGGTTCCCGCACCGCTGGCTGCGCACCCGGCGCGACCACAAACGCTTCCTGTGCCTCATCGAGGCGGTTGCCTTCCTGCATCAGTTCCAGCGCAAAGGCGGCCAGCTACCGGACGGAACGCCCTACATCGAGGCGGGCCTGGCCGACTATCGCCTGGCTTACGAGCTGGCTCGGCAGGTGCTGCGAGCGACGTTCCACGAGCTGTCGCGCAGCGCGCGCGACCTCTGGGAGCTGGTGCTGCCCTGGGCCCAGGGCCAGGCCGGCGACCGCATCGAGGACTTCTGTTTTACGCGCAGGCACGTGCGCGGCCTGGTGGACTGGCCCGATCGGCGGGTGCTGGACGCCCTGACCGAGCTCTCGGAGATGGAGTATCTGTTCGTGGCCAGCGGCAACCAGGGCCGCGCCTATCAGTATCGGGTGCTGGCCGCGGGCGGCTCGGTGGCCTGTCCGCTGCACGACCTGACCACGCCCGAGGAGCTGGAGCGCCTGGGGGTCCGGTAGCTTACGATTGAAGAAAATGGTGAGGAGGCGCGGTTCTTGTTCGCTCTCTCTTCAACTGAAAATCAAGGAGCCTGCGGGTCTGTACTTCTACGGACGGGCAGTGGGTGGCCATTTCCCTCGGCGGCCAGGCCAACTTCGGCAAAACTTCTGCAACAAAGTTCTGGGCCGTGGTTGAGCCATTCTGGGCAACTTCTGCACTTCTGCAACTTTTTCCGGGCGAGCGAAAAAAACATCGAAGTCCCCGGTCCGGACAGGCCAACTTCTGCAAAACTTCTGCAACAAAGTTCTGGGGCACGGTTAAGCCATTTTGGGCAACTTCTGCACTTCTGCAACTTTTTCCGGGGGTGCAGAAAAAACATCGCGCACCCCACGCCGCCGAGGGCCAACTTCGGCAAAACTTCTTCAACGAAGTTCCGGCCCGTGGTTGAGCCATTCTTGGCAACTTCTGCACTTCTGCAACTTTTTTCGGGGATGCGAAAAAAACACGAGGGGTCCCGGTGAGCAGCACGCTGGATCCCGTTCTCTGGGAGGAGCGCTTCCGCGACCATCTCGAGGTGCGGGGCCGCTCGGCCGATACCGTGACCACCTACCTGATGGGGGTGCGGCCTTTCCTGCGCTTTCTCGAGGAGCGGGGCGTGGCCAGTCTGGGCGCGGTGACCCGGGAGCTGGTGGAGACTTACCGCACGGAGCTTTTTTATTTGAGATATAGGGGCCGGCCGCTGAGTCTGTCCACGCAGCAGGCCCGGTTGGCAGGGGTGAAGGCGTTCTTTCGGTTTCTGGCGCGACGCGGGTTCGTGTTGGTGGATGTGGCCTCGGGCCTGGAGCTGCCGCGCTGCAAGGCCGGGCTGCCCACCGTGCTGACCGAGGCCGAGATGCAGCGGCTGCTGGACGTGCCCGATCCCGCCACGCTCCTGGGCGTGCGCGACCGGACGCTGCTCGAGGTGCTCTACGGCACCGGTATCAGGAACGGCGAGCTGTGCGCCCTAACACTGGACGCTTGCGATCTCGCGGTGCCGGCGCTCCGCATTCTGCGTGGCAAGGGTGGCAAGAGCCGGGTGGTGCCGTTGGGCGAGGAGGCGCTGGCCTGGCTGGAGGCCTACCTGGGCCAAGTGCGCCCGCGACTGCTCCGGAGCGCGGGCGAAAAGGCGGTCTTCTTGAGCAAAGACGGCCGCCCGCTGGCGCGCCCCACCCTGATTGACGTAGTGGCTCGCTTAGCGCGCAAAGCCACGCTGCAAAAAAAGATAACCCCCCACGTCCTTCGTCACTCCATGGCCACCCACATGCTGCGAAGAGGCGCGGGTCTTCGCCAACTGCAGGTGCTGCTCGGCCACTCGTCCTCGGCCGTGACCGAGCACTACACGCGGGTGGAGATCGCCGACCTGCGGCGGGTGTTGCGGCGCTGCCACCCGCGCGAGCGGCGTCTGCGGGCGTGAGTTGGGCCGAGCTGGTGGCCGGTTACCTCGAGCACCTGCGCGCGCGGGGCCGGGCCTGGCGCACGCGCGAGCAGGCGGGCACGCTCCTGCGACGCTTCGAGGCTTTCTGCGCCGGGCTCGGACCGGGAGCGGTGCGGCTCGAGAACCTGACGGCCTGGCGCGCGGAGCTACGGAGTAGCTGCTCGGAGTGGACGGCCAATGCCTATTTGGTGCGGGTGCGGGGCCTGTTCCGCTGGGCCTGGCGGCGCGGCCACCTGCTGCTCGACCCGGGCCTGGAGCTGGAGCTGAATCACCTGCCCCGCCGGCTGCCGCGGGTCTTGACGCCGGGCCAGGTGGAGAAGCTGCTGGCCCTGCCGGACGCGGGCTCGCCTCTGGGACTGCGCGACTTGGCGGTGCTGGAGACGCTCTACGGGACGGGGGTGCGGCTGACCGAGTGCCATCGGCTCGAGTTGCGCGACCTCGACCTGGTGCAGGGGCAGCTCGAAGTGCGCGAGGGCAAGGGCGGACGCCCCCGGCTCTTGCCCGTGGGAGACCACCTGGCGGCGGTCCTGACCCGCTGGCTCGAGCAGGGCCGGCCCGGTTTGCCGGCAGCGCACGAGCAGGCGGCGTTGTTTTTGAACCAGTATGGAGGGCGGCTGGGGCGCTGCCACCTGGGCGTGATGGTGGCGCGCTGGGGCAAGAAGGCCGGGCTGGCGCCGCTCTCGCCCCATCGGCTGAGACACGCGTTCGCGACCCATCTGCTCGAAGGCGGCGCCGACCTGCGTCACATCCAGGCGCTCCTGGGCCACCGCTCCTCGTTGGCCACCGAGCTCTACACCCGGGTGCGGCCGGTGGAGCTGTTCGCGCTCGTGCGCCGCTGCCATCCTCGGGCCCGCCGCAGGAGCCCGGGGCCCTGCCTGCCAGAGCATCCGTTGATCTGGGCCCGGCCATGAGCCCGGAAGAGGCCTTCCTGCGCCACCGGACCGAGCAGGGCATGACCGAGACCACGCTGACGGCGACCCGGCACTGGCTGGCCGAGCTGGCGGACTTCTGCCGGGCCGAGGAACTGGCCGGCTGGCAAGACCTGACCCCGGCCCACCTGCAGCGCTTTCACCGCCGGCTGCTCTGGCGCCCGGGCAAGAGCGGGCGACTTTATGCCGCCAACAGCGTGATGCAGGGCCTGTGGGCGGTGCGCACGTTCCTGCGCTGGGCGCACGGCCAGGGCTACCTCTTGGAGGACCCCACGCGCGAGCTGCTCCTGACCCGCCCGGCTCAGCCCGCGCGGTCTCTTCTGACCGGGCAGCAGTTCGACTCGCTGCGCCTGCTGCTGGACCGGTCCACCCCACTGGGGCGACGCGACGCCGCACTCTTCGAGCTGCTCGGACAGCTGACCGTGCCCGAGGTTCTGGGGCGCGACCTGGCGGACGTGCTGCCGGGCGGGCGCCTGCGCCTGCCGACCGGCCAGGTGCTGCTCCTGGAAGACCGGGCCACCCAGGCGCTGGGAGCCTATCTGCAGCGCGGCCGGCCAGCGCTGGCGACGGGGCCCGAGGAGAAGGCTCTATTCCTGAGCTCGCAGGGCCGTCGCCTGGGGCCGGAGCGGGTGACCCAGCTTCTCTTGCACCTGGGCCGGCGGGCCGGTCTGGAGCAGAGGCTGGGGCCTCGTCGACTGCTCCAGTCTGTTCGGGCCCTGGCGGACGCATTTCAGAGGCCAAGACTGCCCTTTTGACCCCACCAACCCGATTCCAAACTTCATCCCCCCTCCCAGACTGGCGTGGATGCTGTTACAATAGGATTATGGAGCCCAAAGCCCACCCCTATATCGTCCAGACTTCCGGCACGTGCAGCGGCCGTCCTCGCATCGACGGCACGCGCGTGCGAGTCCTCGATGTGGCTGCTTGGTCTGAGCGCTTCGGCTGGACCCCTGACCAGATTGCCCGGGAGTTCGAGCTGAGCCTGAGCCAGGTCCACGCCGCTCTCGCCTACTACTTCGACCATATCGAGGAAATTCGCGAGGACCTCCGTCAGGAAGACAAATTCGCCGAGGAATTGAGGAAGAAGAACCCCTCCAAACTGCCTTCGCGTGCCTGACATCCGGTTCTACCTCGACGAGAACTTCCCAGGAGCAGTGGCAGCGGCCCTGCGCCAGCGTGGAATCGACGTGGTGACCGTGGCAGAGCTGAAGCTGCGCGGCTCTTCAGACGAGGACCACCTCCAACGAGCGCACTCCGACGGCCGGGTGCTGGCCTCGCGCGACCGTGACTTCATTACACTGAGTTACACGGCCTGGCCGCACAGCGGCGTCGTCTACTGCCCGATGCGGAACTTGTGCGCGGCCTCGAGTTGATTCACGGCGTCATGGCACCCGAGGAAATGTTGAACCATCTCGAGGAAATCTAGCACCAAGCCGGACCCCACCGCTTCTCCATTTAAGGAACCTTCCGGCTCGACGGCGAATCTTCACGCCCATGCCGGCCCGGATGCGCACCCTTCTCCTTCTCTTGCTGTTGCTCATATCGGGCCGCGCCGAGGCCTCGAGCCTTAGCCACCAAGTTCTCGATCCTCTTCTAAGCCGTACCGGCTCGCGCTTCTTCGCGAGCAGGATCGCGCTGTACACCCGATCTGCTTCCGACAGTAAGTACGCTTATTGTGGGGGCAACCCGGTGAATCGAGTGGATCCGTCTGGCCTCATCGACGAGGAACAGCTCAGATTAGCCATTGAACAATTAAAGTCAATCAACACCTGGGGCCCCCTGGTGATGTCGACTGTTGAGGCTTGGTTGACAGTAGAGATGTTGAAGCCAGGATCGCTCTCCCCGCAGCGTGCCGAGGCAGCCACCGAGAGAGCTGTTGTGGGTGCGCTCGAAAGGGAAGCTGTAGCGGTTGAGAGGGCTGCCGTAACCAGGTATGTACCGCGAGTCGGACGAAAGCTCGACTACTTGTTCGGGATGGCCAACCCTGCAAATGCAGCGACCGCCGAGCGCGGCGCGTACAATGTTCAAAGATCCAAGTCCATGCTCATCGAACTACAGAAGATAGGAATCAATAATACAAAGGAAAACAGGAAATATGTATATGATGCCATTGAGAAGACGCTGAATACCGCAGATAGCATTGTTGCCGCCGACGCAAAGTCAACAACGCGCGAAACGCTCCTTTACGGCCCCAAGGGAGCAGTTAAGCTCATAACCGTGTGGGACAATACAACCCTGATAACCGTGAAAGTATTCGGAGTTAAATGATCCAAATGTCTCGCCCGGCCGAAAAAGATTTAGCGATATTCTTTCATGTCTCACCGGAATTCGACTCTGATGACAACCTGGACCAGAAAGAATTTTTCTCGAATATTCACTTCGTGGTTTCTCGAGGTCCCACAAGACTTACCTTTTCCTATTCGGAAAGTTTCGGTGACGTTCAACTGTTGTTGCAGATGAATGGTGAAACGCTGTTGAGCATAGGAATACTAAGCCCGATTGACGTTGTATTGTCCAAAGACAATAGTAAGTTACTGGTGTTCCTGTCGACTAAGAATTACATTGAAGTATCTGTGGACCCTGGAATAGTGGTCAAGGTTGTAGGCGAAGGAGAGTCCAGGAGTTAGCGTTGCGCGGCAGCCTCAATCCCAGAAGTGGTCGCTCAGCCGTCAGTTCTCCAGAGACGAAGCCTAACCTCCCGATTTTTGATCGGGAACCTTCGATAGGTATCGGCGGGACGGGCTCCAGAACGCGATCATTCGTGAGATTCGACGAAAACATCAAACATCGATCCCTATTCCCCGATCGTCACAGGGCGACAGGGCCGACGCAAAACGTGTGCTCAACCAGGTGGCGCGCGTCGGTGACGCAAGATCATACCGACGCGCTCAGGGCCGGGAGTGGCGCCGTTTGATGGCCGGTTCCCCCATTCGTCACAGGAGGACGCAAAACGTAAGCGGTGCCTGGACCGCGTCCTCCCGTGGCCGGCCGATCAGGTTTATCCTGAAGATCTATATGCATCTTCAGGAAAGGACCTCTACAAATGCGACGTTCGACGGTCGACTGGCCAGCCATCTTGGAGCGCTACGACGAGAGCGGCCTGGCCCAAAAGGCGTTCTGTGAGCAGTCGGGGATCTCGTTGTCCACCTTCAGCTACTGGCTGAAGAAGAGGCGTGACCAGGGCGGGACAGTCCAAGAGGGAGTAACGATCGAACCCAAGTTTCTTGAGCTCGAGTTTCTTCCGGGCGCGAACCGTAAGCTCGATGGTTACCAGGGCGACTTGGTGGTTGAACTGCCACTCGGGGTCGTCCTCCGCTTCCGCAGGACCAGCCGTTGAATTTTGGCGGCGGGCGCAGAATCTTCGCCTACGGTCAGCCAGTCGATATGCGCAAAGGTTTTACCGGCCTGGAGAGCCTGATCTTGCAGCACCTCGGCGAGGACCCTCTGGGCGGGGACATCTTCGTATTCATCAACCGGCGCGCGACGCACCTGAAGTGCTTCCTCTGGGACCGCACAGGATACGTCATCATCGCTAAGCGACTTGAATCGGGGAAGTTCCGTGTGCGGGGGTCAGGTGACAAGCGTGAGATCGACGAAAAACGTCTAAAACTCTTGCTCGACGGCGTCACTATTGGAGGATTTTCAATCAGGAAGCGAGAAGTAACTTGACGTGGACCTTCGAGCTGCTGCAGCCAAACTGACGATCGATCAGGTCGCTGAACTCTTAGCCCGGGACTTCCAATCTCAGCAGAAGCTCGAATCACTGGACAAGCGTCTGCAGGACTTGTCCGACGAGCTACGGGAGAAGGACCGGTTTCTAGCCTGGTTTCGAAAGCAGTTTTTCGGTGCCCGTTCCGAACGGCGCATCCTTGATGTCCTCCCCCTGGCGGACCAGCTCTGGCTCGGGCAGCAGATGCTGGATGTTCCTGAGGCCCCCCCTCCGCCGGCCACCTCTGTAAAGAGCTACGAGCGCGCTCATCGCCAGGCCCCAACCGAGGTCGTTGATTCTGACAGCCGGTTGCGATTTGATGAGTCCGTTCCGGTCGAGGAGATCCCGGTGGCAAATCCTGAGCTGGCTGACCTGACCGAGGAAGACCTCAAGCTCATCTCTGAAGAGGTTACCTACCGGTTGGCCCAGCGTTCCAGCTACGTGGTGCTCAAGTACGTCCGAAAGGTCGTCAAGCGGAAAGACACCGGTGAGATTTGTCGGCCAGCTGCTCCACCCGCGGTAATCGACAGGAGCTTTGCCGACGTCAGCTTCCTGGCGGGGATGGTGGTCGACAAGTTTCAGCACCATCTTCCTTTGTATCGTCAGCATCAGCGCCTCGAGCAGGCCGGTATCTTCGTCGCGCGCAGCACGCTCACGCGTCTGATCCATCGCGTGGGCGAGCTGCTCGAGCCGATCTACCTGGCGCAGCAGTCGTCCATCTTGCTCAGCCAGGTGCTTACAGTGGACGAGTCGCCGACCCCGGCCGGCCGGGCTGGTGGGCGAATGAAGACGGGCTACTTCTGGGCCCTCTACGGCGACCAGGATGAGGTAGGATTCCTCTTCTCGCCGACCCGTGCCCGCCGGGTGCTGGACGAAGCGCTAGCCCCATACAGCGGCGTTCTCTTGTGTGATGGTTACTCGGCCTACGAGAGCTTTGCACAGGCGCGAGCCGATGTTAGCCTGGCCCAATGCTGGTCGCATACCCGCCGAAACTTCCTCGAGGCGGAACAGATTGAGCCTCTAAAGACGGCGCGGGTGCTCTCTTGGATTCAGCAGCTCTACCAGGTCGAGGAACGAGCTCGGGGCGACCTGGACGGTTTGGCCCGACTTCGAGGCGAAGTCTCGAAGCCAATCGTAACCAAGATATTCGAGTTCCTCCAACAGGAGCTCGACAGCACCGCACTGCTTCCTTCCAACCTCTTCGTAAAGGCCGCCGAGTACGCGATCGTCCGTGCCAAGGCACTGAGACTGTTCCTGGATAATCCCGCGATCCCAATCGATACCAACCACGTGGAGCGGACCCTGAGGCCTCCTGCCGTCGGCCGAAAGAACTGGATGTTCCACGTAACCGAAGTCGGGGCTCGCTACGCTGCGATCTTCTACAGCCTCATCCAGAGTTGCATTCTTAATCACGTCAACCCGAACACTTACTTGACCGACGTGCTCCAGCGAATCGACACGCATCCCGCAGCGGACGTCGACCTCTTGACCCCGCGGCTGTGGCGCGACCACTTCGGCCAGCAGCCGATGCGGTCTGTCCTCTCGGCATAACCGATCAGTCTAGATTATCTAAGTTGGATTTCAAGAACGCAGCCGGCGCACCGCTTACCGCAAAACTCATGCACCAACCAGCTGGCGCGCGTCGCGGTGCGCAGGATCATGAGCGACGCGCTCAGGGGAGCGATGCCAGGGTGGAGGGCCGTCGCGGTCGCCTGGCGGCGACCCCGTCCCCCGTCGGCCGGATGCCCCCGAGACGAGGCACAATGGGCCCAGTTCGCAAGACTTGGGGGCCCACACCCAACGGGTGCGGCAGGCGGAAGCCGGGCGGCGCGGCCTGCGACCTTTGGCGCCAAAGGGCGCACACCGCTTAACGGAAACCAGGCTCCTGGCGGAGGTCTTTCTTCTTGGCTTCGTCCAGAGCGGAAGTCTCAGGTCGAGGCCCGCGGGAAGATTTCCCGCAGGCCTCGGGGACAGAGTCTCCGCGGACTCATGGGCGGAGGCTGGGGCGGCCGGCTGGCGCCGGCCGCTGCACTTCGAGACCCGTGACTCTCGACCAGGCGCAGGTCCCGTCCGGCAGTCTCGAAGCGCTCCGAGGGAGGCCCGGGAGTCTGCCGCACTGGCCAGGCCTCAAGCGTCGAGCGAGGCCACTACCTGAGCCAGGCGATCGGGAGTGCTGGACGCGTAGACCATGGTGGTCTGCACGCGGCTGTGCCCGAGCAGGCGGCTGCGCGGCTGGTGGCCGGCACGTCGAGCCCGGCGACGTCCCGCAGCTGCTGCACGATCTGCTGCACCAGGCGGATGCTGATGCGGCGGTGCTGACGCACCACCAGGAGCGGGGCGCCCGGCGCGCTGGAGAACCCGCGCGCCGCGAGGAACGCCACCAGGCCGGCGACAGCGTCGCGGGCGGCCTTGCAGAGTGGGACGGAGCACCCGCGATTCCCCTTGGCGATCGCGGCCCTGACGAACAGCACCGAGCGGGGCTGGCCCTCGTGCCAGACGTCGGCCACGTCGAGGGACGCGAGTTCGGCCACCCTCAGGCCGGTGCTGCGCTTGCCTGGTCATTGGTCATTGGCTTGCTGGTCTGGATTGCCGGATTGCCTGGTCAAGATGGAGTCTGCAAACTGTCAGAATAACGTTCAAGAAATTTAGCAAGCAGTATTCTCATATATGCATATATGAAAGGAACCGGCAACCCTTCAAGCTCACTGCAGATTTTGACGCCAAAACACACTAAATTCATTCCAAATTATCCAATATTAAATGTAGATAGCTACTCTCCTGCCTATGCAAGAGATGGCTACGTTCATTGCAGCGCGCGAAACGATTTCCGCCATTCACCATCATTCAGGACTCTCTGGCCCGGTGGACAACGAGGTGCTGAGGGCGGCCCAAACCTCCTGACACTGAGGTATCCGCAGTAAGCCTCCCAGCGCCTAACGATAATTTCATTTGACCTTCTCGGCTGCTTTGGCGAGCGGACCGTTGGTATCGTAGATGGGATCGCCATCGACCTGGGTCAGATCATGGAAGGCCTTCAGGAGCTGCTTGAAGATCGGCCCGGGATGACCCGAGCCGATGGTGCGGCCGGCCACCTCCACCACCGGGATCAATTCGGCCCCGGTGCCGGTGACGAAGCACTCGTCGGCAGTGTAAAGGTCGTGCATGGTCAAAAACGACATCTGCACCTGGAAGCCGAGCTTCTCGCCGAGCTCCATCACCACGCTGCGGGTGATGCCTTCGAGAATGCCCACCACGGCAGTCGGGGTGAACAGAACTCCGTTCTTGACCAGGAAGATATTCTCCGAGGTGCACTCGGTCAAGAAGCCGTTGCGGTCGAGCATCACCGCCTCGGCGCAGCCAGCCTGGATAGCCTCGATCTTGGCCAGGATGTTGTTGAGATAATTCAGCGACTTGATGCGGGGGCTCAGGGTGTCGGGGGCGTTCTTGCGGGTGGAGGCCACCATGAGCCGAAGGCCGCGCTCGTAAACCTCGGCCGGATAGAGCTTGATCTTGTCGGCAATGATGATCACCGAAGGCCGGGCGCATTTTCGCGGGTCCAGGCCCAGGTCGCCCACGCCCCGGGTCACGCAGAGGCGAATGTAGGCGTCGCGAAGCTCGTTCTTGCGCAGCGTGGTGAGCACGTCTTCGCGCATCTGCTCGATCGGCACGGGCATCTCCAGCAAAATGGAGCGGGCCGAGGCATACAGCCTCTCGAGATGCTCCAAGTGGCGAAAGACCCGGCCGTTATAGGCCCGAATGCCCTCAAAGATGCCATCCCCGTAGAGAAGCCCGTGATCCCAGACCGAGACCCTGGCGTCCTCCTTCTCGTGATACTTTCCGTCAATATAAACTAAAGGCATAACGCCTCCTTCGCGAGACTATGAAAGGAAACCCGACCCCACCCCCACGCAACTGTCGGGGAAGCACAACCTTTGCGCTGGCTCGGTTCGCTTTCTACACGCAGGCACGAGGGTCCTGGCTGGCAGGATTTGCGGCCCCGGACGGCCAACTCTGGTTTTCATGGCGCGGCTCCCGCAGCGTGTTTCCGCTCCCGCTGAGACCCCCTCCAGGGTCTGGGTGCAGGCATTCAAGGCCTCGCTGCTGGTCTGTCTCACGCTCATCCTGCTCTGTGCCACCGCTCTCTACCTGGCCGACGGACGACGTATTCCCGTCGGGACGAGCGGGGTCACCGTCCTGCGCGACGTTTCCGGACAGCCCTACCTGGTGGTCGACCGTCGCAGGGCCCCCGGCATGATGGTCGCCCTCGACCTGTCCCAGGTCAGCTTGCAGGTCTACACCGGAGCCATCCACTTCTAAGGCCAGGGCGATGAAGGTTACCTGTCTTCCCGAAGCGGTGGTCGACGCTGCCCGTCGTACCAGGTTACTGGATACCCCCCCTGAGGAGGCTTTTGATCGGCTGACCCGCCTGGCTTCGCGCATGCTGGGGGTGCCGGTGGCGCTGTTCACCATCCTCGATCACGACCGCCAATTCTTCAAGAGCTCATTCGGCCTGCCCGAGCCGTTGAAAACTCAAGCCCAGACTCCGCTCAGCCACAGTTTCTGTCAGCATGTGGCCATTGGCAACAAGCCTCTGGTGGTGAAGGATGCCCGCGAGCACCCGCTGGTCAAGGACAATCCGGCTGTCGGCGAGTTGGGCGTGATCGCCTACCTTGGCGTGCCCCTCCAGCTCAAGGGAGAAGAGCCCTTCGGGGTGCTATGCACCATCGACCAGAGTCCACGCTCCTGGAGCGATGACGACGTGCAAGCGCTCACCGAGCTCGCCCACCTGGTGGTGAGCCAGGTCGAGCTGCAGCGCATGGCCCGCCAACTCGTCGAGCTTTGCGAGCGGCAGAGCGAGTTCATCGGAATTGCGGCCCACGACTTGAGAAATCCGCTGACCGTGATCACGGGCTACTCGCATTATCTGCAGAGCGACAAAGCCAATATCGGGGCGCGAGAGCGCCCCATGGTTGACTCCATCATGGAGAGCAGCCGCTCGATGCTGAGCCTGGTGGAGAATCTGCTCGACCTGGAGGCTCTCAAAAGGGGGCGGTTGCGCCTGGAGCTCGAGCCGGTCGATCTGGCCGGGCTCTTGAGCAGGATCTCGCACCAGCAGGCACCCATCGCCGAGGCAGCCGGACTGACTCTCGACCTGGCCGCCTCCAGTGCCCGGGTGCGCGGTGATCGGGGCAAACTCGAGCAGGTGGTCAACAATCTGGTGAGCAACGCTGTCAAGCACTCCCCCGCCGGCACGACCATCCGGATGGAGGTCAGCGGCGCTCCAGGGGGGCAAGTCCGATTCTGCGTGCGCGACCAGGGCAGCGGCATGGACGGGGAGACCCTGGGCAGCATCTTCCAGCCCTTCGCCCGCCTGAAGGAAAAAAGGCGAGGCGGCGCCGGGCTGGGCCTGGCCATCGTGGAGAGCATCGTGGGGGCCCACGGGGGTCACATCGAAGTGGAATCGACCCCGGGTCAGGGGAGCTGTTTCACGGTCTTTCTTCCGGCAATGGCGTGAGAGTAGGAATCTTCACCAACGCCTATCGGCCGATCATCAGCGGGGTGGTCAACTCGGTGGATCTGATCCGCAAGGGACTGCTCGCCCAGGGCCACGTCCCCTTCGTCTTCGCCCCCCGCTTTCCGGGCTATCGCGAGGCCCACGCGGGAGTCTACCGCTTCTGCTCGCTCTCGCTCTCGCGCCAGGTCAAGTTCCCTCTCCCCTGCCCCTATTCGCCCTCGCACTTTGCGCGCATTCCCCGCCTCGAGCTCGACGTGTTGCACACCCATCACCCCTTTCTGCTCGGTCGCACCGCCATCGGCTTTGCCGACCGCCTGAAAATTCCGCTGGTGTTCACTTTTCACACCCAGTATGAGCAGTATGCCCACTACATCCCCTTTCAGAAGAAGCTGGTCCAGGCCGTGGGCCGGCGTCTGGTGGTCGACTATGCATCCCGTTGCGACCTGATCGTCTGTCCCTCGCCGGTGATGCGCGAGGTGATCGAGCGCGACTACCGCATCAGCACCCGGCTGGAGGTGCTCCCAAACGCCATCGATCTCTCGGCCTTCGAGAACGTGGCGGGAACAGCCAGCCGAAGAGCGCTGGGCTTCACCGATCAGGAGGTGGTGGCCCTCTATGCCGGCCGCATCGGGCTGGAGAAGAACCTCGAGTTTTTGCTGCGGGCCTTCGCACGGGTCGACTTTCCCCTGGCCCGGCTGGCCATCGTGGGAGATGGTCCGGTGCTGGGAAACCTGCGCCGGCTGGCCAGCGAGCTGGGCCTGGAGGGCCGAGTAGGCTTCACAGGCCGCGTCGACTATGCCCGCATGCCCGGTTACTATGCGGCCGCCGACTTCTTCACCATCACCTCCACCACCGAGGTGAAGCCCCTGGTGGTGCTCGAGGCGCTGGCCAGCGGCTTGCCGGTGGTGGCCGTGGCCGCCTGCGGCACTCAGGACACCCTGACCCACGGTCAGGACGGTCTGCTCAGCGAGTGCGAGCTGGGCGCCTACGCGGCCCTGCTTCAGCAGGCCTTCGGCCAGGCCGAGCAGCGCCGGATGATGGGCCAGCGGGCCCGGCTGACGGCCCGCGAGTTCGCCATTGGACCCTATGTCCGCCGCCTGACGGGGCTCTACGCCAGTCTCTCGAGGCGAGGGTAAGCCACCCGCACCTGCGCAATTTGGCCTCGAGCCATCTTGAGGCGATGGTAGGGTCGGCTCCTCCGGGGGGCGAAGGCGGCAGCCAGACATTTGAGAGGAGCCCCTGGTCGTGAGAGTGATGTTGCCCTTTGTGGCTTTGTTGTGCTTGCTGGTCTGGCCCGCCCTGGCCCAGAGTACCGAGCTGGCCGAGAACAACCCGGTGGCCATCGTCACCCAGATCGATGGGAACACGGCCGAGATCAAGCGCCCCGACGGCGAGTGGCGCCCCCTCTACTGGATGGATTTGCTGCGCCCGCAGGATCAGATCCGCACCGGGAATCCGGGTAAGATTGTGGTCAACTTCTTCTTCGACGATCATCTCGAGATCGTCGATCCCGATAGCGCCGCCGACGTGGCCTTCAAGAACCTGGTCAAGGTGAGCGAGGGGGGGAGCGTTCGTCGCGACCCGGCCCGAGACCGCTCGCGAGCCACCATCGACATCCCGTACATGTTCATGCGCAAGCTCAAGGGAGCCGACTTCGTGCTGGCCGAGGAGCCCGGGGCTTACGAGAAGGAGAAGCTCTTCTTGCTGGCCAGTGTCACCAACTGGGCTTATCCGCCCGTCTTCCAGTGGGGCCAGCTGGCCGGCACTCCTCAGTACCGGGTGCAGATGTTCAACGAATGGGATGAGTTCTTGCACGAGTTCCCCAGCAAGGAGACGCGCTGGAAATTCCCCTACCGCGCGCCCTTCACCATGGCCAAGGCAGGGCTCTACCAGTGGCAGGTGCTGACCCCGCAAGACGAAATCGTCGTGCGCAAGTACAAGTTCTACGTGCTGACCGCCCTGCAAGCCCGCGAGGTGGAAGCGGCCAAGAAGAAGTTCGCCAACCTGAAGGCCGCCAAGAAGGTTACCCGCAGCAACTATACCGATCTGTTCCTGCTCTACAACCGCCTCAGCATGGTGGATGATCGGCTGCGCCTGCTGCAGGAGATGTCCTCCATCGACCCGGAGAACCCGCGCATTTACCGCGGATTGGTGCGGGCCTACCTGGACAAGGGCTGCCCGGCCCACGCCAACGAGGCGCTCCAGCGAGAGATCCAGTTGGGCGGGGTGGACGAGATCGAATAGGCGGTCCAGCCCGATGGGGTGGATCTGAACCAGCGAGCCCCAGCGGCGAGCGGGTTTGACTCGCCTCATCCAGCCTCCCGGCGACTGAGTCGACGCCCCCCCTGTTGCGTCGGAGGAGCCCCTGCCCCGCCTCCGCCACCAGAAAATATTGTAGGCGGGCGGACCTGTAGCGGCGTCGCGCAGCCGGAGAACGGTGTCAGAGCACTTCAGCGAAATGGGCACGACCGCTCCCCCAACCCGACTCTCTGAAGCGTGTCCCCGGACGCGGCGTATCAGGGCAGGGCCAGGCGGGCGGGCAACAGCTCCTCGAACGGGAAGGGGCCCGGGCGCGAGTGCACCACCAGCTGCCAGTTGGCCGGGCGAGGAGTGCGAGCCACCCCGGGCGTATCGCGCGAGTCTTCTTGAAGCAGCTCTTCCAGGGCTTTGAAGACGCTCACGCCGGCCTGCTCGGAGAGCGTGACCAGCAAAATGGCGTTGCTCACCAGGCCCTCCTTCACTTTGGCTGCCACCTGGGCGTCATCCAGAGCGCGGGTGGCATCCAGGTGCACCAGACGGCGGTCGGGGTTGGCCTGCAGCAGGCACTCGAACACGGTGGTCTCGGGCAGCTCGGTACCGCCCAGAATGGCGATGTTGTCGCCCGTGCGGCGCGACTGCACCAGGTAGGCCAGGATGCGCTCTCGCTCTTCTTTGACGTCTACACTCATCAGCTTCTCAATTCACTCAGCTTGCTTGCAGCAAAACGGCCCGAGACGGGCTCGGGCCGTGTGCCGACTGGTCCTGGCGGAAGGTTAGGCGAACTTGTCGTCCTCTCCTTCGATCTGCTGGCGCACGCAGTCGCTCAACATGCGGGGCAGCTTCTCGATATGCGGGCAAAGAACGCTGTCATCGTAGACTCGCTGGACGCTCGAGCAGCCCTCTCCGATGCCCATCCCGATGATGTTGATCTTGGAGTTGAAGGCCTTGTCCCAATCGACGTGGTGGGTGCTCTCGGGATAGGAGCGCTTGATGGAGGCCAGCTCGTCGGGCGAGGCCTTGCCTTCCAGGATGCGCTGGATGGCCATCACGTCGGCCGACTTGCCGTCGCCATCGGTGATGACGATGATGGTCTTCTTGTAGTCGGTCTTGCCCGATTTCTGCATCGCCTGGATGGCCACGCAGATGCCGTCGGCGTCATTGGTGCCGCCCATCATGCCGCTGCCGATGCTGGCCAGCACGCGGTTGCGCTCGGTGACGGTGTACTTCTCCTTGAGCTCCTTGTGGACTTTGGGCTCGTTGGAGAAGCCGATGATGCCGAACTGGATGTCCAGCTCGTCGAGCGCCTCGCTCGACAGGATCAGGCCGCGGATGGCGTTGTGCCATTTGTCGCCGCCCATCGAGCCGGACTCGTCGAGCACGAACTCGAACTCGTAACCACGCTTGGAGGGCTTGGTACGCTCGAGCCAGATGTCGCTTGACATCCGGCCGGTGAGATACTCGTTGGCCTCGGCCCGCATGGCGCCCTTGAGCGAGAGCTTCTTGCCCTTCTCGGTGGGCTGACGGCTGTACTTCGGGCGGGCGGTCTCGCGCAAGAAGTTGCGCAGCTCGCCCGCGAGCTCGTCGGCGTAGGTGGCCACCTGGGAGTGGTAGCGGTCGTAGTCGGTCCGCTCCTTCTCCCACTTGGCTTCCATCTCTTGCTTCATCTTGATCAGCTCTTCCAGGTCGGGAAGAGTGATGTCGGAGGTCTGGCCACCCTGGCCGCCATCGGACTGCTGGCCCTCGGGCGCGGGATCGCCGTGCTTGACCTCGGGCGTGTCGTTCTTGCCCTGGCCCTGCTGACCTTGCTGGGACTGCTGGGACTGCTGGGACTGCTGACCTTGTTGCCCCTGCTGTCCCTGTTGCCCCTGCTGGGACTGCTGGTTTTGCTGGTTCTGTTTGTTCTGGTTGGAACGGGGAGGCGCATTGCCGCCGCGACGGACGTCGTCGTTCTTCGACTCCATCTTCTCGTTCATTTCCTTGGTCAGGTTCTCGATGGCCTTCTTGGCCAGGTCCTTGGCCTCTTCGGGGGTCATCTTGGGCAGATCGGGCACGTTGCCGGTCTGGTTGCCCTGACCGGACTGCTGGCCCTGCTGGCTCTGTTGACCCTGCTGGTTCTGGTTCGCCTGGTTGTTGGGGTCATTTTGCCCGGCCTGACCGGACTGCTGGCCGGCCTGGCCCGACTGCTGACCCGCCTGGCCCGACTGCTGCCCGGCCTGGCCTGACTGCTGCCCGGACTGGCCGGATTGCTGGCCCTGCTGGCCTTGCTGGCCCTGCTGGCCCTGCTGCGACTGCTGGCCCTGCTGCGACTGCTGGCCCTGCTGCGACTGCTGACCCTGCTGACCTTGCTGACCCTGCTGCTGCTCTTGCTGAGCCTGCTGCAGCTTCTGGCCCGCCTCGCTCATCTTCTCGCCGGCCTGCTGCAGCTCTTTGCCGGCCTTCTCCATCTCCTCGCCGCCCTTCTGGCCGTTCTGCTGCATCTTCTTGCCCAGCTCTTCCATCTGCTTGCCGGCTTGCTGCATGTTCTTGCCGGCCTGCTCCATCTGCTGGGGCGACTGCTTCTCGTTCTTGGCGGCCTGCTCGAGCTGCTGGCCGGCCTGCTTCATCTGGTCGGCGGCTTCCTTGGCCTGCTGCTGCTGCTGCTGCTCGAGCTGCTTTTGCATCTCTTCGCGCAGCTTCGGGTCGTTCTGCATGGCCTTTTCCATCTCTTGCTGCATCTTCTGCGCAAGCTGGGGGTCCTTCTGCATCGCGTCCTGCATCTGCTGAGCCATCTGCTTGGCCAGCTCGGGGTTGTCTTTCATGGCCTGCTGCATCTGCTGCTCGACCTGCTTTTTCAGGTTCGGATCTTGCTGCATCTGCTGCTCGAGCTGCTGGGCAGCCTGCTTGGCCAGCTCAGGATTGTCCTTCATGGCCTGCTGCATCTGCTGCTGCATCTGCTCGGCCAGCTTGGGGTCCTTCTTGGCCGCGTCCTGCATCTGCTGCTGCATCTGCTTGGCCAGCTCGGGATTCTCTTGCATGGCCTGCTGCATCTGCTGCTTCATCTGCTCGGCCAGCTTGGGATCCTTCTGCATCGCCTC
>JAANMW010001675.1_pt1 | contig 22458 bp, 18 predicted proteins | sample 7279671 | NCBI WGS metagenome assembly JAANMW01 (sample SAMN14094541, study PRJNA606508) | bioreactor metagenome | isolation source: A lab-scale SPAN reactor treating ammonium-rich wastewater day 247 | place: Ireland: Galway | collected 2017-09-19 | reverse complement strand
ACGCTCGCCGACATCGAAGCCGCGCGCGAGCGCATCCGCGGCGGCATCTACGAGAGTCCCTGCGTCGAGTCGATCCCGCTGTCCAAGCTCACCGGCGCGCACGTCTTCTGCAAGCTCGACTACCTGCAGCGCACCGGCAGCTTCAAGGAACGCGGCGCGCGCAACGCCCTGCTGCAGTTGCCCGAGGCGGCGCGCGCGCGCGGCGTCATCGCGGCGTCCGCCGGCAACCACGCGCAGGGCATCGCCTACCACGGCAGCCTCATCGGCATCCCGGTCACCGTCGTGATGCCGCGCTTCGCGCCGCTCATCAAGGTCACGAACTGCCGCAACCTCGGCGCGGAGGTCGTGCTCTTCGGCGAGGACCTGACCGAGGCGCGCGTGAAGGCGCAGGAAATCGCCGCGGAGCGCGGCCTCACGTTCATCCACCCGTTCGACAACGCGCAGGTCGTCGCCGGCCAGGGCACGATGGGCCTCGAGATCCTCGAGCAGGCGCCCGACGTCGAGGCGATCGTCGTGCCGGTCGGCGGCGGCGGATTGATCGGCGGCATCGGCATCGCGGTCAAGGCGAAGAAGCCGTCGGTGGAGATGGTCGGCGTCGAGCCGGAGAACGCGCCTTCGCTCGCCGCCGCGTTCGCCCGGCACGAACCGGTGCTGGTCGCGATGTCGCCGACGCTCGCCGACGGCCTCGCGGTCGCGCAGACCGGCGCGATCAACTACCCGATCACGCGGCGGGTCGTCGACCGGCTCGTGACCGTCGACGAGTCCTCGATCGCGCTCGCGATCCTGCGGCTGGTCGAACTGGAGAAGAGCGTCGTCGAGGGCGCCGGCGCCGCACCGCTCGCGGCGTTCCTCGCGGGCAAGCTCGACCACCTGAAGGGCCGCCGCGTCGTGCTGGTGCTGTGCGGCGGCAACATCGACCTCTCGATCCTCGACCGCGTGATCGAGACCGGGCTCGTCACCGACGGGCGGCTCGCCCGCTTCAGCGTCTCGATCTCCGACCGGCCCGGCGGCCTCGCGCGGCTCACGGCCGTCATCGCGACGACCGGCGCGTCGGTCAAGGAGATCGTGCACGACCGCGCGTTCTCCGGGCCCGACCTCTCGGCGGTGCGCGTCGTCTGCGTCGTCGAGACCACCGGCCACGAGCACGTCAAGCGCCTGCACGAAGCGCTCGGGAATGCCGGCATCAGCGTGGTCGGGTAGCGGACGCGGCACCTCCCGCGCAACGCTTGGGGCGCCGGCGAGCTCGTGGGGCGCCCGCCTACGGGTGCTCAGGCGGGCTTCGGCCGGGCAAGGAACCTGCGGGCGACCGCCACGGCGACGACGCCGACGAACCCCGCGACGTCGCTCGACGACGCCGGATAGACGAGCGCGAGTCCGGAGACGACCAGCACGATCCGCTCGACGACGGACAGGCGCCCGGCGAGCCACCCCTGCGCGCCGCAGGCGAGCGCGGCGATGCCCACCATCGCGGTCGCGGCGATCCACGCGACGCCGAACCACGTGCCCGCCGGCGGCGTCTTGAGGAGCAGGCCGACGCCTTCGGGCGAGAGCACGAACACGAACGGCACGACGAACGCCGGCAGCGTGTATTTCCACGCCTGCAGCGTCGTCTTGTACGGATCGCCGCCGGTGATGGCCGCGGCGGCGAACGGCGAGAGCGCGGTCGGCGGCGAAACCTCGGAGAGCACCGCGTAGTAGAAGATGAACATGTGCGCGGCGAAGTCCGGCACGCCGAGCTTGGTCAACGCCGGCGCGGCGATCACCGCGCAGATGATGTAGCTCGCGGTCACCGGCACGGCGAGGCCGACGATCCAGACGATCAGCGCGGTGTAGATCGCGGTCAGCGCGAGGCTGCCGCCGGCATAGCTGATCACGATCGCCGAGAACTTGAGGCCGAGCCCGGTCTTCGCGACGACGCCGACGATGATGCCCGCCGCGGCGCAGACCGCCGCGACGTTCAGCACCTGGGCGGAACCGTCGCGCATCGCCCGGACGAGGCGGCGCGGCACGAGCGCGTGTTCGCGGTCGAGGAAGCTCACGACGAAGGTCACCACCGTCGCCCAGAACACCGACAGGATCGGCGAGAAACCCAGCACCAGGAACACGACGATCGCGGCGAGCGACACGAAGTGGAAGCCGTAGCGCCGCGTGATCCGCCACAGCGAGTCGACCTTCGCGGCCGCGCCCTCCGCCATGCCGAAGCGGCGCACGTCGATCTCGACCATCACGAGCAGCGAGAGGTAGTAGAGGGCGGTCGGGACGACCGCCATCATGATCACGTCGAGATAGCCGATCTTCAGGAACTCGGCGATCAGGAACGCGGCCGCGCCGAGCACCGGCGGCGAGATGATCGCGCCGAGCCCGCCGGCGGCGAGAAGGCCGCCCGCGGCCTCCTTGCCGTAGCCGGACTTCGCGAGCATCGGCCAGGCGACCGAACCGATGGTCACCGTCGTCGCGACGCCGGAGCCCGACGGCCCGCCGAGCAGGAACGACGCGAGCACCACGGTCCTCCCGGCGCTCGCGTGCTTGCCGCCCATCGCGGCGAAGCTCCAGTCGAGGAAGAAGCGGCCGGCGCCCGAGTGCTGCAGGAACGCGCCGTAGATCGTGAACAGGATGATGAGCGAACTCGACACGTCGACCGCGGTGCCGAAGATGCCCTCGAGCGTCTGGTACAGGAAACCGGTGAGGCTCGCGACATCGTAGCCCCGGTGCGCCCACTGGCCGGGGAGCCAGGGGCCGGCGAACGCGTAGACGACGAACGCTCCGATGACGCCGGTCATGATCCAGCCGGAGGTGCGCCTGCACGCCTCGAGCACGAGCAGCACGAAGGCGACGCCGAAGAAGGTGTCGGACCGGCTCGGATCGACGTTGCGGTCCCAGATGTCGTCGCCGCCCGCGAGCAGGTACGCGATCGTCGCGAGCCCGAGGAGCGCGCCGACCGCGTCCCACCACATCAGCCGGTTGCGGTAGCGCGGCGCGATCGGAAACAGCAGGTACACGAGCACGAGCACGAAGCCGACGTGCACCGGCCGCAGCACCTGCGCGGGCACGATGTCGACGGCCGCGTACAGGTGGAAGAGGCTCATGACGACGAGGAGCGTCGTCGCGAGCGTCGCCAGCGCTCCGCGGAAGCGGCTCGTCGCGCCTTCGTCCTGCTCGACGAACGCCTCGGCGGCCTTCAGGCGCTCGTCGGACACGGCCTCGACGGCCGCGGGCGCTTCGTTGCCGGGGACGGACGGTCCGGACATTCGCGATGCCTCGTGTGCGACCGGAGCAGTCTATCGCGCCCGACCCCGCAAGCGACTCGGGGCGGACCCCAGGTCCGCCCCGCCCGTCCAGCGCCTCGCGCGAGGCTCAGTTCGCGAACTTGATGCCCTGCTCCTCGAAGTACTTCTTCGCGCCCGGATGCCAGGGAAGCGGCGAGCCGACCGCCTGGTAGCGCAGGTCGATGTTGCCCGCCTCCTTGTGGACCGCGACGAGTTCGGGCTTCTTCTCCATCAGCGTCTTGACGATCTGGTAGGCCATGTCGTTGCTCATCTTGTCGCTCGTGACCAGGATGTTCCAGACGTCGATGTTCTCGACCGGCTTGTCCTGCCCGGCGTAGGCATTCGCCGGGATGACGCCCTTGACGTAGAGCGGACCGTACTTCTGGTTCATCGCGGCGATCGCCTCGGAATGGTCGATCAGCTTCACCTTGACGCCGGGCGTCGCGGCCAGGTCGGTGATCGCGGCGGTCGGCACGCCGCCGACCCAGAAGAACGCGTCGATCTTCCGGTCCTTGATCGCGTTGACGCTCTCGGCCGCCCCGAGGCGCTCCTGATGGATGTCCTTCTTCGGGTCGATGCCCACCGCCTCGAGCACCCGCAGCGCCATCACCTCGACGCCGCTGCCCGGCGAGCCGGTCGACACGCGCTTGCCGCGCAGGTCGGAGAGCTTGTTGATGCCCGACCCCTCGACGGTGACGACCTGCATCCGGTTCGGGTAGAGCACCATCAGCGTGCGCGCCGCGACCGGGGCGTCCTTGAACTTGCCGGTGCCCTTGTACCCGTCCCACGCCGCGTCGACCATCGAGAAGCCGACCTCCGACTTGCCGCTGGCGATGAGCTTCAGGTTGTCGACCGAACCGCCGGTGACCTCCGCGGTCGCGGTCATGCCCGGCACGTACTTCGACAGGATGTTCGCCATCCCGCCGCCGAGCGGATAGTAGACGCCGCCGGTGCCGCCGGTCGTGATCGAGATCTGGTTCTGCGCCTGTGCGAGCGAAGGCAGCACCGCAGCCGCGGCGAAGGCGATAGCGGCCGCGGCCGCGCGAGTCCATGCGTACATGCTTGAAGCCTCCAGGAGTCGGACCGGCGGAGCGTGCATCGCCGGCTGGCGGCGCCCTCGCCCGGGCGGCCGCGTTCGTCGCGGTCCGCTTCGGGTCGGGACGGCCTGCCGTTTCGGTCGCGCGAGTGTACCGCAGAACCCGGCTGCAACCGGCCTTGTCCCCGCTGGCGGCAGGGTCGAGACCAGCGCATCGTCGGACGACGGCGCGCCCGACGATCGCGCGGCGTCCCGGTCGCGCGGCAGTCCGGAAACTACGCCGCGCCGGACAGGTCGGGCGTCAGGCGCGCGCGGCGCTCGAGCACCGACACGCGCAGCGGGAACGCGCCGTCGCGCCGGTCGAGGAAGAACTGCCGCAGCGTCCGGACGATGGTCCGGAAGGCGAGGCGTTCCCACGGCACCTCCTCCTCGCGGAACAGGCGCACCTCGAGGCTCTCGGGACCCGGCCCGTACGCCTCGCCCGACAGGCGCGCGCGAAACATCATGTAGACCTGGCTGATGTGCGGAAGACTGATCACCGTGTAGAGATCGTCCATCTCGACGCGCGCGCTCGCTTCCTCGAGCGTTTCGCGTGCCGCGCCCTGCTCGAGCGTCTCGCCGTTCTCCATGAAGCCCGCCGGCAATGTCCAGAGGTCGCGCCGCGGCTCGATCGCGCGGCGGCACAGCAGCACCTCGTCTCCCGCGGTCACGAGGCAGCCGACGACGATCTTCGGGTTGCGGTAGAAGATCGCGCCGCAGGCCGCGCAGACGTCGCGCGGCGCGCTGTCGCCCTCCGGCACCTTCCACTCGATCCGCGCCGAGCCGCAGTCGCAGCAGTACTTCACGCGCCCACCCGCAGGAACTGCGCGCGGTAGTGCCGCAGTTCGTCGATCGACTCGTGGACGTCGGCGAGCGCCGTGTGCTTCGATTCCTTGGCGAAGGCCTTCGCGACCTCCGGCGCCCAGCGGCGCGCGAGTTCCTTCAGCGTCGACACGTCGAGGTTGCGGTAGTGGAAATGCTCCTCGAGCGCGGGCATCCAGCGGGCGAGGAACCGGCGGTCCTGGCAGATCGAGTTGCCGCACATCGGCGAGGCCTTCGCCGGCACGTGCGCGCGCAGGAAGGCGAGCGCGGCGGCCTCCACGGCCCCCTCGTCCAGCGCCGACGCCTTCGCCTTGTCGATGAGCCCCGAGCGCCCGTGGGTGCCGCGGTTCCACGCATCCATCGCGTCGAGCGTCGCGTCCGCCTGGTGGACCACCCAGACCGGCGCCTCGGCGATCGTCGCGAGCGAGGCGTCGGTCACGACCAGTGCCACCTCCAGGATGCGGTCGCTGTCGGGCCTGAGGCCGGTCATCTCGAGATCGATCCAGATCAGCCGGTCGTCGGCGGCGGCAACGGGCGGGGAAGCCATCGGTCGAGGCAGCGCAGGCGCCGCTGTCGTAGAATGAATCGGGCATTTTCGCACAGCCGACGACACCGATGTCCGCCGCAGCGTTCTCGCAGGTCTTCCTCGCCGCGCTCGCGCTCGCGTTCGCCGTCGAGACCTGGCTCGCGCTGCGCCAGGTCGCGCACGTGCGCGCGCACCGCGACCGCGTCCCCGCCGCGTTCGCCGGGCGCATCGGGGCCGACGCGCACCGCCGGGCCGCCGACTACACGATCGCGCAAACGCGCCTCGCGCTCGTCGCGTCCGCCGCGAGCACGCTCGCGATCCTCGCGCTGACGGTGGGCGGCGGCATGCGACGGCTCGTCGATGCGACCGGGCGGATCGACGTCGCGCCGCTCGTTCAGGACCTCGCGCTCGTCGTCGCGGTCGCGCTCGTCTTCGCCGCGGTGTCGCTGCCGTTCTCCGCATGGCGCACCTTCGTCGTCGAGGCGCGCTTCGGATTCAACCGCACGACGCCCGCGACCTGGTTCGGCGACCTCGCGAAGGGCGCCGTCGTCGCCGCGCTGCTGGGGCTGCCGCTCGTCGCGGCACTGATCGCGCTCATGCGCGGCGCGGGCAGCGCGTGGTGGCTCGCCGCGTGGGCGGTCTGGATGGCCTTCCAGCTCCTCGTCGCCTGGGCCTTCCCGACGCTGATCGCGCCGCTCTTCAACCGGTTCACCCCGATGCCGGAAGGTCCGATGCGCACGCGCGTCGAAGCCCTGCTCGCGCGCTGCGGCTTCGCATCGCGCGGACTCTTCCTGATGGACGGTTCCAAGCGGTCGAGCCACGGCAACGCCTATTTCACCGGCTTCGGCCGCGCGAAGCGCATCGTCATGTTCGACACGCTCGCCGAGCGGTTGTCGCTCGACGAGACCGAGGCGGTCCTCGCGCACGAACTCGGGCATTTCAGGCTGCGGCACATCGCCAAGCGCATCGGCTGGTCGGCGGCCGTCTCGCTCGCGGTCTTCGCGCTCCTCGCCTGGCTCGCCGGATCGGCCTGGTTCTGGGAAGGCCTGGGCGTCGCGTTCGAGCCGGTTCGCACGGGCGTCGTGCTCGTCCTGTTCGCGCTCGCGCTGCCGGCGTTCACGTTCCTGCTCGCGCCGATCGGCGCGTGGTACTCGCGCCGGCACGAGTACGAGGCCGATGCGTTCGCGGCCGGACATGCCTCGGGCGCGGCGATGGTGACCGCGCTCGTGCGGCTCTACGAGGACAACGCCGCGACGCTCACCCCCGACCCGCTCCATTCGGCGTTCTACGATTCGCACCCGCCGGCGGCGCTGCGCGTGGCGCACCTCGAGGCCCTGCTCGCGCGCTCAGCGGCCGCGCTGGCGCCCGCCCGATGAACGCGCATCGCCTCTCGACGGCGCTGGCGGCATGCGCGGCCGCCGCCGTCGGCGTCGCAACGGCGGTGGTCGCGGTGGCGCAGGCCGGCAAGCCCTACGCTTCGGGCAACGCCGCGGCGGGCATGGTGCTCGCGGACAAGGCGTGCAACGCGTGCCACGCACGACTCCACGACGGCAATGCCACGCGGATCTACACGCGGCCGGATCGCCGCGTGAAGACGCCCTCGCAGCTCGCCGCGCAGGTCGCGTACTGCAACACCCAGCTCGGCCTCTCGTACTTCCCCGAGGAGGAGGCCGACCTCGCCCTCTACCTCGACCGCGAGTACTACCGGTTCCCCTGACCCTCCGATGACGGCGACGCTCGCCTCCCTCGCTGCGCTCCCGATCCGCGCCGGGGCGCCGAAGGCCGACGACGCGGGCGTGGCGCGCGCGCTCGACGCGCTTCCCGGGTGGACGACCGCCTCGGGCCAGCTCGTGAAGACCTACGCGTTCGCCGACTGGCGCGCGGCGATGGCGTTCGCGAACCGCGTGTCGGAACTCGCGAACGAGGTCGACCACCATCCGGATCTCGCCATCGGCTGGGGTCGTTGCACCGTCGCGTGGTCGACGCACGACGCAGGAGGCATCACCTCGAACGACCTCGCCTGCGCCGCCCGCACCGAAGCGATCGCGGCCCGCGAGGGCGCACGCGTCGGATGACCGTGCGCGGCATGCCCGCTCCGGGCGGGCGAAGCGCGCGCCAGGGCCTGGTCGTCGCCGCCTGGCGCCGCCGGTACGCGGTTCGCCCGGACGGCGGCGGCGACGCCGTCGAATGCGTGCTCAAGGGTCGCCGCACGGTGGTCGCCTGCGGCGATCGCGTGACCTTCGAGCATGCCGCAGGCGGCGACGCGATCGTGTCGGTCGAGCCGCGGACCTCGCTCCTCTACCGCTCCGACGCCTTCCGCGAGAAGGTGCTCGCCGCGAACGCGACGCAGGTCATCGGCGTGGTCGCGCCCGACGTCGCCGTCGACGAGAACCTGCTCAACCGCTGGATCGTCGCTTCCGAACTCGAGTCCTGCCGTTTCGTGCTGTGCGCGAACAAGGACGACCTCCCGGGCTTCGACGCGCTGTGCGAGCGCCTCGCACCGTACCGCTCGCTGGGCTACGCGGTCGTCGAATGCTCCGCCGTGCGGTCGGTGGCCGCGCTCGAAGTCGCGCTCGCTGGCCATCGCAGCGTGCTGATCGGGCAGTCCGGCATGGGCAAGTCGACGCTCTTGAACGCGCTCGTGCCGCACGCGGATGCGCGCACCGGGACGGTGTCGGCCGCGCTCGGCGGCGGCCGGCACACGACCACCGAGACCGTCCTCCACCCGTTGAACGCGGACGCATCGTCGTGGATCGTCGATTCGCCCGGCATGAAGGTGTTCGGGCTCGCGCATGCCGATCCGGACGCGCTGGCGCCGGCGTTCGTCGAGATGCGCCCGCTCATCGGCGCCTGCCGCTTTCGCGACTGCCGCCACGACCGCGAACCGGGATGCGCGGTCCGCGCGGCGGTCGACGAGGGTCGGATCGCGCCGCAGCGCCTCGCGCTCCTCCACGCCCTGCGCGACGAGGCCCTGCACGCCCGCGACCCCGCGCGTTGAGACGACACCCGCCAGGCAGATGGCGCAGCTCCGGCGCGGGCGGGTTACGGGAGCAGGTTCGCGATGGTGACGAGCAGGATCACCGCGAGCCAGAGGACGAGCGCGCGCCAGACGAGGCCCACCGCGGACGGCAGGATTTCGGGCTCGACCGCCTCGCCGATGCCGAGTTCGGGACGCCACTCCGGCGCGCCCGCGGGCCGCGGCAGCGGACCGCCGAGCACCACGCCCAACGCGCCCGCGCCGCTCGCGAGGACGATGCCCATCGCGCGACCGCCCTCCTCGCGCGCCCAGGCGGCGGCCTGCGAACGCCAGCTCGCCACCGCATCCTCGAAGTCGCCCACTGCCGCGAACGCGATCGCCGTGAGGCGCGCGGGGATCCAGTCGAGCGCGTCGAGCAGGCGCCGCGCCGGCCGGCCGAAGGTCTCGCGCTCGCGCGCGGGCGGCGCCACGTCCTCGCCGCGCACGAGCGGCGCCCACTCCTGCGCGAGCCTGGCCGCGGACCGGTAGAGCACCGCGCCGACCGGCCCCGGCAGCACGGTGAACCAGAACAGCACCGCGAAGACCTGCCGATACGCATCGGCGAGGCCGCGCTCGATCGCGAGCCGCGCGACATCTCCCGAGCCGAGCTCGGTGGACACGCGCCCGCGCCACGCGCCGAGCGCCCGTCGCGCCGCGGCGAGGTCGTTCTCCCGGAACGCCGCGACGATGGCCGACACCGCGTGGCTGAAGCGGCGAAAGCCCATCAGCGCATAGAGCACGGCAACGTTGAGCGCGAGCGAAGCGAGCGGATGGAGCGCATCGAGCGCCCACCACGCGAGCCCGACCACGACGAGCGGCGGCACGATCGCGATCGCCGCGGCGACCACGCCCTGCGCCGTCGTGCCGCCGTTGTAGTCGCGCTCGATCCGGTGCGCCCTCCGCACGAACGCGCGCTCGAGCGCCGCACGCCAATCCGGCGCGCGCCACTGCTCGAGTCCGAGCGCGGCGAGGATGGCGAGGAGGTTCACGCGGCGGCGCCCGCTACGTCTTCAGTTCCGGCCGGTCGCGGTACTGCTCGAGCGCCTCGGGATTCGCCAGCGCATCGAGGTTCTTGACCGGCCGGCCGTGCACGACGTTGCGCACGGCGAGTTCGACGATCTTGTTGCTCTTGGTCCGCGGGATGTCGGTGACCTGCACGACCTTCGCCGGCACGTGGCGCGGCGTCGTGTTGACGCGGATGTGCTTCTGGATGCGGTCGATGAGCGCGGCGTCGAGCACGAGGCCCTCGCGCAGCTTCACGAAGAGCACGACGCGCACGTCGCCGATCTCGCCGGGCGGCCAGTCCTGGCCGATGACGAGGCTCTCCTCGACCTCGTCCAGCTGCTCGACCTGCCGGTAGATCTCGGCCGTGCCGATGCGCACGCCGCCCGGATTGAGCGTCGCGTCGGAGCGCCCGTGGATGATCGCGCCGCCGTGCGCCGTGATCTCCGTGTAGTCGCCGTGGCACCACACGCCCGGGAAGCGCTCGTAGTACGCGGCGCGGTACTTCGCGCCGCCGGGATCGTTCCAGAAACCGATCGGCATCGACGGAAACGGCTTCGTGCAGACGAGTTCGCCGCGCTCGCCGCGGCCCGGAGGCACCGGATGGCCCTCCTCGTCGTAGACGTCGACCGCCATGCCGAGCGACGGGCACTGGATCTCGCCGCGCCACACCGGCAGCGTCGGGTTGCCGAGCACGAAGCAGCTCACGATGTCGGTGCCGCCCGAGATCGAGGAGAGCGCGAGGTCGTCCTTCACCGCCTGGTAGACGTAGTCGAAGGACTCGGGCGCGAGCGGGCTGCCGGTCGACAGCATCGTGCGCAGCGTCGCGAGCGCGTAGTCCTTGCGCGGAACGAGGGCGATCTTGCGCAACGCGTCGATGTACTTGGCCGACGTGCCGAAGTGCGTCATGCGCTCCTCGTCGGCGTAGTCCCACAGGATCCTCCCGGCGCGCACGAACGGCGACCCGTCGTAGAGGAGGAGCGTCGCGCCGGAAGCGAGGCCCGACACGAGCCAGTTCCACATCATCCAGCCGCAGGTCGTGTAGTAGAACAGGCGGTCGCCGCGCTTGACGTCGCAGTGCAGCCGGTGCTCCTTCACGTGCTGCAGCAGCGTCCCGCCCGCGCCGTGCACGATGCACTTGGGCACGCCGGTCGTGCCCGACGAGTACAGGATGTAGAGCGGATGCGCGAACGGGAGTTCCGCGTAGACGATCGGCCCCGCCGCGAACGGCGCGAGGAAATCGTTCCAGGCGACGCCGCCGCGCAGCTTCGAGAGATCGCCCGACCCGGCGTCGCCGCCGAGGTAGGGCACGACGACGACGCGCTCGACGCTCGGGAGCTTCGCCACGATCTCGGCGACCTTGTCCGCGATCGGGATCGCCTTGCCGTTGTACCAGTAGCCGTCGACGGTCACGACCACCTTCGGCTCGATCTGGCCGAAGCGGTCGAGCACGCCCTGCACGCCGAAGTCCGGGGAGCACGACGACCAGATCGCGCCGAGCGACGCGCCAGCCAGCATCGCGGCGACCGTCTCCGGGAGGTTCGGCATCATCGCCGCGATGCGATCGCCCGGCCCGACGCCGGCTCCCGCCAGCGCCTGCTGGACGCGCGACACCGCCTGGTGGAGCGCGGCGTGCGACCAGCGCGCGCGCGCCTTGTCCTCGCCGCGGAACACCAGCGCGTCGCTCGTGTCGTCGCGCGCCCGGCGCTCGAGGAGGTTGCGGGCGAAGTTGAGCGTCGCGTCGGGGAAGAAGCGCGCGCCGGGCATCTGGTCGCGATCGACCACGACGCGGCTCCCCGCATCGCCGAGCATGGCCGCGTCGTCCCAGACCTCGCGCCAGAACGGCTCGGGCGAATCGATCGACCAGCGCCACAGCGCGGCGTAGTCGGCGAAGCGCACCCCGTGATGCGCCTCAGAGCGCCGCGTGAACGCGGTGATGAGCGCATCAGCGACTCGTCCGGGCGTCGGGGTCCACAGCGGCGTGCTGGTCGGCATCGGAAGACGCTCAGGTGGCCGCGGGCTCGCGCGCGAGCGCGGCGATTCGCGCAGGCAGCGGTACCGATCGGCCGCTCGCGAGATCGATCCAGACGATCTTCGCGGCGCCCTCCGCGGCTCGAACGCCCGCGCAGTCGAGTTCGTAGCGGCTCGCGATCGACGAGCGGCCCGGCTCGCCCAGGTACATCCGCACCTCGACCTCGCCCGGATAGACGAGCGGCACGAGGAAGGTGCAGCTCGCGTTCACGATCACCGGGCCGGTGCCTTCGCGGTAGTCGCCCGCCTGCGCGAACACCCACTCGATGCGCGTCTGCTCCATGAAGCGGAAGTAGACGGTGTTGTTCACGTGACCGAGCGCGTCCATGTCGCCCCAGCGGATCGGCTGGCGCGAGGTGTGGACGAGGGAACGCGGCGCGGACACGGTCGCAACGAGTCGCATGGAGCGGCGGCAACCGCCATTATAATTCCGCTCTCCCCCTTCGGCCCGCGCAACCGACTTCCGGCGCGCGGACACCCTCGCGAGGCCCGACGCCATGACGCGCGAATCGATGGACTACGACGTGGTGATCGTCGGCGGCGGCCCGGCGGGTCTCGCCGCGGCGATCCGCCTGAAGCAGCTCGCCGCGTCCGCCGGACGCGAGGCGTCGGTCTGCGTCCTCGAGAAGGGCTCGGAGATCGGCGCCCACATCCTCTCCGGAGCGGTGATCGACCCGCGCGCGCTCGCCGAACTCGTCCCCGACTGGCAGGCGCAGGGCGCGCCGCTCGACACGCCGGTCACCGACGACCGCTTCCTGATCCTCACCGCGGACAAGGCGTACCGCATTCCGGCCTGGGCGATGCCGAAGACGATGGACAACCACGGCAACGTCATCGCGAGCCTCGGCAACCTGTGCAAGTGGCTCGGGGCGAAGGCCGAGGAACTCGGCGTCGAGATCTATCCCGGGTTCGCCGCCGCCGAAGTGCTCCACGACGACCGGGGCGCGGTCGCCGGAGTCGCGACCGGCGACATGGGCATCGCGAAGGACGGCTCGCACAAGCCGGACTACCAGCAGGGCATGGAACTGCGCGCGAAGTACACGCTCTTCGCCGAAGGCTGCCGCGGATCGCTGTCGCAGGAGATGATGAAACGGTTCAACCTGCGCGACGGCGTCGATCCGCAGAAGTACGGCATCGGCCTGAAGGAACTCTGGCAGGTCGATCCCTCGAAGCACCGCAAGGGCCTCGTCGTGCACAGCCAGGGCTGGCCGCTCGACGCCCGCACCGGCGGCGGCTCGTTCCTCTACCACTTCGGCGACGGCCTCGTGTACGTCGGCTTCGTCGTGCACCTCAACTACGAGAACCCGCACCTCTCGCCGTTCGACGAGTTCCAGCGCTTCAAGACGCACCCGGCGATCCGCGACACCTTCGCCGGCGGCAAGCGCCTCGCCTACGGCGCGCGCGCGATCTCCGAGGGCGGGCTGCAGTCGGTGCCGAAGCTCGCGTTTCCCGGCGGCGCGCTCGTCGGCGACGCGGCGGGGTTCCTCAACGTGCCGCGCATCAAGGGCACGCACAACGCGATGAAGTCGGGGATGCTCGCGGCCGAAGCGGCGTTCGCGGCGCTCGGCGCGGGCCGGAGCCACGACGAACTCGCGGACTACGACGCCGGGTGGCGGAAGTCCTGGATCCACGACGACCTGTGGAAGGTCCGCAACGTGAAGCCGGGGCTGCGCTGGGGCACGTGGCTCGGTTCGCTGCACGGCGGCTTCCACATGTGGATGAACGACCTCGGACTGGGCAAGCTCGTGCCCTGGACGCTGCGCCACGGCAAGCCCGACTGCGCGTCGCTGAAGCCCGCCGCGCAGATGCCGCGCATCGAGTATCCGAAACCCGACGGCACGCTGACCTTCGACAAGCTCTCGTCGGTGTTCCTGTCGAACACCAACCACGAGGAGGACCAGCCGTCGCACCTCAGGCTGCGCGACCCGGCGATTCCGGTCGCGGTCAACCTCGCCGTGTACGACGGACCGGAGCAGCGATACTGCCCCGCGGGCGTCTACGAGTTCGTCGCGAACGAAGGCGGGGCGGGCAAGCGCCTGCAGATCAACGCGCAGAACTGCGTGCACTGCAAGACCTGCGACATCAAGGACCCGCGCCAGAACATCCACTGGGTCGTGCCCGAAGGGGGCGGCGGGCCGAACTACCCGGGAATGTAGCCGCGCCCGTCGGCGCCTTCATGCCCGACGCGGCGTCGCGGCCGATTCGGCCGCCGGCCACAGCCACGCCGCACCGCGCACGCCGCTCGAATCGCCGTGGCGATTGCGCACGAGCCTCGTGTCGACCCGATCGGAGAACACCCACGGCCCCCACAGCCGCGGAACGCTGGCGTAGAGCCGTCCGAGGTTCGAGAGGCCCCCGCCCAGCACGATCACGTCGGGATCGACGAGGTTGATCACGTGCGCGAGCGCGCGGGCGAGGCGTTCCTCGTAGCGCAGGAGCGTCGCCTCGCAGGACCGGTCGCCCGCCGCCGCGCCCGCGAGGATCGCCTCCGGCGTCGCTTCGGTGAGCGTGGCCGCGCGATGGTCGCGGACCATGCCCGGGCCCGACAGGAAGGTCTCGATGCAACCGGAGCGTCCGCAGAAGCACGTCGCGCCCGGCCGCTCGTCGTCGCGCGGCCAGGGCAGCGGGTTGTGGCCCCACTCGCCGGCGATGCCGTTCGGGCCGTCGAGCGCGCGGCCGCGCACCACGATGCCGGCGCCCACGCCGGTACCGAGGATCACGCCGAACACGACCTCCGCACCCTCGCCGGCACCATCGGTCGCCTCCGAGAGCGCGAAGCAGTTCGCGTCGTTGGTCACCCGGACCTCCCGGGCGAGGCGCGAGGACAGGTCCTCGCGGATCGGCCGGCCGTTGAGGCACACGGAATTGGCGCCGCGCAGGAGTCCGCTCGCCCGCGAGATCGATCCAGGCGTGCCGACGCCCACGCTCGCGCGTTCGCCCAGCGCCCGCTCGGCATCGCGCACGAGCGCCGCGATCGCGTCCAGCGTGGCGCCGTAGTCGCCCTGCGGCGTGGGTACGCGATGGCGCAACCGCTCGCGCCCGTGGCGGTCGAGCGCGATCGCCTCGATCTTGGTCCCGCCGAGGTCGACCCCGACGCGATAACCGGATGGGCCCGCTCCTTCGTCCGCGGCAGGCTGGTCGCGATGCGCCATCCGCCGATCATAGCCGCACCCGTGTCGCGAACGGTTGCGCGCGGCTGGCCCATGGCCGAAGATGGCGGTTTCATCCTCCGGGGATCCCGTCCATGCGCCCGTTCCGTCTCGCCGTCGCCCTCGTCGCGTTCGCCGCGCCGCCCGCCTTCGCGCAGCTCAACGTGATCTGTCCGGTGCAGGCGGAGTGGTGCAACCTCGCCGCCACCGAGTTCGAGAAGGAGACCGGGATCAAGGTCTCGATGACGCTCAAGGGTTCGGGCGAGGCGTTCGCGCAGATTTCGGCCGAGCGCGCGAACCCGAAGCTCGACCTCTGGTACGGCGGCACCGGCGACCCGCACCTGCAGGCCGCCGAGCAAGGGCTGACGGACGAGTACCGTTCGGCGCGGCTCGCCGAACTGCAACCGTGGGCGCGCAAGCAGGCCGAGGCGTCGAAGTTCCGCACCGTCGGCATCTACCTCGGGATGCTCGGCTTCGGCTACAACACCGAACTCCTCGCGAAGAAGAAGGTCGCCGCGCCGGCCTGCTGGCGCGACCTGGTGAAGCCGGAGTTCAAGGGCGAGGTGCAGATGGCGAACCCGAACGCGTCGGGCACCGCCTACACGATGATCGCGACGATCGTGCAGCTGATGGGCGAGGAGGCCGCCTTCAACTACCTGAAGGCGCTGCACATGAACATCAACCAGTACCCGCGCTCGGGAGTCGCGCCGGTCAAGGCGGTGGCGCGCGGCGAGACGACGGTGTCGATCTCGTTCATCCACGACGTCGTGACCGAGGCGCAGGCCGGCTTTCCGGTGAAGGCGGCCGCGCCCTGCGAGGGCACCGGCTACGAGATCGGCTCGATGTCGATCGTCAAGGGCGCGCGCAACCTCGACAACGCGAAGAAGTTCTACGACTGGGCGCTGACGCCGAAGGCGCAGGCGCTGGGCGCGAAGGCGAAGCAGTTCCAGCTTCCGTCGAACGTCGCGACGCCGGTGTCGCCGCTCTCGCCGAAGACCGCGGACGTCAAGCTCATCGACTACGACTTCGCGAAGTACGGGACCTCCGCCGAGCGCAAGCGCCTGCTCGAGCGCTGGGACCGCGAGGTCGGCTCGATCGCCCGGTAGTCGAATCCCCCGCGCCCGCCTCCGGAGCCTCCGATGATCCGTCGCCTCGCGCTGGCCGCGCTCGCCGCGGCCCTGTCCCCGTTCGCGCTCGCGCAGGGGAGCCTCAACCTCTACTGCAGTTCGCCCAACACCGCGTGGTGCCAGGGCATGGCGGTCGGCTTCGAGAAGGCGACCGGCACCAAGGTCGCGGTCATCCAGAAGGCCACCGGCGAGATGCTCGCGCAGATCAAGGCCGAGCGCGACAACCCGAAGGGCGACATCTGGTGGGCCGGGCCGGGCGACAGCTACCTGCAGGCCGCCGAGGAGGGCCTTCTCGACGAATACCGATCGCCGAACGTCGCGCAACTCTACCCGTGGGCCCAGCGCATCACCGAGGTGTCGAAGGGGCGCGTCTCCGGGGTCTACGGCGGCATCATCGCGCTGGGCTACAACACCGAGGTCGTCGCGAAGCGCAACCTGCCGGTCCCCGCATGCTGGAAGGACCTCGTCGACCCGCGCCTCAAGGGCGAAATCATGTTCGGCAACCCGAATTCCTCGGGCACCGCCTACCTGATGCTCGCGACGCTCGTGCAGGTGATGGGCGAGGCGCAGGCGTTCGACTACCTGCGCCGCGTGCATCCGAACGTCAACCAGTACGCACGCTCCGGCATCGGCCCGATGACCGCGGTCACGCGCGGCGAGACCGCGATCGGCAGCACGGTGCTGCATGGCGTCATCAACGAGATCGTGCGCGGGTATCCGGTGCTGCCGGTCCTGCCCTGCGAAGGCGTCGGCTACGAGATCGGGTCGACGGCGATCATCAAGGGCACGCGCAACCCGGAGGCAGCGCGCAAGTTCGTCGACTTCGCGTTGTCGGCGGCCGGCCAGCAGATCGGCCTCGACGTGAAGGAGTACGCGATCCCGACCCACCGCGGCGTCGCGCTCCCGCCGCAGGTGCCGAAGCTCACCGACATCAAGGTGATCGACTACGACTTCGCGAAATTCGGCTCGTCCGCCGAGCGGCGCCGCCTGCTCGAGCGCTGGGAGAAGGAAATCAACTCCCTTCCGCGATAGGCGCGGGACGTGCGACCGCCGCTGCCGTGCGAGCGCGTTGTCGGGCGCGCATCCGACGGCCGAGGGTCCTGATCCGTGCCTGACAGCCGCGGCGGCAAGGCATTGGCGGGCTGGCTCGCGGCCGGCGCCATCGGCTACCTGCTTCTGCCGTGGTACGCCCTGCAGGATTCGGTGCTGTCGGCCGGCTGGGTCGTCCACTGGCTCTCGAAGGAGAACGCGCCGGCATGGTGGCAAGCGCTGGCCTGGCAGAAGCCCTGGTTGTGGCCCACCGGCGCGCTGCTGGCCGCCTGCGCGCTGGCGGCGTACGGCATGCGCGACCGCCGCACGCGTCTGCGCGCGAACGCGCTGATCGTTCTCGGCACCACCGGCTTCGTCTACACGCTCTCGCAGGGCTTCGCGATCGGTCCGCGCGGCTGGGCGGGCGAGGCGCTCGCCTCCGCCTTCGGCGCGCTGTCGACCGGACAGTTCGGCATGGGCGCGGGCGCCTCGCTCGTGCTCGCGTCGTTCGCGATGATCGCCGCGCTCGGACTTTCCGCGCGCGGAGCGTTCCGCGGCGATGCGTTCGTCGCGACGAGCGTGGTCGCCGTGACCGCGCTCGTCGGTGTCTTCACGTTCTTCCCCGTCGTGAAGATCCTGCTCTCGGCGTTCGAGGACGCCGGCGGCGCGTGGTCGCCCGTCGCGTTCGCCGGGCGGCTCCTCACCGCCAAGATCTGGGGCATCGGCTGCCTCGGCGGGGGCACCCGCTGCGGCGTCGCGTGGAACACGCTCGTGCTCGCGCTCTCCACCGCGCTCGCCTGCACCGCGCTCGGCCTCGCGTTCGCGCTGATCGCCACCCGCACCGCGTTCCGCTACAAGCGCCTGCTGCGCGTCATGAGCGTGCTGCCGATCATCACCCCGCCGTTCGTGATCGGTTTGGGCCTCATCCTGCTCTTCGGCCGCTCGGGGCTCGTGAACCAGATGCTCGAGGCGGTGTTCGGCCTCACGCCGACGCGCTGGATCTACGGTTACCCGGGCGTGCTGCTCGCGCAGGTGTTCGCGTTCACGCCGATCGCGTTCCTCGTGCTGATCGGCGTGGTCGAAGGCATCGCGCCGTCGATGGAAGAAGCGGCGCAGACGCTCCGCGCGGACCGCTGGACGACGTTCTCGACCGTCTCGCTGCCGCTGATGCGCCCCGGACTCGCCAACGCGTTCCTGATCAGCTTCATCGAGTCGATCGCCGACTTCGGCAACCCGATCGTGCTGGGCGGCAACTTCGGCGTGCTGTCGACCGAGATCTTCTTCTCGGTCGTCGGCGCGCAACTCGACCAGGGACGCGCCGCCACGCTCGGCCTCCTCTTGCTCGGCTTCGCGCTCGCCGCGTTCTTCGTCCAGCGCGCGCTCCTCGGGCGCAAGGTCTACACGGCCATGTCCGGCAAGGGCGACTCGGGGCTCCCCGCCCCGCTGCCGAACGGCGTGCGCCGCCTGTGCTACACGGTCGTGATGCCCTGGGTGCTGCTCACCTTCGTGATCTACGCGATGGCGCTCGCCGGCGGATTCGTCGAGACCTGGGGCCGCGACTACACGCCGACGCTGCGGCACTACGTCAAGGCCTTCGGCCTCGAATGGGGTCCGTCCGGGCTCATCTGGGCCGGCGCGGCGTGGAACTCGTTCTGGACGACGATATCGCTCTCCGCGATCGCCGCGCCGCTCACCGCCGGCCTCGGCATCCTCGCGGCGTGGCTCATCACGCGCCAGCGCTTCGCCGGACGTTCCGCGTTCGAGTTCGGCACGATGCTGTCGTTCGCGATTCCCGGCACCGTCATCGGCGTGTCCTACATCGTCGCGTTCAACGTGCCGCCGATCGAGATCACCGGCACCGCCGTCATCCTCGTCGCCTGCAACGTGTTCCGCAACATGCCGGTGGGCGTGCGCGCCGGCATGGCGTCGATGGCGCAGGTCGACGGCAGTCTCGACGAGGCCTCGACGACGCTCGGCGCGCGCGGCTTCACGACGCTGCGCATGGTGCTGCTGCCGCTGCTGAAGCCCGCGATCGTCGCGGCGCTCGTGTACTCGTTCGTGCGCGCGGTGACGACGGTCTCGGCGGTGATCTTCCTCGTGTCCGCCGACTACGAATGGGCGACCACCTACATCATCAACCGCGTCGTCAACGGCGACTACGGCGTGGCGATCGCCTACAGTTCGGTCCTGATCGTGCTGATGATCGCGGTCATCGCGCTGATCCAGAAGCTCGTCGGCGAGCGCCGCCTCGGCCGCCGTGCGGCGGGCGCGGTCCGCGGTGGCGTCGCCCAGATCGGCAGCGCGGCATGACGGAGGATTCGCCCCGATGAGCGCCGCGTCGATCGAGTTTCGCCGGGTGGTCAAGCGCTACGGCGAGGTGGTGGCAGTGGACGGCGTGTCGTTCACCGTCGCGCCGGGCACGCTCGTCACGCTCCTCGGCCCTTCCGGCTGCGGCAAGACGACGATTCTGCGGTTGGTGGCCGGCCTCGAACTGCCGTCGGAAGGCCGCATTCTGATCGGCGAGCGGGACGTGACCGAGGTCGGGGCCGCGGACCGCGACGTCTCGATGGTGTTCCAGAGCTACGCGCTCTTCCCGCACATGAGCGTGCTGCAGAACGTCCGCTACGGGCTCGTGGTCTCGGGGATGAAGGCCGCCGACGCGGACGGACGCGCGCGCGACGCGCTCGCGACCGTCGGACTCACCGGGTACGACGACCGCCTGCCCTCGGAACTCTCCGGCGGCCAGCAGCAGCGGGTCGCGGTCGCGCGCGCACTGGTGCTCGAGCCCTCGGTGCTGCTGTTCGACGAGCCGCTGTCGAACCTCGACGCACGGCTGCGCCGCCAGATGCGCGAGGAGATCCGCGACCTGCAGCAGCGCCTCGGGCTCACCGTCGTCTACGTGACGCACGACCAGGCCGAGGCGATGGCGGTGTCCGATCGCATCATCGTGATGAACCGCGCGCAGATCGCGCAGGAAGGCGCGCCGCGCGACCTCTACGAGCGCCCCGGCGATCCGTTCGTGGCGGGCTTCATGGGCGACGCCAACCGCGTGCGCGGCACGCTCGCCCACCGCGACGGCGACTTGGCCGACGTCGCGCTCGGGCCGGTCACGCTGCGGCTCGCCCACCGCGGCCTCGCCGACGGCGAGGTGGAGGTCGCGATCCGTCCCGAGGCGATCGCGCTGGTCGACGCAGCGGACGCTCCGATCCGCGCAACGGTGAAGAAGGCGGCCTACCTCGGCGGCTCGATCGAGTACACGCTCGACACCGCGCTCGGCGAACTCTTCGTCGTGTCGCTCGCGGTCGACCGGCCGCGCGAGGTCGGCTCCGACGTGGGCGTGCGCCTGTCGACGCACGGCATCGTGGCGATACCGCCCGGCGCGCCCGGCGCCGACCCGCCGCGCTGACGCGCGGCCGGCGCCCTCAACCCGCGGGAAGTACGGTCAGAACGCGTCCGCGGAGAGCGCGAGCGCGGCCTCGCCGCCCCCGGTCGCGAGCGCCTCGTGCGCCGCGGCGAGCGGCAGCAGCGCGTCCGCGTAGTAGCGCGCCGTCGTCACCTTCGCCCGCAGGAACTCGTCGTCGCCTCCGCCCGCGGCGAGCTTCGCCTTCGCGATCTCGGCAGCGCGCGCCATCTGCCAGCCACCGGCGACCACGCCCCACAGGCGCAGGTAGGCGACCGATCCGGCGAGCGCGAGGCGCGGATTCGCTCCGTACGACGATGCGATCCACGCGATCGCACGGTCGAGCGCGGCGACCGCGGTCGCGAGCTTCGCGCCGATCGTGCGCAGGTCGGCGTCCGCGTTCGCCGCGAGCCGTGCGGCGACCGCGCCGATCTCGGCGGCGACTGTCTTCGCGACGGCCCCGCCGTCGCGCGCGGTCTTGCGGCCCACGAGGTCGTTCGCCTGGATGCCGGTCGTGCCTTCGTAGATCGTCGTGATGCGCGCGTCGCGGAAGTGCTGCGCCGCGCCGGTCTCCTCGATGAAGCCCATGCCGCCGTGCACCTGGATGCCGAGCGAGGCGACCTCCTGCGCGACTTCGGTCCCGTGCCCCTTGACGATCGGGATCATCAGGTCGACGAACGCCTGGTGGCGCGCGCGCGCCGCGGCGTCCGGGTGGCGCTTCGCGTTGTCCATCGCCGCGCCGGTCACGTAGGCGACGGCGCGTATGGCCTCGGTGTGCGCGCGCATCGTCATCAGCATGCGCCGCACGTCCGGATGCTCGATGATCGCTCCGGTCGTCGCGCCTTTCGCCGCCCCGACCGCACGGCCCTGCACGCGCTCGCGCGCGTAGGCGACCGCGCGCTGGTAGGCGCGCTCGGAGATCCCGACACCCTCGAGGCCCACCGAGTAGCGCGCGAGGTTCATCATCACGAACATGTACTCGAGCCCGCGGTTGGGCTCGCCGACGATCCATCCGGTCGCGCCGCCGGCCTCGCCGTAGGCCATCACGCAGGTCGGGCTCGCGTGGATGCCGAGCTTGTGCTCGATGGACACCGCACGGACGTCGTTGCGCCGGCCGGGCTTGCCTTGCGCGTCGGGCACGAACTTCGGCACGACGAAGAGCGAGATGCCCTTGACGCCCTCGGGCGCGTCGGGGAGACGCGCGAGCACCAGATGCACGATGTTCTCGGTGTAGTCGTGCTCGCCGTAGGTGATGAAGATCTTCTGCCCGGTGACGAGATAGGTTCCGTCCGGCTGCGGCACCGCTCGCGTGCGCACCGCCGCGAGATCCGAACCCGCCTGCGGTTCGGTCAGGTTCATCGTGCCGGTCCATTGGCCGGACACCATGTTCGGCAGGTAGCGCCGCTTCAACTCGTCGGAGCCGTTGCGCTCGATCGCCTCGATCGCACCCTGCGTCAGCATCGGGCAGAGGTCGAACGCCATGTTCGATGCGTGCCACATCTCCTCGACCGCCGAGGCGACGATCTCGGGCAGTCCCTGCCCGCCGAACTCGGGGTTCTTGCCGAGTCCGTTCCAGCCGCCCTCGACGAACTTCCAGTACGCGTCCTTGAATCCCGCGGCCGTGCGCATCGAGCCGTCTTCGAGGAGCCGTGTGCTGGAGCGGTCGCCGGTGCGGTTCAGCGGCTCGAGCACGTCAGTCGCGAACTTGCCCGCCTCCTCGAGGATCGCCGCAACGGTCGCCGGATCGGCGTCGCCGCAGCCCGGCAGGGTCGCGACCTGCGCGAGTCCGGCCAGTTCGTTCTGGACGAAGGCCATCTCGTGGAGGGGCGCACGGTAGCTGCTCATCTCGAATCCTCGACGTTCAAGCGTAGATCGCGAGGGTAGCGCGGCGATTCTAGAGTGCGCGCTCCAAACGCACGCTGGCGTGCACAGCGCATCAACGCTCCGGCAGCGCGGCGGTGAACTGCGGCAACAGTTCGAACAGGTCGCCCACCAATCCGTAGTCGGCGATCTGG
>JAANMW010001673.1_pt1 | contig 22467 bp, 16 predicted proteins | sample 7279671 | NCBI WGS metagenome assembly JAANMW01 (sample SAMN14094541, study PRJNA606508) | bioreactor metagenome | isolation source: A lab-scale SPAN reactor treating ammonium-rich wastewater day 247 | place: Ireland: Galway | collected 2017-09-19 | reverse complement strand
GGTTCTTGGGTGATGTCGATGCCCAGATCGGCGCAGTGCGCCAGGATGTTGGGGAAATGTTCCTTCAGGAACTCCGGGCTCTGGTGCGAGATATCCAGGTGCACGCAATCCAGACCGTGTTTTTTCATCTCGTAGTCGATAGCGCGCGCCACCACGTCGCGCGGGGCCAGTTCGGCGCGGGGGTCATGCTCGGGCATGAAGCGTGTGCCATCGGGCAGCAGCAAGCGCCCGCCTTCACCGCGCACGGCCTCGCTGATGAGGAAGGACTTGGCGTGCGGGTGGTACAGCCCCGTGGGGTGGAACTGGATGAACTCCATGTTGCCCACGCGGCAACCGGCGCGCCAGGCCGCCGCTATGCCGTCGCCGGTGGCGGTGTCGGGGTTGGTGGTGTAGAGGTACACCTTGCCCGCGCCGCCCGTGGCCAGAATGGTTTGTGGTGCGCGGAAGGTCACGACTTCGTCGGTGGCCTTGTCCAGCGCATACAGGCCCAGGCAGCGCTGGCCGGCCAGGCCCAGCTTGCGGCTGGTGATCACGTCGACCAGTGTGTGGTGCTCGAACAGCGTGATGCCAGGCGTGGCGCGCACCACGTCGATCAGCGTTTTTTGCACAGCAGCGCCCGTGGCGTCGGTCACGTGGGCAATGCGGCGTGCACTGTGGCCGCCTTCGCGCGTGAGGTGCAGTTGCTCGCCCTCCTGCGTAAAGGGCACGCCGAGCTGGCGCAGCCAGCCGATGGCCTCGGGGGCGTTCTCCACCACAAAGCGCGTGGTGGCCAGGTCGCACAGCCCGGCGCCTGCGACCAGGGTGTCCTGGATGTGGGCCTCGAAAGTGTCGTCGTTGGCCAGCACGGCGGCAATGCCGCCCTGCGCCCAGCCGCTCGAACCATCCTGCATTTCTCGTTTGGTAATCACCGCGACGCGGTGCGTGGGCGCCAGGTGCAGCGCAGCCGACAGACCGGCCAGGCCGCTGCCCACAATCAGAACGTCAAAATCATGCGATGCCATGGTGTGTGGTGGGTTGGTGCATGGCGCTCGTCACCGGCCTTCGTGGTGGCCTGCTGCCATGCGGGCGTGGATCGGATCAGACGGGGGTATAGGCCAGTCTGACGTAAATGGGGGCAAAGGCCTCGGCCTGGGTGATCTCGATCAGCGTTTCCTTGGCCAGTTCCAGCAGGGCAATGAAGGTGACCACCAGCACGGTGCTGCCCTTGGCGGGGTCGAACAGGTGCTCGAACTCGACAAAGCGCCGCCCTTGCAATGCCTTGAGGACCTGGCTCATGTACTCGCGCACGCTCAGTTCCTCGCGGGTGATTTTGTGGTGCTGCACCAGCTTGGCACGTTTGAGAATGTCGCGCCAGGCGTCCTGCAGATCGACCAGGTCCACATCGGGGAAACGCGGCTGCAGGCTTTGCTCAATGTAGACCTGGGCCTTGAGAAAGTCGCGTCCGTACTGCGGCAGCTGGCCCAGTTGCTGGGCGGCCATTTTCATTTGCTCGTATTCAAGCAGGCGGCGCACCAGCTCGGCGCGCGGGTCTTCGGCTTCTTCGGCGCCCGCTTGCTTCTTGGGCGGGAGCAGCATGCGCGACTTGATCTCGATGAGCATGGCCGCCATCAGCAGGTACTCGGCCGCCAGTTCCAGATTGCGGTTGCGGATTTCGTCCACATACACCAGGTACTGGCGCGTCAGTCCGGCCATGGGGATGTCGAGAATATTGAAGTTCTGCTTGCGGATCAGGTAGAGCAGCAGGTCCAGCGGCCCTTCGAAGGCTTCGAGAAAAACCTCCAGCGCGTCGGGCGGGATGTACAGGTCGGTGGGCAGGGCGAACAGGGGTTCGCCGTACAGGCGCGCCAGCGCCACCTGGTCCACCACATCGGGCATGGCGCTGGACGGGGCCTCGATGTTATCCATGGATGCTTCTGAATTGATAGCTGTAGGCGCTTGATAGTAAAGCGCTAGGAGCCTGTCTGGCTTGGGGTCGATTTGCAGCCGACGATTCCCAAGTCCGACAGGCTCCTAGAGGCCATTTCCACCTTAAGGGTGTTTGGTTTCTGTCTGGTAGACGTAGGGTTGTTGCTGCACTTGGCCGGCGCGGTAGTCCTGCCACAGGGTGCGGTCGACCTTCTTGTCCCACAGCAGTGCACGGCCGGCCTGCTGCTGGGCATCGAGCGCAGGCTTTTGCTGCTTGAGCTGCTCGATGAACTGGGTGGCGTCGGAGGTGTAGTGGGGGCGGGCAAAGATGGACATGGTATTGGGCTAAGCTGTATCCATGGATTTTACCGGGACTGTCACGATGCACCTCAAACACCTTGCCGCCACTGCTGCCATGGCACTGGCCTTGCTGGCCACCAGCGGCTGCGACCCGCAGCGCATCAGCGAACTGGAGCCGGGGCGCTCGACCGAGGTGGACGTGCGCGACCGCTTTGGCGTGCCCGACAACATCTGGGACGCAGGCGGTGGCTTGCGCACCTTTGAATACAACCGCCAGCCCGCCGGGCAGCGCAACTACATGATCGATATCGGTGCCGATGGCCGCCTGGTCGCCGTGCGCCAGGTGCTCACGCCCGAGAACTTTGCCCGCATCCAGCCCGGCATGGACATGGCAGAAGTGCGCCGCCTGCTGGGCAAACCGGCCAAGGTGACACCCTTCGAATTGAAGAACGAAACCCACCATGACTGGCGCTACCTCGAAGCCCCGAACACGGCCATGCTGTTCACCGTGGTGACAGACCGCAGCCTGCGCGTGCTGCGCACCCAGTCGGGGCCTGATATGACGGCGCCCGAGAATGCGGGTGGAGGGCGTTGAGTTTTTGACGTTTTCGGGGGAGGGGGCTCTGCGGAGGGCGGAGGCCGGGATTCGCCCCGGCGGGCGACTCCCGGTCTCCGCCCTCAGCCAAGGCACAGCGCAAACTATCAAAACAATAGCTGTCAGCGCATGCTAGATAAGCGCAAAGCCCCAAAAATACTCAAGGCGCAATCTTGCGCTTGAGCGCCCGCGCCACCGCCGGTGGCAAATGCGGTAGCGAGCGCAGCAGCCACGGCAGCACCTTGCGCTTGGCACCGCTAAGCGACTCGGGCACCAGCGCCTCGATCAAATGCGGCCCCGGTGTCGCCAGTGCGTATTCCAGCGCCTTGTTGAACCCCTCGGCCGTATCGGTACGCACCGCATGCACGCCCATGCCTTGGGCCAGCAGGGCGAAGTTGAGTGTGGGCCCGCTCAGGTCGAGCTGCGATTGGGCCTTGGGGCCCACCTCGTCGGCGCCCACGCGTTCCAGCTCCACGTTGAGCACCGAGTACGACGCGTTGTTGAACACGATGGACACCACATGCAGCTTCTCGCGCGCCATGGTCCACAGCGCCTGAAAGGTGTACATGGCGGTGCCGTCGCCAATCAGCGCAATCACGGGGCGGTCCGGGCAGGCAATGGCCGCGCCGACGGCGTTGGGCAGCCCTTGGCCGATGGCGCCGCCGGTGAGGGTGATGAGGTCGTGGCGCGGCGCACCCGCTGTCATGGCGGAGAGCATCAGCCCCGAGGTGATGGCTTCATCGATCAGGATGGCGTTGTCCGGCAGCAGGTGGCCCACGGCCTTGCACACCTTGGGCGCGGTGAGCTTGCCGCGCGGGCGGCCCGGGCGCTGTGCGGCTTGCAGGGCGGGCGCGGTCTGCGTGGCGCCCAGCGCGGTGGCGAGCTGCACCAGGCTGGCAGCTGCGTCTTGGGCTGGGGTGGAGAGCGTATGCACGGTGCAGCTGTCGGGCACCAGCTCACTCTTCTTGCCGGGGTAGGCGAAGAACGACACCGGCGCTTTGGCGTCGACCAGCACCAGGTGTTCGATCTCGGCCAGTTGCACGCCCGCCATTTCGGCCAGGTAGGCAATGCGCTCGACATGGGGCAGCCCGGCGCCCCGCTCCATGCGGGTGGGGAACACTTCGGCCAGCAGCTGCACGCCACTGTGGGCGGCAATGCGCGCGGCCGCCAGCAGCGCGGGCTCGCGCAGGGCGTGTCCGCCCAGCAGCAAGGCCGTTTTCTTGCCCGAACGCAATATCTCGGCAATGGCTTGCACCACCGCTGCATCTGCCGCCTGGGGCGCGGGTTGCGCGGGCGGCGGGCAGGGCACGGCGCCCTCGCCCCATGACACATCGGCCGGCAAGATCAGCGTGGCCACCTGCCCTGGCAGGCCGCGCGCAGCGGTGACGGCATCGGTGGCGTCCTGGCACAACTGGGCGGTGCTGGCCGAGGTGCGCACAAAGCCGGGCGACACATTGCGCGCCACGGTTTCAATGTCGGACTGCAGCTGCGCGTCGAGTCGCGTGTGGTAGGTGGCGTGGTCGCCCACGATGTTGACGATGGGCACCTTGCCCTTGCGCGCGTTGTGCAGGTTGGCCAGGCCATTGCCCAGGCCGCAGCCCAGGTGCAGTAGCGTGGCCGCGGGTTTGCCCGCCATGCGGGCATAGCCGTCGGCTGCGCCGGTAGCCACGCCCTCAAACAGCGCCAGCACGGCGCGCATGCGGGGCTCGCTGTCCAGCGCCGCGACAAAGTGCATTTCGCTGGTGCCGGGGTTGGAGAAGCAAACTTCGATGCCGGCATCGACCAGCGTTTTCATCAGGGCTTGTGCGCCGTTGGGCATGGAATGTCTCCTGGGGGGAAGGTCAAAGGCCGTGGCCGGTGGTGATGGAGCGGGCGGCCGCCCGCCCCGTGAGAATGCAGCCGGGCAAAAAGGTGCCTTCGAGCGAGCGCTTGCCGCTGGCGCCGCCGCCGCCAAAGCCGGCCGCCTCGCCCACACAGTACAGGCCGCCAATGGGCTGGCCCGCGCCGTCCAGCACGCGGCTTTGCAAATCGGTCTGCAGGCCGCCCAGGCTTTTGCGGGTGATGAGCTGCATCTGGATGGCGATGTAGGGGCCAGCACCGGCTTTTTGCAGCGGTGCCGGGGCACAAGTGCGCAGCTTGTCGGGGCCCCACTGGCGCGCGTGCAGGATGCGGCGGATCTGGTCGTCGTTGTGCAGCTTGGCACCGTTGGCAAAGTTAGCGTCAAACGTGTCCGCCGTGGCTTGCAGCACCGCGGGGTCCATGTCGTGCGAGCAGGTGAGCGCATTCATTTTTTCCGTCAACCCGGCGAGCGTGTCGTCTACCAGAAAGTGGCGGCTCTCACTTTGCATCTGGCGCACCAGGCGGTGGTTGCCGAGCAGGGTTTCCTTCAGGAAGGCGGGGAACTGCATGTCGCGGATGCGCTGGTTGTGCTCGGCACCCGAAATCGCGAATTCCTTGATGGCGATGCGCCAGTTCAGCAAGTGCCAGGTCCAGGGCTTTTCCTGGGCGGCGACGCGCTGGCACAGCCAGTGGGTGTCAAAGCCCGTGACGAGGGGCTCGGGGCCAATGCGCTCGCCCCGGTGGTTCAGCCACAGCGCCGATTTGCAGGGGATGGTGGACAGGCCATGGCCCTCAAAGTGCGGAAACGGGTGCGGAAAGCCCGCCGCGTAGTTCCACATCTCACCGGCATGGGTGATTTGCCCTTTCATCGTGTCGGCCACCCAGTGGTGCATCTTGCCGTCGGCAAAAGGGTGTGCGCCGTTGAGCATGCGGGTGGGGCGGGGGCGGTGCTTGGGCCAGTTGGCGCGTGCCTCTTCATGGCTGCCGTTGATGCCGCCCATGGCCAGCACGACGATGGGGGCGGCCAGGTGCACTTCTGCGCCCGTGGCTTCATTGACTGCCACGGCGCCCGAGACCTGGCCGGCGCGGTGCTCCAGCGCGGTCACGCGGTGGCGGTGCAGCAGGGTGAGGCGCCCTGTGTTTGCGGCTTCGCGCAGCGCGGCCACCATGCGGCGCGTGAGTTCGCGGGACGTTCCCCAGACGATGTGGTAGCGCGGCACGCTGTTGCCGTCGCCGTGTATGCCGCGCTCCACCCAGTTCACGGCGGGCATGAACTTCACGCCTTCCTGAAGGAGCCAGTCGTACACCTTGCCGCGCGAATGCTCCACGTAGTAGCGCGCCCATTGCTGGGGGTAGGTATCTTCAGGGTGGAGTTCGCCAAAGCGCAGCCAGTCGGCCAGCGCCCGCTCGGGCGTGTCGGGGATCTTCATGCGCGCCTGGAGCGGCGTGCCCACCAGTGCCATGCCACCAAAGGCCCACAGGGCCAAGCCGCCAAAGCGTTCGGGGGTGTCGCGGTCCACCAGGGCGACGGATTGGCCCGCGCGCAGGCATTCCAGCGCGGTGACGATACCGGCCAGCCCACCTCCAACGATTACCACATCGTGCTGTGACTGCATCGCTTGTCTCCTTTTTTATGGCTGAACCATAGCCCCTTATCATGGAATTTTTCTTGACCTTGGAGCTACTGCATGTTGACTTCAGCGCCCAGCGTTTCCCTGAGCTGGGTCAATACCGTCATTGCTGCCGCCGAGCGCCAGGGCGTGCCCTGCGCCGACCTGCTGGCGCGCGCCGGGGTGGCGCACGAACGTCTGGGCGGGCTGCGCTGGCCGGTGGACGACATCACCCGCCTCTGGCGCGCCGCCGCTGAACTGACGGGTGACGCCGCCTTTGGCCTCAATACCGGGCGCCAGGTGGGGCCGGGCAGCTTCAATGTGGTCAGCTTTATCCTGCTGTCGTCGGCCACGCTGCGCAGTGCCATCGGCCAGTTGCAGGAGTACCAGCGCCTCATCAGCGACGGCGGTCGTTTTCAAATGTTGACCGGGGTGCAGCACAGCTGGCTCATCTACCACCCGCAGCAGGGCAGCCTTGCGTTCAGCCCGCACCAGGTGGAGTCGGTGCTGGCTGCAGCCGTGTGCTTTAGCCGCTGGGTGACCGGCCAGCCGCTAAAACCCGTGCGCGTGCAGTTCAGCCATGGGCAGATCGGGCCTTTGTCGGCCTATATGCAAGCCCTGGCGGCCGAGGTGCAGTTCGAGCAGGCTTTCAACGGCCTGCTGCTGGACAACACCGTGCTGGATGCCCCCTTGCCCCAGGCCGATGCCGAACTGGCGCAACTGCACCGCGCCCATGCGGCGGCGCAGCTGGCTGCGTTGTCGGCGCCCGTGTTGCTGCGCACCCGGGTCGAGCAATGGCTGACCGGCGCGCTCGATGGCAGCGTGCCGGGCCGCGCGCAGGCGGCGCGCCAGTTTGGACTGGGGGAGCGGGCGTTTGCGCGGCGGCTGCAGGACGAAGACGTGCGCTACGCCGACCTGGTCGATGGCGTGCGCCATGCGCTGGCTTGCCAGGCCGTGGCCGGTGGGGCCGAGCCGTTTGTGCATATTGCGCGGCGGCTGGGATTTTCGGAGGCCAGTGCCTTCAACCGGGCGTTTCGCCGCTGGACGGGCTGTGCCCCGGGGGACTGGCAGCAGCAGAGGGCTGCGGCGCCGCAGACTGCGCCGCCAGACGGGCGTTGAAACCCGATCGTTCCAGGAGCGATGCGGGCTGTTCTTGTGCGCCACAAAGCGTCAGCCGTCCGCCGCGTTCCGCCACTGCTTTGAGGATCTGCTCCAGACCTTCAAGGCCCGTGGTGTCCAGGGCGAACAGGTCACTGGCGTCCAGCCGCACCTGCACGCCCAGGGGGGCCGCTTCGATGGCCTCCACCAGCGGGTCCACCTTGCTGGCAGCGCCAAAGAACAGCACGCCGTGCAGGCGCCAGGCCAGGGTCGGTACGCCCGCCTGCACCGGAGTTTCGGGCTCTGCGCGAAAGAGCTCGCTCATGCGCCTGACAAACAATGCGCAGGCCAGCACCAGACCCACCTGCACGGCCACGGTAAGGTCAAACACCACCGTGAGGAAAAACGTCCCCAGCAACAGCAAGCGGTAGTGATTGGAAAAGTGCTTGAGGCGCGCAAACTCGTGCCATTCGCCCATGTTCCAGGCCACGTGCAGCAAGATGCCCGCCAGCACCGCCAGCGGAATGTGCAGCGCCAGCGGGGCCGCCACCAACACGATGGCGGCCAATGTGGCGGCATGCACGATGCCTGCGACGGGGGACGTTGCCCCGGCGCGCAGATTGGTCACGGTGCGCGCAATGGTGCCGGTGACCGGCATGCCGCCGAAAAACGGAACCACGAAATTGGCGACGCCCTGGGCCATCAGTTCCTGGTTGGGGTCGTGTTTGCGAATGTACGGGCTGTCGGCGAGCTGGTCGGCAACACGAGCGCACAGGAGCGATTCGATAGCGCCCAGCAAGGCAATGGTGATGGTGGGGGCCACCAGCAGGCGCACCGTGTCCCAGGAAAACTCGGGCAGCGCAAACACCGGCAGGCTTTGCGGTATGCCGCCAAAGCGGGTGCCCAGCGTCTCTACCGGGTAGCCCATGCCGTGTGACAGGGCCGTGAGCGTGATGAGTGCGACCACCGGCGCGGGGATGCGCACAAAGGAGCGCACCGTATGGCCACCCGGCATGCGCAGTACCGGTGAATCGTGCATGAAGAGGCGCGGCCACAGAAACAGGCCTGCCAGGCAGGCTGCGCCCAGGCCCAGCGCGTAGGGATTCACGGTGCCCACGTGCAGCGCCATGACGTGCACTTGCGAGAAGAAATTGCCCGGCATCTTGTCGATGGCCAGGCCCAGAAAATCCTTGAGCTGCGAAACGGCAATCAGCACCGCAATGCCGTTGGTGAAACCGATGACGATGCTGACCGGCACAAAGCGCACCAGGCTGCCCAGACGCAGCAGCCCCAAGGCAAACAGCAGCACGCCGGCGCAGGCGGTGGAAATGAGCAGGTTGGCGACGCCGTAGCGCTCGACGATGCCGTAGACGATGACGATGAAGGCGCCCGCTGGCCCGCCAATCTGCACATTCGTGCCGCCCAGCAATGCCACCAGGAAACCACCGATGATGGCCGTCCACAGCCCGGCTTGCGGCGGCAGTCCGCTGGCGATGGCAAATGCCATGGCCAGCGGCAGCGCCACCACGCCGACCGTGGCACCGGCCCCCAGGTCGGCCAATGCGCGGCTGTGGTTGTAGCCGCGCAGGGCGTCAACGATGCGGGGACGAAAGGCGAATGAAAAAGACATGCAGGCAACTCCGGGAAGTGAGTGTCACATCGACGGAGGGCTGCCGCACGGCCGCAGACTGCGCGGAGAGGGCTTGCGGAGGGGCGTGCTGCGATTCATGGGGCGTACCAGTGTAAGTGCGCCCCATCGGCGCGCAACTGCCGACAACCCGTAGCAAAAAAACCGCCTGCTGTCAGGCCCGGGAAAGACCCTTGTGCTGAGGTCGCCGTCTCAGCGCACGCGCATGCCCGGCGTGGCACCCGGCCAGGGGCTGAGCACGTGGATGCCGGGGTTCTGCTTCTCGTCGCCATGGCTGGCGGCCAGCACCATGCCTTCGGACACGCCAAACTTCATCTTGCGCGGGGCCAGATTGGCAACCATCACGGTGAGCTTGCCCACCAGCTCCTGGGGCTGGTAGCTGCTGGCGATGCCGCTGAACACGTTGCGTGTGCGGCCTTCGCCCACATCCAGTGTCAGGCGCAGCAGCTTGGTCGAGCCTTCCACAGGCTCGCAGTTCACGATCAGCGCGATGCGCAGGTCAATCTTGGCGAAATCGTCGATGGTGATGGTGGGGGCCAGCTCCTCGCCGCCGGGTACTACTGTATTTGTAGCTGCTTGCGCTTTCTCCGCTTGGGCTGGAGGCTCAAACAATGCTTCAAGTTGCTTGGCGTCCACGCGCTGCATCAGGTGCTTGTAGTCACCAATCACATGGCCCTGGCCCAGCATGGCCTGCGTGCTGGCAAAGTCGAAGGGCGCTACCTTCAGGAAGGCTTCCACCTGCGCAGCCAGGAGCGGTAGCACGGGCTTGAGCAGGATGGTGAGCAGGCGGAACGCTTCGATGCAGGTAGTGCACACGTCCTGCAGGCGCTCTTCCATGCCGTCCTGCTTGGCCAGCTCCCAGGGCTTGTTCTGGTCGACGTAGGCGTTCACGCGGTCGGCCAGCAGCATGGTCTCGCGCAGGGCCTTGCCATATTCACGCTCGGCCAGCAGCTCGATGATGGACGGTGCCACCGTGCGCAGGTGCTCCAGCAGCGCGTCGCCATCGGCCGAGACTTCGCCCAGGGCTCCGCCAAAACGTTTGGCGATGAAGCCGGCAGCGCGCGATGCGATGTTGATGTACTTGCCAATCAGGTCGCTGTTGACGCGGGCCATGAAGTCGTCGGCGTTGAAGTCGATGTCTTCGTTGCGGCTGCTCAGCTTGGTGGCCAGGTAGTAGCGCAGCCATTCGGCGTTCATGCCCAGGCCCAGGTACTTGAGAGGGTCCAGGCCCGTGCCCCGGCTCTTGCTCATCTTTTCGCCGTTGTTCACGGTGAGAAAGCCGTGTACGAACACCGCATCGGGCACCTTGCGGCCACTGAACTTGAGCGTGGCCGGCCAGAACAGGGTGTGGAAGGTGACGATGTCCTTGCCAATGAAGTGGTACTGCTCCAGGGCAGGGTCGGCCATGTAGGCCTCGTAATCCTCGCCGCGCTTTTCCAGCAGGTTTTTCAGCGAAGCCAGGTAGCCAATGGGGGCATCGAGCCAGACGTAAAAGTACTTGCCCGGCGCATCGGGGATCTCGATGCCAAAGTAGGGCGCATCGCGCGAGATGTCCCAGTCACCCAGGCCCTCGCTGGTGCTGCCGTCGGGGTTGGTGCGGACGGTGAACCATTCGCGCACCTTGTTGGCCACCTCGGGCTGCAGGCGGCCGTCTTGCGTCCAGTCTTCCAGGAAGGCCACGCAGCGCGGGTCGGAGAGCTTGAAGAAAAAATGCTCCGAGCTCTTGAGCACGGGCTTGGCGCCCGACAGTGCGGAATAGGGGTTGATCAGATCGGTGGGCGCATATACCGCGCCGCAGACCTCGCAGTTGTCGCCGTATTGGTCCTTGGCGTGGCATTTGGGGCACTCGCCCTTGATGAAGCGGTCGGGCAGAAACATGTTCTTCTCGGGGTCGAAGAACTGCTCGATGGTGCGCGTTTCAATCAGGCCATTGGCCTTGAGGTCGCGGTAAATGTCCTGCGCGAGCTGGTGGTTTTCGGGGGCGTCCGTGCTGTGCCAGTTGTCGAATGCGATGTGAAAGCCATCGAGGTACTGCTGGCGCCCGGCGGCGATGTCGGCCACGAACTGCTGGGGAGTCTTGCCCGCCTTTTCGGCAGCAATCATGATGGGGGCGCCGTGCGTGTCGTCGGCCCCGACAAAATTCACCGCGTTGCCCAGCATGCGCTGGGTGCGTACCCAGATGTCGGCCTGGATGTATTCCATGATGTGGCCGATGTGGAAATGGCCGTTGGCATACGGCAGGGCGGTGGTAACGAAGAGTTTGCGTGCGGGCATCGGTAGCGGCTTTCTGGCGGAACCCGCGATTTTAGGCTTTTGCCTCCCCGACCGGTGTCGGCAGGGGTGCTCCCGTATCGTTCCAGCCAAAGAAGCGGCATACGGCGGCGCGCTGGGCCAGGGTGTCGGCGCGGCCCAGGGCCATCAGGTCGCGTGTGTAGCCTTGCTCAAACAGCAGGTAGCTGGCCAGCGCGGCGCCGCGCACATCCTGCATGTTGGCGGTAACGCCCAGGGCGCCCAGCATGGTGCGCACCGGCGCGGGCAGGTCGGCCACGTGGCGCGCGGCCACGGCGTCCAGACGCTGGGACGGTGCGATCACCAGCAGCTCGATGGGCCGCAGCGCGCTGTTGTTGCGTGCCTCGGGCGGGATGAGTGCAATGGTCTGGTTGATGCGCTGCATGCGCTCGACATCGACCGATAGCGCATCCAGAAAGATGTTGGACAGCGCATGCCCCGCGATTTGTGCCAGCGAAGGGTAACCATTGGACAGCAGGGGCGCGCCCTCGGTTTTGGGCTCGTGCATGCGACCCGCGCCCACCACCAGAATGCGCTCGGCGCCCAGGTGGATGGCCGCTGCGATAGGTGCGGACTGGCGCATGGAACCATCGCCAAAATATTCGGTGCGGTCTTCGACGTCGATCGCCGTGGCCGGAAAGACGAACGGAATGGCAGACGAGGCCAGCAGATGCTCGTGCGTAATGCGGTCGCGCACGGCGCGGCGCTGCGAGCGCACCCAGGGGTCCAGCCGCTCGCCCGCTTCAAAAAAAGTCACATGGTCGCCCGTGCTATAGCTCGAGGCCGTGACCGCCAGCGCCTGCAGATGGCCTTGGCGTATCAGGCGCGGCAAACGCACCAGCGGCACCATCTTGATCAGTAGCTTGGCCAGCGGTGCGTTGTCCAGCAGCGAGCGCGGCCGCATGCGGCGCCATTTCGCCAGCACCCAGCCCAGCGACAGCAGTGTGAGCCAGCGCGCACCGCTGCGCGCCACGCTGAGGGAGTCGGCGCGGTACACCTGCTGCGCATGAAAGTTGCTCCACACCCGCACGATGCGCCGCACGACCCGGTCGAACTGGTCGGCACCGCAGGCCAGCGCCGCGGCGTTGATGGCGCCCGCCGAGGTGCCGGTGATGATGGGAAAGGGGTTGGGCTCCTTGCCCGCACCGCAGGCCAGGCGCAAGTCCGCAATGGCTTCGAGCACACCGACCTGGTAGGCCGCTCGTGCGCCGCCGCCGGTCAGCAGCAGGCCGGTGCGGGGTGTGGTGGAAGGCGGTGCTTCAGGCTGGGGCATGCCTGCAAGTGTGCAGCCGCATCAGCACGCTGCAGCCTTGGGAAAACCCGCAAAGGAGCGGGTCAGTGCAACAGCAGTTGCGCCAGCGCATCGCCTTGCACGATGGTCAGGCCATGGTCACGGGCAAACAGGCGTGCGTTCTCGCTCAACTGGCCCTGGCCCAGCAGGTACAGCCCCGTTGTGGAATCACGTTGCTGCAAGGCAGCGTGCAGTTCCCGCAGCGGCTCCACGCCATGGTGGGCCGCCTTCCAGCGCCGTGCGCTGGCCAGCTGGGTTTGCCCGTTCCGCGTCAGTGCGAAATCCGCCGCGCCACCGGAGGGCAGGCGCACCACCTGGTAGCCCTGTGCCACCCAGGCGGCCTCCAGTGCGTCGGCCAGCGTGCGCCAGGGCATGGCCTGCAATTGTGCGTGTTGGGCGTTGATGCGTGCGGCGCTGGGAGCATGCCACTGGCGCCACGCGGCGATGCAGCCCACGGCAAAAAACGGAAACGTGCCCAGCACCCCGGCCAGAGCGTAGTCGCGCGGCAGCAGTGCAACCGCGGCCAGCGAGAACAATCCCATCAGGGCAAAGCTGACCCACCACGGCGAGCGCAGCAGGACAGCAAACAGCGAGTTGGGGGACATTTTGAATTTCACGTGACTCCTTGGTGGCGGGTGGCATTGTCCTGCAGTCAGTGGGGTCTGGGCGCTTCGATAGACTCACCACTCCCCACAGGAGAGATTGGAATGGCTATCACCGAACAAAGCCTCATGGCGGCCCTCAGCACCGTGCTGGACCCGCTTACCGGCCAGGATTTTGTCAGCACCCGGGCACTGCGCAACCTGCAGATCGACAACGCTGCTGTGGTTTTTGACGTGGAGCTGGGGTACCCGGCCAGAAGCCAGGAGCCCGCCTTGCGCGAGCGCCTGGAGGCGGCGGCCCGCACCGTGCCTGGTGTGCAGAGCGTGCACGTGAACCTCACCACCAAAGTGGTGGCCCATGCCGTGCAGCGCGGCGTGCAGTTGCTGCCCGGTGTGAAGAACATTGTGGCCGTGGCCTCGGGCAAGGGCGGCGTGGGCAAAAGCACCACGGCAGCCAACCTGGCGCTGGCGCTGGCGGCCGAGGGTGCGCGCGTGGGCCTGCTGGATGCCGACATTTATGGCCCCAGCCAACCCATGATGATGGGCATTGACCGCAAGCCCGAAAGCCTGGACGGCAAGACCATGGAGCCGCTTGTGAACCACGGCGTGCAGGTCATGTCCATCGGCTTCTTGGTCGACCAGGACCAGGCAATGATCTGGCGCGGCCCCATGGCCACGCAGGCGCTTGAACAATTGCTGCGCCAGACGAACTGGAAAGACCTGGACTATCTCATCGTGGACATGCCGCCCGGCACCGGCGACATCCAGCTCACGCTGAGCCAGCGCGTGCCCATCACCGGCGCCGTTATCGTGACCACGCCGCAGGACATCGCCCTGCTTGATGCGAAGAAAGGCATCAAGATGTTCGAGAAGGTGGGCGTTCCCATCCTGGGCATCGTCGAAAACATGGCGGTGCATGTGTGCTCGAACTGTGGCCACGCTGAACATATTTTTGGTGAAGGCGGCGGGCGCCGGATGGCGCAGGACTACGGCATGGACTACCTGGGCGCGCTGCCGCTGGACATCAAGATCCGTCTGCAGGCAGACAGCGGCCAGCCCACCGTGGTGGCCGATCCTGCAGGCGAGATTGCGCAAATTTACGGCCAGGTGGCGCGCGGCGTAGCGGCAAAAATCGCGCAGCAGTCCAAGGATTTTTCGTCGAAGTTTCCCACCATCTCGGTCAGCAAAAGTACCTGACCCGACCCCGTGCCTCAACCGGGCGCGGGCGCATGCGCCTGCAGGCCGTTGGGTTCGAACGAGGCGACTTGGTCGCGCCCGGACTGCTTGGCGCGGTAAAGAGCCGCGTCGGCCTGCTCGAACAGGTGCCGCGCGGCATCGCGGGCCGATGCCGGATGGCTGGTGTGCGGCATGCCCGGCACAGCGGTGAAGGCGGGTAGGGCGCTGGCCGAACCGATGCTGACGGTGACTTGCGGCCGCCCCTGCGCGGCAAGGTGCTCGATGTTCATGGCCCGCACGGCATCGCACAGGCGTTGGCCGATAGCGGTGGCCTGGGTGCCATCGGTGTCAGGCAGCAACACGGCAAACTCCTCACCGCCATAACGTGCCACCAGATCCCCCACGCGGCCGATGGACTGTGACAACGCCTGCGCCACCCGCTGCAGACACAGGTCGCCCGCCACATGGCCGTAATGGTCGTTGTAGGCCTTGAAATGGTCCACGTCGATCATCAACAGGGACAGCGGTGCCCCACTGCGCAAGGCGCGATTCCATTCCATTGCCACGGCTTCGTCCAGCGCCAGCCGGTTGGCGATATGGGTGAGCGGGTCTTGACGTACCTGGGCCTCCAGGGCCGCGCGGTAGGTGGCGAGTTTTTCCTCCCCCTGCCTGCGCTCGGTGACGTCCTGTACGGTACCGGTCATGCGTGCGACAGGCTTCTGGCCAGCATCGCTTTCGTATTCAGCCCAGACCTGGACCCATCGGACATGCCGGTCGCTGGCCCGGCGGATGCGGTACTGGGTGCGCAGGCCGGTGCGTTCGGTCATGGCGCGGGCATGCTCTTCCAGCGTCTTTTTGCGATCATCGGGGTGTATCAGGCCGATCCACTGGCGCCGTGACATGGCGTTGCCCAGCGACAGCCCAAAGATGGTGCAGGCCATGCCCGACATGAAAAAGGAATGCTGGGTTGCATCGTAGGAGAAGTAGCCGACCTCGGCTGCTTTTTGCGCACTTTCGAGCCAGCGCATATTGCGCTGCAGATCCGTCTTGAGAGCGCGCTCGCGTTGCCAGGCGCGCCGTTGCCAGAATACGGCAAACGATCCTGCGATCAGCAGCCCCAGGCTGATGGGGAGGCTCAAAGCCAGCCATTCGCGCACGCGCATGTCCGTAAAGGCTTCGGCGACATCAATCTTTGACACCATGAACCACGGTGAGTCGGGGACAGCGCTCACCATTGCTAGCACCTCCTCACCCCGGTAGTCACGTCCATAGATGATGCCGCGTACCCCGGTGACCGCTTGTACCGCCGGATCTTCACTGTACGAGATCGGAAGGCGCAGGGATTGCGGCGCGTTGTTGTAGTGCCGCAGTGGGCTGACAAAACGCACCTCGTTGCCGTCGCGCTGCACGATGGCGGACTCTGCTGACCTGCTTGGCGTGGGCCAGAGTTCCAGCAGTGGGTAGAGCGAGGTGCGGACATCGCTCACCAGCCAGATGGCGCCCAAGGGCTCGATGCCGTCGAAAATGGGGACCATCAAACCGGAAAAAGGGAAAGCAAAAAAATTGCTCTGGCGCGGCTCCAGCATGACTGGTTGGGCCTGTGCCAAGGCGCTGTGCAGCGCCAGCAACTCGGGGTCGGGCAGGCGGCCCTGCACGCTGTCGGCTGGTGTGAGCCGCAGCATGCCTTGCGTGTCCACCAGGTACACGGCGGTATAGCGGGCGCGCTCCTGCAAAATGCGCAGACGGGCCACGATGTCTGCGCTCGGTGCGCTTCCTGGCGATGCCAACCAAGCTGCGACCGCGTGGGCCAACAGGCTGTCATCGCTCAGCGCCATGGCGTCGGACATTCTCCGGTCGCGCCAGTCGGCCACGCTGCGGGCCTGCAACTGGCTGATGGCCTGCAGTTCGCGTTCGATCTGGTGGCGCTGGCGTTGCTCGCGCTCCTGGTAGAGGACGTTCGCGCCCCACAGAATCAAACCCAGTGCCAGAAAGGCCAGCAGGGCCGAGGACACCCCCAGCGGTGCGGCCGTCCACAACCGCCGTCCGGCAGTGCGTGGGGTCTGGGCGTGGGATGAGGGCATGGCTACCGGTGACGCAAGGCAGGATTCAAAAGAGCGAATGGGGTGGCAGGCAAGTCCTGCCGTGGGTGTTTGAATCGCGTCAGGATACTATGTCACACTTTGTTTCTCTCTCGTGGGGCTGCCCTGGCGCCTTTCACGCGGAATTTTATTGCTTGACACGAACGGAGACCCAGTGCAGCTCACACGGCGAACCCTGGCTTGTGCAGGGGCCTCCATGGCCGGATTGGCCCTGGCCGGTGCCAGCGGGCAAGCGCTGGCCCAATCTGCGCCGCGCGCTCTGGTCATCAACATCTCGCTGGAGCCTGACGGCCTGGACCCCACCAGCGCAGCCGCCGCTTCCATTGGCGAGGTGGTGCACTACAACGTACTCGAAGGTCTGACACGGATCGAGGAAAGTGGCGCCACATCGCCCCTGCTGGCGCAGGCGTGGGAGATGTCCGCCGACGGTAAAACCTACACTTTCCACTTGCAGCCGGGTGTGCGTTTCCATGACGGTGCTGCCTTTGATGCCGCCGCCGTGCTGTTCACCTTTGAGCGTGCCAAGGCGCCGGATTCTCGCAACAAGGCGCGCAAGGCCCTGTTCGACAATATGGCCAGCGTCACCGCGCCTGATCCGCTCACCGTGGTGCTGCAATTGCACCGCGCCGATGGCAATACGCTGTTCCGCCTGGGCGAGAGCACCGCCGTCATCCTGCACCCGGCCAGTGCCGCGCAGGCGGCGCGCCACCCCGTGGGAACGGGGCCTTACCGGCTGGAACATTGGGACAAGGGCAGCAGCATCACCCTGACCAAACACGAGGCGTACCGCCGTGCAGCGCAGGTGCGGGTCGAAAAAGCGGTGTTCCGTTTCGTCAACGGCCCGGATGACCAAGTGGGCATGGTCCAGTCGGGCGAAGTGGATGTGCTGTTCAACTTTGCCACGCAAAACGTTGGCCGCCTGGAGGTGTACAAGCACTACCAGGTGCTGATCGGGGCATCCAGCGGTAAAGGCATGCTGGCCCTGAACCACCGGCGCAAACCCCTGGGCGATGTGCGCATGCGCCGCGCCATCAGCCACGCCATCGACCGCGAGTCATTCATCCGTGCGGTGCTCGACGGGCGAGGCAAGGCCATTGGCAGCCATTTTTCGCCGACCGATGCCGGCTATGTGCACTTGGCAGGCATGTACCCCTACGATCCCGGCCGTAGCCGGGCTTTAATGAAAGAAGCGGGTGTCCAGACCCCCTTGAAAATGGCGTTGACCCTGCCGCCCACACCCTACGCCCGTGCGGGCGGACCGGTGCTGGCGGCCAGCCTGGCCAAGGTAGGTATCGTGCTCAAGCTGGAGCAGGTGGAGTGGCCGCAGTGGCTGGCCGGCGCCTTCAAGGGCCAGTTCGACATGACGCTCATCAACCATGTCGAGCCGCTGGACTACCAGATCTACACCGACCCGGCGTACTACTTTGGCTACGACAGCCAACCTTTCCGGGACTTGGTTGAACGCCACGCCGCCAGCGTCAATGCCCGCGAGCGCCAGATCCTCTTTGTGGAAATCCAGCGCTACCTGGCAATGGACGCCGTAAATGCCTGGATCTTTGCGCCCCAGGTCAGCACCGTGGTGCGCAAGGGTATCAAGGGCGTGTGGATGAACTACCCGATCTTTGCCCACGACATTGCCGCCATGCGCTGGGAGTAAAAGCGGGCTCCAGGCCCGCGCCTGTCGCCTAGGCACGCAAAGCCCCGCGCCGTCACCGTGCGGGGGTATTTGCGCTAAGGTAAGCGCCCTATGAATCTGATGACTGTCCAACTGGGCTGGCGCACGCTGCTGCGCGATCTGCGCGCGGGTGAATTGCGCCTTTTGGCCGTGGCCGTGACGCTGGCGGTGGCTGCGTTGACCTCGGTGGCCTTTTTTGCCGACCGGCTGCAGGGCGGGCTGCAGCGTGATGCCTTGCAGATCCTGGGCGGCGATGCCGTGGTGGCCAGTGACAACCCCACGCCCGAGGCCTTTGTGCAGCGCGCCCGGGCCCTGGGCTTGCAAACGGTAACCACCATGGGTTTCCCCACCATGGGGCGCGCTGGCGACGCCCAGGGTGGCGCCAGCCGCCTGGTGGCTTTCAAGAGTGTGCAGAGCGGTTACCCGCTGCGCGGCAGCCTGACCGTGGCCCTGGCGCCCGGTGGCCCCGAGCAGGTCACGCGCGACATTCCTGCGCCGGGCGAGGTGTGGGTGGATGCGCCGTTGCTCGACGCACTCGGTCTGGCGGTGGGCGATGCCCTGCTGCTGGGCGATGCGCAATTGCGCATTGCACGCATCATCGTGATCGAGCCCGATCGGGGCGCCGGCTTCATGTCCTTTGCGCCGCGCGTCATGGTGAACGAAGCCGATGTGCCTGCCACCGGCCTGGTGCAGCCCGCAAGCCGCCTCACCTACCGCTTCGCAGTGGCTGGCGAGCCAGGGCCTGTGCGTGTGTTCACGCAGTGGGCGGAAAAAGAAGTCACCCAACCCGGCGTGCACGGCGTGCGCCTCGAATCCCTGGAGTCGGGCCGCCCCGAGATGAAGCAGACGCTGGACCGCGCCCAGAAATTCCTCAGCCTGGTGGCCCTGCTGGCCGCGCTGCTGTCGGCCGTGGCCGTGGCGCTGGCCGCGCGGGGGTTTGCGGCGGGCCATCTTGACGCCTCGGCCATGCTGCGCGTGCTGGGGCAAAGCCAGCGCACCATCGCCTGGAGCTACGCCATCGAATTCATTCTGGTGGGCCTGGCGGCCAGCGTGCTGGGCGTGCTGCTGGGCTTTGCCGTGCACCATGTGTTTGTGCTGCTGCTGGCGGGGCTGGTCGAATCGGCCCTGCCGTCGGCCAGCGCCTGGCCCGCTGCGCTGGGTTTGGGCGTGGGCCTGACGCTGCTGCTGGCCTTTGGCCTGCCGCCCGTGCTGCAGCTGGCCCAGGTGCCACCGCTGCGCGTGATTCGGCGCGACATGGGCGCGCTGCGCCCCGCATCGCTGGTGGTGCTGGGCCTGGGTGTGGCCGGTTTTGCCGCGCTGTTGCTGGTGGTCAGCAGTGACATCCGGCTGGGTCTGATCGCCGTGGGGGGCTTTGCCGTGGCGGTGGCGGTGTTTGCCCTGCTGAGCTGGCTGGCCGTGCTGCTGCTGCGCCGCAGCGTGAACGAGGCCACGGCGCCGCGCTGGCTGGTTTTGGCCACGCGGCAGATCTCCGCCCGCCCGGCCTATGCGGTGGTGCAGGTCAGCAGCCTGGCTGTGGGCCTGCTGGCGCTGGTGCTGCTGGTGCTGCTGCGCACCGACCTGATCGACAGCTGGCGCCAGGCCACACCGCCCGATGCACCCAATCGCTTCGTCATCAACATCCAGCCCGACCAGGAGCGCGCCTTTCAGCAAACCCTGCAGGAAGCGGGCGTGCGCCGGTACGACTGGTATCCCATGATCCGCGGCCGTCTGGTGGCGGTCAACGGCCAGTCCATCGGGCCCGAAAGCTATACCGAAGACCGTGCCCAGCGCCTGGTCGAGCGGGAATTCAATCTGTCGAACGCCGCCGAGCAGCCCCCGCACAACGAAGTGGTCGCCGGCCGCTGGACGCCGGGCGAACAAGGTGCCGCGAGTGTGGAGGAGGGCCTGGCCAAAACCCTGGGCCTCAAGCTGGGCGACACCCTGCGCTTTGACATGGCGGGCGTGCTGCACGAGGTGCGCATCACCTCGCTGCGCAAGGTGGACTGGGGCTCGATGCACGCCAACTTCTTCGTCATGTTCCCGGTGGACCACTTGGAAAACGTGGCAGTGACCTACCTTGCCGCGTATCGCGCTCCGACGACGGCGGGTTTTGACAATGCCCTGGTGCGCCAGTACCCCAACGTCACCAACGTGGACATGGCGGCCACGCTGGCGCAGGTGCAGCGCGTGCTGGACCAGGTGGTGCGTGCAGTGGAATTTTTGTTCGGCTTCACCCTGGCTGCTGGTCTGGTGGTGCTGTTTGCTGCGGTGACGGCTACACGCGAAGAGCGGGCGCGCGAGTACGCCATCATGCGGGCCCTGGGCGCGCGCGCCAGCCTGTTGCGCGACGTGCAACGCGCCGAACTGGCGGGCGTGGGCCTGCTGGCCGGTGTGCTGGCCAGTGGCGTGGCGGTGGTCGTCGGCTGGGCGCTGGCGCGCTTCGTGTTCGAATTCACCTGGACCGCTTCGCCGCTGGTGCCTTTGGCCGGTGGCCTGGCCGGTGCCGTGTTGGCCCTGCTCGCGGGCTGGTGGGGGTTGCGCGAAGTGCTGCAGCGCCCCGTGATGGACACCCTGCGCCGCGCGGCCGAGTGATTGGTATTGTTTTTATAGCTTCTGGCGCTTGATGGTATTGGGCTAGAGCCTGTTTTGATATGAATTCTGAAGACGTTGTTTCTGAATCCACACCGTTCGAGCGCATTGGTGGCGAGGCCCCCGTGCGTGCCGTGGTCGATCGCTTCTACGATCTGATGGACCTGGAGCCCGGCTACGCCGAACTGCGCGCCACCCACGGCAGCACGCTCGATGATGCGCGCGACAAGCTGTTCTGGTTTCTGTGCGGCTGGCTGGGCGGGCCCGACCACTACCAGGAGCGCTTTGGCCACCCGCGCCTGCGTGCAAGGCACCTGCCGTTTGCCATTGGCGTGAAGGAGCGCGACCAGTGGGTGGCCTGCATGGACCAGGCCATGGGTGAATGCGCCACCCCCGAAGCCCTGCGCCAGCGCCTGCGCGAGAGTTTTTTCAAGACTGCTGACTGGATGCGCAACAAGGGCCTCTGACGCCGAAGCGGTTGATTGCTATTGTTAATGTAGCTATTGGCGCTTGATGGTAGGCCGCCAGAGGCAAAAAACTATCAAATTTTTCTGCCGAAGCGAACAGGTTCTAAGATAGGGCACCAAAAAATTCAAGGAGGTGGAGCATGTCTGTCGCTGCGTGGATCCTGCTGGGTCTGGTGGTCGTTGTGGCGCTGTGGGCCGTCTCGGCCTACAACCGGCTGGTGGAATTGCGCAACCGCATCGCCAACGCCTTTGGCCAGATCGATGTGCAGCTCAAGCGCCGTTACGACCTGATTCCCAACCTGGTGGAAGTGGCGCGCGGTTACCTGCAGCACGAGGCCTCCACGCTCGAAGCCGTCATCCAGGCCCGGGGCCAGGCGCAGGGCGCGGCCGCCGCAGCCCGCGTGGCGCCCACCAACGCCGGTGCGGTGGGCGCGCTGGCCGTGGCCGAAAGCGCTTTGGGCGCCAGCCTGGGGCGGCTGATGGTGGTGTCCGAGCGCTACCCGGATCTCAAGGCCGATGCCACCATGCAGTCACTCAGCGAAGAGCTGGCCAGCACCGAAAACCGCGTGGGTTTCGCCCGCCAGGCGTTCAACGACCAGGTGCTGGACTTCAACAACGCCGCCCAGCAGTTCCCCGCGCTCATCGTTGCGCGGCTGGCGGGTTTTGCGCCCGCTTCCATGCTCGAATCCACCCGCAGCGAGGAAGAGCGCAGCGCCCCCCAGGTGAAGTTCTGATTTCATTTCCAAATCACCCGTGTCGTTGTTGCTTCGCCTTGTCGTGCTGCAGCACTGCCTGCGGTTTTGCGCCTAGACACGAATAATATGGAAGCGAAATGAACGACCTTGCCTCCCAGCATCCATCCCGTCCATGAAGTTCTGGGACCAACAGCACAGCGCCCGCAGCGAAACACGCCGCCTGCTGCTGGCCTTCGCGCTGGCCGTGGCCGTGCTGGTGCTGGCGGTGCATGGCGCGCTGGTGCTGGCCTGGTGGATCATGTCGGCCCTGCTGCCCGTGCATCTGCCTTTTCCGGCGGGATTTCTGGCGGCCAATGTGGGCGTGTCTTTCATGCTGGTGCTGGGCGGCTGGTGGGTCGAGACGTCCAACCTGCGCGCCGGTGGCGTGAAACTGGCGCAGCGCGTGGGGGCGCGCGAGCTGCGTCCGTCGGTCACCCATGCCGAGCAGCGCCTGGCCAATGTGGTCGATGAGCTGTGCATTGCCGCCCACATGCCGCGCCCCCAGGTCATGGTGCTGCCCCGCACCGACGCCATCAACGCCTTTGCCGCC
>JAANMW010001672.1_pt1 | contig 22475 bp, 19 predicted proteins | sample 7279671 | NCBI WGS metagenome assembly JAANMW01 (sample SAMN14094541, study PRJNA606508) | bioreactor metagenome | isolation source: A lab-scale SPAN reactor treating ammonium-rich wastewater day 247 | place: Ireland: Galway | collected 2017-09-19 | reverse complement strand
ATTTACAAAGGCTTTTGTCAATAAAAATCTTACATAATTTAATAAAATATTAATAATCTTAGATCATTTTTCTTGACCTCTATCATTTTATGGTTATAATTTCACACTTCACTATTATTCTGTAATAGATATATATAGGGTTATGAATCGTATACTTTACATTTTACTACGTGTTAAGCAGCCATTTATATAAAAGGCAATTCGAATTTAATTTTAAGGCAATAATATCTTAAGAATATTATTAAGGAGAAAAAACAATGGCGTTGGACCCCACCAAGCACGCGGATTGGGAAATAGCAGAAGAAGCTGAAACCCGAATGAAAACGGTATATCAGTTGGCCGAAGAGTTAGGTCTGGAAAAAGAAGAACTGCTTCCTCACGGGCATTACGTGGCAAAGGTTGATTTTAATAAGGTATTGAAACGGGTTGAGAAAAAGCCCGATGGAAAATTCATTGATGTAACAGCCATAACACCAACACCTCTGGGCGAAGGAAAATCGACCACTACTATGGGATTAGTGCAGGGATTAGGGAAAAGAGATAAAAGGGTTATCGGCGCCATTCGGCAGCCATCAGGAGGGCCGACCATGAATATCAAAGGGTCTGCTGCTGGTGGCGGGCTCTCCCAATGCATTCCGTTAACACCTTTTTCACTTGGGTTGACAGGCGATATAAACGCCATTATGAACGCTCACAATTTGGCTATGGTGGCCCTTACATCCAGAGTGCAACATGAATTCAATTACAACGACGAAGAGCTTGCAAAAAGGAATTTAAAACGTCTTAATATCGATACCGACAGAATAGAACTTAAATGGATTATAGACTTTTGCGCCCAGGCACTGAGAAAAATAATAATCGGTATCGGGAGCAGGATGGATGGTTTTATGATGGAGTCTGGATTTGCCATAGCAGTATCTTCTGAAATTATGGCAATTCTCTCGGTAGCTAAAGATTTAAAAGATATGAGGGAGCGGATAGGCAAAATGGTTGTTGCCTATGATAAAAAAGGCAGTCCAATAACTACTACCGATCTTGAAGTGGCAGGCGCTATGACGGCATGGATGATAGAGGCTATTAATCCGAACCTGATGCAGACTATTGAGGGACAACCGGTATTTGTTCATGCGGGACCTTTTGCCAATATTGCTATTGGTCAGTCCTCAATTATCGCAGACAGACTTGGCTTAAAATTAGGTGACTATCACGTAACGGAATCGGGGTTCGGAGCAGATATCGGATTTGAAAAATTCTGGAATTTAAAATGCCGCTACTCAGGACAACTCCCCAATGCAGCGGTAATTGTTACCACTGTCCGCGCAATGAAATGCCATGGCGGCGCTCCTATCCCGGTACCGGGCCGTCCTTTGGATCCAGCCTACAAAGAAGAAAACGTTGGATGGGTGGAAAAAGGAACAGAGAATCTCATCCATCATATCAACACAGTGAAGAAGGCCGGAATTAATCCTGTAGTTTGCATCAATAACTTCCATACGGATACAGATGCCGAAATTAAAGCAATCCGCCGACTGGCAGAAAAGGCCGGAGCCCGTGTTGCCCTGTCTCAGCACTGGCTAAAAGGAGGTGAAGGAGCATTAGAACTAGCTGATGCAGTAATTGATGCATGCAATCAGCCTAATAATTTTAAATTCCTTTATGACTTAAGCGCTCCTTTAAAAACACGTATTGAACTGATTGCAAAGGAAGTTTACGGTGCAGATGGAGTTGATTATACATCAGAGGCCTTAACAAAAATCAAGATATTGGATAACGATCCTGACATTTCAAAAATGGGAACCTGCATGGTCAAAACCCATCTTTCGATCACCGATAATCCACAATTAAAAGGCGCACCGAGGGGCTGGAGATTACGTATTCGGGATATTTTAACCTTCAAAGGAGCAGGGTTTGTAGTACCAATGGCAGGAGATATAAAACTTATGCCAGGAACCAGCTCTGATCCTGCATTCCGGCGTGTGGATGTTGATGTAAATACCGGAAAAGTAAAGGGAGTTTTTTAGTCCTTTAATTCCTGATTGAGAGACTACGACTGCTGTTTATAAAAGGCTGTTGAACAAAATAGCTCAACAGCCTTTTTTATTCTGTTCCTAAACATTACCTTGACTATATACTTGTATTTGCTTACAATAATCAAGAATATGCCTTTTAATCCTGATAATACTATGATTTTAAGTGAAGAATCTGACTTATAAAATACCGGTAAAATTTTTTAATACTAAGCCATGAGCATATTAACAAAAATATTTGGAACCTCTAATGACCGGTTCCTGAAAAAGATTAAACCTGTTGTAGACCAAATTAATACCCTCGAGACCAGGATGATGTCTCTAACCGATGCTGAGCTTCGCCAAAAGACGGACGAGTTTAAAGAACGGTTATCCAACGGAGAAATCATGGACAATCTCTTGCCGGAAGCATTTGCAACGGTGAGAGAGGCAAGCCGAAGAATCCTGATAGCCCCCAATCCTGATAGTCCTAATCGTACCATGCGCCACTTTGATGTTCAGTTAATCGGTGGTATTGTCCTGCACCAGGGAAAGATAGCTGAAATGGCGACTGGTGAAGGAAAAACCTTGGTTGCAACATTGCCAGCTTACCTGAATGCCTTAGCAGGGAAAGGTGTTCATATCGTTACAGTTAATGATTATCTGGCGAAACGTGATAGAGACTGGATGAGTCCCTTGTATGAATTCTTAGGATTAAAAGCCGGCGCTATTCAATCGCACCAGGAATATGGAGAGAAAAAAGCTGCCTATTTATGCGATATTACCTACGGAACAAATAATGAATTCGGTTTTGATTATCTTCGTGATAATATGAGGGTTCGGTCAGAAGAGCAGGTACAGATTAGCCGGGGTCTGAATTATGCCATTGTCGATGAGGTTGATAGTATTCTTATTGATGAAGCACGTACTCCTTTAATTATCTCTGGTTCGGCAGAGGAATCAACGGAAAAATATTATATAGCAGATAAAGTTGCCAGACGTTTAAAATTCGGAAAGCATTTTGAAATAAAAGAAAAAGAGCGAATGTCGCACCTTACGGAGGAAGGCATTGAGGAAGTTGAGAAACTGCTGAATGTGGATAGCATTTACACCGATAGGAATATGGAGTGGCCACACTACATTGAACAAGCCCTTCGTGCACATCATCTCTTCAAAAACGATAAGGACTATATCGTTAAAGGGGGCGAGGTAGTTATCGTAGATGAATTTACCGGACGTTTGATGGAAGGCCGTGTATGGAGCGACGGGTTGCACCAGGCTGTGCAAGCAAAGGAACATCAGCGTATCAAAGAGGAAAACCAAACTCTTGCAACAATAACACTCCAGAATTTCTACAGATTGTATAAGAAACTTGCCGGAATGACAGGCACAGCAATAACAGAAGCTGCAGAATTTGATAAGATATACAGACTTGAAGTAATTTCTATTCCCACAAATAAACCGATGCGTCGTACAAATTTTCCAGACCGTGTTTATCGGACCGAAAAAGAAAAATTCGATGCTATCATCAAAGAGATTGTAGAAGTACACAAACAAGGAAGACCTATATTGGTTGGGACGGTATCTATTGAAAAATCGGAACTCCTCAGTGAAAAACTCATGAGAGAAGGTATCGAACATGAAGTACTCAACGCCAAACAACATGAGCGAGAAGCGCACATAGTCGCAAAAGCCGGACAACCGGGAAACGTTACCATTGCTACGAATATGGCGGGAAGAGGAACAGATATAGTCCTCGGCGAAGGGGTTGCAACTATGGGCGGACTCCACATTATCGGCACCGAGAGGCATGAGGCAAGGCGTATTGACAACCAGCTTCGTGGCCGAGCAGGACGCCAGGGAGATCCAGGCTCATCCCGATTCTATGTCTCATTACAAGATGATTTAATGCGTATTTTTGCTTCAGAGCGTGTAAGCTCACTTCTCAAAACATTCGGTATGGAAGAAGGTATGGCAATTGAGCATACCATGGTTTCCAAATCTATTGAACGGGCACAGAAAAAGGTTGAAGAGCACAATTTTGAAATTCGTAAACATCTGCTCGAATATGATGAGGTTATGGACGAACAGAGAAAGGCGATTTATACCTTAAGGCAGAATGTGCTTGAAGGTAAGTATCTTCGGGACTATGTAGTTCAAATGATAGAAGATTGTATCAGGGAAATAGTGAATTTCGCTTACAATACAAAGCACAGCAGCGACGAGGAAGAGGCATTTGATCTTGCCGCCTGGTTTAAACAAAAATTTGGTGTAGCAATTGATCTGGATGAGGTTGAAGAAAAAACCCGTCAGAACATAGAAAATTTTTTGATAAAGAAATCTACTGAGACATACGGAACAAAGGAAAATACCATTGGCAAAGATCAGATGGAAAAGATTGCTCAAATACTTTTACTGGAAAAAATTGACACGAAGTGGAAAGACCACCTGTATGCTATGGATCATCTGAGGTCGGGCATTGGTCTCCGGGGATATGCCCAGGTAGACCCGAGAATTGAATATAAAAGGGAAGCGCTCGGTATGTTTGAGGGTATGAATCTCGCAATTAGAGATGAAGTAACGGATCTCATATTTAGACTACAACTGGGAGAAGAAGCGGAGAAAAAAGATATATGGCATCCTGACCACTATGTTCACCAGGAAGTTTCTGGATTAAATACAATACAACAATCTCCGGTTGAAGTTGCGGCTGGTCATATAGAAAATACAACTCCCGAAGCGCCTGTTGAGCAAAAGTTAGAACCCATTAAAGTATCAGTCAAGATCGGTAGAAACCAACCGTGTCCATGCGGTAGTGGCAGAAAATTCAAACAGTGTTGTGGCAGAACCATGTAATTATAGAGTCGTATTCATACTCATAATACTGGCAAAGAACATACAATAAACCTGAAAGCTCATTTCATCTTGCATGCCTACAATTTTCGATGTTATTTACATAACAGCGCTTATCCTCGGTTCACCATATCTTCTTGTGAAATGTATTACCAGTAAACGGCATCGTTCCGGCTTGCTGCAGCGCCTCGGATGGATTACGATAAAACAAGAAAAAAAATCTTGTATATGGATCCATTGTGCTTCAGTTGGAGAAATTTTAACTGTAAAAACACTTGTAAAACACTTTGAAAAAGAGTTTAATAACTTAAGTATAGTAATATCTACCAACACCAACACAGGATTAACGGTTGCAAAGATGCATTTTGCTGAAAAAAACATTTTTTATTTTCCTCTTGATTTAAGCTGGATAATTTATAAGGTACTGGATGTCATACAACCGAAATGCCTCCTATTGATCGAGTTGGAGATATGGCCCAATCTCCTGATAGCAGCGGCCAGAAGGCGTATTCCCGTAGCCTTGCTCAATGCCAGGATATCCGAAAAGTCGCTAAAATGGTATCGCTTCTTAGGTAAGATTTCAAAAAAATTTCTTACAAGCTTAACCATACAAGAAAATATGTATTGCGCAAGATCTAAAATCGATGCAGTCCACCTTATGAATCTTGGTATATCAGAACCACAAGTTACTGTCACAGGAAACATGAAATTTGATAATATAATAACCGCCATTTCTGAAAATAAAAAAAAACAGTTACTGGATTTATTTGAAATTGATACGCGGGATAAGGTTATTATTTGTGGAAGCACACACGAGGGTGAAGAGGCTATTATTCTCAAGATCTTTAAGGAAATGAGTGCAAGATTTACTACATTAAGACTTATTTTAGCGCCCCGGCATATCGAAAGGGTTGATACGATAGCTACCTTAACTGAATCTACAGGGCTCAGGTTTATAAGAAAAACTTCCCTTGACAAGGGGAAAAAGATAGGTGAGCATAAGTACGGAACGGTTATCCTTATTGATACTGTAGGGGAATTACTTACTCTCTATAGCATTGCAGATTGTGTATTTATTGGAAAAAGCCTTGTGCCGCAAGGCGGCCAAAATATAATGGAACCAGCGGGGCTGGCCAAACCGATTATTGCTGGACCGCACACATTCAATTTTCATGAGGAAGTTCGGTTATTAAAAGAAGCAGATGCTATAAAGATCGTTCAGAATGAATCAGAGTTATCCAATGAAATGATGTATCTTTTAGAGCATCCAAATGAGGCCAGGGAAATGGGCAGGAGAGCACAGTCTGTTATCATAAAACAAAAGGGTGCTACAGATCGTAATTTGAAATTGTTAAGGAAAATTTTATTGAAGGAGCGGTAGTATCAGTTATGAAAAAAGGAATTCATTTATTTACTTCGGAATCAGTATCAATGGGGCATCCGGATAAGGTTGCAGACCAGATATCTGATGCTGTACTGGATGCAATGCTTGAACAAGACCCTATGAGCAGGGTAGCATGTGAGACGATGGTTACAACAGGAGTGGCCTTTGTAGCTGGCGAATTTACTACAAAGGCGAACGTTAACATTCCCGATATTGTGAGAAATACGGTAAAAGAGATTGGTTATACAGATGCTTCGATCGGATTCGATTATAATACCTGTGCAGTTATAACGAGTATCGGAAAACAATCACCCGACATTTCACAAGGGGTAAGCGGTGAAGGCCTCTATAAGGAAGAGGGTGCTGGCGACCAGGGAATGATGTTTGGTTATGCCTGCAATGATACCCCGGAACTTATGCCACTTCCGATTATGCTTGCACATAGAATTATTATAAAACTTGCCGAATTGAGGCAAAATAATATCGTGAAATACTTACGCCCTGATGCAAAATCCCAGGTAACAGTAGAATATAAAGATCATAAACCTATCAGGGTCCACACGGTAGTCGTTTCTACTCAACATGCCCCGGACGTAACGTATCAAACAATCAAAGAAGATATGGTTGAAAAAGTTATAAAAAAGGTAATCCCTGCAGATCTCCTGGATAGTAAGACAATCTACCATATAAATCCAACAGGACGTTTTGTAATTGGGGGCCCTCAGGGTGATTGTGGTTTAACGGGGAGAAAGATCATCGTGGATACCTATGGTGGCTGGGGACGGCACGGCGGCGGCGCTTTTTCCGGGAAGGATCCAACGAAAGTCGACCGAAGCGCATGCTATGCAGCCAGACATATTGCAAAGAATGTAGTGGCTTCAGGCCTGGCAGACCGATGTGAGGCACAGGTGGCCTATGCTATTGGTGTAGCAAAACCTCTTGCTATCCATATTTATACAGAGGGTACGGGTAAGATTGCAGACGAAAAACTCACTCAGATTTGCGAAACGGTTTTCGATATGACCCCAAAAGGTATTATTGAACGATTAAAACTCAGGAGACCTGTTTACAAGATTACGGCCAGACACGGTCATTTTGGCAGGCCGGAAGACACCTTTACCTGGGAAAAAACGGATATGGTCGAAGCCTTACGAAAGGCTGCAGGTATTTAAAATCTGATAATAATTCACCGCAGAAAACGTAAAGGGCACAGAGAAATATGGTAATTTATATTTTACAATTCAGACCCATAATCTCAAATCGTAAATCTAGCAGATAAATTTGTTACTCTCAGAGAATCGCTGCAACCTCAGTATTCTCTGCGGTGAATTACATTCTTTCAAAAATGCTAACAAAGGAGAATTCATGAATTATGATATTAAAGATATAAATCTTGCTCCCGGTGGTAAAAGACGCATTGAATGGGCTAACAACGATATGCCTGTTTTGTCCCAGATAAGAGCACGATTTGAAAAGGAGAAACCACTCAAGGGGATGAAAATGTCTGCATGCCTCCACGTAACAGCAGAGACCGCAAATCTCGTGAGAACACTGCAGGCAGGCGGTGCAGATATTGTTCTTTGTGCTTCAAATCCATTATCTACTCAGGATGATGTTTCCGCTTCTTTGGTAAAGGACTATGGTATTTCTGTCTTTGCTATCAAAGGAGAAGACAATAAAACATATTACAAACATATTACATCCGCACTAGATCATAAGCCGACTGTCACCATGGATGACGGCGCTGACCTGGTTTCTGCAATTCATAAAGAACGCAAAGATCTCATTCCACAACTCTGCGGTAGCATGGAAGAGACAACAACAGGTGTAATACGATTAAAGGCTATGGAAAAAGACGGATCACTGAAGATCCCCGTCATTGCTGTAAATAATGCCGACACAAAACATCTTTTTGATAACCGTTACGGGACAGGACAGTCCACCATTGATGGAATTATTCGCGCTACCAGCCTTCTCCTTGCCGGAAGAACAGTTGTTGTCGCTGGTTATGGATGGTGTGGAAAAGGTTTTGCTATGCGGGCAAAAGGTATGGGGGCGCATGTCGTAGTTACCGAAATCAATCCCATTCGGTCTCTGGAGGCAGCAATGGATGGCTTTATGGTAATGCCCATGCTGGAAGCAGCCAGGGTAGGAGATGTATTCTGCACATTAACAGGAAACCTCCATGTGATCCGGAAGGAGCATTTTGAGATCATGAAGAATGGAGCCATTGTTTGTAATTCCGGCCACTTTAATGTAGAATTGGATATTGGCGCTCTGGAGGCTCTGTCTACAAGCGTTAATAAAGATGTCCGTAATGGTGTAGATCAATACATGCTCAGGAACAATAAATCAATTTACCTTCTCGGCGAGGGCCGCCTCATTAATCTTGCCGCAGCAGAAGGTCATCCGGCTTGCGTAATGGATATGAGTTTTGCGACTCAGGCGCTGGCTACAGAATATGCAGTAAAAAATAAGGGTAAGTTAGTTCCAAAAGTCTATGATGTTCCCAAAGAAATCGATCAATGGGTTGCGAATTTAAAATTGAAGTCTATGGGAATTTCCATTGATACCCTTACAAAAGAACAAGAAAAGTATCTCGCTTCATGGGAGGAAGGTACCTGATTACTCTATGGCCATTATAAAACCATTTCAAGGATTACGGTTCAACCAGGATATTATCCATGATATTTCCTCTGTTGTAACACCGCCTTACGATGTGATTTCTCCTCAAGACCAGGAGCGGTATTATCAGGCTCATCCGAATAATATTATTCGCCTGGATCTGGGAAAGGATATTTCCGGCGATACAGAAAAAGTCAACAAGTATACCCGTGCGGCTGAATTCCTGAATACCTGGAAGAAAAATGGGATACTCAAACAAGAGGATGCTCCCGCAATTTATATTTATGATCAGGAATTTCTATCCGGCAATACATGGATAACCCGTAGAGGTTTTATTGCGCTGGTAAAGTTAGAACCTTTTGATAAAGGACATATCTATCCCCATGAGCAAACTCTTTCTGGTCCTAAAGCAGATCGTTTAAAACTTATCCAATCCTGCCAGGCAAATCTCAGTTCTATATTCGCACTCTTTCCCGATGAAAATAACATAATTGATACCTATTTATCTACGATTACTATCGCAAAGCCAAAAGTAGATTTTGTGGATGATGGTGGTGTAAAAAATAAGCTTTGGATCATAAAGGAAAATACTATTATTGACAGATTGATCTCACTTATGAAAGAAAAGCCACTCTTTATTGCTGACGGACATCATCGTTACGAGACTTCATTAACTTACCGGGAGCAAATGCGTAAGGAACAGAGTGGGCTTGGAAATGATTTACCCTTAGATTATGTAATGATGATGTGTGTGTCGATGAATAACCACGGGTTAAAAGTACTCCCGGCTCATCGCCTCATCCGTAACATAAAAGATTATCGCTTTGATCATATCCTTCGGTCAATACAGGAGGCCTTTACCGTTGTGCCGCTCGACAGCAGGTATAAGATAGAGGATTTTATATCACACTTACATGCTGAAACGAAAAGCCATACCTTCGGCATGTATGTTGGCCAGAAAGATGCATATTATACATTACACTTAAGTAATCAGAAATTGTTAGATACGGTTTTCGCCAATGATCATCCGGAATGGAAGCATATCGATACTGGTATACTGCATGGCATGATTATCAATAAGATATTAGGGATAAACGCCAGCGATGTTACCTTAAAAGACTATGTAAAATATGTAAAGGATGAAAGAGAAGCTGTAGCATTTGTAAAATCAGGTCAATATCAATTGGCATTCTTTCTGAAGCCAACCCCTATCGAACAGGTAAAAGAAATTGCCATAGAACGAAAGGTTATGCCTCCAAAATCAACCTATTTTTACCCAAAATTAATCACAGGTATTGTTATAAACAGTTTAAGCTAGCTCTGTATGATTTTTAATGAAAATTTCATCTCCAAAAATCGTACAGGGTAATGGCAAACACCCGTAGGGGCAGGTTTGAAACCTGCCTCTACAACAACCATGGAAATTCCTCATCTCGCTTGCTCCGGTATACCGGCTTCTGAGTAAAGATTTCACGCCCTTTTCTATACCAATACCCCTTCAAAAGAGTTATCAGAAGACTTACGCTCTGGAAACATTTCCAGCTTTCTTTAATCTTTGCTAATTCGCTGGTTCAATCGTCCACGATTAAACCGAAATTGCAAACAAAAATCCCTTGTTCTGATACATTAAATTAATTAATTGACAGAATGTGACTTTTTCGTTATTATGTGATAAGTTTTATTCGTCTTATCGAGAGTGGCAGAGGGACTGGCCCTGTGAAGCCACAGCAACCGGTCTTGTCTAGTAAATAAGCTAGGCAGGATGCTGGTGCTAATTCCTGTCTCATGATTTGGGAAAAGATAAGATAGGGACGTAGAAAAGCCTCTTCCTATCTTATGTAATAGAAAGAGGCTTTTTTATTTGCTGAATTTAATGGAGGCAAATGATGGGATTTGTAAAAGGTCTAAAATGCCGGGAGTGTGGCAAGGCATATCCAAAAGAGCCGTTGCATGTGTGTAGCTTTTGCTTTGGTCCTTTAGAAGTCGATTACGATTATGATAAAATCAAGAAAGTCCTTACGAGAAAAGTCATAGAATCTCGTGGTAAAACGATGTGGCGTTATCGGGAGTTGCTTCCTATTGACGGAGAACCAACTGTCGGCGCTCAAGTTGGTTTTACACCTTTAATCAAAGCAAACAATCTGGCAAAAGTTCTGGGAGTGGAAGAACTATACGTAAAAAATGACTCGGTAAATTACCCTACGTTTTCTTTTAAAGATCGGGTTGTCTCAACGGCTTTGACAAAAGCAAAAGAATTTGGGTATAAGACGGTAGGATGTGCAACAACAGGAAATTTGGGAAATGCAGTCGCTGCTCAAGCTGTACAAGCAGGTTTGGAAAGTTATATCATTATGCCAGCCGACCTTGAACAAGGCAAAATTATCGGAACATTAATCTACGGCACGAACGTAATAAAAATTAAAGGAAACTATGATAATGTAAATAAACTCTGCTCAGAAATTGCCGATAAATATGGATGGGCCATTGTGAATGTAAATTTGAGACCTTACTATGGCGAGGGATCGAAAACGTATGGATATGAAATCATGGAACAACTCGGATGGAAAGTACCGAGACATATTATCGTTCCCATGGCAGGCGGGTCTTTAATTACGAAGATAGAAAAATCCATTAAAGAGTTTGCAAAATTAGGGCTTATTGATACAGCAGATACAAAATTACATGGCGCCCAGGCTACAGGAAGTTCTCCCATAACCACAGCAGTCAAGGCGGAAACCGATATAATAAAACCGGTAAAGCCAAAGACAATTGCGCAATCAATTGCAATTGGTAATCCGGCTGATGGATTTTATTCTGTGAAAACCATTAATGTATCAGGCGGATGGGCAGAAGATGCAACGGATGATGAACTCGTGGAAGGCATTAAATTGCTTGCCAGAACTGAAGGTATTTTTACAGAAACAGCCGGCGGTGTAACGGTAGCAGTCACAAAAAAACTCATCGAGCAAGGCAAGATTCCCCGGAATGAATCTATTGTAATTAGTGTTACAGGAAATGGATTAAAAACCCAGGAGGCAGTACTGAATAAGTTAGAAATTCCAAAAATTATCAATCCTTCTCTCGCTGAATTTGATGCCATTATGGAAGAGAAAATGTCTGCTGTACATTAAAGTTTACCTATTAAATCTGAAAGGAGTATTAAGAATGTCAGTAACTGTACGTATCCCAACACCACTAAGAGCCGTTACTAAGGGAGCTGATGAGGTGAAGGTGGATGGGAAAAATATTAAGGATATTATTGAAAATCTTGAAGCTAATTATAAAGGGATTAAAGAAAGAATCTGCGATGGCGATGGTCAGATCAGAAGATTTATCAACTTTTATCTCAATGATGAAGATATCCGGTTTATGGGTAATTTAAATACACCGATAAAAGACGGCGATTATATATCCATAGTGCCTGCTATTGCTGGTGGAAATTATAGATTTTAAACTCGTGAGGTTGGGTTTCGTTCCTCAACCCAACCTACACAGCTTGAAAAAGCCCCCCTGAATACAACTTTAAAGTATCGATCAAGCACAGGGCCCTGGTAACTCTATAGTATGAATGGAAAAAATTCTATAAGAGGTTTTTAAACTTTTCCCGAACATCATCCATTTGACCACACGTCATCTGTCCCTCCGGGCATGTATCATGTACACAACCTGGACCTGCTTCTTTGAAAATATGGGGAGAAACTTGTTTAACGAGACGGAGCATCTCCGTTGCCATAGCCCTTATCTCCCACTGGGCGCGATTACAGCAACGTACCTGAAAGAAATGTAACAGTTCACGGGCATTCATAGTAATGATAATCTTTGTCTCTGCAGCATTCGGCAATAAAAAACGGACATCCTCAAGGGCGCTTTCTCCGTTAGTCTCAAATGCACCTGCAAGCTCATCATACCACTCCTGAATGACCTTCATCTTTTCAAGAAACCACTCTCTTTTGCCTATTTTTTCTATACTAGGAGGAACAATGAAATGAAATCCTCCCTTTTCCTTACCTTGCTGTCCGACATATCGCTGGCTCTGCTGGGAGTAAGATGCCAGGCGATGCCTTACGATCTGGTGAGAACAGGCGCGTGAGATACCTTCTACACCGAAAGTAAAAGTAACATGCTCTATAGGCGAGAGATGACGCATATCGATCAATTTTTCAATAAAACCTGCTTGGTCCTTGTTCTTAATCTGGTTTTTCAATTCAGCAACAGAAGCGGGACTATAGCATAGCTTAGCTGCCTGAGCTATTATTTCTTCAGGATCCGGTGTATACTGTAGTAATATTACCTGTAATTTGGATTCCGCCACAAATTTACTCTTAAAACTCAATACCTTTTTGGGCTTTAATACCCTTTTTGTAACAATGTTTAATATCGTGCATTTCCGTCACTATATCGGCTAGCTCAATAATTTTGCTATGAGCGTTGCGCCCTGTAAGAATCACATGTAATCTTTTCGGCCTCTCCTTCAATGCTGCTAGTATATCTTCAGCGTCTAAAAGGCCGTAGCTGGTCATGTTATTGATTTCGTCAAGAATAACAACATCGTACAAATCAGAAAAGATTTCTTGTTTTGCATAATCCCATGATACTTTTGCATTTTCAATAATCTCATCCGTATAGGGGGTACCCGGCAGACCCTCCTTACGGATAAATCCCAGGCCTAACTGAACAATCCGAAAACCTGGTTCTAATCGCTTCATTGCTTCAAGTTCACCGGTATGCCATGCTCCTTTAATAAACTGAAGCATAAGCACTTTCATACCATGTCCGGTAGCCCGGAGACCAAGCCCTAATGCAGCCGTAGTCTTGCCTTTTCCATCACCTGTATTTACTAGTATTAAGCCGTTTCCCATAATCAACCGTCTTTGTTAAAATAAAAAATATATAGGTATTATAATATGTAAAAAGATTCTATTAATCAAGGAATTAAAGTTTGGTATAATAAGGTAGCAGAATCTTTTCTTGGAATCTTAAAATACCATGCTTAATATGGGAACGTTTAGAGATGTTTTTCTGTTTATAAAACCGGGATATGTTGAAAGAAGGGAGATTATATGTCAGAGATCAAGGAAAGTGATCTACCGAGTATAGGCAAAAAATTTACCTTGGAGTTAGATTCAAATGATAAATTAGTTATAGTAATTCACTTTTCAGGAGAGAGAGAGGTCTTTAAATTTACCAAAGATAGCGATGAGCCTATCTCGGTAACGAGACTAACCGACGAAGAGGCTCGTCAAATTGGCGCAATACTCGCCGGGACATATTTCCAGCCAGTCATTGAAGAAAAGCAAAAGCTCATGATGAAAAATGTAACTATGGAATGGATCAAGGTCACACCCGACTCACTATTAGCCAATAAAAAGATTGAGGAGCTGGACATTCGAAAAATGACAGGGGTATCCATTACTACCATTATCAGAGGTGAAACGGTACTTCCCAACCCTCCACCTCATGAGGTTATTAAACCTCATGATACTATTATTATTATAGGAAATAATGAACAGATTAAAAACTTTATATCAACCTTTGATATCAAACAACCGGTAGAAAATGATCGTCAATGAAAGCGTATTAGTACTGGGCATCTCCCTCCTCGCCCTATTTTTTGCTGGCTTTTTAGCTACCAAGATCAATCAATCTCTCACCGCAATTTTCATTATAGTCGGCATGATTCTTCAGAATTTTTTCCCTGTTACTATTATAACAGAGTTTATCGCCACCCTGGGCATTATCTTTATGCTCTTTATGTTTGGTCTTGAATTTTCAGTTGGCAGTCTCGTGAATAACCAGAAAAAGATATTCTATACAGGAATTTATGATTTTATACTTAACTTTCCACTTGGCCTGTTAATAGGATGGCTGCTGGGATATGATCTCATCCAATCACTCTTACTTGCAGGAATTGTTTATGTAACGAGTTCCGTAATTGTGGCCAAATCTATTATTGATTTAAAGCGTTCAGCAAATCCGGAAACGGAATATATTCTTAATATCTTGATTTTTGAAGACATGTTCATTGCCACATTCCTTGCATTCATTGTCGGCATTGTTAATTATGGTAAAATAGACGCAAAGAGTATCTTTTTCGTTATGCTGAAGACTTCTGCTTTTTTTATGTTCTTTATCATACTAGCGAGAACTTCAAAAAAATATATCGATAAGATTATTGATATCGATCATACGGAATTATTTGTAATCCTGATTCTGTCGGTTATTGTACTTTCAGCAGGCGCTGCGGCAAAAATAGGACTCTCTGAGGCAATAGGTGCATTCCTTGCCGGATTGCTACTATCGGAGACGAAACAAAGACACAGGATCTCAGAGGCAATCAAACCATTTCAACAATTTTCCACAGCAATCTTCTTCGTTGCATTTGGAATGTCGATTGATTACAAACATTTCGGAAACCTCATTCCGATGGCAATATTTATATTTATTCTCTCTTCTTTCAGTAAGGTCTTTGGTGGCTACCTTATTGGTAAAAAATACGCCTTAAGTAAAAAGGCCGGTTTAAGGCTTGGTTTTAGTCTTATCCCCAGGGGAGAATTCTCAATCATCCTGGCAGGGGCCATTGCAATGAATCACAACCTGCCTTATCCTCTACAATGTCTTACCGGATTCTACGTATTGTTTAGCGCCATTCTTGGTAGTATTATCATGAAGGAATCGGATTGGTTTACAAAATGGCTTATTGAAAGAAGAGAGAAAGAAATAAAACCCATTGATGATAGTTCAACTATGGGTCCCCATAAATATTTGTAAGAGGAAAATAATAAACTCTGCAATCTTACCGTAGTACTCTTTTGCCAATCTTCCGCCTCAATGACATGAGAAGCTCTCTTGCCATGAGCCATTTATCTTCAAGAGCCCACATATGGAAAGGAAGTACACATCCGCACCGCAAGCAATCAGCTTGCGGTCCCATCATACATGGTTTTTTTATTTGGCCTTGAGGATCCAGACAAAAGGAGACCTTTTTAAAAACACAATTTCTCGTAATTTCTTTACACTTATCAGACTTCATAAGTTTAAGAACAAGGTTAGGAACACCGATAAAATCGCCATATTTCTCATCTTTCAATCTCAGCAGTTTATCTAATATTTCATCGCGCAATCTCCAACCTGGCCAGAGATCATTATTTTTCAATCCTTTTATGGGGGTATATATCTGAAATAAACATCCTTTAACGCCAACATCTTTCCATTCTTCCAGAAAATACTCAATGTCCTGGTAATTCATCGTATTAATTACCATAGATACAGAGATCTTTAATTCAGGCCTATTAGCATGTTTTTTTATCCTATCATAGCAACCCATTCCACGAATGGCATCATGGGTATCCTTTTTGCCATCCACCGATATATAGAAGTTAACATCAGGCCAATAAGGAAGTTCAATCGTGCCATTTGTAGCTATCAGATTCGACTTAAAATATTTCATCCCACGTTCTATCAAATCTTTTCTCAGTAAGGGTTCGCCGCCAATCCAGGAGCATTGATAAAAGGGAAAATCTGTCTCTTTTAAACTTTCCAATTTTCCTATCCACTCATCATCGGTAAGCTCTGGCCGCCCCTCATAATCATGTGCATAAAAGTAGCAATGCTTACAACGGAGATTACAGCGATTGGTGATATCAATTGCGCCAATGGCGCCTTTGGGTTTACCAAAAAGATCAAACCGCCCTAAATCATATAATTTAAAGAGGAATTTTGTCTTTTCTTTTCCTATCTTTTGACAGGAATAATCGAAAAGCTTGTCCCTCAATGTCCTTCTCGGACCGATCTGTTTATTTTCTAAAGTGTTAATCATTTTACATCAGAAAAATCAATCTTATATTCTTTCTGATCCTTTCTCGTTTTAATAAGAATAGTTGTATCTGCATTAGGATTTATTTTATCATAGAGAAAAATACCAACGACACTCTGCCGCCTGTCTTTATACTTCATACCAAACTCCGTATTTTGCGGCAGTATAATATTTGTTCCTTGCTTTAACATAATCTGAACGTCTTCCAGAGCCTGAATATCCTCATCAATATTTACTACAACATTGAACGTCGTGGAATGCTGAATCTCTTTTATATCTTCGGCAGTAAGGGTTTTTTCTTTCATTGCATGCATAGCCGAAGTAACTGCAATTCTCATATATTTGCTCATTATCAGGCCTCCTGGTCCTTTTGGATACTCTCCAAAACAGGCCTGTTTTACGGTATCACTGTAAAAAATATCCTTCCCTTTATGTTTTTTACCGTATTCATCCGCCTCCTGTATCTGTTCAGGGGTTAACTGAATATCAAATGCATTTGATAAAGCTGGTATCCCTGATATAATTATACTGATTGCAATTGCACACCATTTTATGTATTTCATAAAGAGACCTCCTCATGATTGACCATCCTTGATTTAAAGATACGCATTTTTTTATTCTTCACAAACTTTAAGCTCTTTACCGGTAATCATACTAATCTTTTTCCCGAGATTTTTCATTTCCTTAAGACCACCCCGGTTAGAGGATTCACCCACTTCATCTATCAACATCTTTTTTCCGTCCGTTAAACGGAGCAAGACTAAGTATCGTATATAGTTATCCGGCACGGAGTCAAGTATCTCTTTTACAACCTCTACTCTTTTTATCTTAGAAAAGGGAAAACTATCCTCATTATCAAAAAAAATTGTCCTTCTAATCTTTGTTATTATTTGTTCTGCCTTCCCATCAATAGTGATTATCTTGAAAAAGGAATTCAATACCAGTTTATTCGTAATTTTTTTCTTTGCTACCATAATAACTAACACCTCCTTTTTCAATATCAGTACAATTGAATAGGTTATTCGCAATTATCTGAATTAATTATGGAGGAATATATCACATACCGATGAGATAGTCAAAATTATTATTCCTGTAAATTTTGTTCTATCTACTTACACTAGGAGAGCTTAATTAGTATATAGCTAAGATAATATACTGAGACTAAAAAATCAAATTAAATATCAGTCAGGATTTAAGATATAAAAAAAGCTTCCCATCCTGTTTGGAACGGGAAGCTTTTTTCATGAAAATCCTGTATGAGAAAAGAATAAAGGGTATCTGTTTATCTGTTAGTTAGTCTTAATATCTATCTTAGCATTTTGTTTCAGTTGTGCTAACGTAACATTAAGGCTTTCCGACATCATATCCATTTTAACATCTTGCTTTATATCGTCGAAATTAATCTCTTCTCCCTTTTTTATTTCTGTCACCTTTATGATATGATACCCGAAATCTGTCTTTATGGGTTCACTTACCTGATCGACATTGAGCGCAAATGCCGCTGCAGCAAATGGCTCAACCATTTTTCCCTTTCTCTTAAAGAACCCTAAATCTCCACCTTCTTTTGCAGACGGGCAATCGGAATACTGCTCTGCAACTTTTGCAAAGTCTTTTCCTGCATCTACTTCTGCCTTTGCCTTGCTGATTTTTTCCTTTGCCTGTGCCAGTTCTTCCTCTGTTTTCATATTCCGTGTATCCACCAGGATGTGACTTGCCTTTACCTCGGTATCATCATAATTATGTTTGTTCTTCTCAAAATATGCCTTTATTTTCTGGTCATCAATATCCTTCCCAAAATACCTTTCCAAGGAAAGTGATATCTTTATATCCCTCTTTAAATCATCAATGCTACCTCCATGAGATGCAAGTATTTGCTCCAGCGTTTGACCCTGTAAACTTGGATTTGACTCAGCGTCCTTCCTTACTTTTTCCAATTCTGCATCTATATCTGCCTGACTTACTTCAATCTTTTTATCCTTAATAAATTGCATAATGAGTTTTTGGGTAACCAAACCATCGAGTATCTGTTTAGTCACTACGGGAATTTGCTCTTTATCTATTTTATCTGTGAACCTATTGAGTATTTTATTAACCTCTCCCTGGGTAATTGCCTCGCCATTTACTGTTGCAGCAACCTTATTTGAGTCTTTATTTGCGTCTTTTTCCTTTTTGGCAGGCGCAGCCTCTTTTTGTTTAGATGCAGAGGCTTCCTTTTTAGGTGATTCAGTAGCTTTTTTTGCTGATGCAGAAGGTTTTTTTGTCTCTGTTTCGGCAGCGAAAACACTTAAATGAATGCATAGTATTCCACTCATTACAATTCCCATCTGCCTGGTAAATCCCTTTATCATTAGTTTCTCCTATAAAAAAATTTAAAATAACAATCTCCAAATTTTAATATATTTTGGCTCATAAAGTCAAATTACTTCTTTTTTAAGAAGATTTTTTTATATAAAGTATTACATCCATAACCCCCCGTCTAATCATCATCACCGCTATGGCTGCCAGTAACAGAGAGGCAACCTTTGCAAAGGCCTTTGAACCCCCTTCACGCATAAGTCGATATATAAAATCAGATTTCAAGAGTACAATCCACACAATAAAAAGATTTGCCAGGAGTGAAACCATTGTGGGAATGTAACCATAAGTATCTATCGTAATAATAATTGAGGTCAAAACAGCCGGTCCTACAACAAGGGGAATACCTAAAGGGACTACCCCTATGGTTGAGGTCATAACCCTTTTTTCTTTCTCTCCAAAAAGCAAATCATTAATGGCAAAAACAAGCAATAAGAGTCCTCCAGCCATTTTAAAATCATATATTTCAACTCCCAATACAGAAAAAACAAACTTACCAATAGCTATAAAACTAACACTCACTGAAAGAGCGGTGATAATAGATTGATTAATAATTTTTGTCTTGAGCGGATTTTTTATACCATCCATCAGTGACATAAAAATAGGCAATACCCCTATGACATCGATTGCAACAAAAATTGGTATAAAAGCGAGGAGATAGTTATATACATGTTCCATGTTAAAGTTTTGTAGAATTTCCATAAGTTTGGATTATTGAATTATATGAGATTACAACAATTCAGTAATTTTATGCTTTTTTATTTTATTATAAAGACTGGCACGTGAGATTTGGAGTATTTTAGCAGCTTGTTCCTTATCTGCCTCCACCAATTCCATAGTGTTAACAATTATTTGGCGCTCAACCTGATCCATTAATATCTGAAGGGACTTTCCGGACAAGTCCTGTTTAAAACTTGTCTTTTCCTGATACAAAGGGATGTCTACAGGCTCAATCATCTTTCCTTTACAAAGAATTACCGCACGTTCGATAACGTTTTCCAGCTCTCGTATATTGCCTGGCCAGGCATATGACATGAGTTTACCTAGCGCTTCACGCGAAATCCCTTCTACTGTTTTCCTATTCTTTGTATTATGGATAGAAAGAAAATGTGAAACAAGCATGGGGATATCGTCCATACGCTCTCTTAAAGAAGGAAGAAAAATACGAATAACGTTCAACCTATAGAAGAGATCCCTGCGAAATAAGCCTTTTTCAACACGATCCTCAAGGTCTGCATTGGTTGCGGCAACAATACGTACATCCACTTTTACCGGCTGGTCGCTTCCTACCGCCTCAAATTCACTATCCTGCAAAACACGAAGTAATTTTGCCTGAACCGTCATAGGAATATTGCCGATTTCATCTAAGAATATGGTACCTCGATCTGCTGTTCTAAAACGACCAATTCTATCTTTTGTTGCTCCGGTAAATGACCCTTTCTCGTGGCCAAAGAGTTCACTCTCCAATAACGTCTCTGACAAGGCAGCGCAATCTACCTTTACAAAAGGATAATTCTTACGAGTACTATTGTAATGAATAGCCCTTGCTACCAATTCCTTGCCTGTTCCTGTCTCTCCCTGAATCAGGATATTAGCTTCCGTATTAGATACGTTTGATATAATTTCATAGATCTTTCTCATCTTTACACTTTCACCAACAATATTACCAAAGGTATATTTTTCACCGAGTTCTGAGCGTAACCGGTCCACTTCCCCTTCCAGTCGCTGCATTTGTAATATCTTTTCAATAATAATAATAAGTTCATCGCGCTTGAACGGTTTCGTAATATAATCCGAAGCGCCGAGTTTCATAGCTTCTACGGCATTGGTAACAGTGCCATAACTGGTCATGACAACTACATCGATATGTGGATTTTGCTGTTTAACCTTCTTTAAGACTTCTATACCGTCCATTTCTGGCATAACTAAATCAGTAAGGACAATAGTATATATTCCATCCATAGATATCTTTTCAATGGCTTCTTTACTGCTTGCAACAACGTCCGATACATATCCCCTGCTCTTGAGGAGTTCCTTACACATCTCCCCCATTGCTATATCATCATCTACAATTAATATCTTCTTCAAAACTTTTATCCCTTACCTCAATTACTACTCATATTGGCAGTGATATAATAAATTTCGTACCAGTGCCTGCCTTACTCTCTAACACTATTTTACCATTATGGGCTAAGATTATATTATTGCAAATCGATAATCCTAATCCCGTCCCTTTACCAGGTTCTTTCGTGGTAAAAAAAGGGGTGAAGATATGTTTTTGGTCTTCATCAGATATACCGAATCCGTTATCCTCAAAGACAATATCAACAGATTTCGGTTCTGTATTTATCCTGGTTTCGATACCTATATCTCCTCCTTTCGGTAAGGCATCTACTGCATTATTGATAAGGTTTAAAATTACCTGCTGAATTTGATTTCCATCCACGAATAACAGAGGCACCTTATCATTAAAAATTTTGTGTAATTTTATTTTACGGATTATCAAACGATGTTCAATAAGCGACAAGGTATTGTTAATTAAATGATGAATATTACACAATTTTCTTTCATAATTAGATTTTCTTGAAAAATCGAGCAGATTTCTGATGGTCTTTTGACATTTTACTATCTGTTCGGAAATGGTCTTAATCCGCCCTAATAACTTTTCATCAGGGGTATCCTCTGCCAATAATTCACAGTAACCGGAAATCGTTGCAAGAGGTGTATCTAGTTCATGAGCAAGACTTGATGCAATGAGACCAATAGAAGCCATTTTTTCCGTTTGCAGGAGTTGACTTTGCAAAGATTCAAGCTCTTCATAGGCATGCCGAAGTTCACGTATTCGTTTACCCAGCTCCAGTCGTTGTTGTTCCCGCTCTTCTTCGAATAATTTTCTTTCGGTAATATCCCTAAAAATTTCTACGGCATACTCCACATTTCCTTCTTTGTCTGCAATAGGGAATACAAAATGCTCCATACAATACTTCTTACCATCAAATCCCGTTTCCCATTTAATTACCTGTTGAGACTTACCAGTTTCAAAGACCTTTCCAGTTGCGCAGCTTTCACAAGGAGCACTTTTTTCCCATAGTTGTGTATAACATTTGTTTCCCAACATCGACTGCCGTTTCTTCCCACCCATCTTACTTGCAGCTTCATTTACGAATATGATTTGAAAATCTTTATTTATAATATTAATACAATCATGAATGCCATCAAGGGCTGTTTGTAGAAATTTCTCAGATACCTCCACCGTTTCTCCTCACATGAAAAGAACTATTTTAGGATTATCTCCCAATTCGCTGAGGAAATAAACAGAACTATAATTACGATAAGAGTCCATAAAAAAAATACTATATCAGAAACCTTAGTAACAGCGCAATTATATATTTTCTCTCTTGTATTAATCCTTGATAAAAATTTCTCAATGAGATAAAAT
>JAANMW010001669.1_pt1 | contig 22517 bp, 23 predicted proteins | sample 7279671 | NCBI WGS metagenome assembly JAANMW01 (sample SAMN14094541, study PRJNA606508) | bioreactor metagenome | isolation source: A lab-scale SPAN reactor treating ammonium-rich wastewater day 247 | place: Ireland: Galway | collected 2017-09-19 | reverse complement strand
GCCAGCTATCTGGTAAGCGCGCGCGCCATGGCGCCGGTCACCGCCGCGTGGCCGGATTTTACTCCGCCGCGTGGCCGGATATTGCACCGCCGTTGACATCATCACCTATGACGCCTATCACATGGCCGACATCTACCTGACCCAGCCGATGCAGATCGTGGCGGGCAGCAAGGCCGGCAGCAAATGGATGAGCGACGATCTTTTCGACCGCGCCGCCAGCGCCGACAAGGCCTTCCACGTGGTCGAGGGCGCCAATCACATGGATCTCTATGACGGCCGGGAATACGTCGGTGAGGCGATCTCGGTGCTGGCGCCTTTCTTCGCGGCCAGGCTGAAGGGCGCGTCGCAGTAGCGCCATCCGCGATCTGGTTGCGGCTTGGGCTGCGGCGGGGTCGCGCCTTCGGCAGGGGTCATGGCCCTGCGCTGGGTGCTTATGCTGCGGCGCAGAATGCATAGCGGCTTTGCCGGGATCACGGCTACTTTCCGCGATTTGCCCAGCCTATATCCGCCTTGTCCGCAACATGCCCGCTGGATGGGCAAGATGAAAAAGGTGCCGAGATGTCCGCTGTCGAAATGAGCCATAACCATGCTGCCGGTGGCCTGGGCCAGGTCTTTGCCCGCGCGACCGCAATGATCGCCGCCTGGAACAACGCCCGCATCACCCGCCGCGAACTGGCCCGGCTGACCGACCGCGAACTGAGCGATATCGGCCTGACCCGCGGCGATATCGAGCGGATCGCCCGCGGCGCCTGAGGCCATCGCCATCGATGAACGAACCCCGCTTTACCGCGGGGTTTTTTCATGCCCGCCGGCAGGGCCATGGCCCGGCCTCCTGGGCATCCCTCCGCGGCCGGACGACCGGCGGGCACGAAGGGGCTTGCCCGGCCGCCGTCCCTGGCCGATGCTGGCGGCATGACCGCGCCCTATTCCTTTCGCGACGATCCCTTGGTGCCGCGTTTCGACGATTCCGCGCCCCTGGCCGTGATGGATGCGGAATGCGCGCTTTGCAGCTGGGGTGCGCGGATGATCCACCGGCTCGACCGTTCGGGCAGGGTGCGGATATGCCCGGTCCAGACCCCGCTTGGCGCGGCGCTCCTGCGCCATTACGGGCTGGAGGCAGAAGACCCCGCAAGCTGGCTTTTCATCGAGGACGGCATCGCCCATGCCGATTGCGATGCGGTCCTCTATGCCGGGCGGCGGCTTGGCGGGCCCGGCAGGCTGGCCGCGCCGCTGCGGATCCTGCCGCGCGGGCTGCGCAACTGGCTTTATCGGCGCTTTGCGCGCAACCGTTATCGCCTGTTCGGCAGGGCGGACATGTGCGCCTTGCCGGACCCGGCGTTCCAGCGGCGGCTGCTGCGCTGACCGCGGCCGCCCGTCGCGCGCGGGTTCGCCGCCAGCGCCCGGCGGTCATTCGTCCGCGCCATCCGCCCCGGCCTCGATCTCTTCGGCCACGAGCTGCTGGAGCGTCCAGATATAGTCGTCATGGATGCCGTGTTCCGCCAGCCCGCGGACGGTGCGCAGCAGGTATTCCGCGCCCGATCCCGCGGCCCCCGATGCGCGGGCCAGCCGCCGCGCCTGATCCTCGACCGTCAGCTCGGCAAGCTGGGTGCCGATCGGGTCGGCATAGAAGGTCAGCGCCTCTTCCCGGCCGCGTGCGGTCTCGACCTCGATCCAGCAGGCGTTGGCCGAGAGTTCATGGGCGACAAGCTCGCGCCGCAGGATGGCGCGCAGCGACTGCGCCTCGGTCCCCTGGGCGATGTCGAGGACCAGCCCCTCGCAACTGCCGCCCGAGGCCAGCGCCAGCATCAGCCCCGGCCGCTCGGGCGTGCCGCGGAAATGCTCGAGCGAGATCGAGAAGCGGCGATGCCAGCCGATGGCGGTGGCGCGGCGCCGGGCGCCGACGGCAAAGCCGGGGTTCCAGATCAGCGAGCCATAGGCAAAGACCGGGATCGGCCGCGGCCGGTCCTGCGTAAGCCGGTCGGCCAGCAGGTCCAGATCGGCATCCTCGAGCATGCGCCAGCGCGGATCGTGCAGCGGCCCCTGGGCCGAGGCGACGCGGGCGACGTGATCGTCCGACAGCAAGATGGGGCGGCAATTGGTCATGGGGATTCCTGCAAGCGGCGACTGGTTCACCCGCGCAGGATTTCCGCGGCCGCGGCCGCCGGTCAACCCCGAAACCGGGCAAGGCCGCATCTCGGGGGCCGCGGGACGGGTCGCCGGCGATCACAGCAATGCGAGGATGCGATCCCGCAGGTGCTGCGCCAGCCGCCGCGCTTCGCTGCCGCTAAGGCAGCATTCCTCCGCGGCCTCGCCCAGATAGGCCCGCCGGGCATGATCCAGCACCGCGGCATCCTGCGGGTCGGGGATCTGCGGCATCGCCCATGCCGCGGCCGCGTCCTTGGTAACAAAGGCCCCGGTGCTGGCGGTGTGCCACATGCGGGCCAGCGTCAGCAGCACGTTGCGCCCGTCCCCCGGCAGTCCCGCCAGCAGCGCCGGCAGCGCATCGCGCATGGCCCGGCGGATATGGCCCAGGGGGATTTCGGGCAGCATTTCGGCTGCGGGCGGGCCGAAAAGCGGCCTGGCCTGCCGTTGCGCCTGCGCCAGCAGCAGCGTGTATTCGGGATCGCGGCTGGGCAGGGGGCTTTCGCCCGCCTCGAAATCCCCCCGCAGCCATTCGCCATAAAGGAACTCGGCCCTGGCCGGAAAGCCATGGGCAAGGTCCGGGGCGCGGACCACCAGCAGCTCGATGCAACGCGGCCCGCCGGGCCTGGCGGGATGGCGGGCGGAAATCCGCAGCAGGGCCGCCAGCAGCCTGGCCCGCCGATCCTCGGCCAGGCCCTGGGCGACGATGGCCAGCAGGTCGATGTCGCTTTGCGGGCGAAGCCCGCCCGACACCGCCGATCCGTGCAGGTAAAGCGCCAGCAGCGCCTCTCCGCACGCGTCCTTCAGCGCGGCCATGACCGCCGGGATCTGGTCGGGGCTTTCCGCTGTGCTGTCCTGCATTCCGCCTTGCTCCTTGAAAGGCGTGACTATCACGGGGAAAGCCGCCTGTCCCTCCGTCACGCTACCGTCGGCCACCCGGCCCGACGTGTTCGTCGCCGGGTGCCGCATCCGCCGCCGCTGTCCGACCCGATTTCGGGCAGGATGTCGCAACGGCGCGGCCGCCCCCTTGCGGGCGCCGGTCCCCGTGCCTAAGTCCTGCCCGTGACCCGCCGGCAGCGAAAACAGAACAAAGGGCATGCTGACGATGCGTTTTCTGCTGACATTCCATTGCGAGGCGACCGGCCAATGGCGTTGCCTCGACACCGCGCTGCTTCCCGCGTTCCGGTCGGGCAGGGCCGAGGATCTGCCCGCCGCCCTGCGGGCCGAGCCGGAACTGGTCATGCGCTGGCTGCTCGGGCGTTATGAGATCGCGGATGCGCTAGTCCCTGCCACGACAGCGGCGCAGACGGGTCAGGGGGACGCGATCACGGTCTATCCCCTTGGCGCCGACCGTGCGGTCATCGGCTTCGAGAATGCGTATAACGGCGCCTGGCTCGAGATATTCCTGCTTGAGAACCGGCCCATCGGCTTTGTCGCCGCCCACAAGCGGCAGGTCTTGCCGTCCGGCGGGGCGATGGCCTCGTTGAAGATACGGGCGGCGCGGCCGCTGCATGCCTCCGACCAGGCCTGCCGCCTGACGGTGAGCCGGATCATCGAGCATCGGCAGATATGGGCCGAGCAGCGCAGGGAGGGTGCCGATCCGGTGGCCGCCCTGACCGAGGAAAGCTGAGCCGGGCCTGACAGGCTTTCCGGGCGTTCGGCCCGCATGCGCCGGGAATGGGCCAAGGATGTCTGCGGATCATGCGGCCCTGGGCTTTCCCCTCGGGATCGTCCGCGGCCGGGTCCAGGGTGGCCTCGGCCGAAGCCGCAGGGCGAGGGGCAAGCTTCATTGCCAGCGCTTGGCCTTCCTGTTACCCGGAACAAAACACGCACATGGTGGAATCCGCATGAGCGATCTTTTCGACGCCGCCCCGCGCCAGGGCCGGCTGCCGCTGGCGGCGGCGCTGCGCCCGGCCACGCTGGACGAGGTCATCGGGCAGCAGGCGCTGACCGCGCCCGGCTCGATCCTGCGCCGCCGCATCGCGGCCGGGGCGCTGGGCAGCGTCATCCTCTACGGGCCGCCGGGGATCGGCAAGACCTCGATCGCGCGGGCGGTGGGTGCCATGCTGGGCAAGAGCTTCCGGCCGCTGAACGCCACCCGTGCCGGGGTCGCCGACATCCGCCGCCTGGCGGACGAGGCGCGGATGACCCCGCTGCTGATCTTCGTCGACGAGGTGCAGCGCTTTTCCGCGACCCAGACCGACGACCTGCTGGCGATCTGCGAGGATGGCACGGCCGATTTCATCGGGGCCACCACCGGCAATCCCTATCACGTGCTGACCCCGGCGCTGGTCTCGCGCTCGACCATCCTGAAGCTGGAGCCGCTCTCCATCGAGGACATGGAACAGGTGGTGCGGCGCGGGCTGGATCACCTGCCCGGCGTGGCGATGACGCCCGAGCAGATCCGCCTGGTCGCCGGCCGCTCGGGTGGCGATGCGCGGCGCGCGCTGACCACGCTGGAAAGCCTGGCGCTTGGCCATGACGGGCCGGTCACGGAGGCGATGATCGAGGAAGCCTATGCGGCAGCGCCGATCAACCACGACCGCTCGGGCGATGCGCATTACGACGTGGTCTCGGCCTTCATCAAGTCGATGCGCGGCTCGGACCCGGACGCGACGCTTTACTGGCTGGCGCGGCTGATCCATGGCGGCGAGGATCCGCGCTTCATCGCCCGGCGCATCATGATCCATGCGTCCGAGGATGTCGGGCTGGCCGACAACACCGCCCTGCAGACGGCGGTGGCCGCGGCGCAGGCGGTCGAGAAGATCGGCTATCCCGAGGCGCAGATCGTGCTGGCCCATGCCGCGCTGCATGTGGCGCGGGCGCCGAAATCGGCCTCGGCCTGCCGCGGCATCATGGCGGCGCTGCAGCTGGTCGCCTCGACCCCGCCCGCCCCGGTGCCGCTGCACCTGCGCGATGCGCATTACAAGGGGGCCGAGGCGCTTGGCCACACCGGCTATGTCCTGCCCCACGACGACCCGCGCGGCTGGGTCGAGCAGGACTATTCCCCGATCCCGCCCGGCACGCTTTACCAAAGCGACGCCCGCGACGCCGCGACCTTCGAGAAGCGGGCCGATGAATATTGGCGCAAGGTGACGGGGCGGCCACCGCACGGGCCGCAAACCTAGGCCGGTCGAGCATCGGCCTTGCCGATATGCCGGGCGGGCGCCCACAGGCGGCAAACCATTCTTGCCGCCGCAAAGGCGGCCGCCCTTGGCTTTCCCGGCTAGGACGAGGGCGAAGCCGCCTTGGCCGTGCCGGAGCAGAAGGCGGCAAGCGCCGCCTCGCCGGGGGCGCAGGCGCGTTCCAGCGCCTCGCGCTCGGCGGGGGAAAGGGCGGCCAGGCGCGACGGGCGCAGCTGCGGTATGGCGGCGGCCCGGTCGAGCCATGCGGCGGGGGCGCCGGCCTGCAGATGCGCGCCCAGCCTTTCGATCCAGGTGTGGGGATCGCGGCACAGATCCTCGTGGCGCAGGATCATCGGCCGGGCGCCGCGCAGCCCTTGCAGGCCGCGGATGGTCAGGGCCGACCAGAAGGCCCCGGTTTCGGCAAGGCCGGGACGGCGGGCGACGATGCGCCGGACGCCGGACGGCCCGCTGATCGCCGCGACCAGCGGCCAGAGGGCGCCGCGCCCGAAATGCCGGCGCGGGTGCAGCAGGTCGAGGCCCAGCGGCCCGAGCCTGCGCCAGCACCAGATCGCCAGCCGCGCGGCGGGATAGTCGCGCATCGACAGCACCGTGTCCGGCCCGTTGCGCGCCAGCAGCACCAGCGCTGCATCGGGAAACATCTCGCGCAGCGTCGCCGCGGCCACCAGCGACCCGCCTGACCGTTCCACCCAGATCTCGCGCCCGCCGATCTGCCGGGCCATCGCCTGGAAAAGCGCGCGGTAATGCGCGGCCAGTGGGGCCGGGGCCCGCGCGCGCATCTGCCCGGCCAGCGCATCGAACAGGGCATCGGGGTTTTCGCTCAGATGCGGCAGCGTGACCGCCAGGATCGGCGGGCAATGCCACGGGTCATGCGCGGGGTGCTGCACGCGGCCGTAAAGGAACTCGGAGGGCGCGGCATCGGGGTTCGCCACCTGCGCCATGGCGCGCGAGGGCCGGGCCATATGCGCCCAGAACCGCGCGCCGTCCAGATGTCGCGGGCGAAAGGCGTTATGGCCCGCGGCGGCGAAAAGCTCGGAAACCGACAGGACGGCCGGATGCGCGTTCAGGATCTGCGACACCAGCGTCGAGCCGCAGCGGGCCGAGCCCAGGATCAGCGCCCCGCGCATGGCCGGTTCTGCAACCTCGTCCGGGGCATCATTCGGCCCCGGCACGGATGGCGGCGATCATGCGCTCGACTGCGGCATGCGCCAGGTCCATGGGCTTTTGCCTGGTGATCAGGTCCAGCCGGTCGATGGCCGCCAGGGCGACGATGCCATGCACCGACAGCAGCAGCTGCTCGGCCAGCAGGCGCGGGTCGCCCTTGGGCTTCAGCGCCGCCACCGGCTGGGTGATGCGGCCGATCAGCCCGTCGATCTGCGCCAGATACCAGTCGGGAAAATTGTTCGAGATGCGCGGCCCCTCGAACAGCGCCCGCCAGACCGCGCGGCGATCCAGCATGAAGGTCACATAGACCTCGGCCAGCGCCAGCAGGCGTTCGCGCGGCTCGGTCTCGCGCACCGCATCCACGGCGATCGCCAGATCGACCAGCGCCTGCCGGTTCACCTCTTGCAGCACCGCGCTCATGCTGTCGAAGAGGTTGTAGATGGTGCCGGGCGTCGTCTTGACCGAACTGGCCAGCGCACGGGCGGTCAGCGCCGCCGGCCCGCCCTCTTCCAAAAGCAGCTTCGCCGCCTCGATCGTGCGGGTCCGCAGGGCGTCGTGATCATATCGTCTGGGTCTGGCCATGGTGTTCCTGAACTATGTTCAAAAATACGCTTGACAGGAATCGGGGCGATTGTCAATGTTAATGAACATCGTTCAATAATGGTGCCTCACATGTCTCCGATCAATCTCACAATCACCGGGACCGGCAGCTACCTGCCCGCCACGGTCCTGCCTTCGACCGATATCGACGACCGCATGGGATGGGCGCAGGGCGAATGCCAGGCGCGCTTCGGCATCGCCTCGCGCCATGTCGCCATGCCCGAGGAAACCACCTCGTTCATGGGCGCCGAGGCGGCGCGGCGCGCCATGGAGATGGCGGGTTGCAAGCCCGAGGATCTGGACATGATCCTGGGCGCCTGCGGGGTGATGGAACAGCCGATCCCCTCGACCGCGACGCTGGTGCAGGAACGGCTGGGGCTGGGTCGGTCCGGCATTCCGGCCTTCGACGTGAACGCGACCTGCCTCAGCTTCCTGCAGGCGCTGGATCTTGCGGCCATGCATGTCCAATGCGGCCGGGTGCGGCGGGCGCTGGTGTTTTCCTCGGACATCGCCTCGGTCGGGCTGGACTGGAACCGGCCCGAGGCTGCCGCGATCTTTGGCGACGGCGCCGCGGCCGTGGTGGTCGAGGCGGGCGGCAAGGGCGCGGTGCTGGCGCATGATTTCCAGACCTATGCCCATGGCCATGACGCCTGCGTGCTGGCGGCGGGCGGCACGCGGGTCAATCCGGCCCGCGGCATCGCGCCGGGCCAGGACCGTTTTCACATGGACGGGGGCAAGGCGTTCAAGGTCGCCTCGCGCTATCTGCCGCGCTTTCTGCAAAGGCTGCTGAAAAAGGCCGAGGTGGGGCTGAACGGCATCGCCTGCGTCATCCCGCACCAGGCCAGCGCCCAGGCCCTGCAGCACGCGACCCGCAACCTGTGGCTGCCGCCCGAGCGGGTGATCGACATCTTTGCCCATGCCGGCAACCAGATCGCGGCCTCGATCCCGACGGCGCTGGATCATGCGGTGCGCTCGGGGCGGCTGATGCGCGGGGATACGGCGCTGCTGATGGGCACCTCGGCCGGCATCTCGCTCGGCGGCACGATGGTGCGGTTCTGATGCGCGCGCTGGTGACAGGGGCCAGCGGCTGCCTGGGCCGCGCCTTGGTCGAGCAGTTGGCGATGCATGGCTGGGACGTCAGCACCACCGCGCGCCAGCCCGCGGCGCTGCCCGGCTTTCGCGCCGCCGATCTGGTCAGCGCCGATCTGGGCCCGCTGCTCGACGGCATCGACGTGGTGTTCCATTGCGCCGCGCGCAGCTCGGCCTGGGGCACGCGGGCCGAGTTCCATGCCGACAACGTGCTGGCGACCCAGCGATTGCTGGACGCGGCCGAGCGGGCAGGGGTCAAGCGCTTCGTCCTTGCCTCATCGCCCAGCATCTATGCCGACGGCACCGACAGGCTGGACGTGGCCGAGGATGCGCCGCTGCCGGCGCGCCCGCTGTCGCTCTATGCCGAAAGCAAGCTTATGGCCGAGCGGATGGTGCTGGGCCATGCCGGGGCCATGGGCTGCACGGCGATCCGCCCGCGTGCCATCTACGGCCGCCACGACCGGGCGCTGCTGCCGCGGGTGATCGAGGCGATGCGGCGCGGCCGGCTGCCGATGATCCGGGGCGGGCGGGCGCTGATCGACCTGACGCATCGGCACGATGCGGCGCGGGGGATGATCCTGGCCGCCTCGGGTCCGCGCGGGGGCGTGTGGAACATCACCTCGGGCGAGGCTTTCAGGTTCTGCGACCTGGCCGAGATCATCGCGCATCGCGCCGGGCTGCGCCTGCGCGGCATGCCGCTGCCGCAGGGGCTGGCGCGCTGGCTGGCCGGTGCCTCCGAGGCTGTGGCCCGGATGCGCGGCGGGGCCGAGCCGCGGCTGACCTTGCAGGCCGTGGCGTCCCTGGGCAGCAGCCTGACGCTGGACATCTCGGCCGCGCGGCGGGATCTGGGCTATCGGCCGCGGGTCGGCTTCCAGGAGGGGGTGGCGGAATGCTTCGCCTGACCACGCTGAAGATCGGCGAATGCCGCGCCCCGGCCTGGGGCGCGGGACTGCCGGGCCTGGGCGGCGCCACCTTCCCGGCGCTGGCCACGCTGGTCGAGACGGAAAGCGCTTGCGTGCTGGTCGATACCGGCTATGGGCCGGCCTTCTTCGCGGCGACGCGGGGCTTTCCGGCCCGGCTCTATCGCTGGCTGACCCCGGTTCGGCAACCGGCGCAGGAACAGCTGCTGCGCCGGTTGCCGCGCCTGCCGGATCTGGTGTTCCTGACCCATATGCATGCCGATCACAGCGCCGGGCTGATCGACCTGCCGGCCGGCATTCCGGTCACGGCCTCGGCCGCGGCGATTGCCGAATTGCGGGCGCTCGGCGATCTGGCCAGCATCCGCGCCGCCTGTCCGCCGCTTTTGCGCGACGCGATCCTGGCGCGCGATCCGCAGCCGGTCGAGGCATGCGCGGCGGTCCCGACCGGCCTGCCCGAATTTCCGCAAGGCCATGACCTGCTGGGCGACGGCCGGCTGATCGCCGTGCCGCTGCCGGGCCACGGCACCGGACAGATGGGGATTTGGCTGCCCGAGGCCGCGCGCTTCCTGGTCGCCGATGCCGCCTATGGCCGGGCGCAACTGCGCGCAAACCGGCTGCCGCCCGGCCCGGTGCTGGCGCGTCTGGGCGATGCCGCCGCCTATCGCCGGACCTTCGCCCGGCTGCGCGCGCTGATGCTGCGCCGCCCCGACATCACCATCGACCCCTCGCATTGCCCCGAGACCGCCAGATGAGCCTGACCGCATTCCTGCACAGCCGCCATGGCGGCGGCTTTTCCTGCCGCGCCGAGATCGAGGCGCATCACGCCGCCGCCATTCACCGCTTCCGCGCGCGGGTCATGCCGCGCTCGCCCTTCTATCGCGGCATGGCCGACCTGCCGCTAAAGGCGTTGCCGCGCATGGACAAGGCGCGGCTGATGGCGAATTTCTCGGCCATCAACACCTGCGGCATCGATCATGACGCGGCGATGCAGGTGGCCATCCGGGCCGAGGCCAGCCGCGATTTTCGCCCGCTGATCGGAAAGGTCTCGGTCGGGCTTTCGACGGGCACCTCGGGCCAGCGCGGGCTGTTCCTGGCGACGCCGCGGGAAAGGCGGCTCTGGGCCGCGATCATGCTGGGGCGCTACTGGCCGGAACTGTGGCGGCGCCAGCGCGTGGCGTTCTTCATGCGCGCCGACAATGCGCTTTATCGCAGCCTGTCGAATCCGCTGGTCCGCTTTGCCTTCTTCGACCTGCTGTCGCCCTTCGAGGACCACCTGGCCCGGCTGGCCGATCTGGACCCCAGCGTGCTGATCGCGCCCGCGCGCATCCTGGCGATGCTGGCCGAGCGGCAGGCGGCGGGCGGGCTGGCTCTGTCGCCGCGGCGGGTGATCTCGGTCGCCGAGACGCTGTCCCCCGAGGATGCGGCGCTGATCGAACGCGCCTTCGGCACCCGCGTCCACCAGGTCTACCAGGCGACCGAGGGCGTCCTGGCGATGACCTGCCGGCTGGGCCACCTGCACCTGAACGAACGCTGGCTGCGCATCGACCGCGACGTGATCGACGCGGCAAGCGGCGCCTTCTGCCCGGTCATCCACGACTTCACGCGCGAAAGCCTGCCGATCCTGAACTATCGCCTGGACGACGTGCTGATCCCCGATCCCGATCCTTGCCCCTGCGGCTGCGCCAGCCAGCGCATCGCCCGCATCGAAGGCCGCGAGGACGATGTCCTGTGGTGGCCCTCGGCCACGGGGCCGCGCATGGTCGCGTCCGAGGCGATTCGAACCGCCATCGCCTGCCTGCCGCAGCCCTTGCGCGACTATCGGGTCGTCCAGCAGGGCAGGATGCTGCACCTGTGGCTGGACGCAGCCGCGCCGGGGGCCGAGCCGGCGCTGCGAACCAGCTTGGCCGGGCTGGCGCGGCGACTGGGGGCCGAACTGCCCGCGCTTGCCTTTCATCGCGGCCTGCCGCCGGAAACCGACGCCAAGCGCCGCCGGATCAGGGTCTTGCCCGAGGCGCGGACCGGGGTGTGACGGCCGGAGCCCAGGGGTTTCCGCCTGCCCGGCAGCCCCCCGCGACCGTGTCAGACATGCTGGCCGCCGTTGATGTGGATCTCGCTGCCGGTCACATACGACGCCTGCCCGCTGGCGAGGAAATAGACCACCTCCGCCACCTCTTCCGGGCGCCCGAGGCGCTTCATCGGCACCTGCGCCTCGATGATCCTGTCGGTGCCCGGCGACAGGATCGAGGTCTCGATCTCGCCGGGGGCGACGGCGTTCACCCGCACCCCGTATTCGGCAAGGTCATAGGCCAGCTCGCGGGTCAGGGCCGAGAGCGCGGCCTTGGAAACGGCATAGGCCGCGCCGGCGAAAGGATGCACCCGGCTGCCCGCGATCGAGGTGATGTTGACCACCGCGCCTTGCCTTGCCTTCAGCGGCTCCAGAAGCTCCTGGCAAAGCTGCAGCGGGGCGACCAGGTTGACCTGCTGCACGCTCAGGAGCGTTGCCAGCGGCGTGACCAAGGCCCCCATGCGCCCGCCGTCCCCGCACTTCGGGGAAATCCCGGCGTTGTTGACCAGGGCCGACAGCCCGTGCCCGTCCAGCATCCGTTTCAGCCTGTCGGCGGCGTCGGTGATCGAGCCGGGATCGGACAGGTCGACCTCGATGTGATGGATGATGCCTTCGGCCCAGGGGCACTGGGTCGAGAAGGGCGTGCGCGCCAGGGTGATGACGTTCCAGCCCTGGCGGTGGAAGTGGCGCACGATGGCATGGCCGATGCCGCGGCTGGCGCCGGTCACCGCGACGACGGGCTTGGAAGGATCGGTCATCATTTCTCATGTCCAGGTGGCGGCCGCGTGGCGAGCTTAGCCCCGGCCTTGGTCCAGATCAAACGGGTCCGCCGGTTGCGGCGTTCGGGCGGCGCGGGTCCGGGCGATGCCTGCGCGCCCGGCCCTGGCGGCGGGGCGGCTGGCTGATATCCGCCGTCCTGCCCTGGCGGTGGTTCTGATTCCACCCAGGCTCTGATATGCTCCCTGAAGCTGCATTTCATGAGATGAATTCTCGCTAGGCGGATAACGACCATGTCCTTTGCATCTGCAAACGAGCGCTACTTCGTCAGCCTGGTCAACCAGGCTCGCCGGGCCGAAGGGCTTCCCGCGCTGTCCATCGAAAAACGGCTCAACGATTCGGCCGAGGGCCATAGCCGCTGGATGCTGGAGACGGATGTGTTCTCGCATACCGGCCGCGGCGGCTCTTCCTCGCGCGAGCGGATGGAGGCGGCGGGCTTCGACCTGGCGGGCAACTGGATGACGGCCGAGAACATCGCCTATGTGTCCATCCAGGGCGAGGCCGACCTGCGCGACGAGATCCGCCAGCTGCACCAGAACCTGATGAACAGCTCCGGCCATTATCAGAACATCATGAGCGATGCGGCCTTTATCGGCATCGGGCTGGAGGTCGGCTATCTGACGGTGAACGGCCGCGACTACAAGGTGCTGATGGCGACGCAGAACTTTGCCGATACGGACGGGCAGGTGCGCGTCGATACCGGCACCTTCACCCGCGTCGCCAATCCCGGCGCGGACCTGTCGATGCAGTCCCGCGCCGACTGGCTGGCCAGCTTCAACGGCGAGGTCTTCGTCACCCCCGGCCCGACGCAAAGCACGCCGCGCAACGACGATTATCGCCTGACGGCCCGGCATGATGTTGCGTCGGGCGGGGACGGTCACGATTGGATGGACGGCAAGGCGGGACATGACACGCTGAACGGTAGCGGGGGTAACGACCGGCTCATCGGTCGCGAAGGCTTCGATTCCCTGCATGGCGGTTACGGCAACGATACCCTGCAAGGTGGCAACGGCAACGACACCCTGGATGGGGCCGCCGGACATGACCAGATTCGTGGGGATGCCGGCAATGACACGCTTTTGGGTGGGGCGGGTTTCGACACATTGCTGGGTGGAACCGGTGCTGACAGGCTGGACGGTGGTGCAGGCAATGACTGGCTCAGGGGGGAAGGAGACAACGACCGCCTGATCGGCGGCGATGGCAATGACACGCTGCATGGGGGCTATGGCAACGACGTTCTGGTCGGCGGAGCCGGGGCCGATGTCTTCATCTTCCAGGATGGCCATGGCGCCGATACGATCAACGGCTATCAGCGCGGCATCGACCGGCTGCTGATCGACGATGCCATGCTGGACGCGAACCCCGCCGCCTTCATCCGCGACCACATGCAAAAGACCGCGAATGGCGTGGTCATCGACTTCGGCGACGGCGACCGGATCGTGGTCAACGGCCAGAACCTGACCGTGGCCCAGGTGGCGGACGACATCTTCGCGATCTGACGGCGATCCCCCGGCCGAAACGGCCGAGGGCAGGGATATGCAGAAGCGGGCCGCCGGTCACGCCGCCGCTTGCAGCGGCTCGGGGGCGGGCGCAGGCAGCAGGCGCTTGCCGCAAGCTGCAATCAGGTAATGCTGCAAATAGCTGCCCGCATTTCCGGTGATGGACCCGCCGAGCCGGGGATTGATCTCGAAGATCTTCGGCTTGCCGTCCACTTCGCGATAGTCGATGCAGCAGGCGCCATTCGCAAATCCCACCCTGTCCAGGATTTCCGTGAACAGATCCCCATGGCGCGAACCTTCCTGCCATACCAGGCTCTTGTGCCCGGTATTGATCCCCTTCACATGCGGCATGTCCGGCATGTCGAATATGGCCGTGCGGGAAAAAGCGATCCGGCCGTCGCGCATCAGCAGATATGCGGATAATTCGGTCGTGCCGGGAATATATTCCTGCAGGAATTCCTGCTCGGGATCGTAGACCAGCGGCGAATCCGGGGTCCGGCAGCAAATACGCGACAGCTTGCCCCATTCGTCCTTGCGGCGCTTGACGATGATGGGCTCGCCAATCGGAAGATTACCGGGATCGGCGAACATGGCCGGGACGTAATCACCCAGGCCGGCGCTGGCCATCAGCCGGTTGAAAGCAAGCTTGTCATGGCAGTTTTCCTGCGCCGCGGCGCTGGGGAACAGGGCGTTGAACATCTCGCCCCCGGCACGCCTTTGATCCAGGAAATCGCGGTCCCACAGGGTCAGCGTGACCACGGCGTCATAGCTGGACAGATCGGCATGGCGAAGATCCGCCATATGGCTTTGGATGCCGATGGCCTGCGCGCTGCGCTCCAAAGCTGCCGACCAGTCGGCCTTCATTCCAAACAGAATACTTTTCACAACAAACCTCCCAGGCAATCGATAACTGATTGCAATCCGCCAGAGACAACAATCGGAACGCGAACAGGCCCAGTGATGCCCCACGGGGTGCTGCATGAGAAGCTGACTTTTTGGGCAGTTATTGCCCGAATCCTGCGGAGAATTGGCGCCAGGCGCCTGATATTTCCACGATATGGACGGATTTCCCGCCCGCCGCCGGATTGGCGGGATCGGCAGGGGTGACGGCGCTGCCAACCGCTCCGGGCGCCGCGCCGTCGAGGGTATTTTCGCCCCGGTCGGCGATTCTCGAAAACGGTTTCAAGGGGGTGCGACAACGATACGCAGCTGCGCGGGATGACGCGGATGCGATCCGGCGCGACGAAACCCTTTCCCGCTTGCCGGGGTTTAGACCCGATGAGCATGAAGGAGGTAAGAGTCATGCTGAAACGCAGTTTGACGACCGCCCTGGTCGGCGGCAAGGCATTGGCGCTTGGCGCCATCATGGGCTCCACCGCGCTTGCGCAAAGCGGCGAGGTGATCGAAGGCGATACCACCGTCATCGAGACGCCCTCGGGCAACACCGCCATCGCGCCGGGCGCGGCGGTCGAGCCGAGCGCGCCGGTGGGCGCGGTTCTCGAGCCGGATTACCCGTTGCTGGAGCAGCTCGACAATGACCAGGAGATCGCGCGGACGCTGATCGCGCAGGGCTTCAGCGACGTGCATATCCTGCGCGAGGGCCCGATCCTGACGATCAATGCGCAGCGCAACGGCCAGCCCACCGAACTGGTCTACAGCATCGCCAATGGCAGCCTGATCTCGGTGGACGGCGTGGAACTTCGCGCCGAACCGGACGAAAGCGGCAAGGGCGGGCCGACCGCCTCGGAAACCCAGGATGGGCCCGGCGCCGGTGACGAACCCGGCGAGGATGCCGGGGGTGATACGGGCGGCGATACGGGTGACGGGACCGGCGACGGGACTGGCGACGGAACCGGAGAGAATGGCGATGGTTCGGACGGCTCCGACAGCGGCTCCGACAGCGGCTCCGACGGGGCGGATGGCGGCACCGGGGGCTCTGACGGGGGCGCAGATGGCGGCGCGGACGGCGGCTCAGACGGCGGTTCGGATGGCGGCTCCGATGGCGGTGATTCCGGCGGCGATGGTGGCGAAGGCAACGGCTGATCCCTGCCGCTAAGCCTACGCCAGCCTCTGGGCGGGCGCGTGCCCTCATTATGGCCGCATCGCCCGGCGAAGGCCGGGCCAAGATCGACGACACCCGCCAGAGCCTGCCATGGCCCAATAGAGGAAGGCCCCGGCGGCGCGGTCGCGCTCCGGGGCCTTCTGGTTGGTCAGGACGCGGATCTATTCGTCGTCGCTGTCCGGCACGTCGGCGATGTCGTCCAGCGACATGTCGCCATCGTCGTCGTCATCGTCCAGCAGATCGTCGTCCAGATCGCCGGTGTCGGCGTCGTCGTCCAGATCCTCGTCCTCGGCCAGGTCGGCCTGGTCCGCGTCGCGCGCAGCGGTCTTTTCCGAGATCAGCGAGCGCGAGCGACCGTTGGTCAGGCTTTCCACGGTAAATTCCGCGCCGCAGGCCGGGCAGGTCATCGGGTCGTTCATCAGGTCGTAAAAGCGCGTCGCGCAATGGGGGCAAAGGCGTTTCGTGCCCCATTCCTCTTTGGGCATGGTTGTTCTCTTTCTGCCGCGTTCAGCTAAATCCGCTGTCCCCTGCCACAGCCGGGGCAGGGTGTCAAAGCCTTTTCCCCCTTGCGGCCGGCCGGCGGTGCGGGGGAAAGATGGGCAGAGGCGCAGCCCTTCGCAAGATGGGGGAACGGATGGACAGGATTCTGGTCGGAGGCGACATTCCGGTGACGCTGCGGCGCTCGTCCAGGGCGCGGCGCATGACCCTGCGCGTGGCGCGCGCGGGGGGCGAGGTGGTGCTGACCCTGCCCAGCCGCACCAGCCTGTCGGACGGCCGCGCCTTTGCCGAATCGCGGGCCGAATGGCTGCGGCAGACCCGCGCCGGGATGCCGCCGCTCTGCGTGGTCGAACCGGGCGCCCTGCTGCCCGTCGAGGGGCGCCCGCGCCGGATCGTGCCCCATGACAGGCGGCGGGTGGAACTGACCGAGGCGCTGCTGCTGGTCCCGCAGGGCCGTCCCGCCGGCCTGCTGGTCGAGGCCTGGCTGAAGCACCTGGCCCAGGCGCGGCTGAGCCGGGCCTGCGACCGCCATGCCGCGGCGCTGGGGCGCGGGTTTCGCGCGCTGGCGCTGCGCGACACGCGATCGCGCTGGGGCAGTTGCACCCATGACGGGCGGCTGATGTTTTCCTGGCGGCTGGCCATGGCGCCGCCCGAGGTGCTGGACTATGTCGCCGCGCATGAGGTGGCGCATCTGTTGCACATGGACCATTCGGCCGCCTTCTGGACCGCAACCGGCCGGCTGATGCCCGATTACGCCCGCCATCGCGACTGGCTGCGCCGGCACGGGCATGAACTGCTGGCTTGGCGCTTTCGTTCCTGACCGCACCGGCTTGACGGCGCCGGCATTTGTGATCACAGATGGCGCATGACAGTTTCGCGTTCCTCGGAAAGTTCGGCCCATGAGCGGCTTTATCGCAACCTGCGCCAGCGCATCATGCTGGGCGAGCTGCCGCCGGGCCTGCCCCTGACCCTGCGCGGCATCGCGGCCGAGCATCGCGTCTCGATGACGCCCGCGCGCGAGGCGGTGCGGCGGCTGGGGGCCGAGGGGGCGCTGTCGCTGTCCTCTTCGGGGCGGATCGCCACGCCGGAACTGTCGGTCGAGCGGATCGAGGAGCTTGCCGCCCTGCGTGGGCTGATCGAGCCGGAACTGGCCGCCCGCGCCCTGCCGCGCGCCCACCAGGCCCTGATCGAGCGCATGGCCGTCATCAACGCCGCCATCGGCGAGGCGGCCGAACGGCACGACGCCGTGGGCTATATCCGCACCAACCTGGAGTTCCACCGCCTGCTTTACCTGCGCGCCCAAGCCCCGGCGATGCTGGCCATCGTCGAGACGGTCTGGCTGCAGCTGGGCCCGACCATGCGGGCGCTTTACGGGCGGATGAAGCGCAACGAGCCGCCGCGCCATCACCGCATGATCCTGGCCTCGCTGCGGGCGGGGGACGAGCCGGGGCTGCGGCTTGCCGTGCGCGCCGACGTGACCCACGGGCTGCGCCACCTGGGATCGAACTAGGCGGGGGGCTGCCGGGGCGCGACAAGTCATCGCTGCCCGAAATGATTTACCTTAACACTCAGGTATTCTAGGCAGGGCGGATCAGGAGGTATCCCGCGACCATGCCAGGCTTTGCCCAGGACCGGACGACCGCTTTTGCCGGCCCCGAACTCGGGCGCCTGCGCCAGATCGACAGCTGGAGCGCACCGCTGCTGCTGCGCATCACCCGCCTGCACGAGGGCCAGGCCTGCAAGCCCCATGCCCATGCCCGCGGCCAGTTCCTGTTCCCGCGCAGCGGCCGCTGCCGGATCTGGACCGAGGGCGAGATCTGGACCGCCTCGCCCCGACAGGCGATCTGGATCCCCTCCGGCGTGCTGCATTATGTCGAGGGGATTGCCGCGACCGAGGTGCATAACGCCTATGTCGATGCCGGGATCTGCCGCGACATGCCGGGCCGGGCCAAGGTGATGACCGTCTCGCCGCTGCTGGCCGAGTTGATCGCCTATGCGCTTGGCCGCGGGGCGGAGGCCTTGCCGGTCGGGGCGGATGCGCGGGTGCATCAGGTGATCGCCGACCAGATCCGCAGCGCCCGCGACGTGGCGGCGATGCACCTGCCGCTAAGCAGAGACGACCGGCTGGGGCCGCTGCTCGACCGGATGGTGCGGCACCCTGAGGACGGCCGGTCGCTGGAGCAATGGGCCGATGCCGCGCATATGAGCGCGCGCACGCTCGCGCGGCTGTTCCTGCGCGAAACCGGGCTGTCCTTTGGGCAATGGCGGCAAAGGCTGCGGATCATGGAGGCGATGGCGCGCCTGGCCGAGGGGCAGTCGGTGCTGGCCGTGTCGCTGGACCTGGGCTATGCCAGCCAGAGCGCCTTCACCGCCATGTTCCGCAAGGTGACGGGCACGACCCCCTCGGACTTCCTGCGCGACAGCGCCGCCCCGACCGGGCGTGGCCGCCGTCCGGGATCCTGACCGCGCCCTGTCCGTTTCTCGACGGCTTTTGGCCGGGACGAAACAGACCGCCCCCCGCCCGGCTGATACAAGCCCGCATACCCAAGAAAATTTATCGGGTTTGCCGGAGGCGAAGGAACAGATGATTGTGAAAAGGTTGATTTCGGGAAAAGGGCGCCGGGCTTGCCTGGCCGCCGGGCTGGCCACGGCTTCGGCCTTGGCGATGACCTCTGCCGCGGCCCAGGAGGACACGGTGCGGTTGGAAACGATCTATCTCAAGGCCGGAACCGACAAGGACGGCGAGACGGTGACCGATGAAAGGATCGCGCAGCGCCAACCGCTGACGCTCAACGATCTCTATGCCGCCGAGCCCGAGGTCCATGTCAGCGGCGCCGACCGCAGCACGGCGCAAAGAGTCTATGTCCGCGGGATCGAGGAAACCAGCCTCAACGTCACCGTGGACGGCGCCCGCCAAAGCGGCAACCTGTTTCGCCACAACGGCAACATGGGCATCGACCCCTTCATGCTGAAGCGGGTCGAGGTCGAGGCGGGCACCGGCGGCGCGCTGGCCGGTCCGGGCGCCCTGGGCGGCGCCATCCGCTACGAGACCAAGGATGCCGAGGATCTGCTTCTGCCGGGGCAGCGGCAGGGGGTGATGCTGCGTTTCGCCGGGCAGAGCAATGGCGACCGGCTTTCGCCGTCCCTGGGCTTCTACGGCCGGCCGGACGAGCGCTTTTCCTATCTGGTCTATGGGTCCAAGACCTGGGCCGGCAATTACAAGGACGGCGGCGGCAACGAGGTTCCCTATAGCGACGACGAACCCGCCGAGGGCCTGGTCAAGCTGCGCTTCCGTCCCGCCCCGGACCACGAGATCGCCCTGACCCACAACCGGCGCGAGGACAACGGCATGCGTGCCACGCAGGCCAATTTCGGCCTGCCGGATGCCGAGCCACAGGACCAGGAGTTCATCCGCGAAACCACCAGCCTGCGCTATTCCTATGCTCCGGCGGGCAACCCGCTGATCGACCTGGAACTCCGCGCCTATGACAACCGCAGCGCGCTGAAGCGGCTGACCGCCTCGCCGTCCGAGGGCGAGTGGCTGACCAGCGGCCTGGATATCCGCAACCGTTCGGAACTGGGGGCGCTGGTGCTGACCTATGGCTATGACTACACGAGGGAACAGTCGCGCGGCCGCGCCGGCTCGGGCCCGCGCGTCTCGGAGACGGGCGAGACGCATGGCCTGTATCTGCAGGCCGAATACGGCTTTGCCGAGCATTGGCTGGCCTCGGGCGGGCTGCGCTATGACAGCACCTCGCTGACCGATCTGGCGGGGAACGTCTATGACGGCGACCACCTCAGCCCGAATGTCGGGCTGCGCTTTGAAACGGCGCAGGGGCTGTCGCTTTTCGCCTCGTGGTCCGAGGCGCATCGCGGTGTCCGTCCGGTGCCGGGAACGCAGCTGACAAGCGGGATCAACGCCGCCGCCACCGACCCGACGCTGGAGGGCGAACGCGCCCGCACCACCGAGATCGGCGCCGCCTTCGACGCCAATGGATGGCGCGCGGGGTTGATCCTCTTCGACACCCGCATCGAGGGTTCGATCCTTTACGGCGGGCAGCGCGGCATGCCCTATGCCCGGACGCGCGGCGGCGATATCGACAGCCGGGGCTTTACCGCGCGGCTGGGCCGGGACTGGGGCGGCTGGAGCCTGGACCTCAGCTATTCCCGCGCCGATGTCGATTACGCCGGCGTTCCGGTCGGGCCGGGCGACTGGTCGAACGGCGTGGCTCCCCAGGGCGACAAGCTCGTGCTGGACATCGCCCATGCCATGGCCGCGCATGACCTGCAATTCGCCTGGACCAGCATCCTGGTCCTGGCCGAGGACGACCTGCCCGCCACCTTCACCGCGCTCGGGGAACTGCCGGGCTATGCCGTGCATGACCTGTCGGTGGTCTGGCGGCCGGCGGAAGGGCAGGAATACAGCCTGGCGATCCAGAACATCTTCGACAAGCGCTACCTGGATCACTCCACCCCCTACAGCGTGTCTGGCGGCGTGACCAATCTTTACGAGATGGGGCGCAGCATCCGGCTTGCCGGGGGCTGGCGGTTCTGAACCCCGACGCGGGCTGCCGGCGGGACCGTGACGGAAGGCGATCCCGGTCCCCTGGGGCAAGGCGTTCGGGCGATGGCCACCGGCGCCAGCGTCACCGGCCGTTCGTCCGCACGCCGACGGGTGTTCCTGGCGATGGACGCGAAGGTCGCCGGGGCCGTTCACCAATGCGCCGCGCATCCGCAGGGGCCAGACTATGGCGGCGCGGGGTGCCGATTGCGACGATCGTGGCCCCGCAGGCCCGCGCTGCGAAAGGCCGGCGATCAGCCTTCGGCGGGGGTATCGGCGGCCCGGCCGATCCGGTCCACATGGCCTTGCAGCGACAGGCGGTCGAGCGAGGCGATGGGCAGGCTGACGAAGGCCGAGATGCGGTTCTTCAGCGCGCGATAGGTCTCGGCAAAGGCCAGGTGCCGCTCGGCCTCGGTGCCGGTGGCGGCGGCCGGGTCGGGCAGGCCCCAATGCGCGGTCATCGGCTGGCCGGGCCAGACCGGGCAGATCTCTCCGGCCGCATCGTCGCAGACGGTGAAGACGAAATCCATCTGCGGCGCCTCGGGTCCGGCAAACTCGTCCCAGCCTTTCGAGCGCAGCCCGGCCGTGTCATGCCCCCGCCGCTCGAGCAGTTGCAGGGCAAGAGGGTGGACCGTGCCTTTGGGAAACGAGCCGGCGGAATGGGCGCGGAACCGGCCCTTGCCTTCGGCGTTCAGGATGGCCTCGGCCAGGATCGAGCGGGCCGAATTGCCGGTGCAGAGGAAAAGGACGTGATAGGGATGGTCGGTCATGGCGGGCCTCCGGCCGTTGCGGGCGATCTGGTCCAGAACCGGCTGGCACAGCTCGGGCCGGCCGCCGCAGCAATCCTGCATCAGGAAGGCCAGCAGCCCGCGCATCGCCTCGATCCCGGCGAAATAGCGGATCGAGCGGCCCTCGCGCGCCGAATGCACCAGCCCCGCCGCGGCAAGGACGGTCAGGTTGTTCGACAGCGTATTGGCGCGGATGTTCAGCATATCCGCGATCTCGCCTGCCGTCCGACCCTCGGGACCGGCCTGGACCAGCAAGCGGAACACATCCAGCCGGATGTCATGGGCCAGGGCGGCGAGCGTGTCGAGAACGCGATTCTTTTCCATTATTCATGTATAATGGAAATAATTTGCCAAGGCAAACGCCGGCCCACGGACGCGGGCATCGCCGTTCGCGACCCGGTTCATTCCAGCTGGCCGGCTTCCCTGTAGAAGCGCTCGGCGCCCGGATGGAAGGGGATGCCCGCGCCCTGGGTCGCATTCTCCAGTGTGATCAGCCTGCCCCTGGGATGGCCGGCGGCGAGCAGCCTTTGCGTGGTCTGGTTGTAAAGCGCCTGCGTGATGCCGTGGATCAGCACCTCGGGCTGGTCGGCGCTGGTCACCAGCTGCGCCCCGACCGAAAGCGTGGCGACATCGGCATCCTGCTCCTCATAGGTGCCGGCCGGCACCGTGTCGGTGGCAAGGAAGGTGTAGGTTTCGCGCAGCCCGTCGACCTCGGGGCCGGCGATCGGCACCAGCGCCACGTCGTGCTGGCTGGCCAGCTGGGCGATGGCGCCGGCCGGATAGCCGCCGACGAAGAAGAAGGCGTCCATCGCCCCGTCGCGCATGCGGTCCGCCGCCTGGTCGGGCTTGAGATATTCCGGCGTGATGTCGCTTTCCGACAGGCCGAAGGCCGCGAGGATGATCTTGGCATCGACCAGCGTGCCCGAGCCCGGCTCGTCCAGCGATACCCGCTTGCCCCTGAGATCGGCGACCGAGGCGATGCCGGCATCGGCGCGGGCGACCAGGTGGATGCTTTCCGGGTAAAGGTTGGCGATCAGCCGCAGCTTTTCGACCGCCGGCTGGCCTTCCCACAGCCCGGTGCCGGTCTGCGCCCAATAGGCCACGTCGGACTGGCTGAAGCCGGCCTCCATCGCACCGCCGTTGATCGCGTTCACATTGCCGACCGAGCCGTTCGAGGCCACGGCGGTCGCCACCAGCCCCGGCACGCCG
>JAANMW010001668.1_pt1 | contig 22520 bp, 17 predicted proteins | sample 7279671 | NCBI WGS metagenome assembly JAANMW01 (sample SAMN14094541, study PRJNA606508) | bioreactor metagenome | isolation source: A lab-scale SPAN reactor treating ammonium-rich wastewater day 247 | place: Ireland: Galway | collected 2017-09-19 | reverse complement strand
GCTAGTCGTGCTCTTCGGCCTCTGGGTGCGCTGGAAGGCGCCCGGGCCGCTGAAGCCGGAGCGGGGCGGGGTGGAGCTGGGGGTCTGAGGCGGCCGGCGCCGCCGCGGTGTCGTGGAGCGTGCCAGCGGATTCACCGGCGCGATCGAGGGCCAGCTTCAGCAGCACCGGCCCCAGCATCTCGTTGATGCCGACGACACCGACGGCCAGGGTGGCAAAGCCCGCGCCAAATTCGGGGAACTCGCGCACGATCACCAGTGCCACGCCCAGCGCCAGCCCGGCCTGCGACACCATGCCCGACCAGCCCCAGCGGCGGATGAGCGGCGCATCGCCGGCGATGCGGCTGGCAGCCCGCGCGGCCACCAGCGTCACGACGATACGCACGCCGGCCAGGACCAGCGCCACCGGCCAGATGGCGGCGAAGCCCGGCAGGTCGAGGTGCGCGCCGGCGGTGGCGAAGAAGATCACGAAGACGATGGCGCCGGTGTGCTCCACGGCGTGCAGCAGCCGCTCGCCGCCCCGCGAGAAGTTCTGCACCGCGAACCCGGCCACCATGAAGGCGAGCAGCGGGTCGAGGTGGACATACTTGAGCAGGGCCGACATCGGCAGGCCCAGCACCAGCAGGATCAGCAGCAGGCCGCGCCCGCTTTCATCCTCCGCCGCGGGAATGGCGGATGCCGCTGCCGGGGCGCCGGAGGTGCTGGCGGCGACATTGCCGCCGTTGCGCCGCCGGCTGAACCACAGGTAGGTCGCGATGAGGACGCCCAGCGTGGTGCCCAGCGCCGTGCTGCCCAGTAGTTCGTGCCCCATTTCGGAAAAGATGGCGGGATCGAGGCCGGCAGAAGGGTCGATGCCGAGACGGGCCACCGCCAGGGCGACGGCCAGCAGCAGGATCACCACGATGTCCGACGACATGACGAAGGCCAGGGTCATTTCGCTCAACGGGCCCCGGGGCCGAAGCTGCGCGAACACGCCGAGCACGGCCGACGGGCTGCGGGTGGTCGCCAGCACGCCCCAGAGCAGGGCCACCATCAGCGTCGGCACCAGGCCCATGCCGTCGAGGAAGGGCAGGTGGCCGCGCAAGGCCACGAAGGTGCCGCCCACGACGACGATGATCGCCACGATCTGCAACAGATGGGCCCAGACGAGGCTGCGCGCGGCGCGGCGCAGGCTGTCGATGCGCAGCTCCGCGCCGCCGGCGAGCGCGATGAGCGCCAGCGCCAGCTCGTTGAGCACGCCGAGCCGTTCCACCGTGTCATGGTCGACGAAGGCGAGCACATGCGGGCCGACGAGGATGCCCGCCAGCAGATAGCCGGTGAGGTGCGGCAGGCCGACGACTTCGGCCAGTTCGCTGACCAGCGTGCCGGCCAGCAGGAGCAGGCCGAGTCCGGCCACGGCCGCGGGGACGCCGGATTCCAAGGTGTCGTTCGCCTGTTGCACGCCCCAGGCCAGGGCCAGCGTGGCGAGCAGCATCAGCAGCTGCAGGAGGCGCACCGACCAGGGCTTGTCCGCGGCGCTCATGAAGGCCGCGCCGTCGTGCGCAGGGGCTCCCGCCGGCCCGTGGCCGGCCATTCGCCCGCACGCTGCAGCTCGCGGCGCAGCGCGGGCGGCCCGAGCAGCTCGCCGACGAGGATGGCAGCGAGGCAGCCCGCCAGCACCAGTCGCCCGACCGGTCCCGGGAACTGAATCGCCACCACCACGCCCACGCAGAGGGTGACGGGTCCGCAGCCCATCAGTGCCAGGCCTGTCCAGGCAGTGGGCGCCACGGCAAGCTGCAGGTGCCGGCGCAGCACCGCCAGGGCCGGGAGCTTGATGGCCAGGCGCAGGGCCGGCACCAGTGCGACCACGATCCACAGGGCCTGGCCATCACGAAGGTCGAGCTGCGCGCCGGCCAGGGCCACCACCGGCAACAGCACGGGCCGCGCGGTGGAAGCCAGCATCGCCCGCAGCGAGGCGCCGTCGCGGGCCAGCAGGTTCAGCGTCACACCCATCACCGCGAGCGCCGCCGGCGCGGCCAGGCCGAGCAGCGCGGCCAGGCCGATGGCAATCAGCGCAGTGCCGAGCAGGATGCCCCAGCGCTCGGTCAGGCGGGTCTCCACCCGGGTGAGCGCGCCGGCCATGGCACCGGCAGCGATCCCCAGCCCCAGAGTGACCGCCAGCGCCAGCAGCGGCATGGCGTGTATCGCGGCACTCCCCGGCTGGGCGTCCAGGGCGAACAGCAGTGCCAGGCCGGCCAGCGGCACCATGTCGTCGGCGCTGGCGAGATCGCCCAGCGCATCGTGCAGCGGCCCGCCGGCCGCCAGCCGGTGCACACCCCAGAACAACGCCGTGCGGGCGGTCTCGCCGCCGGCGCAACCCAGCCCGATCGCGAGCAGCAGCCGCTCATTGTCATCGAGTGCCAGGAGCATCGGTCCCAGCCACCAGGCAACCAGGGCGATGGCCGCGAAACCGGCGAGGCTCAGCGCCAGGCCCAGCAGCAGGCGCGTTGCGGGGACGCGTCGCCGGTGGACATGGCCGAGTTCACTGCCCGCCAGCAGTGCCAGCCAGGAGGCGGCCACCAGGGTCAGCGGCGCCAGGGCATCGAGTGTCGGACGGGTCACGGCACCGAGGCCGAGCGGACCGACGAGCATGCCCGCCAGCAGGAACTCGGTACCCGAGGGCAGGCCCGACGCGCGCTGCCCTGCCGGGCGGGCGAGCGCGCCGCCCGCCCAGGCGAGCGCCAGCAACCCGGCGAGGATGGCGTAGGGACTCAAGATGCAGCGCGACCGCGCCGGGCGGCTTCGAGCTCGGCCAGTGCGGCCCACAGGCAGGCCGAGCGCGCATCGTCGGCAGGGCTGCTGATGGCCAGTTCGAGCGTGGCCTGGGTCTCGCCGATTTCCACCAGGCGCACCGCCTCGCCGCTGCCGAGCGGTGCGAGGGCACGCGCCAGGCGTGCAGCCAGCCCGGGCGTGGCCAGCTCGCGTTCGACCGGCAGCGAGATGACGATGAGCGGCATGTGCCCGTGCCTGCGGAGCGGATGCAGCAGCCGCGCCAGGTGCGGTACCCGCAGTTCGCTGCCGGCGGCATCGCGCAGCGTCATCTCCAGCAGGCCGAGACGCACCACCTGTCCGCTGCAGCTGCCGATCTCGATGCAGTCGCCCACGGACAGCCAGCGGCCAAAGAGCGTGGCGATGCCCACCATGGCCGTGGCGGCCAGCGGCACGGTGGCCAGGGCCAGCGCCGCCAGCACCAGCAGGCCCATCCGCGGTGCCGCACCCTCGGTGTTGCCGGTGATGACCGGGGCGACCAGCAGCAGCGCCAGCACGACCAGTGCGATCTCGACCAGCGTGCCGGTGGGCGCCGCGAGGTCCCGCGGCAGCCAGCTGACGGGCGTGGTGCCGCGGGCCACCTCGCGGAAGAACAGCCGCACCGCGCGCAGCAGCAGCGCCAGGGTGAGCAGCGCGAAGATCAGGATCACCAGCAGCGGCACCGCCGCCGCCACGCGCGAGGCGAGCGTGGCGAGGGGGCTGAGCAGGGCGCCGGTCAGCTGCCCGGTGAGGCTGCGCGTGCCCTCGAACAGCGAGAAGGTGGCGATGAGCCAGGCATAGACCAGCCCCAGCAGGGCGATCCAGCGCCCGACCGCGACCCCCAGCGACAGCGCCGTGCGCACCGTGGCACGCCCGAGCAGCTCGATGGCCCGCAGCCGCAGCGCCGGCACCTCCTCGGGCCGGGTTTCCAGCCAGTCCGCGGCACGATCGCACAGCTGCCAGGCCCGCCGCAGCAGGAAGACAGCCAGCACGGCGAACAGCACTGCGAGCGAGACGCCGAAAATGCCGCCGGCCACCGCACTGCGGGTGCGCTCCGCCTTGAGGGCGGCGCGGATTTCGGCGGCGATGCGATCGGCGTGCACGGCGAGGCTGGCGTCCCCCGCCAGTGCCGCATCCGCGGGCACCAGCTGCACGACAGGATGCGTGCCGACATAGATCGCCGCGGCCCCGCCGACATGCTCGATGCGCACCTCCTCATCCCGGGTGCCGAGCACGTCGTGCAGCGCATCGTTGGCGGCGCGTGCCCGCAGCGCGGCGCTGCGCCCCGCGTACTCCGCACGCAGGCTGAAGACGACGGTATCACCCACGCGCACCTCGGCGGGTCTGGTCGCGGGTGCCGCGGCCGCCTCGACCGCGGGCGGGGCGGCCTGCGGTGTGGCATCGGGAGCCTGTGCATGCGCCGCGGTCGCCAGCACGGCACAGGCCAGCAGGGCGATCACACTTCGTTGCAGTCGACGGTCCTGCCTGGCAGCGGGGGGAGGGTGGCGCGGGGTCAGCTCCATACGGGCCCTGTTCTCCGGACACGGCCCGCTGATTACACCACAGTCCGGCATGGACCGGTCCCGGCGGGACTACAGCTTCTTCAGCTGATAGATCGCATCCAGCGCCTCGCGCGGCGACATGCGGTCCGGGTCCATCCGGCCGAGCGCCTCGCGCAGCGGGTCGGCGACCGGCGCTGGGCGCAGGTCGAGCTCGGCCTGCGGGCGCGGCTGGCGATGCTCGCGGGTCTGGCGTTCGAGTTCGGCGAGATAGCTGCGCGCACGGCCAATCACGGTGCCGGGCACGCCGGCGAGCGAGGCGACCTGCAGCCCGTAGCTCTGGTTGGCCGGGCCGTCCCTGACCGTGTGCATGAAGATCAGCTGCTCGCCATGGCTGGTGGCGTCGAGGTGCACGTTGGCGCAGCCGGGGACTTCCGCGGCCAGCGCGGTCAGCTCGAAGTAATGGGTGGCGAACAGCGTGAGGGCGCCGATGCGCTCGCCAATGAAGTGCGCCGCCGCCCAGGCCAGCGACAGGCCGTCGAAGGTGCTGGTGCCGCGGCCCACCTCGTCCATCAGCACCAGGCTCTGCGCGGTGGCGTTGTTGAGGATGTTGGCGGTCTCGGTCATCTCCACCATGAAGGTCGAGCGGCCTCCCGCGAGATCGTCGGCGGCGCCGATGCGGGTGAAGATGCGGTCCAGAGGGCCGATGCGCGCGGCATCCGCCGGCACGAAGCTGCCGATGTGGGCGAGGATGGCGATCAGCGCGGTCTGGCGCATGTAGGTGGACTTGCCGCCCATGTTCGGCCCGGTGATCACCAGCAGCCGGCGGCCGGGGCCGAGCTCGAGGTCGTTGGCGATGAAGGGGCCCTCGAGGACCTGCTCGACGACCGGATGGCGGCCGGCGCGCAGCGAGAACACCGGCTCGGCGGTCAGCTCGGGCCGGCAGTAGCCGAGCTCCGCCGCGCGGCGCGCGAGGGTGTCGAGCACATCGGCCTCGGCGAGCGCCTCGGCCAGGCTGCGCAGCGCGGGCAGCACCGCCAGCAGGGCATCGAGAAGCTGCTCGTAGAGATCCTTCTCGCGGGCGAGCGCGCGCTCGCGCGCGGAGAGCACCTTGCCCTCGAATTCCTGGAGTTCCGCCGTCACGTAGCGCTCGGTCCCCTTGAGCGTCTGGCGGCGGATGTAGTCGGCCGGGGCGCTGGCGGCCTGGGCCCGCGTCAGCTCGATGTAGAAGCCGTGGATCCGGTTGTAGCCCACCTTCAGCGAGGGCAGGCCGGTGCGCTCGCGCTCGCGCCGCTCGAGGTCGAGGAGGTACTTGTCGGCATTGCCGGCGATGTCGCGCAGCTCGTCGAGCGCGGCATCGAAGCCGGCGGCGATGACACCGCCGTCGCGGACCAGCATCGGCGGATTGTCGACCAGCGCGCGCTCGAGCAGCGCGCGTTCGCCGACATGCTCGCCCATGCGCCCCGCCAGCATGGCCAGCAGCGGGGAATCGCAGGCGGCCAGTGCGGCGCGGACCTGCGGCAGGAGCTGCAGCGCGAGGCGCAGCTGCGCCAGGTCGCGCGGGCGCGCCGAACGCATGGCGACGCGCGCGAGGATGCGCTCGAGGTCGCCGATGGCCCCGAGCGTATCGGCCAGCCCGGCGGGGGGCTGTGCCTGCAGCACCTCGAGCGCCTGATAGCGCCGGTTGAGCAGCGCCTGGTCGCGCAGCGGCCGGTTGATCCAGCGGCGCAGCAGCCGGCTGCCCATGGGAGTGGCGCAGTGGTCGAGCACGCCGGCCAGCGTGTGCCCGGCACGCCCGGCCAGGCTCGAGTCCAGCTCGAGGTTGCGCCGGGTGGCGGCATCCATCAGCAGCGCCTCGTCGCGATGCTCGGTGCTGATGCGTTCGACATGGGGCAGCGCGCTGCGCTGGGTGTCCTTGACGTACTGGAGCAGGCAGCCGGCGGCGCGCACCGCCTCGACCAGCTCCTCGCAGCCGAAGCCGGCGAGATCGCGCGTGCCCAGCTGCGCGCACAGCGTGCGCCGCGCGGCATCGGCCTCGAAGTGCCAGGGTGGACGCTCCTTCACGCCCTGCAGGCCGGCGGTGGCCGTCGTGCCTTCCTCGACCAGCACCTCCGCGGGCTTGAGCCGCTCGAGTTCGTTGGCCAGCTCGTCCTCGCGCGCCAGCTGGGTGACGCAGAAGCGCCCGGCGGAGAGTTCCAGCCAGGCCAGGCCGATGGCATCGCGGCCGCGGCAGACCGCGGCGATGAGGTTGTCGCGCCGCGTCTCCAGCAGCGCCTCGTCGGTCAGCGTGCCGGGTGTCACCACGCGCACCACGCGGCGCTCCACCGGACCCTTCGCGGTGCGCGGGTCGCCGATCTGCTCGCAGAGGGCCACCGATTCGCCCTGGCGGACGAGGCGCGCCAGGTAGCTCTCCGCGGCGTGACAGGGCACGCCCGCCATGGGAATCGGTGCGCCGGCGGACTGGCCGCGCGTGGTCAGCGTGATGTCGAGCAGCCGGGCGGCGCGGCGCGCATCCTCGAAGAACAGCTCGTAGAAGTCACCCATGCGGTAGAACAGCAGCATGTCGGGGAATTCCGCCTTGATGCGCAGGTACTGCTGCATCACCGGCGTGTGCGCGGCGCTGTCGCTGGCGGGCTTCGGGTCGGGGCTGCTCATCGGGGACGCTATGGGAGGCTATTTGCGCACGGCGTGCAAGCCCCGCGACGGATTGACCGGCCCGGGTGCCGGCGGCAGAGTGCGCCGATGCATGTCGTGCACCTGGAAACCGGCCGTCATCCCTATGGTGGCGCCCGCCAGGCCCTCGTCCTCATGCGCGGTCTCGAGGCCCGGGGCATGGAGGGCACGCTGGCCTGCACTGCCGGCGGGCAGCTGGCCGCCGAGGCGCGCCGCCTGGGCCTGGCCCTGCGCGAGCTGCCGATGCGCGGTGACCACGACCTCGGCTTCATCGGCCGCTTCACCGCGCTGCTGCGCGAGCTGCAGCCCGACCTCGTGCATGTGCACAGCCGTCGTGGCGCCGACTGGTTCGGCGGCCTCGCCGCGCGGCGCGCCGGCATCCCGGCCCTGCTCACACGCCGCGTGGACCGCGACGATGGGCCGCTGTCGCGGCTGAAGTACCGGCCCTACGGGCGGGTGGTGGCGATCTCCACGGCGATCCGCCGGCAGCTGGAGGCAGCGGGCCTGCGCGCGCCACGCCTGGCCCTGATCCGCAGCGCCGTGGAACCGGCGCTGCAGGAACCGGCGTGGTCGCGCGAGCGGCTGGCCCGGGAACTCTCCCTCGATCCGCGCTGCCAGCTGGTCGGCTGCGTCGCGCAGCTCATTCCCCGCAAGGGTCATGCCGAGCTGCTGCAGGCCTGGTGCGAGATCGCGGCCGCCTGTCCGCAGGCGCGGCTGCTGCTGTTCGGCCAGGGGCCGCTGGAGGCGTCCCTGCGCCGGCGGGTGCGCAGGCTGGGCCTGGAGCGCTCGGTGCTGTTCGCCGGCTTTCGCCCTGATCTCGCCTGCTTCCTCGGGCGGCTGGACGTGCTGGTCCACGCCGCGCGCGAGGAGGGCCTCGGCCTGGCGGTGCTGGAGGCCGAGGCCGCCGGCGTGCCGGTGGTGGCGTTTCGCGCCGGCGGCGTGCCGGAGATCGTGGCGGACGGGCGCACCGGTTACCTGGTCCGGGCGGGCGACGTGCAGGCCCTTGCCATCGCGCTCGGCGGCCTGCTGCAGAACGAGTCGCTGCGCCGGTCTCTCGGCGCCGCCGCCTGGGACTGGGTGGCGCGCGAGTTCCGCGTGGCCGACATGGTCGAGGCCTATTTGACCTTGTACCGCGATCTGGTCGAGACTCCGTCGCGTTGACCGATCATGCCGGCAGCAAGGCAGGCAGACCGCCCATGACCGACTTCGACGCCCGGTCCACCGAGCTCGTGCAGCGCATCGCCGCGGCGCTCGCTGCCAAGAGTGCGCGCCTCGCCGTGGCGGAGTCCTGCACCGGCGGCTGGATCGCCAAGGCACTGACCGACCAGCCGGGCAGCTCCGCCTGGTTCGGCTACGGCTTCGTCACCTACAGCGACGAGGCCAAGCAGGCGCTGCTCGGCGTCAGCGCCGAGACGCTGGCGGTGCGCGGGGCGGTGAGCACCGATGTCGCCGAACAGATGGCCACCGGTGCCCGGCTCGCCAGCGCCGCCGAGATCGCGGTGGCGGTGACCGGCATCGCCGGCCCCGGCGGCGGCACCGCGGACAAGCCGGTGGGAACGGTGTGCTTTGCCTGGGCCGGGCCGGGCGTGCAGCTCATCAGCCAGGTGCAGCGTTTCAGCGGCGACCGCGATGCCGTGCGCCGCCAGGGCGTGATCGCCGCGCTGGAGGGCGTGCTGGTCCAGCTGACCGCGCCGTGAAGGGCGCAGCTGCGCCGGCCCGACGCCTGTTCTTCGCACTCTGGCCCGATCCGCCGGTCCGTGAGGCGCTGTGGCGGGAAACCCGGGAGGCGGTGCGTCGTTGCGGGGGTCAGCCGGTGCCGCCGGACAACCTGCACCTGACCCTGCTGTTTCTCGGCCAGGTTGCCGAAGCACGGCAGGCGACGCTGGTGGCCGCGGTGCGCCAGCTGGCGGCACCCCGGGTCGAACTCGTGATGGACCGCTATGGCTGGTTCGCGGCCGCGCGCGTGCTGTGGCTCGGCTGCGGCGAGGTGCCGGCCGCACTCGGGTCGCTCGCCCGCGATCTCGCCGGACTGGCCACCGCAGCGGGCCTGCGAGCCGATCCGCGTCCATTCCAGCCGCATGTAACTCTTGCGCGCAAGTTGCGGAATCCAGCCGATCTTGCGCCACCGCGGCCGGTGACCTGGCGCGCCAGCGGCTTCGTGCTGGCCGAATCGCTGGCCGGTCCCGCCGGCCCGCACTACGAACTGCGGGCCCGGTTCGCCGATTCCCGATGAACAGGCGGCTTTCGCTGGGTCACCGGCTGAGCCACATCTGTGGAATAATCCTTGCCATTCCCCACGACAGGCGGCGACACCCGGTCGCCACGGAAAATTCATGGACGACAATCGCAAGAAGGCCCTCGCGGCCGCCCTCGGGCAGATCGAACGGCAATTCGGCAAGGGTTCGGTCATGCGCCTCGGCGACGGCGGCGCGAGCCGCGACATCGAGGCGATTTCCACCGGATCCCTCGGCCTGGACATCGCGCTGGGCATCGGCGGCCTGCCGCGCGGCCGCGTGGTGGAGATCTTCGGGCCGGAATCCTCGGGCAAGACCACGCTGACGCTGGAGGTCATCGCCGAGTGCCAGAAGGCCGGCGGCACGGCTGCCTTCGTCGACGCCGAGCATGCGCTCGACCCGGTCTATGCCGAGAAGCTCGGCGTCAACGTCAACGACCTGCTGGTGTCGCAGCCCGACACCGGCGAGCAGGCGCTGGAGATCACCGACCTGCTGGTGCGCTCGGGCGCGGTGGACATCATCGTCGTCGACTCCGTCGCCGCGCTGACGCCGAAGGCGGAGATCGAGGGCGAGATGGGCGATTCCCACGTCGGCCTGCAGGCGCGGCTGATGTCGCAGGCGCTGCGCAAGCTCACCGGCAACATCAAGCGCTCCAACACCATCGTCATCTTCATCAACCAGATCCGCATGAAGATCGGCGTCATGTTCGGCAACCCGGAGACCACCACCGGCGGCAATGCGCTGAAGTTCTATGCCTCCGTGCGCCTGGACATCCGCCGCATCGGCTCCATCAAGAAGGGCGAGGAAGTCATCGGCGCGGAGACACGGGTCAAGGTGGTGAAGAACAAGGTCGCGCCGCCCTTCAAGTCGGCGGAGTTCGAGATCCTCTACAACCACGGTGTTTCGCGCGAGGGCGAGCTCATCGAGCTCGGCGTCAAGCACGGGCTGGTGGCCAAGTCCGGCGCCTGGTTCAACTACGGCCGCGAGCGCATCGGGCAGGGCAAGGAGAATGCCCGCGAGTACCTGCTCCAGCATCCGGAGGTGGCCCGGGAGATCGAGGGCAAGATCCGCGCCCTGGCCATGCCGAAATCCGCGGAGCCCCGCGAAGCCGCCTCTGCCCGCGACACCGAGGCCGAGCCCGAGGCTGCCGCCAGCGAAGCCTGACGAGCAGGGGGGTGCCGGTGTTCACTTATTGACCTTTCGGCCGGGTAATTCCCGCCAGGGACGCGACCGGTGCGAAAAGTCAATAAGTCAACACCGGCACCGGGTCGGTCGGCCCGGGCCGTGGCGATGGACCTGCTGGCCCGCCGCGAGCACTCGCTGGCGGAGCTGCGGGCGAAGCTGGCGGAGCGGGATTTCTCCCCGGAAGAGGCCGAAGCCGCGGTGGTGGCCCTCGCACGGGAGGGCCTGGCCAGCGACAGCCGTTTCCTCGATGCCTTTGTCGCCTCCCGTATCCGCAAGGGGCAGGGACCCATTAGAATCCGCGCCGAGCTGCGCCAGCGCGGCATCGACGCTGCCACCATCGATGCTGCCCTCGATGCGGCCCACGACTGGTGCGCGCTGGCGCGGGCGGTGCGCGCCGGCCGCTTCGGCGGAACGAGCCCGGTGGACGTGCGCGAGCGCGCCCGCCAGTCCCGCTTCCTCGAATACCGCGGCTTTACCTCCGGGCAGATCCGCGCCAGCTTCGGCAACAGCGAGGACTGAACCCGAGCTGCGGGGGTAGTGTCCTTGGCTGAGGCGCCCGGAGGCGGGTATCCCCGAACCAAGCGAGTATCGGGGGCTTTCTAGAGAGAGTGTCCGTCCGAGGGCGGTACGCCTAAAGTTAGGGCCCGACTTCGGGGATACCCGCCGCAAGGGCGCGCACCACGCCAGAACGACAGCAGGAACATCGTGAAAACCGAGCAGATCCGCAAAGCCTTCCTCGACTACTTCGCTGCGAAGGGCCACCGCATCGTGCCGAGCTCGCCGCTGGTGCCCGGCAACGACCCGACGCTGCTCTTCACCAATGCCGGCATGGTGCAGTTCAAGGACGTGTTCCTCGGCAGGGACCCGCGCGACTACCAGCGTGCCGCCAGTTCCCAGCGCTGCGTGCGCGCCGGCGGCAAGCACAACGACCTCGAGAACGTGGGCTACACCGCCCGCCACCACACTTTCTTCGAGATGCTGGGCAACTTCAGCTTCGGCGACTATTTCAAGCGCGAGGCCATCGAGTTCGCCTGGGAGTTCATCACCCGCGAGCTGAAGATCCCGCCGGAGAAGCTGTGGGTGACGGTGTTCCGCGAGGATGACGAAGCCGCCGACCTCTGGGTCAGGCACATCGGCGTCGATCCCGCGCGGCTGACCCGCTGCGACGAGAAGAGCAACTTCTGGTCCATGGGCGACACCGGCCCCTGTGGCCCCTGCACCGAGATCTTCTACGACCACGGCCCGGGGATCCCCGGCGGCCCGCCGGGATCGCCCGACGAGGATGGCGACCGCTACGTCGAGATCTGGAACCTGGTGTTCATGCAGTTCGACCGCGCCGCCGACGGCCAGCTGACGCCGCTGCCCAGGCCCTCGGTGGACACCGGCATGGGCCTCGAGCGCATCGCCGCGGTCATGCAGGGCGTGCACAGCAACTACGACATCGACCTGTTCCGCAACCTCATCCGCGCCGCCATCGAGATCACCGGCGCGAAGGACCCGGCCTCGCCGTCGCTGCGCGTCATCGCCGACCATATCCGCGCCGCCGCCTTCCTCATCACCGACGGCGTGCTCCCCGGCAACGAGGGCCGCGGCTACGTGCTCCGCCGCATCATCCGCCGCGCCCTGCGCCACGGCCATGACCTCGGCGTGCGCCAGCCGTTCTTCCACCGGCTGGTCGGGCCGCTGGAGCGGGAGATGGGCCGCGCCTTCCCCGAACTCACCGCGGCCGTGGGCCATGTCGAGCGCGTGCTCAGGACCGAGGAAGAGCGCTTCGCCGAGACGCTCTCCCAGGGCATGCGCATCCTCGAGGACGCGCTCGCCGGCGTGAAGGGCGGCGAACTCGCCGGCGAGCTGGTGTTCAAGCTCTACGACACCTACGGCTTCCCGGTGGATCTCACCGCGGACGTGGCCCGCGCCCGCGGCATCGGCGTGGACCGTGATGGTTTCGAGCAGGCGATGGCGCAGCAGCGCGAGCGGGCCCGCGCGGCCAGCAAGTTCGAGATGGGGGCGGGTGGCAGCCTGCGCCTCGCCGAGAAGAGCCGGTTCACCGGCTACGACACGCTGCGCGACCAGGGCCGGGTCACGGCCATCCTGCGCAACGACGGCAGGGTGATGGCCCTCGCCGCCGGCGAATCCGCTGGCCTGGTCCTCGACCGCACGCCGTTCTACGCCGAGAGCGGCGGCCAGGTGGGCGACCAGGGGATCATCACCGCGCCCGGCTTCCGCTTCCGCGTCGAGGACACGCAGAAGAACGGCGAGGCGCATGTGCACATCGGCACCGTCGAGGCCGGCAGCATCGCTTCCGGCGCCGAGGTCACCGCCGAGGTCGATGCCGCCGCACGCGAGGCCACGCGCCTGAATCATTCCGCGACCCACCTGCTGCACGCCGCCCTGCGCCAGGTGCTCGGCAGGCATGTCAGCCAGAAGGGCTCGCTGGTCGCCCCGGATCGCACGCGCTTCGATTTCTCGCACTACGAGGCGGTTTCCCCCGCGCAGCTGCGCGAGATCGAGGCGCTGGTCAACGCCGGCATCCGCGCCAATGCCGAGGGCGAGACCCGCATCATGTCCTACGACGATGCCGTCGCCAGCGGCGCCATGGCGCTGTTCGGCGAGAAGTACGGCGACCGCGTGCGGGTGCTGCGTTTCGGTGACCTCTCCACCGAACTCTGCGGCGGCACCCACGTGCGCCGCACCGGCGACATCGGCCTGTTCAAGATCGTCGCCGAATCGGGCATCGCCGCCGGCATCCGCCGCATCGAGGCCGTCACCGGCGAGCGGGCGCTGGCGCGGGTTGTCGAGGAAGAGGCGACGCTCGCCCGCCTCGCCGACCTCGTGAAGGGCAACCGCGCCGACCTCGAGCCGCGGCTGCGCCAGCTTCTCGACCGCAATCGCGTCCTGGAGAAGGAAGTCCAGCAGCTCAAGGCACGGCTGGCCGGCGGCGCGGGCTCCGGTGGCGACCTCGCCTCGCAGGCCGTCACCGTGGCCGGCGTGCGGCTGCTGGCGCAGCGCCTCGACGACGGCACCGATGCAAAGACACTCCGCGACGTCGTCGATCGCATGAAGGACAAGCTCGGCTCGGGCGTCGTCGTCCTCGGTGCCGCCGACGCCGAAGGCCAGCGCGTCTCGCTCGCCGTCGGTGTCACCCGCGACCTCGTCGGCCGCATCAAGGCCGGCGATCTCGTCAACGCCGTCGCCGGGCAGGTCGGCGGCAAGGGTGGCGGCCGCCCGGATTTCGCCCAGGCCGGTGGCAGCAACGCCGCGGCGCTGGACGCCGCCCTCGCCGGCGCCCGTGACTGGGTGGCCAGCCGGCTGGGTTGACGCTGCCGCCGACAGTTCGGTTATGATCGCTGCGCTGCAAACGCCCGGCTCAGGAGGAGCGGGCGACGCGCTGCCGGCGTGGCGGGGCAGCCTCGATCAGGCACCCGCGGCATCCCGGCGACAAGAAAAACGCGAAAGACGGGAGGGAGTCCATGCTGATCCTGACGAGGCGCATCGGCGAGACGGTCATCATCGGCAATGACGTGGACGTCACGGTGCTGGGCGTCAAGGGCAACCAGGTACGGCTCGGCGTCAAGGCCCCGCGCGACGTCACCGTCCACCGCGAGGAGATCCACCAGCGCATCCGCCAGGAACAGCAGGCCGACAACGCCAACGGCGCCGACCCCGCCCCGCTGCCGGCCGCGGCCGACTGAGCACCCGCACGCCGCCCGAGACTCGGGCGCGCGATCCGGGTATCCTGTGCAGCCCGCGCCGGCGCCAATGCCCGGCGTCAGCCGACTCCGGAGAGGTGGCCGAGTGGCCGAAGGCGGCGGTTTGCTAAACCGTTATACGCTCAAAAGGCGTATCGAGGGTTCGAATCCCTCCCTCTCCGCCAGCTAGTCTGGGGTTCGCCGAGTCTCTGTACAGAGACTGGCGAACCCCTCGTTATTTCCGCGACTTGCACCTGCTGTGCCGGGCAAATGTGGTCGCGAATCCCGCCATTCCAGGCAATCAACGCCGAATTTCCCCGCCAGTCTCAGTCGGGGGTTCCAGGCGGTACCACATTCGATGCGCTTGACAGGCCCCAGTTGGGGCATCAGCCGTCGGCAACGCCGAGTTGTTCGCGCTGCTTCTCCCAGTCGAGGTTGTCGAATCGGTGGGCAGACGGGCAGGCAGCGAGGCTGTACTTTGAGGGGATTCGAACCTTAGTGCGTATAAGCGCGATTAGGACTATTGCGGCCTCCACGTAACTAAAGGGTCGCTCGCCGACACCCGCACCCAGAGCTCGGGTGCAAAAAGGGGTGGCATCGCGCGATGGCATTACGGGCTCAACAATCTTAACAATAACAATCTATTAGAATGTCGTGCGCGCGCCCTTGGCTTTTTCCTGGACGAGCCTAAAATGGCCGATAACAACACCCGCCACGCCTCTCCTCGGAAGCGCACCAGGGCGGGTTTTTTATTGCCCGGAGGCAGGGCATGAAATTCAGCAAGCCAGCGCTGTCAACCGAGCAGCAACTCGATTTGCTGGTCCGCCGAGGCATGACCGTGGCCGATCGTCAGGCCGCTTTGCAGTATCTCGACCACATCAACTACTACCGCCTGCGCGCCTACTGGCTGCCGTCTGAAACCCCAGCCGCCGCAAACGACGACCACGCGTTCAAACTCGGCACGCGGTTTGAGACCATCATCGACCTCTATAGTTTCGACCGGAAATTGCGTCTGCTGGTCATGGACGCTATCGAGCGGATAGAAGTCTCTCTCAGAACACGTTGGGCCAACATTCTGGCGCTTCGATATGGTCCCCACGCTTATCTCGATGCGCGACTGTTTCGCAGGCCCACCCAGCACGCCAGGTGCCTGACGAAGCTCCAAGAGGAGCTGGAGCGCAGCCGCGAAACTTTTGTCCTTCACTATCGCGCGACCTATACGGACCCCGAACTTCCCCCGCTTTGGAGCGTGTGCGAATTGCTGACATTCGGCCAGCTGTCACAGTGGTTTAGCAACCTGGCTACAGGCGCGGATCGCAGGGAGATCTCCAAACCTTATGGGGTTGACGAACAGATCATCGGTTCGTTTGCTCATCACCTCGCGTATGTTCGCAACGTGTGTGCGCATCACATGCGCCTGTGGAACCGAGAAATGACTATCGGCATGAAGATTCCGAACCATCCAGACTGGCTTGGATCGGCCTTCAACGAAGCGAAACCCAAGCGCATCTACAACACCTTGTTGATGCTTGCGCATCTCCTGGACAGCATCAGCCCGCGTTCGCAATGGCGTCAGCACCTGTTCTCCCTGTTTGAAGAACATCTTGCTGTGGACTTCTCTGCGATGGGGTTTCCGGCTGACTGGAGAACCTCAGCCATATGGAAAGCCAAGTCGGGGCCCGGGTGAATTACTTCTGGAGACTCGATTTGCAGTGTGCGCAATGGTGCTTAAGATCCCTCGGGGATGCCCAGAATGCAGGCGGCCACGCGCTCGTCGATCGGCGGTAACGTCGGGAGTGTATGAAAGTGCCTCAGTATCTCGGCGAGAGGTAGGCGCCGCGTACCGAGCAGATCCTTGCGAATGTCTTTCAGAAGTAGCGGCCGTATCCGTTTGCCGGTCGTCAACCGTTCGTACCACACAGGTCGAATCAGGTCGAGCCAGGTCTCTGCCATCGCATCCCAGTCGTAACAGTCCCGCTGATCCTCGCGCTGGAGCACCTGAAGCAGGTGTGCAAGAGCGGATCCCAACTCGGTCGTGCTCGGCGTCTCCTTGCTGTAGCTTCGCATCACAATGGTCATTTCCTCGAGTGCACGGCGCTTTCGTCGTGGCAACAGCGAAAGCTCCTGCTCCTGCAGGAGTATCAGCACCCGATCAAGCCAGCCCATCGCCGCCGGCGTAAGGGAGAGATCTCGCGTGCTGGTGCCGAGTCGCTCGCGAAGCAAGGCGGTGATTTCCATCAAGTCCGTCAATAGCGGTTGCGGGGGCTCCTCGACCAGCACCCAGCGCGGAGCGCCAATGCTCGAGCCGGTGAAACAAACCAGTGCCCAGCGTCTGTCGGCGTTCACCAGGCTCACTCGGCAAAGCACCTGGGCCGAGACGTTGCGGTAGTGCTCGTAAACGTTCGGTGGCACTAGAGGATCGGCGCCGCTTACAAGTTCCCGTACCGGGGAAAAGGCGTCGCGCAGTCCGTCCCACGGCCCGCGTCGTTGCGCGTGCTCGAACTCCTCGATGTCCTGGTCGACTGCGACAGGGCGGGAGTCCGTAGCTGCGCTGCCGCCCAAGCCCTTCGGTAGAGGAAGATTGGAGCCGAGCAGGTTCTCGACCGTTTCATAGCGCTCAATAAAGCGCTCGTCCGAGCGCAGGGCAAACTCTGCGGCATCTTGCGGCCACCAGGCTTCGATGACCTCGTTGGGACTGTCCATGCGGTCAACCCGCCCGACACGTTGTTCGGCGATACGAACCACACTCGGGCGGTCAAGGTGAACAACTGCGGCCGCGGCCTGGAGGTTGACGCCCTCGGACATTGAGTCTGAACACAGCGCGATCAATGTCGTGCGCGCTGCGCCCGGACGTAGTCGGCTCTCAACGATACGACGCCCCGACCGCTGTTCGCCCGTAGCCAAGATGACCTCGGTAGCGGGATCGAGTGTCTCCAGATGCTTGCGCATGAGTGCCAGCGTGACAGGTCGCGAGTCGAAGGCCACTACCATGCTATGGCGGCGTGCGAGATCCCGCAGGAGCGTGGCCTTGGCAATCTCCCGACGATCGGACATACGCCTAGCCTTATCGAGGATCGCCTCGTAGACCGAAATGTCGTGGGCACAGGCCAGTCCGTGCGCGTGTGGATCGGTGAGCCAGTCGGGCAGGGGAACGTTAAGGTGACTGACGGGAGGGTGGCCGCTCGCCTGGCGCAGTTTTTCGATGACGTTGCCGGTGGCATGCCGTTTTGCGTCTGCGGCAAGTTCGAAGTGCTGAAGGGCGGCTTCGGTGCCCACCGCATGCTCGAACAAGGCGGCGGCCGATGAGCGAAGAGTGGCCATGATGAGGTAGCGACTGAGTTGCGAGGCACCGTGCAGGCGACTTTCGAGGTACTCAGTCTCCGTCCAGCCCTCGCGTCGCAAAACCTCGGGCATTTCCAGTTCGCCGACGATCATTGCTACCCCATGTAGAGTGGCGGCGGCTTCGCGGATTTCTCCGGCCAGGCGTCGGTCATTACTGCTTTCGTGAAGCTCGTAAGTGCGCGCCCGATGCTCAGGGTATCGACAACTGCGACCAGCGGCGTCGCGGTAGGCGGCAGGAGCAGCATCTACCATGGCGTTGAGCATTGTCTTGGTGCGACGAACCGTGAATCGCTGTAGTTCACGTCGTAGCACCGCCATCTCGTTTTCGCTGAGACTCCGATCGAGTGTGCGGCGTCGTAGTAAGGAGGAAAACGCTTCAACGGTGGAGTCGGCCAGGTTGTCAGCGCCCAGCATGTCGGCGAGGCGAAGCAAGTCGACTGCGCTGCGATTAATTGGCGTAGCCGTGAACAGGATGGTGTGATCGGCCATGTTGCCTAAGATGGCGCGGGTTCGTTGCGACGCCTGATTGAGGAAGTTGTGTGCCTCATCAACCGCCAGAACCTGCGCGCGTCGCACTGCATCGATCACTCCGATATGTGCCGTACTCTTTGATTGGCTGAGGTGGCCATGGGACTGAATATCAATCGGGACGCCAGCTTCGCGGGTGGCTTGATGCCAGTTGTCCTTAACAGCCGGAGGAGCGATCACGATGGCCGGTGCCTTGCGAGCACGCCCGTGCCGCCAAATACGATCCACCACCGCCCGGATCAGGTGAGCTCCAAGACGGGTTTTCCCAGAGCCAGTGGCGTCGGCAACGAGGACGCTACCGACATTCTCCAGTACCCACATGGCCTCCGCAATGCCTTGCTCCTGGGAAGGCCACAACGGCAGATCACCCACATACATCTGCGCTTTGATGTACTCACGAACCCATTCGCCTTCCAGCAGTTCGGCGCTGGCGCGCGCGAGAGCCTCCTGCCAGCCCACGACCCGCAGCAGTTTATCGAGTAGGGCCAGTAGGTCTTGCTCATAGGGCTTGCCAGCATTCCAGTAGTTTTCGGCAACCTTTATGGCCTCCACGAATCGTTTGTGGTCCTTCGGCGTAAGGCGGAGGTTGGCTTCAATCTGGCGGGTCAGTCCTGCTTGGGTGAAATTACTGGACCCCATGGTGATAGCGGTTTCGCCCGCATACATTTTCGCGTGTAGTCTGGTGTGCCGTCCCCCGAGAAAGCGCGCGGACAGTCGACCTGATCGAATTAATTCCATCGTCTGCACAATCTTGGCGCTGAGGCGCAACGAGACGCCCCGATCGAGCCAATACGCCTCAACCTCCCGAGGAAAGCTCTCCCGGGATGCCGAGTACGACACCCGATTGCCGGGGAAAGGCTCCGTGCCAAGCAACAGGCGCAGCTTACCGTCGCGCGCGCTCAGTCCCGCGGCGAAGTCGATCAGGTAGTCGATGGAGGCGTAGCCTGCGATGATCAGCGGGTTACTTGCGGTCTTAAGATCCGAGATAACCTGATCGCGCACCTTCTGACCGGCAACATTAAGTGGGAACCGTTCCGGTGAGGGCCAGTCAAGTACCTCCAGGCGCATTTCGCTGGACGCATCGGGCGCATCGAACAGGCTAATCTGGCCGTGCTTCAAGTCGTGCGTCATACGCTGTTAGCAGGAGCAGCCGCGTGCCTCACGTCAGGTGCGGGGTGCGACGGCAAAATGGCGTACTGGTCAAGTGGGTTAAATCGGTTTGAAAGTGAGCTATGTTTTCGAACTCGGCTGGGTAGCACTGGCGTGCGAACTCCCTGCAGATTGGAACATAGCCGGTGGCTCATCAGGTGAGCCTACCACCCCTAGGCTTAAGTGTTCGATGACGGCTGGTTATTGTTCAGCAAGGAACTGCCGGCCGAGACGGGTTCGCTGCTGACTACCTCCTCCGCCAGTTTCTGATCCTCACGGCGCTCCTGTGCTCTCGGCATGCGTTGCCAAGGCCAGGTTGCGCCGCATGAGGGACCACACATTCCCCAGATTGTCTCGGGCATGACTCCTGGGCAATGGGAGGGTCAGCCGGCCGGTTGCACCCGCCTGAGGAACTCCCGAAGCGTGACGATCTCCACGTCTTCGAATTCCTTTTGATCCAGCATGGCGCAGTCACCCGTGACAATCAGCCGGGCGCCGCCGGAGAGAGCACATTCCAGGACCCGGCTGTCCGGATCATCCGCGAAGACCCGAAGCTGTCCTGTCGGAGTGACCAGTTCGGCTAGATCCGCCAGAAACACGGCCAATCGCGACAGTTCCTCGGTATCGCGCGAGAACTTCCGTAACAGCCTCCACTGCCCGATCTGCACTGCCGCCCGGAAGTGTGAGGGCGGAAACCAGTACGCTGGAGTCGAAAACGACCCGCGGCGATATCGGCTACTTGCGGCTCTTGCCATCGAGATAGCGTTCAAGATCGCGCTTCGTCAGGATGCCCTTGTCCCGGGCACGTTGCGACCAGAAAGTCTGCAAGTGCCGATACTCACCCCTCAGCCGGGACAAGCGATAGGCGCGCATCGCGTCCTGTACGACAGCGCTCACGGTCTTGCCTTCCTCGCGGGCCGTGGCCATTGCGAAGCGAGCCAGGTCCGGCGGCAGGGAGATTGCCTTCTTGATGGCGCGCGCATTGGTGGTGCGGGGCATGGCAGTCACCCTGATGCATCGGCATGACCGAATGCGACCATACGGCAATGTCCGGGATTGTGCGCTGCTGCACCTGTCGATGACGCACGGGGGGCGGGCCAGACGCGAGACGCGTCCGGCTTCACCACTTCTCGCCGAAGGGTCGCACCGTGACTTCGAAGGTCCAGGCCGATGGAGGCTGTGAGGCGAGAAACACGGCGGTCTGCGCCATGTCGTCCGGCCTCAGGAAGTAGCTGTCCGGCTTGTCGGGCATGTTCCTGCGGGTTGAGGGCAAGTCAACGACGGCGTCGATCATGAGCAGCGAGACGTGAACCCCGCGCGGCCAGAGGCTGCGCGCCATGGACTCGGCGAGGCTGCGTTGGGCGGCCTTGGCGGGGGCGAAGGCCGCTGTCTGTGGCCCACCCCGCAGCGAGGCCGTTGCTCCGATGAATATGATGTTGCCGGATCCCGCTGCCTTCATTGCCGGGATGACCTCCTGGCTCGCAGCCAGGGCGCCGAGCGCATTGACGCGCCAGGATGACTCGAAGGCGTCGAGACTGGTGCTCTCCACATCTCCCCAGGAGCCGGATCCGGCGTTGTAGACGAGTGTCGCCGGATGTCCCATTTCGCCGCGAATGGCCGCAAATGCGCTCGCCACCGAAGAAGGATCTGATACATCGCAGGCGTATGCGTGTGCGCCCGGCAATGCCCTTGCCAGTTCAGTGGTGAACGCTGTGCGCCTTGCCAGCAAGGCAACGGAGTATCCGGCCCCGGTGAAAGCACGGGCCAGAGCAGCGCCATTTCCCTCGCCAACGCCGACAACAACACAAACTGGTCTGGTCATGAAAGTCTCCCGAATTGTCCGCGGTTGAAGTCCGCTATTGCCTCCCTGATCTGCTGTTCGGTGTTCATCACGAAGGGCCCGTAACCGACCACCGGCTCTTCGATGGGCTCGCCGGCGAGCAGCAGCAAGGCGGCATCACTGATTGCTTCCACGATCAAACCCGTACCGTTCCTGGACAGAGTGGCGAGGTCGGTGGCTTGAAGCCCGGCGTCGCCATTGACGCGCACGCTGCCAGTGCGCTGCGCCACCAGCGTACTCCAGCCTTCGGGTTGGGGTATCTCGAGCGTATGACCCTTCGCAAGACGTACGTCCAGCACGTTCATCGGGCTGAATGTGCGGGCTGCGCCGGGTGTTCCGGCATGCTCGCCGGCGATCACGCGTATGGTGCCACCGCCCTCCGGCAGGTTCACAACGGGGATCTGTGGGGCACTGATCGACTGGTAACGCGCAGGTGTCATCTTGTGAACTGCGGGCAGGTTCACCCACAGCTGCATGACCTCGAATGGGCCGCCACGCGCGGCATAGTCTGCCGAGTGGAACTCCTCATGGAGGATACCGCTGCCGGCGGTCATCCACTGCACGTCTCCGCTGCGAATGACGCCGCCAGCGCCGGTGGAGTCGCGGTGTTCAACTTCGCCTTCGAACACGATGGAAACGGTTTCGAATCCACGGTGCGGGTGACTGCCCACGCCGCGCCGATGCGTCGTTGCCGGGAATAGGGTCGGTGCGGCGTAATCGAGCAGCAGGAAGGGACTGCGCTCGGCTACTCCTTCACCGCTGTAGCCGAACAGGCTGTGCACCGGGAACCCGTCGCCCACCCAATGATGGCCGGGTGGGCGACGCGTGGAGAGCACACGCTTGCGGTTGTTGGATACTGGCTCTGCGTTCACGAGGTCATTCCTGTGGATCAATTGAACACCATGCCGCCGTCCACGAGGATCGACTGCCCGGTGATGTACTCGGAATCCGGGCCGGCAAGGAACGAAACCACGCCAGCCAGCTCGCCACGTTCTTCGGATCGATCCGGGGCGCCTTGCCGTTGAAGTTTGCGGGCGTACTCATGGTTCGGTCTCCTTGCGGAAGTGAAGAATGCGGTGCTGGATTGGATGGTAAGTTGTATTCAAAGCGAGAAAAATGGTGGAATTCTGGCTTCACTGTCCCGAAATCAGAACAATGGAGCGCCTGGAGGGACCATGGAAGAGCTCGGTGACCTTGCCGCATTTGCCCTGGTGGCTGAGCACGGCGGCTTTGTCGCCGCTGAGCGTGCCACCGGCGTACCCAAGTCGCGCCTGAGTCGGCGCCTTGCGTCGCTGGAGGCGTCCCTGGGCACACGACTGATTCAGCGCAGCACCCGGCGTTTTGCCGTCACGCCAATAGGTGAGCAGGTACTGCTGCACGCGCGCGCAATGCTCGCCGAGGCCGAGGCAGCCAGGGCGCTGGTGGACGAGCAAACCACTGCTCCACGCGGTACGGTTCGATTGGCCTGTCCGCCCGCACTGCTGCAAACCACGGTTGGGGCAATACTGGCGCGCTTTCTGAACGCGTGGCCACACGTGCAGGTGCAGGTACAGGCGAGCAATCGAAACATTGATGTGTGGCATGACGGCGTGGACCT
>JAANMW010001665.1_pt1 | contig 22538 bp, 21 predicted proteins | sample 7279671 | NCBI WGS metagenome assembly JAANMW01 (sample SAMN14094541, study PRJNA606508) | bioreactor metagenome | isolation source: A lab-scale SPAN reactor treating ammonium-rich wastewater day 247 | place: Ireland: Galway | collected 2017-09-19 | reverse complement strand
TTCCATTTCTAGATCAAGCGTGAACGCGAAGGCGAAGCGCAGACAGTACAGGCGTACGGCAAGCGAAGCCGACAAAGTGCACGTTTGATATGGAAATGGAATTACTGGGGGCGTACGCAGGTGTGCCGTTCGGGTTCAGTAGTGCGGGGGCAACTCGTCGCGCAGGTTGCGCGGCGCGCCATCGCTCGACTCGGGCATTTGCTGGCGCAGGTAGGCGAGCTCTTGCAACAAGCGGTCTATCTGCTGTTGCTGTCGGTAGATGGTCAGGTTCAACTGGTCGAGCAGGTCTTCGCTGTAGCTGGCCTTGATTTCCAACGCGGTCAGGCGCTGGTCGATGTCGTGGGGGGATGTCATCCGGTGAAGACGGGATTTATAAGAAAAATGGGCTGAAACGCTTTCTGGTTAAGCGCTACAAGCTCCTAAAAAAGGAGCAAAACCGGCCGTGCAGTCCCACACGACCGGCGCATCTGTTTACTCGTCCTGGGTGCGGATGGTCTCGCGGCCGTTGCGGTCTTTCACGCGGCCCAGGTCATGCTCAAGTGCGCGCACCAACTTCTCTGCCGCACCCGTGAAAGCGTCGGCCACTTTGTCGGCGTCGGCTGTTACGGTCACTGGCTGGCGACCGGCGGGGCGGGCTTCGAGGCGACAGCGCTTGTCGTTGGCGCCCGATTTGCCGCCATCCACATCCGAGAGGAAAACTTCTACGCGGGTGATGACGTCACGGAACCGGCCCAGGCGGGTCGTGGCCTCTTCCTGGATCCAGTGGGCCAGGGATTCGCCGCCTTGGATCTTGTTGTCGGTGTGCACTTGTACTTGCATGGATTCTCCTTTGGCATGGGCCGACACGGGGTGCCAGCATGAAAACGGGATCGGACAATGGCTACATCATGCCTGCAATGGCGGGCGTGAACTTGAGTCGAGTCAAAACCCGAGGGGGCTGTGGGGCACCGTGCGCCCACGCCAGGCTGGTTCACAGTTTGTCCAAGGCCACCGCAGCGGACCAGGGCGCACCGGGTGCCAGGGTGCGGGCTTCTTCCACCCGACTCTGCAGGCGCAGTGCGGCAGCATCGTCCGGGCAGCGCGCCAGCAGCGCTTGCAGGTGGTTTTGCGTCTCGTCCCACGCGCGGGCATGGAAGGCGTCGAGGGCCGCCTGCGCATGGCGGCAGACCGCAGCGTCGTCGCAGGGCGTGAACACGCGCACAGGTACTGTCTTGCCTTTGACGACCACGTCGTCCAGCGGGCGCAGCGCCAAGTTGGAGGGCAGCAGCGCTGCCGTGTCGCCCGAGAGCAGGATGCCCGTGCCGAACGCCTTGTTGGCGCCTTCGAGCCGAGCGGCCAGGTTCACCGCATCGCCAATGGCCGTGTAGGAAAAACGCTGCGCCGAACCCACATTGCCCACCACCACACGGCCGGTGTGCACGCCAATGCGCATGGCGATGCGGGGCAGTCCGCGTGCCTGCAGCGCGGCCGCCAGTGACTGCATGGCCTGCTGCATGGCGATGGCGGCGCGCACCGCATGCTCGGCATGCTGCGGGTCGGGCAGTGGTGCGCCCCAGAAGGCCATGACCGCGTCGCCGATGAACTTGTCCACGGTGCCGCCGCTGGCGTGCACGATGGGCGTCATGGCATTGAAGTAGAGCGTAAGCACCTCCACGGTTTGCTCTGCGCTCAAGTGTTCGGAAAGCGTCGTGAAGCCCGCCAGGTCGGTAAACAGCAGCGTGACCTCGCGTGCCTCGCCGCCCAGGCGCAGCAGCTCGGGCTGGGCGATCAGGCGCGAGACCACTTCGGGCGGGACGTATTGCGAGAACATGGCGCGCATCTGGCGTGCCTGCTGGCGTGTGCTGGCATAGCCCACCAGGGTCGTAGCGCCATACATTGCCACCGTCGCCGCCATCGGCAGCAGCGGCGCCAGCCAGCGCTCCGCCTTGAGAAACAGCAGCCATGACAGCAGTGCCATGCCGCCGACGAGCCCTGCCGCCAGCAACCCGACCGCACTGGGGTGCCAGCGCAGACTGGCAGGCAGCAGCAGGGCGAGCGCCAGCAGCACCAGCGCCAGCGACCCTGCTTCGGGCACCAGCCGCAACCCGTCGCCGCTGACCAGGTTGTCGAGCAGGGTCGCCTGCAGTTCCACGCCAGGAAAGAGGCGCTCGCCGCCCAGTGCAGCAAAAGGTGAATTGAAAAGATCGGCCTGGCTGTGCTGCAAATCGCTGGCCGTGAGGGTGGAGCGGCCAATCAGCACCACCTTGCCGTGAAAGAAACCTTGTGGCAGCAGACCCGGCTCCAGTGCCTGGTAATACGAGCGCGTGTCGAAGGTGCCGCGCGGTCCACGGTAGGCAATGAATTCAGCAGGTGGCGCTGCCATGGCATGCAGCGCCGCAGTACCAGCCAGCGTGGCGGAAAAGCTGCCTTTGTCCTGTGGCATACGGCGCACGACGAAGTCGTCGTCGGGCTGCACCCCGGCATCGCCATGCTGGGCCCCGGCGTCGCGCAATGCCGCCAACGGCAGTACCTCGGTCCACAGCGTTGCGCTGGCGCTGTCTACCTTTTCGCGTGTCGAGGCCAGCACCACCGGCAAGCCCGCTGCCGTGGCCGCCGCGAGCGACTGAGCGAATGCCGCGTCCTGGTCAGGCGCGCCGGGGTCGGCAAACACCACGTCAAAGCCCACGGCAAGGGCGCCGTCGTCGCGCAGGCGGTCGAGCACACGCGCATGCAAGCTGCGCGGGAACGGCCAGCTTTGTTGCACCTCCTGGAATGTGGGTTCGTCGATCGCCAGAACCACCACGGGCAGTGCGCTGCGGTGCGGGGCCGCCAGTGCGGTCCAGAGGTCGAAGGTCTTGAACTCCAGCGCATGCCATGGACGACTGAGCGACGCGGCGCCCACCAGCAGCAGCGCTAGCAGCGCCGCACCCAGCAAGAGCGCGAGGCGTTTAGAACCGGTAGCGAGCATCGATCACGTAGCGGGACTTCTGGCGTGCGGATTTGGGGCCGAACAGGTTGAGCGCGCCCACACCAATCATCCAGTGCTTGTCGGCCGATTCCCAGAACCCGACCAGGTCCATGCTCCAGCCCGGCGGTCGGCGCGTGAGGTTGGCTTGGTCTTCAAAGCGCTCAGAACGGTACACCGCGCGGCCGCTCAGATAGACGCGCGCGCTACTCGCCCAGGTGGTGCCCAGCACGAGCGTGTGGCGCGGGATGTAGGGAATGGCGTACGAGTTCGCCACCGTGGGCGCCGCGATCGATTCGTATTCGGAATCGCTGTGCTGGTAGTGGTATTTGCCATAGACCGACCAGCGGTGGTTCACCATGTGGCTCGCACCGAGTGCCAGCGTCTTGAGCGTGCCAGCGTAGTAGGTGGGCGTGTCTTCCAGCACATCGGTGCTGGAGAGGTTGACGAGCTGGGCGTTGCGCATTTCTTCCAGAAACGGCAGGCTGGGCGTGCGCAGGTCCACCCCCAGCGAGCCGGGGTTGCGCACGCGCAGATGGTCGGCGCGTGCGCTCAAAAAACTGTTGCTGCCCAACTCCTGGTTCCACTGCGCCACCAGGCGCTTGTGGCGCCCGCCCGCTTCGACCAACCGGTCTTCCACGGCGATACCTGCCGTCTCGACCCGCGTCAGCGTGGAAACGCTCAAGGGGCGCAGCCAGTCCTGGTAAGCCAGGCGCAGCGTTGCGCCGGGCGTTGGTTGCAGCACGGTGCCCAGGCGTGGGCTGAGCACGTGCCTGGTGTCGTGGCGCTCGGCCGTTTCGATGTTTTGAACCCCCGAGGTTGCCAATCGCAGAATGCTTGCACCGTCCACGTTCTGGCGAATCTGCTGCAGCGCCAAAGCGCCGTCCATCCGCAATGTGGGTGTCAGCTGCTGCTGACCGTCCAGGGTGATGCCGGTGTAGCGGCGGTCGATGGCATTCACGCCGCCGAAGTACAAGGTGTCCGAGAAGGTCCGCCCGTCGGAAACGGTGCTCAGCATGCCCACCCCCAGGCTCTCGCTGGCCTGTTTCTCCCTCACATGCTCCAACGCGATGCTCCAGCGCGTGCCAGGCTCCGGGTCGATGCTGTGGCGCAACTGCAGATCTGTCATCGCTTTGCGCGGGTTCATCGAAAAGGCGGCAACACCCGTCAGCGGCGCAAACTCGAACAGCGTCGGAAAGTTCGTGATGCGCGTGCCTTCGAGGCTGCGGCCCAGCTTGACCCAGGTCTGCTCGGTAGGGCTCCAGCGGTACGACAGGCCCAGCACGCCTTGCTGCGTGGTTTTGTCGGCCTCCGAGGCCAGCAGATTGTGGGCACGCAACTGGATGTCTGTGTGGTTGGCATAGGCAAACAGGTTGAGCCGTTCGCTCGGCTGCAAGCCCAAACCCAGCGTGAATATCCCCGCATCGGCCTCGGCGGAGCCGGTAGCGTCGTAAGAGGCGGGGCGGTTGGTGACGCCGACATCGATAGGGAAGCGGCTGCCTTGCGCCTTCTGCGCTTTCACGAACCACGACAGCGGGACCTGGCTGTTGTCCATGCCATTGAGTGTGATGGAGGGCGCGCTCAGGTGGTAGAACTCTTGTTCCTGCCAAGCGTCGACCGCCCCGTGGCTGCCCGGCTGCTGGAGCAGCGACGAGTAGCGCTGGCTGGCGCCAAAAGCCATCGGGTCGGTGAGAAAACCCTGGAACAGCTCCGAATTTTTGTTGAACTCGCCGGGGTAGCGGTCGGCCAGGAACAGGTGGCTTGCGCCCCAGTAGGGCGAGAAGCTTTGCTGTGCAAGTTCCAGCGCCCAGTCTTCCATACCGAAAAAGGCGAGCGACGCACCCAGGTTGGCGCTGCCTTTCTGGTCGTTGGCCAGCTGGTTGAGCGACTTGAGATAAGGCATGCGCTCCACTGCGGCGCGCGCGGCCTGCACGGCTTCGCCGGGCTGGAACAGGTCGGTGTGGATCTGCGCCAGCAGCATGTACGCAAGGGGGTCTTTATCGTCCAGCGCGCTGGCCTGGTGCAGTGTGGTGATGGCGTCCTGGTGGCGGCCCAGCTGGTAGTAGGCGACAGCGGTCCAGGTGCGGGCGCGGGCGTAGCGCGGCTCCATCACACCGGCGCGCAGGAAATCGTCGAGAGCCGCCTCGGGCTGGCCCTGCTTGAGGCGCAGCAGCCCCTGGCCGGTGAGCGCCACGTAGTCGGCGGGGTGGTCTTCGAGTGCGCTGGCAAAGGCCGCCTCGGCCTCAGCGAAGCGGTTGGCAAAGGTCTCCAGCGTGCCGCGCTCACCCTGTGCACCTGCGATATGCGGGTCCAGCGCCAGCGCGTGTTGAAGATGCTGGCGGGCCGGGCCCGTGTTTTCGCGTTCGGTGTGCGCACTGCCCAGGCCCAGCCAGCCGCGGGCGTCCTGCGGTGCCAGCGCTGTCGCATCGGTGTAGGCCGACAGCGTGGCGGGGGCATCGCCCAGGCGGCGTGCGAGTGCGGCGCGGGCCAGCGCCAGCTCGGGGTCTTTGACATCCTTCGCGGCTGCCAGGGTGGCTTGGGCCTCGGGTATGCGGTCGCTCAACAACTGGGCGCGCGCCAGATGCGCCAGCAGGGCCGGGTGGGCGGGCCATTGCGCCAGTGCAGCGCGCAGGGTCAGTACGGCGGCCTGGCCTTCGCCGTCCATCAATTGCATGTCAGACTGCATCAGCCACACCAACAGCGGTGGCTTGTGGGGCAACTGGCGCTCCAGCAGTGCGCGGGCTTGCCGCCATTCGCCCGCTTGCAGTGCAATGGCGGCGTCCATCGCGGCCACCCATTGTGGTGGGGTGCTGGCGCGCACCGGGTCCAGTGCGGCGCGTGCGGCGGTGGTGTCGCGGGCGGTCAGCGCGGCGCGCACGGGCTCGAGCGCCGCAGGCAGCGGCGCGGCCGTCAGGTGCGGCACCGGGTCGGCCTGCAGGGCATTGACCCACTGCACGCGGTCGCGCGGCTGGCCCAGCAGCAGCTTGAGAGGCGCCTTGCCTACTTCGGCATAGGCTGCTTCACTGGCGCCGACAGCAATGTGGCCCTGGTCGTTGCCGAAGTCCACCGTGCCCGAGAGCACCGTCAGCAGGGTTCGTCCATCGGGCTCCACGCTGATGTGCCAGTCTGTGCCCCGGATGGCGGCGGTGGCGGCAGGGGTCTCCATTTGCAGTGGGCTGCCGGCCGGGCGGCGTGTCTGCGTCCAGGCGCGGCCAGCGTTCAGGCGCAGCGTGGTCACGGGCTGGCCCGCCGTGGCGATGGTCTTGACCTGCAGAACCGTGTTCTGGTGCAGGCGCAACTGGGTTTCATCGGAGAACACCAGGGCCATGCGGGCGGCCTCGCGGGTGCGCACGAAATCTCCCGGTGCCAGCGCCTGTGCGCGCCGCGCCGGGCGCCAGTCGGACGTGCTGGCGCCGCGCTGGTCGCCCAGGCCCTCCAGGCTGACGATTTCGGCGGCAGCACCGGGCGGCACGGCCGCCAAACCCTGCAGGGGCCAGGTCAGCGCCAGCAGCGCGGAAAGAACGGAACGATGGGGCAGCGGCAGACGCATGGGAGCTCCTCCAAGGGTCTGGCAGATGTAACGTGCCAGTAACGCCTGAAATTATGCGTTGGAAGGCGCGCGCGGCATCGTTGGCTTTCGAGTGAAAAGCAACACAAAATCACGAATGCCGCAGTAGAAAAGCAGGTCGTGGCCTGCTCCTACAGCACCAGAGCGGGTGCAGTGCTACAAAGAAGCATGTTTGCACCGCGCCGTCTCAAGATCGGTCTGTCGGCCTGTTTCCAGCACGCTGACCCCGAACGCTCGCTTTTCACTGGAAAGACACTGCAGTATGTGGAGCAGTCCATTGCCCACTGGATCATGTCTGCCGGGGCCATGGTGGTCATGGTGCCGTGCCCCACAGGTGAGACGGCACGTGGTGATGTGACCCTGGCGCACTATGCCGACTGGCTCGACGGGGTGGTGATGCACGGCGGTGCCGATGTCTGGCCCGGCAGCTACGGCGAAGTGCCCATGCGCGACGAATGGCAGGGCGACCGTGTGCGCGACCTGTACGACCTGGCCGTGGTCGAGGCCTTCGCCCAGGCGGGCAAACCCATTTTTGGCGTGTGCCGGGGGCTGCAACTCATCAACGTGGCGTTTGGCGGCACGCTGTACCAAGACCTGCAGGTGCAGCACCCTGGGGCGCAGCTGCACCGCAACGCCAGCACCTACGACCAGCATTTCCATGACATCGACATCGTGCCGGGTACCCGCCTGGCGCAGTTGTACCCGGGGCAGCGGCGTGTGTGCGTCAACAGCATCCACCACCAGGGCATCAAGCAGCTCGCGCCGGACTTTGTGGTCGAGGCCTACAGCCACCCTGACGGTGTGCCCGAGGCGATCCGCCGCCGCCCGGGGCGCGGGCGGGGCGGCTACATTGCGGCGACGCAGTGGCACCCCGAGTTCCACAAGGCAGGCACCCAAACCGTGGACGATACGGCCATCCTGCGCGATTTCCTGAACGCCTGCACGGCGGCCCATTCTTTCCCGTTCCCGGGCCACAGCCCCCTGCATATCCGCGACCGCGCCGCCCGCCTGCTGCGCCAGGCGCTGCTGCGCCAGGATTGATATTTACATTAAAAATAGCCTCTAACGCTTACTGGGTAAGCGCTGACAGCTATCAAAAAAGATTTTCAGGCGGGTGAATGTTCCACTGCTGCCAAGGGGTGTCCACCGCGTTACAGGAGCTTCGGCGCCGTGCGCAGTAGCATGGCCCAACACGCCGCTACCTCTGCGCGCACCCCCTTTTTACTGGAGCATTTCATGCTGAATTTCGAGTTCTATAACCCCACCCGCATCGTCTTTGGCCAGAACAAGGTGGCCGAGCTGGCGCGCCTGGTACCGCTGGAAGCCCGTGTGCTGGTGCTCTACGGCGGCGGCAGCGCGCGCAGCACCGGAACGCTCGCCGAAGTGCTGGCGGCTCTGGGCGAGCGCACCGTGTTCGAGTTTGGCGGCATCGAGCCCAACCCCACCTACGAAACGCTTTCGCGCGCCGTGGACATGGCGCGTGCCGAGCGCATCGACTATCTGCTGGCGGTGGGGGGCGGATCGGTGCTTGACGGCAGCAAATTCGTCGCGGCTGCTGTGCCGTTTGAGGGCGACACCTGGAGCATCCTGGAAAAGCGCGGCGGCAACATCACCCGCGCCCTGCCCATGGGCGCCGTGCTCACCCTGCCCGCCACCGGCTCCGAGATGAACAGCGGCGGCGTGGTGACGCGCAAGGCCACGCATGCCAAGCTGGCCTTCTCCAGCCCGCTGTGCTTCCCGCAGTTTTCGGTGCTCGACCCCACCAAGACCTACACGCTGCCCCCCCGGCAGATTGCCAACGGCCTGGTGGATGCTTTTGTGCACACCATGGAGCAGTACCTGACCTACCCGGTGAACGCCCCGGCGCAAGACCGGTTTGCCGAAGGCCTGCTGCAAACCCTGATCGAGCTGGCGCCGCGCGCCATGCAGGAGGGAGAACCCGACTACGACAACCGCGCCAGCCTGATGTGGACGGCTACGCTGGCCCTCAACGGGTTGATTGGCGCCGGTGTGCCGCAGGACTGGGCGACGCACATGATCGGCCACGAGCTGACCGCGCTCTACGGCATCGACCATGCGCGCACGCTGGCCATCGTGCTGCCGCAGGTGATGCAGGCGCGGCGTGAGGCCAAGCGCGAGAAGCTGCTGCAGTACGCCGCGCGCGTTTGGCAGATCACCGAGGGCAGCGACGACGAGCGCATCGACGCGGCCATTGCCCGCACGGCGCAGTTCTTTGAAAGCGTGGGCATTCCTACCCGGCTATCGGCCTACCAATTGGGCGGTGAGGCGGTGGATGCGGTAGTGAAAGCCCTGACCGAGCACGGCATGGTCAAGCTGGGCGAGCAGCGCGCCATCACGCCAGAAATCAGCCGGGCGATTCTCGAAGCCGCACTCTGAAACGGGTGGGCCACCCAGGGCGGCGGGGCGCGCGCCGCCCGATGGCTACCCTTGCTCCGGGTGTCGGTAGCTGCCCGGTGGTGCGCCGGTCCATCCCTTGAACGCGCGCTGGAAGGCGGCGCTGTCGGAAAACCCCAGTTCGCCTGCCAGCACCGCCAATGGAACCTGGCTGCTGTTGAGCCGCGCAATGGCCATGTCGCGCCGCAGGCTGTCCTTGACGGCGCGAAACGAGGTGTGCTCTTCGGCCAGGCGGCGCTGCAAGGTGGAGACGGCCATGTTCAATGCCGCAGCGCACGATGCGAGGCTGGGCCAATGGGGCTGCTCCCGCAGCAGGTGGGCGCGCACCCGTGCGGGCAGGGAGCCTTCACCGCGGCGGGGAATGATGATCTGGGTCTGGGCTTCGGCCAGGAAGCTTCGCAGCGCCGCCTCGTCGCGCCGCACGGGCGTTTGCAAGCGTCGGCTGTCGAACCAGAATGCGCAGCAGGGTTGGTCGAACACCACGGTCCCTGGAAACAGCTGCGCGTAACTGCTGGCGTGGGGCGGGCGCGGGAAGGCGAAGTCAAAGCGATGCACCGGCAGGCGTCCACCGGCCAGCCAGGCCAGCAGGCGCCAGAACACGCGCAGCATCAGTTCGTACAAAAAGACCGGGTAGGCCGCTGTGGGGTTGGCAGGACGCAGCGCTACCGCGCTCAGGCTCCCTTCATGCAGGAGGTCCATGCACAGGTCATCCTGCACCAGTCCAAAGGCGCGCACCAGGCGCCGCAGCGCCACGCCCAGGGTGCCCGCGCCCAGCGTGCTGCGAGCCAGCAAGGCCAGTGTGCCCGGCCGCAGAGGCCGTGAGAGAAACCCCAGGGCTTCATCCCCGGATCGCTCCATCAGCACCTGCAGCAGGCGCGCGTACTGATCGGCCGTGACGCGGGCAGACGGGTGGTCCAGCAAAGCCGGCGCAATACCAGCCGCAGCCAGCCATTCCTGCGTCGGCTGCTTCGCCGCCGCCAAGCCGGCCAGCATGCTGTGCACGAAAACGATGGGAATGCTCGATGGAGGAGAAAGCATGCACGGACACTCGCCTACAGAGGGGATTGTGAGGTGTTCTGCCATCAGAACGGTGCCTGTTGCCATCGCCCGAAAGGCACCTGGTTTGTACCATGGGCCGAGAAGAAAAGCATTGCTGATTCCCTTCCACTTTAGGAGACAAACCCCATGTACCTGACCCAAAGCCTGCACCGCTCGGTGCAACAGCACCCCCACCGCATCGCTGTGCGCTGGGGCGAGCAGACACGCACTTTTGGCGAGTTTGCCGATCGTGTGGCGCGTTTTGCCGGAGCGCTGCAAAAGCTCGGCGTGCAGAGCGGCGACCGCGTGGCCATGCTGTCGCTCAACTCCGAGCGCTACCTGGAATACCAGATGGCTGTGCCCTGGGCGGGGGCGGTACTCAATCCTTGCAACATCCGCTGGTCGCCCGCAGAAATCCTGTATTCACTGGAAGATTCGGGCTCGACCGTTCTGCTGGTGGATGAAACCTTCAAGGGCATGGTGGCACAGTTCCGGCGTGAATCGACCACGCTGCGCGAGTTCATCTACTGTGGCGATGGCGAAACGCCCGAGGGCATGCACGGCTACGAAGCACTGGTCGCCCAAACCGCGCCGGTGGCCGATGCGCTGCGCCGGGGGAATGACCTGGCGGGCATTTTTTATACCGGCGGCACCACGGGCTTCCCCAAGGGCGTGATGCTGAGCCACAACAACCTGTGCAGCTCGGGCCTGGCGGTGCGGGCCGAAGGCCTGGCGCGCCCGGGGGGCACCTATCTGCACGCTGCGCCCATGTTCCACCTGGCCGACATGGGCCTGGCGTTCCCGCACTGGGTGGAAGGCAATACGCATTCCATCATCCCGGCGTTTGACCCGGCCAAGGTGCTCGATACCATCGAGCAGCACCGCGTGACCAACCTGTGCCTGGTGCCCACCATGATCCAGATGATGCTGGACCATCCCAGCATGGGCCCGCACCGCGACCTGAGCTCCCTGCGCACCGTGTTCTACGGCGCCTCGGCGCTGCCCGATGCCTTGCTGCTGCGTGCTCAAAAAGCGATTCCCCAGGCCGAGGTGTTCCAGGGCTTCGGCATGACCGAGCTCTCGCCTGTGGGCACCATCTTGCCGTCGACTTACCTGGCAGAAGAAAACCGGCACCTGGGCAAGCTGGGTTGCTCTGGCCGCGCCACGTTTTGCACCGAAGCCAAGATCGTCGATGGCGAAGGAAACGAAGTGCCGCGCGGCACGGTGGGCGAGATCATCGTGCGCGGCCCCAACGTGATGATGGGCTACTGGAATCAGCCTGAACTCACGGCTGCTGCGCTGCGCGACGGCTGGATGCACACCGGCGACGGTGGCCGCATGGACGAGGACGGTTTCGTCACCGTGGTCGATCGCATCAAGGACATGATCAAGACCGGTGGCGAGAACGTCTTCTCGGCCGAGGTCGAAAACGCCCTGGCCAAACACCCGGCCGTGGTGATGAGCGCGGTGATTGCCATTCCCGACCCGCAGTGGGGCGAGGCTGTGCATGCGGTGGTGGTGCTCGCGCCTGGGCAGCAGGTGACCGCCGAAGAAATCATTGCGCACTGCAAGACCTTGATCGCTGGTTACAAGAGCCCGCGCAGCGTTGCGTTCGTGGATGCGCTGCCGATGACGGGAGCCGGAAAAATTCTCAAAACCAAACTGCGCGAGCCCTTCTGGAAAGGCCGCGAGCGCGCTGTCGCATAACCACTTTCCCTTGTGATCCAGGAGACTTTCATGAACCGTGATGTATTCGTATGCGGGGTCGGCATGATCCCATTCACCAAGCCGGGCGCCAACGAGCCCTACCCCCAGATGGCGGCGCATGCCACCCGCGCGGCCCTGCAAGATGCAGGGGTCCGCTACGACCAAGTGCAGCAGGCCTATGTCGGCTATGTGTATGGCGACTCCACCTCCGGCCAGCGCGCGCTCTACGAGGTGGGCATGACCGGCATTCCCGTGGTCAACGTCAACAACAACTGTTCCACCGGTTCGACCGCGTTGTTCCTGGCGCGCCAGGCCGTGGCCAGTGGCGCCGCCGACTGCGTGCTGGCGCTGGGTTTCGAACACATGAACCCGGGGGCCCTGGGCGCCGTGTTCAATGACCGCCCCAGCCCGTTCGAGCGGTTCGACGCTGCCACCAACGAGCTGGTGCAGTCCGATCTGCCACTGGCACTGCGCTACTTTGCTGGCGCAGGAAAAGCGCACATGGACGAGTTCGGTACGCCGCTTTCCACCTTTGCCAAGATCCGCGCCAAAGCCAGCCGCCACGCCGCCAACAACCCGCTGGCCGTGTTTCGCACCGTGGTCACCGAGCAGGAGGTGATGGACGCCAAGATGCTGTGGCCCGGCGTGCTGACCCGCCTGATGGCCTGCCCGCCCACCTGCGGCGCAGCCGCTGCCATCGTGTGCTCGGCCGCCTTTGCGCAAAAGCACGGCCTGGACCAGCGCGTACGCATCAAGGCGCAGGCGATGACGACCGACAAGCCCGTCACCTTCGAAGCCCGCGACATGCGCGAAGTGGTCGGTTTCAGCATGGCCCGCGACGCCGCCCAGCAGGTGTACGAGGCGGCAGGCATCGGCCCGCAGGACATCGACGTGGTCGAGCTGCACGACTGCTTTGCGCAGAACGAACTGCTCAGCTACGAGGCCCTGGGCCTGTGCCCCGTGGGCGGTGCTGAAAAGTTCGTCAACGACGGCGACAACACCTACGGCGGCAAGGTCGTCACCAACCCCTCGGGCGGCTTGCTGAGCAAAGGCCACCCACTGGGCGCCACGGGTCTGGCGCAGTGCTTTGAACTCACGCACCAGCTGCGCGGCACAGCCGAGCAGCGCCAAGTGGATGGTGCGCGCCTGGCGCTGCAGCACAACCTGGGTCTGGGCGGCGCCTGCGTCGTCACCCTGTATGAAAAAGTTTGAAACGGAGTGCTGACATGATTGACAAAAAATGGATTGGCCATGCACTGCCACCGTCCGAAATGGCGCTGGACCGCAGCCGCCTGCGCTTTTTTGCCAAGGCCATTGGCGAGACCGCGCCCGAGTACACCGACGTGCAGGCCGCGCAATCGGCGGGCTACGCCGACCTGCCGGCTCCGCCTACCTTCCTCTTTGGCGCGGAACTCGATTCGGGCGCCACCGACGCGCTGTTGACCCTGCTGGACGTGCCCATCACCAAACTGCTGCACGGTGAACAGAGCTTCACCTACCACCGCAGCGCCTGCGCGGGCGACACCATCACGGTGCGCTCCGAAATCGGCGATATCTATGACAAGAAAAATGGCGCCCTGGAATTTGTCGTCAAGACCTCCCGCGCCACCAATCAGAAGAACGAACTCGTGGCCGAGATGCGCACGGTGCTCGTGGTCCGCCACTGACAGGAGAACGCTATGACATTCAAGACACCTAGCTTTGCGCAGATCCAGGTCGGCGACACCCTGCCCGACGTGCAACTGCCACCGGTCGACCGCACCACGCTGGCGCTGTTTGCCGGCGCGTCGGGCGACCACAACCCCATGCACATCGATATCGATGTCGCGCGCCGCGCCGGCATGCCCGATGTGTTTGCCCAAGGCATGTTGGGCATGGCCTGGCTGGGCCGCGTGGTTACCGCGTGGGCGCCGCAAAGCCAGTTGCGCACATTCGATGCACGTTTTCAGGGCATCACGCACCTGGGCAACGCCATGCGCTGCAGCGGCCGCATCGTCGAGAAGCTCGAGCACAACGGCGAGCACTGCGTGCGCATCGAACTCACCAGTGCCAACCAGTTTGGCCAAACCAAAATCGTCGGCGAGGCCCTGGTGGCGCTGGCCTGAACCCACACAAGGAACCCCATGACAAAGAAACTCGAAGGCAAGGTCGCCCTCATTACCGGCTCGGGCCGCGGCATCGGCCGCTCCATCGCGCTCAAGCTCGCCAGCGAAGGCGCGCATGTCGTCGTCAATGACCTCGACGAAGCCCCCGCCCAAGAAGTCGTCGCGGCCATCCGCGCTGCCGGTGGGCAGGCCGTGGCCTGCATTGGCAGCGTGACAGCGCCCGATTTTGCCGAGCGCTTCATCGGCACGGCGGTGAGCGCATTCAAGGGCCTGGACATCATCGTCAACAACGCGGGCTACACCTGGGACAACGTGGTGCAGAAGATGACCGACGAGCAGTGGTACGCCATGCTCGATGTGCACCTTACGGCGCCGTTTCGCATCCTGCGCGCCGCGCAGCCCGTCATCCGTGCGCTCTCCAAGCAGGAAAAGGAAGCCGGTAAGAGCGTGGTGCGCAAGGTGGTCAACATCTCGTCGGTGGCCGGCCTGTTCGGCAACGCCGGCCAGACCAACTACTCCACGGCCAAGGCCGGCATTGTCGGCATGACGCAGACGCTGGCCAAGGAATGGGGCCGCATGAACGTGACCGTCAACTGCGTGGCCTATGGCTTCATCAAGACGCGCTTGACGGTGAGCGCCGACAGCGACGCCACCGAGAACATCGATGGCCGCGAGATCAAGGTGGGCGTCAATCCCGACCTGATGGCGGCCATGGAACGCTCGATTCCGCTGGGCCGTGGCGGCACGCCCGACGAGGCCGCAGGGGCCGTGTACCTGCTGTGCATCCCCGAGTCCGACTATGTGAGCGGCCAGACGCTGATGTGCAGCGGTGGCCTGACGGGGATTTGATGCCATGAGCCTGCTGCCCCAACTGCATCGCCACGCCTGGATGGACGAAGACATCGAGGCGTTCAGAGAACAGGCCAGGCGTTTCATCGCCAACGAGCTGGTGCCGCACCTGGACGACTGGCGCCGCCAGGGCTTCATCCCGCGCGAGGTCTGGCAGCCGTTTGGCGAGCTGGGCTTTCTGCTGCCCGAGATGCCCGAGGCGTATGGCGGCGCAGGCGCCAACCTGGCCTACCAGCTGGTGGTGCAGGATGAACTCGCCCGCGCCGAAGTGCCTGCCAACACGGCCGTGCACACCATTGCCGCGCACTACATCCTGGACTACGGCACCGAGGAGCAAAAGCAGCGCTGGCTGCCACGGCTGGCCAGCGGGGAGATGCTGGCCGGCATTGCGCTGACCGAGCCGGGTTGCGGCTCGGACCTCAAGGCCTTGCGCACCAAGGCCTCCAAGGACGGTGATGGCTACGTGATGGACGGCGCCAAAACCTTCATCACCAACGGCTTCACTGCCAACTTGCTGGTGGTCGCCGTGCGCACCGGTGGTCCGGGCAGCAGCGGTGTCTCGCTGGTGGTTCTGGAGACCGAAAACCTGCCCGGCTTTCGTGTCGGAAGGCGGCTGGAAAAGCTGGGCCAGCATGCGTCGGACACGGCCGAGCTGTTCTTTGACGGCGTGCGCCTGAAAGCGGACCAGTTGCTCGGCGGGCAGGAAGGCCAAGGCTTTCGCCAACTGATGAGCCAGCTGCCCTACGAGCGCCTGCTGCTGGCCGTGCCCGCTGCGGCGGTGATCGAGCGGGCCGTCGAATTGACGGTGGAGTACACCAAAGGCCGCAAGGCGTTTGGACAGAGCGTGTTCGACTTCCAGAACACCCGCTTCAAGCTCGCCGAATGCGCCACCCTGGCCCATGTGGTGCGCAGTTTCGTGAACGACTGCATCCAGCGCCTGCTCGACGGCACGTTGGACGACGAAGCCGCCTACATGGCCAAGTGGTGGTGCACCGAGCAGCAGGGCAAAGTGACCGACGAATGCCTTCAGCTCTTCGGCGGCTATGGCTACATGGCCGAGTACCCGATTGCCCGCCTGTATGCTGATGCCCGCATTCAACGCATTTACGGAGGCACTACGGAAATCATGAAAGACTTGATTGCACGGAGACTGGGCACATGAGCGCGCCGCTGTCTTCCCCCCTCACCGGCATCCGCATCGTCGAATTCGAAGGCATTGGCCCCGGCCCGCTGGCCGCGCGCATGCTGGCCGATATGGGCGCCGAGGTCACGGTGATTGCCCGCCCGCAGCAGGGCGCTGTGGCGGCGCAACTCGGCGGCAGCGGTGACAACCCCTTGCGGCGTGGCAAAACCGTGGTGCTGCTCGACCTCAAGCAGGACGCCGCCCGTGCCGAGGCCCTGGCCCTGGTGGCCCAGGCTGATGCGCTGATCGAAGGCAACCGCCCCGGCGTGATGGAGCGCCTAAAGCTTGGCCCGGCCGACTGCGCCAAGGCCAACCCGCGCATCGTCTACGGCCGCATGACCGGCTGGGGCCAGAGCGGCCCGCTGGCACAGGCGGCCGGGCACGACCTGAACTACGTGGCGCTGACCGGCATGCTCTCGCTCTCGGCGCACCGGGGCGAGCGGCCCATCGTGCCGCCCACGGTGGTGGGTGATGCGGGGGGCGCGCTGGGCCTGGCGTTTGGCATGGTCTGCGCCATTCTGGAAGCCAAAACCAGCGGCCAGGGCCGCGTGGTGGACGCCGCCATCGTCGACATCGTGGCCATGCTGGGCGGCATTGCGCAGTGGATTCGCGGCAGCGGCCAATTGGACAGCCCGCACCCCAGCCCGTTCCACGATTCGCCCTTCTACGACGTGTACCGCTGCGCCGATGGCGGCAGCATCACGCTGGGCGCGCTGGAGCCGCAGTTCTATGCGTTGCTCCTGCAAAAGCTCGGTTTGGGCGACGTGGACCTGAAGCGCCAGTTTGACCCGCGCACCTGGCCTGCCCTCAAAGACCGCCTGACGGCCCTCTTTGCCAGCCAGCCGCGCGCGCACTGGGATGCCTTGCTGGAAGGCACGGACGTGTGCTTTGCGCCGGTGCTCAGCGTGGCGCAGGCGGCAGAGCACCCGCACAACGTGGCGCGGGGTACCTACGTGCGCACGGCGGGCGCAGGCTTTGACGTGGCGCCTGCGCCGCGCTTTCTGCCGCTCGATGGCAAGGCCGGATAGACAACGATGAAAGCCGGACTGCGCATTGTTCTGGCCCTGCTGGCGCTGCTGGTGCTCGCCACCGCAGCGCTGCTGGCCTGGGCCTGGGCGCCCGATCTCGCACCCGCCGACGTGGAGAAACGCTGGGCGCAGGCACCGTCCACCTTCATCGGGGTGGACGGCCAGCGCGTGCACCTGCGCGACGAAGGCCCGAGGGATGACCCCGCGCCCCTCGTGCTGGTCCACGGCACGTCTGCGAGCCTGCACACCTGGGACGGCTGGGCCGAGGAACTGCGCAAAACCCGCCGGGTGATCCGCTTCGATTTGCCGGGCTTTGGCCTCACCGGCCCGAATGCCGCTGACGATTATTCGATGACCGTCTATGTGCGCTTGGTGCTGGCGCTGCTCGACCAGTTGGGTGTGCAGCGTTTTGTCATCGGCGGCAATTCGCTGGGCGGCGAAGTCGCCTGGGCCACGGCGCACGCCGCGCCGCAGCGGGTGGAAAAGCTCATTCTGGTGGACGCTGCGGGCTATGCCTTTGAGCCCGAATCCATGCCGCTGGCCTTTCGGGTGGCGCGCACACCGGGCCTGAGTGCGCTGATGGGCTATCTGCTGCCGCCCGGCATGGTCGAAAAATCGGTGCGCAATGTCTATGGCGATCCGGGGCGGGTCACGCCCGACCTGGTGCAGCGCTACAGCGACCTGGCCCGCCGCGCGGGCAACCGCCATGCGCTGGCGGTGCGCATGGCCCAGCGCAACACGGGGCGCGAGCAGGACATCCGCGATCTGAAATTGCCCACGCTCATTTTGTGGGGCCAGCACGACCGGCTGATACCGCCCGTGAACGGCAAGCGTTTTGCGGCCGACATTGCAGGCTCGCAGCTCGTCGTGTTTGAAGGCCTGGGCCATGTGCCGCAGGAAGAAGACCCGGCCGCGACGGTGGCGGTGGTGCAGCGGTTTTTGCAGCGGTGAGGGCGGCGGGGCCAGGCCTCACCTCTCTGCGCGGCGCCTTTCTACAAGCCGCGCTGCGTGCAAAAATTTTGATGGTTTTTGCCTCTGGCGCTTATCAGGTAAGCGTTAGCAGCTCTAAAAATAATAGCTTTTAATGCTGGTGGCCATGCGCGCCATGCACATGGCGGTGGGCGATTTCTTCGGCACTTGCAGCGCGCACTTCAGTCACTTTGCAACTGAACTTCAGCGCCTGTCCCGCCAGCGGGTGGTTGCCGTCCAGATGCACCTCGGGGCCCTTGATCTTGACCACGTTGAACACCTGGGGCTGGCCTTCGTTGTCCACCGCCTGTAGTTGTCCGCCCACCTTCACGCCCGGGGGGAACTCGCTCTTGGGGATGGTACGCACCAGGCCCTCATCGCGCTCGCCAAAGGCGTCTTCCGCGGCCAGATCGAGTGCGGTGCTGAAGCCCACGGCCTGGCCTTCCAGCGCGGCTTCGACCTTGGGGAAGATGTTTTCGTAGCCGCCATGCAGGTACGACAGGCTGCCCCCGTCCAGCGGCTTGCCCTGGGGCGTGGTGACTTTGTAGGTGATGGTGACGGCAGAGTCTTTGGTGATGGCCATGGTGTTGCTTGCGCTTTCAGTGGAGGGAAACAGCGCGGCGGTGCGGTGGGCCGAGCCCTGGCACCCGCGTGCGCATCAAAACCGCCGATTGTCCACGAGGCGCCCTCGATCCGCACGCCTGCCGAACAGGGCCCGTGGCGCGCAGCCTATCCGCCAGCCACGGCCTCAGCGGGGCGCTCTTCCTGCGTTTGCCCCGGGTAGCGCGCAAACCGGCGCGCTTCGGTGCCGTGCACCGGATCCTGCTCGGGCCAGGGCCAACCGCCGAACTGGGTGCGGCGGTAGTCCTGCAGGGCCTGCATGATCTCCTGCTGGGTGTTCATCACAAACGGGCCGTATTGCGCCACGGGCTCGGCAATGGGCTGGCCTTGTAGTACCAGGCATTCCACGGGCGTGGCGCCGGTGTTGGTCAGTGGCCAGTCCTGGCCCGCCACCAGCTCCAGCGCGGCATGCTGGCCCACGTCCTGCGGCCCCACGCGCAGGCCCTCGCCCATGAAGAAGTACAGCATGCGGCGCGTGCCTTGGCCTTGTGCAGCGGGCAGCGTCCACTGGGCGCCGGGGTCCATGCGCAGCGTCCAGATGGCCACGTCGGCCTCGGGCTGCGAGGCCCACGACTCCGGGGGCGGTGCCAGCGGGCTGGGCGCTCCCGGCAGTACACCGGCCACCACCGTTACCGTGGTCGCGCGCCCAGCGTCGTCGTGGTGGACGAGGCGCGGAATGCGCTCGTTCCACAGCATGGTGAAGTGCGGCTCCACCATCTTGTTGCGCGCGGGCAGGTTCAGCCAGATCTGGAACAGCTCCAGCGGATTGGGTTCGCTGGCGCTCAGCAGCGGGAACATCTCGGAATGCACGATGCCCTTGCCGGCGGTGACCCACTGCACATCGCCGCCGCCAAACCGCGCCGCAGCGCCCAGCGAGTCGGAATGGTCGATGAGGCCCTTGCGCACCAGCGTCACGGTTTCAAAGCCCCTGTGCGGGTGGCCCGGAAAGCCCGGCACGGTGTCGCCGTGGTACATGCTCCAGCCGTCCTTGCGGCTGAAGTCGCTGCCGATCTGGCGGTCTTCAATGGGCACGGCGGGGCCGAACGCGGCGTTGCCTGCGGGGTAGGCATCGTCATGGTGAGCGCAGAAAAGAAACGGGTCGAGCGTGGGCCACTGCGGGCCCAGCGGCTGGCTGTTTAGAACGGGAGTGGTGTGTTGCGACATGGCGTGGCTCCTTCCTCTCTATTGGACCGGTGATCGGCCTGCACGAAAAGCCCCCCGTGGTGGGACAGTGCGTTGCATTGTTGAGACGGCTTGGGAAGAAGGCTCTTTGGTGCTGCCTGGCTGCACGCAAGGGCCGATGCCTTCAGTGGTCAGACTCAGAGGGAGCAAAAAATGCCTTTGGCGCCCGCGTATCAAGTGCTAAAAGCTACGAAATCAATAGCAATTGAAGGTGCATTAACGTCCCACCACCGACCAACCAGCGTGCTGGTTCTTCTTGTCGTTCTCGTACTCCCAGGAGGTACCGCAGTGGTCGCACTGGTAGCGGGTGATGGTGACAGTGCCACTCGGGCGGTCTTCCTTGCGGTTGCCGCGCTGCACCAGTTCGGCATGGCCGGGCGCACGGCGCCAGTTGCGCTGGATGCCCTTGCAGGCCTCGCACAGTTCCATCGGGTTCAGTTCGCGCTGTCGGGCCAGTTCTTTGGTCATGGGGTGAAAGCCCTGGGGGGCTGTGGTGGGGTGGATTTGCGCAGGGCGGGGCGGCTACTGTAAGGCACTTGCGCGCCCAAAGACACAGTGCGGGGCCGGATCACAAGCCAAAACGGGCTTCCGGAGCTGGACCGTAAAGCGCTCACAGCGATCAAATCACATGATCAACACCTTGACCATGCCGGCGTTGTGCAGCACCACGCCCTGCCGCTCGGCCTGCTGGCGCGCCTGCACCACAAAGCCGCAGGCGGCAAAGAAAGGCTCTGCCGTCAGGCTCACGTCGGCGTGCAACTGGGCGATACCGCGCTGTGCAGCCTGTGCGTGGATGTGGCCCATGAGCGCACGGGCCACGCCCTGCCCGGCAAACGCTGGCGCGACAAAGAACTGGTCGATGTACCCGCTGGCCTGCAGATCTGCAAATCCAGCCACCGCCCCGGTGTCCGGCACCTGGGCGATGAAGGGCTGGTTGGCCTGCATGCGCCGGGCCCACTGCACCGTGTCGTAGTCCTGTGGAGCCCAGGCGGCGAGCTGCTCGGGGGTGTATTCCTTGTGGGCGAGGCCGTGCACCGCTGCGTGGAAAAGCGCCCGCAAAGCGGGTTCGTCGCCCGGGCGGAAAGTACGAATGTGAAGGGCGGGCATGGTGGGTAAGGGGCGGGCCTGGTCTGGGTGCAGCGCACGCGCAAAAAGGGCGCGATTGTGCCGCAGTCGGGCCACAACGGCCTCAGGCCGCACTGGCCATGCGCAGCCTGCGCGCGGCCTCTTCATCGCGCGCGTCGTCGATTTCGCGCAGCACGGCCTGCATGTCCACGTCAACGCGCTCGGGTGCGTAGCGGCCGGTCAGCGCGGTTTCGTTGCTCAGCAGGCCGCTCTGGTACAGGCTCCAGATCTCGGGGCCGTATTGGCTGGTGCGCAGCTCGGGTGCGAACTGGCCAAAGAAATTGCGCAGGTTGGCCACGTCGCGCAGCAGCATGCGCTGGGCGTGGTTGTTGCCCGCGGCGTCCACGGCCTGGGGCAGGTCGATGATGACGGGCCCATCGTGGCCCTCTTCGCTGTCAATGCCAGGCAGGTGGGCCAGCAGGATATTGAATTCCGACAGATCACCGTGCACCACGCCCGCGCACAGCATGCGCACCACTTCGGCCACCAGCGTCGCGTGGTGGGCGCGGGCGTCCTCGGGGGTAAACGCCACATCGTTCAGGCGTGGGGCCGCATCGCCGTGGGCGTCGGTCACCAGTTCCATGAGCAGCACGCCGTCGTGGAAATTGAACGGCTGCGGCACGCGAACGCCCGCAGCGGCCAAGCGGTACAGCGCGTCGACCTCGGCGTTCTGCCAGGCGGCCTCTTGCTCCTGCCGGCCAAACTTGCTGCCCTTGGCGATGGCGCGCGCCGAGCGCGAGTTTTTGACCTTGCGGTTCTCGGTGTAGTCCACCGCCTGGCGAAAGCTGCGGTTGTTGGCCTCTTTGTAAATCTTGGCGCAGCGGGTTTCGTCGCCACAGCGCACCACAAAAACCATGGCTTCCTTGCCGCTCATCAACTGGCGAACCACGGTGTCGATCAGGCCTTCGTCGATGAGGGACTGCAGGCGGGAGGGTGCTTTCATGGGCGGTATTTTGCGCGCTGGGTGAAAGACCTGGGGTGGTGTCTGGCTCCTCGCTACCGGCGTGCGCTGCGCGAGCGATTACGCAGCCGCATCCAGGCGGTGCACACCACCGTGGCCACGCACCTGCCGCAGGCGCTGGTGCGCTGCACCGTCGTCCTCCACCGGCAACTGGTGCTTGGCCTGCAGGTAGTGGTGGGTGAACACCTCCAGATAGGCATCAAGCACCTGCGCCACCTGGGGCTCGCCTGCCAGTTCCAGGCACAGGGCGGCGACCTCGGCGGTGCAAAACTGGTCACCGCGGCGCGCGCGGCGCAGGCGGTAGCGCGAGATCTGATCGGGCGCGAGGCTGAGCACCGGAAAGCGGTCCAGGTACGGGCTTTTGCGGAACATCTTGCGCGCCTCGGGCCAGGTGGCGTCCAGCAGGATGAACAGCGGGCGCTGGGCTGTGGCGCCTGCGTTGTGCGCGGCAGGCCGCAGCTGGGTGACCACACGCGCCGCATCGACAAATTCGCCGGGGAACACCACATAAGGCTGCCACTGCGGGTCGGCCAGCAGCGCCAGCAGCGCGGGGTCGACCTCGGTGCGCGCCCAGCCAAAGGCAAAGGTGTCGGGCACCACATCGGCAATCAGCCAGCCGGTGTTGCTGGGCTTGAGCGGCTCGATGTCGGCCATCAGCAAACACACGCCCGCGTGGGTGGCCATGCCGGGGTGCAGCGCACACAGGCAGTGGCTGGGCACCAGGCGGCAGCCCGGGCAGCGCTCGCCGTGCGGGCCACCCCGGGCCAGAAAAGGTTATATGATCAATTGGTTCCAAGGGAATTGTCCGCAACGGTTCAACGCGCTGATCACGCATGACGGTGT
>JAANMW010001660.1_pt1 | contig 22565 bp, 17 predicted proteins | sample 7279671 | NCBI WGS metagenome assembly JAANMW01 (sample SAMN14094541, study PRJNA606508) | bioreactor metagenome | isolation source: A lab-scale SPAN reactor treating ammonium-rich wastewater day 247 | place: Ireland: Galway | collected 2017-09-19 | reverse complement strand
TCCCGTTTCCTGATAGAGCTGTACCCAGCGTAGTCGCTTGCGCATGTCAGCATCCATTCGGGCAGTTTATGTGAAACGATGTGTGCGAATCACACACCTGAGGACCTCCCCCTTTTTCCATCGCGGTAGTGACCATTCGTTCGCTGGCCATCGTGTAGGCCGCTTGCAGTTCCGACAGGCTTGGTAGCGCCTCACACACGTCGCTGCCACTACATGTCGCATCGGCTCTTGCCAACAACAATGCGCGTTCCAAGCGCACCAAGGGATCGATGACATGTTCCAGTTTTTGGCGTGCGATGTCTTGAAATTGAAGTGACACCACAATTTGAGAAATGTCAGCCATGAGCCCCTTGACCAGTGACATGGCTGATTGGACATCTCGGTCCAAGTCAGCATTGGATCGACATAAGGTCGCCGCTAAGTCGTGGACTTCGGTCTGGATGGCATGTGTGGTAGTGGCATGCGAAGCGGAGAAAGTCGCAATTTCACCGATGGCCATGTGAGCATGCTGCATGCCCATCTGGATTGCCGTCACCAGTTTCCTGATGGACATCGACACCTCTGCCGACCGCTTGGCCAGTTTCCCCACTTCATCCGCCACAATGGCAAATCCACGACCATGCTCGCCGGCATGTGCCGCCTCGATGGAGGCATTGACCGCTAGTAGCGCCGATTGGTCAGCCATGCCTTCGATGTCGCTCAACATGGCGGTCACGGATCTGGTTGAACGTTCCACATCGCTGATCGCTGCAACTGCTCGGGGAGACATGTCGGCTAAGGTCCTGAAGTCCTGTACGATTCGAGTCAGCATGCCATCCATCCCGTCGAGTATCGTTTGCACAGACGGCCCCATCCGTTGGGATGGCTAGAACCGCGCCGAGTGGACACGCTGGTCAAAGCGGTGGCTTTTTGGGCGATCATCCGAAACCGTTCACCAAGATTCATCGCAGCGCATTCGGTGTCCGCAATAACGGATTCAAGTTGCCGTGTCAAAACCGGAAAGAGCGGCACGGCCTTATCTGTGAATTGTTCCCACCCTTTTGTGTGGGCCTGCATGCGGAGGGTCTGAGCCTCCAAACGCGCGCGCAAGTCCTCCATCCGTCGCACCATGATGCACCACACTGCCCCGCCGATACATGCGCCTGCCAACAGCGCCAGACTCGCAGTCATCCACACGTCGGTCATAGCGCCGCACCTTCGTCAAATCTATCGTCTACGCGAATCATGCTTATCGATCTTGCCGAGGGTATTTATTCTTTGCAGCCGCCAAAGGGGCCGGCAATCCTGCCTGGAATCCGTGGCCTGGAGGAAGAACTACCGTGATGCCTTCCCTGGCACGATCAATCCGTGCAGCTAAGATCCGTGCCCGTTGTGCCACACCGATAAAGGGATGCGCCGATGCACCCACTTCTTTCGCACCTGTGGCTGCTGTGATGGCGAGGAATCGATGCACGCTTGCCAAGGTCGCGAGTTCCTCGTTGATCGCACGAAGTCCTGCGAGCGCGGCGGTGAGCTCTTCTTCCGCCTTACGAGCCATGCGTACCGACGACACATCAATCGTCTCCCTATCGACAGAATGACGAGCGGCAGCCTCCTTCGCTTGTAGCAGTCGGCCAACATTCGCCCATCCACCACAACATCTCATCCTTGCATAACCCCATTCACAGGCCACTGCAGTAACCCATTGCCGCCACCGCATGACGATTGTATTCCCACCCACTTACACCACTCCCATGTTAAGGCCTGCTGGCGAACCGCCCTAGCCGAGCTCCGCAACACAGTGCCACAGTAGTCACGCACGAGCGCGGCGCTGTCGCATGATCGCGTCTCTGGGTCGCGCCCGTGAAGGATGCGATCACGACAACATGACCAACGTATCTCGTCCGCAGACGGGCCTTGCAGGCAGTGCCTGCGCGAGATCCAAGGTAACCATATTCCGGTATTCGTCTCATATGTCGTGAGTCGGCCTCGCATGTATTGAAGGACCGGATCAAAACTGGAGGCGTTCCCAATTGTCCTTCAACTCCCGCCGATCCCATTGCGGATCTGTAGTGGAAAACACAGGAGGAGGCGCCGCACGGTGCCGATCTGGAATCCATCGATCCAGAACCTCGGACAAGGCCTCGGTACGAACAGGTTTGCTAATGGAATCATCCACGCCACAGGTGACCCCGTGGCCGTGCATTTTGTTCATCGTACTGGGCACAAGAGCGACAATGGGCACGCGGCCCTCCGAATGTTGCGCTGATGCGGGGTGCTTCGGCCGCCCGTCAGGATTCACCATGTTCCCTTCTGTGGGATACTCTGCCTGCTGACCTTGACCGAGTATGTACGTGGGGTCACATCCGCCAGATTCCAGCAGACGGCTATCTACGAATATGAGGTCGTAAGCCGTTCGTGTGGGCGTCAGCATGACTTCGTTGCCGCTGACGGTCCCATCGGCCTCGCACCCAAGTTTTCTCAGCATGTGGACTGTAGCGGTCTGGGTGAGCAAGTCGTCGGCGGCGACGAGCACACGGGGACGAGAGGGTACCGTTTGTCCGCCTAGGACATGGCGACTGACATTTGGTACGGGCGTCACGCTGTTCGCGACGCACTGTTTCTCATTGGTCGCACATGCCTCCATTTGGGTATCACCCTTCGTGGTTCCTGTTTCAGGAACCGCGGACACTTCATGGCCCATCACCAACAACAGACAGTCATATGAATCAGGTGGGTGCACAGGTTGGGGAAGGGTGGCCGCCAAATCTTTTCCAACCACAGGCTTGGCCTCACCGTGCTGCCCCGTCGGCATCAGCAAGATGAGTCGGGTGCAGCGCAGGGCTGCGTCCGCCCGAATGAGAGGGGCTAGTTCCATGCCGCTCATGGCCACCATCTGCATACCGAGGAGGGCCAGCCTGAACGGCTTACCCAGTCGAGCCGCGCCACGCAGGAGGTCAAGAGCTTGGGGAACGGTCTCGGTGCCAGGCGCGACCATTTCCTCGTCGCACAGGTGACGCTCAGGGCTATTTCGAGTGATGGTGTCGGGGGCGACGACTTGGACAGGGGCACCGTGGAGTGGTGCCTCGCGAGTGGCTCGTGGCAGGGTCTCTGAGGGCCTCCTGGCAAGCCGTACGATAAACCAAAATGTGCTACCTTGCCCAGGACGACTCTGAACGCCGATGTGCCCTGCCATCAGTTGAACCAGTTGTCTGCAGATCGCGAGCCCCAGTCCCGTCCCCCCATATTTTCTCGTAGTAGAACCATCCGCTTGGACGAAGGGCTGAAATAGGCGGGCGCAGGTCTCCGGCTCGAGACCGATCCCTGTATCCCGTACGGACAACCGCAAGACGACTTCCTCGGGGGATCCGATGGGTGTCGACTTCCGGGCAGAGTTGTCTTCATCTCCACTTTCGCAGGGTGATTCAAGCGGACCGCTCTCGCCGCTCGCCCGATCAGTCATTTCTACGGCTATCACGATTTCGCCCTGTTCGGTGAACTTGATGGCGTTGCTGACCAAGTTGGCGAGAATCTGTCGCAAACGGACGGGATCGCCCTGCAACGAATCTGGAACGTCGGGGTGGATCGCGGACCTGAGCGCCAGCCCCTTGCCGCTCGCGTGGCTGCTGAATACGGCCATCACGTCCTGGACTAGACTGCGAAGGCTAAAGTCCACACGTTCCAGGATAAGCTTCCCAGCTTCAATTTTTGAAAAATCGAGAATATCATTGACGATTGCTAACAGGTGCTCCCCTGATTTGCGGATCGTGTCCGCATATTCGCGCTGCTCATCTGTTAACTGAGTCTCCATGAGCAGATCCGTCATTCCGATCACCCCGTTCATCGGGGTACGGATCTCATGGCTCATGGTTGCGAGAAATTCGGATTTGAGGCGAGTACTTTCTTGCGCCTGTTCCAGGAGTCTGGTCTGTTCAACGGCAACAGCGGCATGAGCTGCCAGGGCGGTGACTATCGCCTCATCCAGTTCGGTAAACTCCACAGCTGCCTCCCTCCCTTTCCCAGGTAATGTGGAGCATGGTGGAGCGGTTTTATCAGTCACATAGAGGCGTCCAAAGACCTCATCACCCACACGGATCGCGATACCAAGCAAGGAGCGCATGCGCGGATGATGCGCTGGGAACCCAGTGAAGGCGGGATGTTGGGTCAGGTCACTGAGTCGAAAGGCAGCCGTTTTTCCATCCAGATGCCCGAGGAGGCCACGTCCCGTCGGCTGGACGCCGATGGCGTCACATTCGGACCGACTCATTCCAGCGGTGATGAAGCGGGAAAGCCCCTGCCCCCGTTCATCAAACACCGCGATGGCAGCATAGGAGGCGCCAGTCAAGCGACGTGCGGTATCGCACACCTGTTGAAGAATGCGGCTTGGGTTGTGTTCTGCCGAAAGCTGCCGCGCGGTCTCCAGCAAGGATTCGAACGCATGGGTCCGTTCCTGCAGGTTCGCCTCAGCTGTCGTCGCTCGCGCATACTCCCCTTGTGCCCGGACCCCCTCCATCCGTATCCGTCCAATCGTCCAGAAGAGCACTCCCAGTGATGGAATGAGAAGGCCCGCTCCGGCGAAACCAAGGGGCCGCACGACCGCCGACAGAGAGGCCAGGATATCGTCACGGTCCATCCGGACAAAGAGGCTCCATTGGAAACCAGGAAAGTCTTCATGGCCTCTCGTACGGGCAAAGCCCGTGACCACCGGTACGTGACGGCGCCGGTGTTCCTCCTCGACATAGCCGGACGGCCTCGTTCCGGCAAGCTGCGCGGACAGGACCCCGGCGGCAATCAGGTTGGCCTGCTGTTCCTCCCGTAGGAGCGAATCGGCGATGAGGTCACCTTCGCGACTCACAAGCTGGTATTCGATTCTGGCCGATGTACCTTGCTGCAACTGCAGCGCCACCAAGGTTGGCGCCATGATGTCTTCTAATGCTTGGAGGGCCACGCGGGTCGTGATGGTCCCCCGGAATTTTCCATCAGCCTCTATGATCGGAGCAGTGAACCCGATGACTAGCCTGTTCCCCGTCTCGGACGAACGCTGCACATCTCCCAGAATGATGCCCCGCTCAATCTGAGTCGCGGGGCCCCAAGGCTCAGCGTCGAGATTCTTGCCTAGGCTGGCTGCCTCCGTGCTCGCGATGATCCGGCCTGTTGCATCGGTCACCCCGATCCACTCATAAATGGCATACGCTTGCTGGATCTTACGCAGATAACTGTCCATGGCGGCCCTGTTATCTCCCTGGAACACCGCCGCATCAGCCATGAGCCGAATATCGGCATATCGCTCAAAGAGAACCCGATCGAGCCTCTCTGCAAGGTCGATGGCTGCCAGGGCCAGCCGCTTCCCAGAGTCGGTGATCAACTGCTGCTTGAGATGCTGAAAGAGCACCAGCCCGACCGCCAACGCAACGGCAACCATCCCCAGGATTAAGAACGACAGCCGACGGTACTGTTGATGCTGAAACGGTTGAGACATAAAATGATGGACGTTAGTACGCCGGAAGCTCCACCGCCCCCGTTGAGGAGCGAGCAGGGCCGTCATCGCAAAAAATACAAAAGGCGCGACCGGTTGCTCCCGCGAGAAGGGGGGGGAGTTTCCGATTGCGCCTTCAACTTACAAGGCTGAACCGTGTCCGCTAAGGCGAGCCGACCTGCCGTATCACGTTCGGCTCTTTTGTCAGGATCTTTTTCGGACGATATTACGAGGAACTTGAGGGGCCGCTACGATTGGCACTCAGCAGAGTTTCCAATTGTTTTCTGACCAGGCCGAGGTCCTTCGACTTAAAGGCGTATTTGGTGCGTTCCAGCACGTCGACCGTGGCCTTCACGGCCTCTTCGTACTGTGTCAGGCGTGGGCACTGCAGTGCCGCGCACAGATCGATGGCCTGCCCAGCTTGACGCTTGTTCGCAAGATTCGCGGCAGCCTTGAAACTCATCATCAGCTGAAGCAGCTGTGTCGCCATCTGGCCTAGGCACCGATCGATTGACCATGCCTGCTGCTCCGCGGAACCGATTGGTCCAGAGGCGAGAAGCCCCTGTTCAACACGCTCCATGGTGCCAATCCAGGCACTCGCCTCCCGGCGAGACTGCTGCAGACAGCGCAAAAGGCGCCCTTTTTCGATGGCGTGCCTGATCCTCAAAAGTACGCTAGGAAAGTCGAGTGGCTTAATAAAATAGTCGACCACCGACAGGCGCAGAGCCTCCACGGCAGTGGGGACCGTAGGATATCCCGTGACAAGGATCACGGGCACGGTGGTCTGCCCTCGGTGGAGCCGATGCAATAACTCCAAATTCTCATTGCCCGGCATATTGATATCCGTGATGAGCAACTCATAGGGGTAGGCCGCTAAGGCCGTTGCGGCTTCCTCCGCATCACCGGCCCATGTGCACAGATATCCGGCGCGACGGAGGAAAACCGCTGCGGTTTCGCGAAAGGTTACGTCGTCATCTGCGATCAAAATACGCAGACCCTCGCCTGAATCGTCCGGCATCACTCGTGAGGGATCTGACATGGGTCAATTCCTTTCTTGCGGCATCGTGGCGCGATCCTGTCTTGCATTTTCGTGGACGACTGAGTCGCCCCAATCGCTAGACGACCTAGTTACGCATCCAGCACCTCACCGACTTTCTCAGCCAAACGGTCGGCGGTAAAGGGTTTGTGGAGAAATGGCGTGCGAGAGTCCAAAACTCCGTGGTGCACAACGGCATCTTCAGCGTACCCCGACAGGTACAACACCTTCAGACCCGGTCGTTCTGACATCAGACGCCTCGCTAATACGTGGCCATTCATGCCGGGGATCATGACATCGGTCAACAAGAGATGGATCGTCCCTTCATGTCGGGTATTCATGCCTATCGCCATCTCTCCACTTGAGGCCTCCAGGACGGCATACCCCGCTCGAGTAAGGACCGTCTGCGCGAAGAACCGCACGGTCTCATCGTCTTCCACCAACAAAATCGTCTCCGTGCAGCGCCGGGGCAGGGTATTTCTGGCGGCCTGCGCGAGGGGAGGCAGATCCTCCTCGATTGATGGCAGGTAGACTTTCACCGTCGTACCGCAACCTGGTTCGCTGCATATCTCGATGGCGCCACCGCTTTGCTTGGTGATACCGTATACGGTCGAAAGGCCCAATCCCGTGCCCGTGCCTAGCGGTTTAGTGGTAAAAAACGGCTCCAGACACCGCGAGAGCGTTCCTGCGTCCATGCCGTGGCCGTTATCGCCGACAGCCAGCATGACAAACCTCCCGGGGTTGACGTCCAGATGTGTCCGGCAATTCTGTTCATCCAGTTCGATATTGGCTGTCTCAATGGTGAGCCGTCCACCGTGAGGCATAGCATCCCGTGCGTTCAACGCCAGATTCAGGATCACCTGTTCGATTTGGCCCTGATCCACCTTGACCCGCCCCAGCGAGACAGCGGAGATCGTGAGCAGGTCAATGTGTTCTCCAATGAGGCGGCGCAACAGGCGCTCCATCCCCGTCACCACTGTATTTAGGTCAAGTACGCAGGGCGCGAGCACTTGTTTGCGGCTGAAGGCGAGGAGTTGCTGGGTCAACGAGGCCGCCCGCTCGCCCGCCTTTTTGATCTCGATCACCTCTGACTGTTGGGCTGGAGCGACTCTCTCCAACAGGAGGTTGCTGTATCCCAAAATGGCGGTAAGGAGATTGTTAAAATCGTGGGCAATCCCTCCGGCAAGTTTCCCGATCGCTTCCATTTTCTGTGTTTGTCGGAGTTGTTCCTCCAGGTGTCGGCGTTCCGTCACATCCGTGAAACTGACAACGGCTCCGATGACCGTTCTTGTCGCATCATATAGCGGCGTGGAGACACAAATGGCCGGAAGGGAGGTCCTGTTCCGGCACCAGAGAACCTCGTTTTCTAACCGGGCGGGCGTTGCCGTGCGGAGCACGGCATGAAGAGGGCACGCACTTTCATGGCAGGGCAGGCCATCAGCCTGTGTATGATGAATGAGCGAATGCAACGACCGGCCCACCAAGTCATCCGGCCCATAGCCCAGTCGTACAGCCCCAGCTCTGTTGATAAACAGGCAGTGTCCTGAGAGGGCAATGCCGTAGATCCCCTCCTCGACGGAATCCAGGATGGCACGATACCGCGTTTCGGCTGTCTTGGTTTGATGGAATAGACTGGCATTCTCGATCGCGGTCCCGGCTTGGTATGCCAGTGCAACGATGACCTGTTCGTCTATTTCGGTAAAGTCAGTAGCCACCTGCGCCGGTCCTTCTTTGTTCGTCAGATAGAGTCGACCGTAGAGTTTGCCATGTGCCTGGATCGGCACGCCCATGAACGATGACATCGGCGGATGGTGGGGAGGAAACCCACTGAATGTCGGATGCTGGGTGAGGTCGCTCAGACGAAGAATCCCATCTTCCTTCGCGAGATGTCCGAGGAGGCCCCGGCCGATTGGAAGCGTTCCAATCGTCGTTCGGGTGGCCTCGTCCATTCCGGCCGTGATGAACTGGGTGAGGCGTTCTCCGGTTTCATCGAATACGCCCAAGGCCGCATAACGGGCGCCAGTGAGATCGCGAGCTGTATTGACGGTTCGTGCGAGTAGCGCTGGCAGCGAGACCATCTCGCGCTGAAAGCTCTGCGCAATCGCATTCAGCGAAGTAAGCCGGGCCACTTGCTCCTCGCCCTCCTGCGCCATCGCCCCGAGCGTGCGCATCAGTGTTCCCAGTTCATCGGGACGTGTGCGAAGGCTGAACGCCGCTTTGGACGTGGCCAACGGAGTCGACACAACCATGCGCTCAATCGGGACCGTCCTGGCCAGGCGAGCCCGGTCCCTAGCCAACTCCGTCAGGGTTAGAATAGGCCTTATCAGCCGGTGGTGGACGATCCATCCCAAACCGATCATTCCCCCAAGCACCATCACTCCGAGCCAGACTGAAAGCCAGGTGAGGATTTTTGGCCAGCCCAGGGCGTCCGGTGGTTCATAGACTTCAAGTCGCCAATGCAGCCCCGGCCAACGCGAAAATCCGGTGGAATCGGCAACAGCGAGCAAGGGAAATATCGCCCCCTGGTGCAAGCTGCTCCGACGTGGATCCTCAGGCCGCGGCCAGGGTCCCACCTGAATGAGAGGCCAGTCTTGGTGAGGTGTCAGCAATCTCAGCGCGTAAAGGGATGCCGGCGAGGAGATGCTGGCGACCTTTGCCAGCATCTCCTCAAGAGAGTCGAGGGACAGTCGCGTGGACCAGACCCCTATCACAAGACCTGCGTGGTTTCTGATCGGCGCAGAGAAGCTCATGACCGGGCGAGAGTCCTGATAGATCGCCTCACTCATCGAGTCAGGGTGAAAATCTTCAATCACTACCGCTTCAGTCGTGCTCAGAGCTCGCTTGAACCAGGGCTCCCCCGCGACCGATCGCCCAAGCAGTTGTGCCGTCGGGATGGGGCCCCCGGCCGCATCCACCCTATTGACAGCCAAGACCTGACCTTCCCGATCAAGGACAAGCGCCAGCCGATAGTATGGTGCGTAGGTGGTGACGAGGTAGTCCGCAACGTCGGCGAGTTGGATCCGGTCGAGACCTCGGACCACGGGAAGGCCGGAAAAGACTTGTGTATCTCCGTGACGTTCGAAGACGAGACGCTCGGCAGCATCCAATGTCTGCCGGGCCACCGTCTCGGCGCTGAGCTGTCGGGTCACGACGAGTTCTCGATACACACTTGTGAATAACCATCCCCCCAGGAGCAATGACGGGAAGGCGGTTACCAGCACCCAGAATTCAAGTTGTAGCGTGAGACGGCTGGTCAACTTGCCGATAAGCAAGTTCACGATGAATGGAAGGTGGAAAGGTCGAGCCACGGGTCTATCCCTCGTGGAAACCCCGCAAATGCAAGCGCAGCATCGTATTCGACGGAGAAATTTTTGTTTGTGATCTGCATCACGCTTTTTCTTCAAGACCAGTTGGTATGATAGAAAAACATTAGGGGCATGATCCGAGTAAAGGATGTCCAGCCTGGCATGGACCGATGACCACAAGAGAAGCACAGCGGCTGTCCACTCTGTAGGACAATGAGCGACAAAAGACACCCATTTCGTGAAACGAGCGATTTGAATTGGGGGGGGCCTCCGATTTGGCAACTGGCCTCCGCACAACGGGATAGAGGTGGTTTTTGGTTGGGCTACTGCAGTTCCCGTCTGCGGTCGGGAGGTCGAAGGTGTCGATCTTAATGCGCCTACGGTTCCATCGCAATCGCTAAGATCTGAATTGTGAGTCGCAACCGGCCGAGTACTATTGTTCATGAAAAACAACGTCAACCCTCCACGGTCGCGGCGCCGACATCATCTCGCGGCTCCACGATTTGAGGAACTGTGTTCAGGGTGCTCGAAGCAGCAGCAGTGTGTGTTGCCGCCTCTCGCTGCCACCTCGCTACGCGTTGAGATTAAATCGTATCGGGCCGGGCATTATGTCATGTTGCATGGCGAGCCACGCGCCTCCTTACCCATAGTGTGCCGCGGTTTAACCATGGTATCGCGACTTACTGAGGTCGGAGACGAGGTGGCACTCCAATGCTGCGGGGTTGGGGATTTCCTTGGGTTGGCTGATTGGTTGCAGGGGGAGGGTAGCTATTCAAGCTCAGGGCGGGCCCTCATGGAAACAACCGTTGTCTTTGTTAGACCGGAGGACTTACTCGCTCAGGTCCAGTCGAACCCTCGATCCCTGACCGCCTTGTTTCGGCAAATTGGTTCCCAGGTCGGCACTCTCCAAGAGAGGGTTGGACTTCGGGCGGTGCAGGATGCGTCCAGTCGGGTCATCCACCTCCTCCTTGACCTAGTGCGACAACTGACATTGTTGGATGAAGAGGAGGTGAGGTTACCGGTGAAGCTTTCCCCCACAATCATCGCTGACATGGCCGGACTCAGGAGGGAAACGGTAAGCCGTGTACTGGCAGATCTGCAGAAACGGCGGCTCATCCTGCAATCCAACCGGTTCATTACGATTCCTTGCCTCAACCGTCTGAGGAACGCCTCCCGGGCTGACTCTGCCTAGTCATGCCCCCCTCTCCGCAAAGCCATTCTCCTGTCATGCCCGCTATTCCGTCGAGTCTGATCGCCGCGGAGAGCGACAGACGATCTCTCTTACGTGCTGCCCATGGAAGTGCTTTTCTTGATTCTTTGGAACCACCCCTTTATCGACGGCAACAAGCGCATCAGATTTGTCGTTGCCATTCTCTTTCTCGAACTCAATAGCTCTCGAATGAGAGCCAGCGAGGGAGATGCTGCCAAGCCGTTCTGCTGTCAAGCAGGTTCCTTCCATTGCCGCATTACTGATTCACCACGTTGGCCCGCTCCGCTTATATAGAGGAAGCGGCTCTCGTAGCATTGTTCCTCAGCCGTGAAGCGCCCGAGTCATGAAGTGAACCGCAATGCATCGTCGGCCGGGGCGAAGAACAGTCCGACCTCTTGACGTAGAGGCCAAGGCGCCGAGTGTCCTCGTCGAAATCCGTGAGCGAAACCTCCAGTCCAGCCGCTTCCCGGTCGTCTTGTGATGCGCGAATGTGGTGGGTGGGCTCTACCGGGAACCTCCTCTGAGTTGAGTTCCTTCGCGCTGTGGGGCAACGCATGCGGGTCAGTGGTTATGCCAGGAATTGCTGTCGAGCTAATGTGATGAACCACTAACAGCATTGAGTCGAGGGCAGCCTTGGTCGCCTTTACTTCTTCCTCGGCCAATGCGGCCCAAGTAGGTTCATACGGTAGTAACTCAACTTTTATCGGGGGTGGTGTCATCTTCTCTTCGAATGGGTTTCGGTTTCAAAGTGGCAGGATGTGCTACAAGCACGAATAAGAGAGCGCATGAGGCGCTACGACGCGGGAAGCAATCTTTACCTTCCGAGTTCGAGGGGGGTAATTTGCACGCGAGCCCTGGGTGGGGAACGAAGTCGGTCGAATCCTTTCGCGGCGAGATGCGCGTACTCCTTGTCACTAGAGAAGATGGCCTCGCCGACGCCTAATTGGCGCGAGATATCATCAAGGAATTGCCTGCTTCCCCTCGGCGGAGAGCGTAGATGGCCTGCTCTCAGAACAATTTAGACGAAGCCATCGTCGTACTCTTGTTTGGGCCTACCGTTGCTCCTGCGAATTGGCTGAACCTTTTATTCCTGCCTCATAAATTTCTCACTGTAATGCGTTGCCTCCATCTCCGTCCTTAGAGGTGACGGAGCGGCTTGATTGGACATGGGGTTCATCGAACCGTTCACTCAACCCAGGAGGCGCACCATGAAAGATTTGATCCTGAAAATTGACGGAATGAGCTGCGGGCACTGTGTCGGGCAGGTCACGAAGGTGTTGACCCAACTTGATGGCGTGCAGGTCAAGACTGTCAAGGTCGGCGAAGCCGTTGTTGTTTACGACCAGGAAGAGATCACGCCGGCGGACATCGCCCGGGCGGTAAACGACGTGGGATATGAGGCCCAGCCGGCCGGGAGGGCGACATGAAGAAGGTTGTATTGTTGGAAGGGAAGGGGGAGCTATCTGTGGGTGCGGAGGCGCCCGAGCCTCCGCAGCTCCGGAAGGTGACGATTCCAGTTCAGGGCATGACCTGCGCCGCTTGCCAGAGTCGCGTCCAGCGGGTGGTGCAAGCGGAACCCGGGGTCGTCGATGCGTCCGTCCATCTCATGTTGAAGCAGGCCGTCATCACCTATGACTCCGCCGTCACCTCGGAGGCATCGCTGGTCGAGGCGATCAACCGGACGGGGTATGAGGCGAAGCCTGCGACCCAGAGCCAAACCTCGTTCGATGAACAGGCAGCACAGGATCGGGCACAGGAAGAGGAATACCTTGCGGTGCGGCGTCAGGCCCTGTGGAGCGGGGCCGCCGGCCTGTTGGCGATGGCGCTATCCATGCCGCTGATGGTGGCGAGTGAGGCGGATAGCCATGCTACGGGGTTCTTCATGACTTTGATGATGCAGGCGGCATCCTCATTATCGTTCGCGCCTCCAGCCGTTTGGTCCTACGTTCTGATGGCACTGACGATGGTAGTGATGGGGTCGACCGGGCGGCATTTTTATGTGCGAGCCTGGTCCGCGCTCCGGCACCGCGCAGCCGACATGAATACCCTGATTGCGGTGGGAACCGGCGCCGCTTTTTTCTATTCGGCTCTGGCCACCGTCGTTCCGGACTTCTTCCTGAACCACGGAGTCCGGCCGGATGTCTATTACGAGGCTGTGGTGATGATCATTGCCTTGATCCTGACGGGTCATACGCTGGAGGCCCGTGCCAAGCGGCAGACCTCGGTTGCGCTGCGACGTTTGATGGCGCTGCAACCCAAGACGGCCCGCGTGGTGCGGGAGGCAGTCGAGATCGATCTGCCAGTCGAAGCAGTGAAGAGCGGAGACGTCGTCGTGGTGCGACCAGGCGAGCGCATCGCAGTGGATGGCGATGTGTTGTCCGGCACAAGCAGCGTCGATGAATCCATGTTGACCGGCGAAGCGATGCCGGTCGCGAAGCAGGCGGGAGATCGGGTCATCGGCGGCACGATCAACAAGTCCGGCGCGTTCCGCTATCAGGCGACCACGGTGGGTGCGGACAGTGTGCTGGCCCATATCGTCAAGCTGATGCAGGACGCACAGGGGGCACGGGCTCCGATTCAAAAACTGGCCGACCAAGTCAGTGCCGTCTTTGTGCCGATCGTGATGTCACTGGCGGTCACGACGTTCGTGGTCTGGTATGTCGCGGTGGATCAGGCGTTTGCGGTGCAAGCCTTTGCTGCAGCCATCGCAGTGCTGATCATTGCCTGCCCTTGCGCGATGGGACTTGCGGTCCCGACGGCGATGATGGTGGCGACCGGGAGGGGGGCGGAACAGGGCATTCTGATCAAAGGTGGAGAAGCGCTGCAGCGGGCCGGTGGAATTACCACGGTCGTGCTCGACAAGACCGGCACCATCACGGAGGGCAAACCGGCCGTCACCGATGTCATCAGGGCAAGCGGCAGCAAGTGGTCCGATCGTGAATTCCTCCGCCTCGTGGCCTCGCTGGAGGCCTCGTCGGAACATCCGGTGGCGGAGGCGATTGTGCGTGCGGCCGGAGAGCAGATGCTTCCGTTGGCGGAGGTTGAATCCTTCCAGTCCTTTGCGGGGCGAGGGGCTGCGGGTGTGGTGGAGGGCACGGCGATCCTTGTCGGGAATGAAGGCCTGATGGCGGAGTATGCGGTGCCGTCGGAGGTATTCCTCGTGCAGACGGAGCAGTGGGCCAGAGTAGGGAAGACGCCGGTGTATGTGGCCATCAACGGCCAGCCGGCTGGGCTCATCGCGGTGGCTGATCCAGTGAAGGAGACATCACGCGAAGCCATCCGACAGCTCAAACAAATGGGGTTGACGGTTGTCATGCTGAGCGGCGATCACGAGCGCACCGCGCAGGCGGTGGCTAAGGAAGTCGGCGTGGATCGAGTCGTGGCCGGAGTGTTGCCGGAGGGCAAGGTGGCGGAGGTCCGGCGTCTGCGCGAGGCGGGTCAGGTCGTTGCGATGATCGGAGACGGTATCAACGACGCGCCGGCTCTGGCACAGGCCGACGTGGGAATGGCCATCGGGACCGGGACGGACATCGCCATCGAGGCGAGTGATGTCACGCTGATGCGAGGCGACCTGCGGGGCGTCGCCACGGCGATCAGACTCGCCAGGAAGACGATGCTGGTGATGAAGCAGAATCTGTTCTGGGCGTTTATTTATAACGTGGTCGGCATTCCTGTCGCGGCCGGTGCGTTGTATCCGTTCATCGGTCTGATGTTGAGTCCTGTGCTGGCGAGCGCGGCCATGGCGTTCAGCTCCGTCAGCGTCGTCATGAACAGCCTGCGGCTGCGGAGAGTGCAGATCGACTGATCGGATTGGGGGAAGTGACTAGGGAGCTGTCATGGGGAGCAGGCTCCTTCATATGCGCAGGGCGTGGGACCATCCTCTATATGACTGCAGCTGCGCGTCCCTCCGGCTGGTGAGGGAATGAGTTCATCCAGACATTCAGAGGCGTGTGCGGGCAGGTCTCAACCAGCGGGGTTCAGTTCAGGGGAAGACGGGTATCGTTCCACCCCCTTGGTGATGAGGAATTAGGAGTAGGTATCCTAATTCCTTAGTGAGAAGCGGCAGAGGTGTGGCGCGATTAGCTGCAGACAGTAAATGTTGTGCTGCCCCGAAATGCCTCAACGGGAGCATGAGGGAGGCACTGAACTCTGCGGGGATAGCCGCATAACTTACTGAAACAATTTGTAGGTAAGACGATGTGTCGATAGGAGTTTTTTTTGCACTACCCATGCTTTTTCTTTACACGAAGTTGGGCAGACTTGACGACCTGTTGTGATTGTTGAAAACTATGCTCGCATTTGAGCAGATCCTCAGGAGATTCGTCGCTCGCATGATCCGACGAGTGGATACGAAATATGTTGCGCTGCTGCTCCTCTTCACCTTCTGCCAGGTGATTGGATCGATGTGTACCTTGCCGGATCTGTCGAGGGCAGAAGAAGCCATAACAATGGTAGAAGAGCACATGGCTTGCTCCATGGATGGGACAGTCATGTGTCCGGCATCACTCACCTCGTCTCCCGAACGCCAGCTGAGGCAAAGCACTATCGTCATGGATGTTGCTCATGCCGCGATCTCGTCTAGTCCTGATAACGTACTCCCGGTGTTCTCCACCCCACCGCGGTTCTCTTGGAGCAATGTCTGCTCCATTGTGCCTCTCTCCATAGAGTCTTCCCCGGTCCTCCGAATCTGATCCTACACCTCCAGTGCTTCCGGTCGCCGCTCGGCTGAGCGGGCGATTCTCTCTCTAACCTTTCACGTGCTGTGGAGGTGTTGCCGTGACACCATCAATTGCCAGAAATTCAGTCTCGTCTGTTCCGCTTGTGCTCTTTTTCATCGTAATGCTCTCACCCTGGTCTGTTCGTGGGGAAGACCTTGAAAGCGTTGCGCACAACAGCACTGTCCAAAGCTCAGAGGCTGAGCGTCGCATCAACCTTGCGAGCCTCATTGAAGAACTCGAAGGCGTCAATCCAGAAATCAAAGCAGCCCGTCGACGTTGGGAAGCAGCCAAGGCTGTGGTGCCGCAAGTCCAGACGCTTCCCGACCCGAGACTCCAGTTCGGGTATCAACGCATGCCGATGACCGATCCGCTCCAAGGCGCCATGTATGGATTCGGGCAGGAGATTCCCTTCCCCGGTAAGCTGAGTCTTAAAGGTGAGGTTGCTCAACGGGAGGCTGAACGGGTCGAACAGGAATTCAATGCCACTCGGCTGAGACTCATTGCAACCTTGAAGGAGGGGTACTTCAACCTGCATTTCGTGCATAAAAGCATCGAGATTGTCGAACGAAACAAAGCGCTGCTGCTGCAGTTCGAGAAAACCGCCAAAGCGCGGTACAGCGTAGGACAAGCCGCCCAGCAGGATGTCTTCAGAGCCCAACTCGAGATTTCACGAGTCTTGGATCGGCTGGCAGTGTTAGATCAACAAAAAGAAAGCCTCCACGCCGCGATTAACCGTCTTGTCAATCGTCCGCCCGCTGGCCCCCTGGGAACACCAGACGAAATCCACACCACGATTCTGACCATTCCCTTGCAGGAACTCAGTGAGCGCGCCGCCGCCTTCTCGCCCGCGCTCCTCGCGACGGCCAAGGGCATCGATCGCTCCGAGCGATCAGTCTCGCTCGCCAAGCGGCAGTATTACCCGGATTTCGATATCACGGCCTTGGGGCTTCGGAACGACCGGATCAACGAGAACGGGTATCAGGTCATGGTAGGGATCAAGATCCCGCTATTCTATGAGACCAAGCAGAAACAAGGGGTGCGTGAGGCGATGGCCGGGCTCGAAGGCGCGCGTGAGGAGTTCGCGGCGACCCGTCAAGACCTGTTGTTTCAGGTCAAGGATGGGTTTGTGCAAGCGCAGCGGGCTGAGCGCCTGATCACTATTTTGCGCGACGCGATTATTCCGCAAGCGACCTTGGCGCTTCAGGCTGCCCAAGCCGGCTATGGGGTGGGAAAGGTGGATTTTTTGACGCTGCTCAATAGTCTGTTGACCCTACAGGACAGCCAACTCGAACTGCATGGTGAAATGGTGAACCATGAGAAAGCGCTCGCACGACTTGAAGCCGTGACCGGCGGACCGTTGAGTGGTGGGCTATTGAAGCGGAAGCCGGGATCATGACTCGCCGCAGCCTTATTGGATCAGGTGTGCTGCTCGCCCTCGTGATGGCGGGACTCGCATCGCTGTGGTGGCGTCCGGCATTGTTCCCACCCGTGGATTCGAAACACGACGCAATGACGGATATGCCGGGGATGGTATCCCAGTCCAGGCCAACGACTGAGGAGCCAGAGCCGAATTCCAGACCTGAACCTGCGGTGCTCACCTCTGAGGTGCCGGGCATCGTCACGGTCCCGGTTGAGCGTCTACAGATGATCGGCGTGAAGTACCAACCAGTGACCCGACGGCCGCTGGAGAAACTGATTCGAACCGTCGGGCGGGTCGCAGTCGACGAACGGAAGCTGGCGACAGTCACGATCAAGTTTCACGGCTGGATCGAAGACCTCTTTGTGAGCGCGCTCGGCGATCATGTGAAGCGAGGGCAACAGCTGTTTACGATCTACAGCCCCGACTTGGTCGCGAGTCAAGAAGAATACCTCCTCGCGTTGCAAGGGCAGAAACAATTAGGGGGCAGCGAGTTTCCCGAAGTTGCGCGCGGGTCTCGGGATTTGCTTGAGGCCACCAAGCGACGATTCCAATTGTGGGATATCACGGAGGACCACCTTCGAGAGCTTGAACGTACCGGCACAGTCATGAAAGCGCTCCCGATCCATTCTCCCATCACCGGGACGGTCATCAGGAAAGACGCGTTGGCCGGTGCCCATGTGGATCCAGGCGAAGAACTCTATACCATTGCGGATCTCTCGCACCTATGGATCCTGGCAGACATCTACGAGTACGAGCTGTCCTTCGTGAAGGTCGGGCAACAGGCCGCCGTGACGCTCTCCTACGATCCAGGGACCGTCCTGAGCGGACAGGTCTCATTCATCTATCCCACACTTGATCCTAAAACTCGCACGGCCAAAGTTCGCTTTGAGCTCGACAACCGTGAGGAAAAGCTCAAGCCGGACATGTATGCGAACGTGGAGCTTGGGGTGGAACTAGGCATGCGTCTCGCGATTCCACAAGCAGCCATCATCGAATCAGGAGAGAAGCAGATCGTGTTTCTCCATCTCGGTGAAGGCCGGCTTGAACCGCGCCTCATCAAGACCGGCGTGAAGACTGGGGACTGGTCTGAGGTGTTGGATGGGCTCAAAGAGGGGGAGCACATCGTCACCTCGGCCAACTTCCTGATCGACAGCGAAAGCCGGCTTAAGTCAGTGGTCGAAGGCATGGGTGGCATGCCGGGTATGAAAATGAAGGATTGAGCATCCAATGGTTGAACAGGTCATCGCATTTAGTGCGAGAAACCGCTTCATTGTGTTTTTACTGGTCGTGTCGTGCTCGGCGGTCGGCCTCTGGGCGATGCGGCAGACACCCATCGATGCCCTACCTGATATTTCCGACACACAGGTGATTGTATACACCACATGGCCGGGACGGTCCCCTGATCTGGTCGAGGATCAAATCACCTATCCGATCGTCACGGCACTCTTGTCCGCACCCAACGTCACCGTCGTCCGTGGGTTCTCGGATTTCGGCTACTCCTATGTCTATATCCTGTTCAAAGACGGGACCGACACTTATTGGGCGCGCTCCCGTATCTTGGAGCGATTGAATCAACTGTCCGGACGCATGCCGGAAGGCGTGATGCCCCAGTTGGGGCCCGACGCCACGGGGGTCGGCTGGATCTTTCAGTACGCGCTGGTCGATGAGTCCGGCCAGCATGATCTCGCTGCTCTCCGCAGTTTCCAGGATTGGTATTTGCAGTACTGGCTCCGAGCTGTGGAAGGGGTGGCCGAGGTGGCCAGTATTGGCGGGTTTGTCCGGCAGTACCAGGTCAATCTGGATCCCACCAAGGTCTCGGCCTATCGACTGTCGCTTCCTGCCATTGTGGAAACGATTCGCCAAAGCAATAACGACGTGGGTGGCCGTGTCGTCGAATTTTCCGGAATCGAATATGTGGTTCGTGGACGCGGCTATATCAAGAACGTCGAGGACATTGAGAAGATCGCCGTGGCAGTCAACGAAAATGGCACACCAATCCTCTTGCGCGACGTTGCGACGGTCCGGCTCGGGCCCGACATGCGGCGAGGACTGGCAGAGCTCAACGGTCAAGGCGAGGTCGCGGGCGGCATCGTCGTCATGCGGTTCGGCGAGAATGCGTTGGCCGTGATTGAACGAGTCAAGGCTAAGCTCAAAGAGCTAGAACCCTCCTTGCCACAAGGCGTGAAAGTGATCAGCACCTACGACCGGAGCGATCTCATTCGGGAGTCGATCGCTACCGCGAGCGAGAGTTTGGCGGAAGAGCTCATCGTTACCGGCGTGCTGATCCTGGCGTTCTTACTCCATGTCCGTTCGGCGATTGTCCCGATCCTGACGCTTCCGCTCGCCATCCTGATCTCGTTCATTCCCATCTACCTGATGAACATCGGCATGAACATCATGTCCTTGGGCGGCATCATTGTGGCGATCGGCGATATGGTCGATGCCGCGATCGTGATGGTGGACAACGCTCACAAGCGCCTTGAGGAATGGGAACGGGATGGGAAGATCGGCGACAGGCTCCAAATCCTAATCGATTCCGCCAAAGAAGTCGGGCCGCCCATTTTTGCCTCTGTGCTCGTCATTGCGATTTCCTTCATCCCGGTCTTTGCGCTCGAAGCGCAAGAAGGTCGCATGTTCAAGCCGCTGGCTTGGACCAACAACCTGGCTATTGTGATGTGTGCCGTGCTGGCCATCACGTTGGTCCCGGCCTGTTTACCAACCTTCATTCGAGGCAAGATCTTTCCGGAACTGAAGCATCCTGTCACCCGCTCACTCCAACGCTTCTATGCGCCTCTATTGCGCATGGCCCTGCATTATCGGAAAGCGGTTATGATGGGTGCCATCATGTTGATGGCCAGCACCGTGCCGATCTACCAGCAGATGGGTTCCGAGTTTATGCCTCCCTTATATGAAGGGACCATTCTCTATATGCCGACGACGTTGCCGGGCTTGTCGGTGACGGAGGCCAGCCGTCTGCTTCAGATCATGGATCAAAAGTTGCGATCCTTTCCAGAGGTGGAGCAGGTCTTTGGTAAGGCTGGACGCGCTGAAACCTCCACCGACTCCGCACCCTTCAGCATGATGGAAGTGGTGGTTGCGCTCAAATCGAAGGATCAGTGGCGACCAGGGTTGAGCTATGAGGGACTCGTGGATGAGATGGACCGCGCGCTTCAGATTCCTGGTGTGACGAACGCGTGGACGATGCCGATTAAGGCGCGGATCGATATGCTGACGACTGGGATTCGGACGCCGGTGGGGATCAAGGTCTTTGGCCCCGATCTGAAGCAGGTCGAACAGATCGGCGAGCATCTGGAGATGGTTCTCAAGGATGTCCCTGGGACCAGGAGTGTGTATGCGGAGCGTGTGTCCGGTGGCTACTTTCTCGATTTCGATATCAACCGTGAGCAGGTCGCGCGCTACGGGCTCAGACTGATGGATGTTGGAAAAATCATCGAGATCGCCATCGGAGGTGAAAATATTGCCACAACCATAGAAGGCCGGGAACGCTATCCGATCAACATCCGCTATCTCCGTGAGTTGCGGGATGATCCTGAAAAGCTGAAGCGCGTGTTCGTTGATACGCCGACCGGTGCGCAAGTGCCGCTCGCACAGCTTGCGACGCTCCGATTTGTCCATGGTCCCCCTATGATTCGGGACGAAAATGGCTTGCTTGCGGGGTATGTCTTTCTCGACATGGCGGGGCGGGATGTCGGCGGCTATGTGGAAGATCTCAAAAGGGTTGTGGCCGAAAAGGTGGTGTTGCCGGCTGGTTATACGATTGTGTGGTCCGGCCAATACGAATTCATGGAACGGGTGAAAGAACGGCTGACGCTAGTCGTCCCGCTGACGCTCATCTTCATTTTCGTCACCTTCTATTTCGCCTTCCGGTCGGTCGCACAAACCTGCATGGTCATGGTGGGGGTCCCCCTCTCCCTCGTGGGCGCGGTCTGGTATCTGTCGATCCTCGGCTACAACATGAGCATTGCGGTATGGGTGGGACTCATCACCGTTGTGGGCACGGCGGCAGAGACCAGCGCCGTCATGTTGGCCTATCTGGATGAGGCCTGCGCGCGACGCAAAGCGGCCGGTGGCCTGACGTCCCTCCAGGATGTGATCGAAACGGTTCAATTCGGCGCGGTGGAGCGGATTCGACCCATGATGATGATTGGCCTGGTGGATGTGATTGGGTTGATCCCGGTGATGTGGGCGACTGGAACCGGCGCCGATGTCATGAAACGCATTGCAGCGCCTCAAGTCGGTGGAGTCTTTTCCGCCATGTTGCTTACGCTGTTTGTCCTTCCGCCGGTCTATGTGATGTGGCGGTGGTGGAGAGAACAAAAGGAAATCTAGGTGTAGTCATGTTGTGAGCCCCCCGCAACGGTAGAACTCACTCTAGGAGTGAGGGCATCCTATGATCGCGAGTTCCGCAACCACGCAGAATTGTAGCTTAATGGCGCTTGATGCGGGCGAAATTAGTTCACGGAGTGTTGTCGGAGCCACCGACCGGACGCCGGCAGCGATGGCGGATCATGAACTGCCAGCCGGATCATGAGACTTCCCGAGACCGGCTATACGCGTTGGAGACGCCGGTCCTCATTAGGTTTGAAGCCGCGGGTAACTATCATCGCCCCCTGGCATATTATCTGGGCCAATGCGGCTTCGAGTTGCACATAATTTCGTCGCTCGCAGTGGTGCGAACGCTTGATGCGCTCTACAACTCTGAGGATAAGAATGATCCAAAGAAGTATTGCTCCATTTGTTCCAATGGGAGCATGGTGTCTAAGCCAACGACTGTGGAGGGTACATAGAGATTATGTAAAGGAGCATTGTACTGGATGAGACAACGGAACGCGGCTTGGCCGCACTGCTCGTTCATGGGGGCCCTACAGGGGGGCGCAGCACGGTGTACATCTGCAGTTCATTCAGCCTGGGAAGCCGGTGCCGAACGCCTTTATCGAGAGCTTCAACGGCAAGTTTCGTGATGAATGTCTCGACGAACATTGGTTACTGTGATTCTGCAGGAAGCCCAGCTCGTGATTGAAGTGTGGCGGCGCGAATACAATGAACAACGAATCCAGTGGCCTGCTGCCGGTTTCAAAGGCACTGCGTTAGGTGTATCAATGAAATCGAAGGTGCGCCATGGAGCGACGCAAGTTCGCGCGAGAGTTTAAGCTGGAGGCGGTGAAACTGGTTCGAGAACGAGGCGTGACGGCGGCACAAGCCGCGCGGGATTTGGGTGTGCAGGCACCATGTTACGCCGATGGGTCCAGGAGCATGCTGCCGATTCGCAGCAGGCCTTTCCCGGTCAGGGACAGATGAAAACCGGATCAAGTGGGGATCAAACGCCTCTGACCCGAGGGGACCAAGCTCAAGGCCGAGCGGGACATTCTAAAAAAAGCCGCGGTGGGTTCAACCAGTGAG